>Ga0066187_1000150_pt1 | contig 29162 bp, 29 predicted proteins | sample WorMetexBAHAMAS1_FD_58706 | JGI IMG/M metagenome (GOLD analysis project Ga0066187, IMG submission 58706) | Marine gutless worms symbiont microbial communities from Max Planck institute for Marine Microbiology, Germany - Inanidrilus exumae... | ecosystem: Host-associated > Annelida > Digestive...
GCATCAACTACTTTGCCGCAGCAGGATATGACCTCGATTAAATCGAATCTGCTCTAGGAATCGCTGGGCAGGAGGAACCCTTGGACAAACCGTTACCCGAGCGAACCGCCGCCGCCGTCCGACCGCGCGAGCCGCTGTGGGTGATGGCGGCGCCGACCTTGCTGGTCTTCCTGTGGAGTACCGGGTTCATCGGTGCCAAGTGGGTGCTTCCCTATATCGAGCCGTTCACAGTCTTGGCCATTCGTTTCGGTAGCGCGGCGGCCATATTCGTCGCGATCGCCGTTGCCACCGGTGCGCCTTGGCCCAAGTCCTGGCGATCGGCCCTGCATGCGGCGGTCGTTGGCGGCCTGCTTTACGGCTGCTACCTGACGGGCGTCTTCTGGGCCATCTCCATCGGCACGCCGGCCTGGATCTCGGCCCTGGTGACCAGCCTGCAACCGCTGTTGACGGCGGTGCTCGCCGGCCCGCTGCTGGGCGAACGGGTGACGGTCCGCCAATGGATCGGCTTCGGCCTCGGTTTCGGCGGTGTGGCCCTGGTCGTGCTGCGCGACGTCGGCGGCGCCGCCGGTTCGGCGACTGGGCTCATCGTCCTCGTCGGCGCGCTCCTCGCCTTTTCCGGCGGCACCCTCTATCAGAAGGGCTTCGGCGAGAGCAACGACCCGCGCACCGGCCAGGTCGTCCAGCATGTCGCCGCTTTTGCCCTGGTCGCCCTATTGGCGGCGCTGTTCGAGGAGCAGCGCATCGCATGGACCGCGGAACTCATTTACGGCCTCGTCTGGATCACCGTTGTGTTATCCGTCGGCATGTTCTCGTTGCTCTATTTCCTGATCAAGCGCGGCGCCGTCTCCAAGGTCTCCAGCCTCTTCTTCCTGGTGCCGCCGGGTGGTTGCCGTCGAGGCGCACCTCCTTTACGGCGAGTCCCTCGGCTTGGTGGCGGTCGCCGGTATGGTCCTGGCCGCGGCCGGCGTCTACCTTGTGACGAGATCAAGGTGACGGGGGCAGGATGAGCACCGGTGTGATCAACGGCCGGCCCGACGGCGACATCTGGGTTTTCGGTTACGGCTCGCTCATGTGGCGGCCGGGATTCCCCCAAGTCGAGGCCCGCCACGCCATGCTTTACGGCTATCACAGGGCCCTTTGCATCTACTCCTGGGAATACCGCGGCACGCCGGAGACGCCGGGTCTGGTCTTCGGCCTCGACCGCGGCGGGTCGTGCAAGGGCATGGCCTTCCGCGTCGCCGCCATGGACGTCCAAGAGACCCTCGCCTACCTCGACGAACGGGAGCTGATCACCAACGTCTACCAGCCGCGTTGGCGACCGGTGACGATCCTCGACGGCCCGTCGCCGGGGCCGGTTACCGCCTACTATTTCGTCGCCGACCCGTCACACGACCAATACGCCGGCAAGCTCTCCGATGACGAGACGGTGCGCCTGGTCCTGCAGGGCTGCGGCAAATCGGGCCTCTGTATCGACTATCTGACCAATACCTACGCCCACCTGGAAGAGCTCGACATTCATGACGAGCACCTGGCCCGCATCATCCGCATGGCGCGGGCGGAGGCGTGAGGCCTGCCCCGTTTGCAGTTTCGACACCTGTTCCCAGAACCTAAAACGCGGCTCGGATCACCTCCGCTAACACCTGGTGAGAGCGTGCGTGCATATAGGGCTGATTGTATGCCGAACTGGCGGTCGCGACGACCATAGCGAGAGAAGGCAATACAAAGATCTTATTGCCGCCGTTGCCCGAAGCAAAGAAACACGCGAAGGACCTGGAATCCACGGTGAATGAGCCGGTCCACCATTGGTAACCATAACCCGGGTGGTTGTCGTTGGGGAGCTCCACTCGGCATTCCGTCGATGCCCGGACCCATTGTTCGGAGACGATTCGCCGTCCGCGCCAGGAGCCGTCATCCAAGAACAATTGACCGAGCTTGAGCATGTCGCGACCGCAAACAGACAGAAACCCCTGACCAGCCACGGTGCCGATTGGCGACGATTCCCACCCGAAACTGTCGATTTTCAGAGGCTCGAACAGGTGGTCGATCGCAAAATCGAGGACAGGTCTCTCGGTCGCTGATTCCAGAAGGCCGGCCAGGAGAACGCTGTTCGGGCCGGCGTAGACCCATCGCTGCCCCGGCGCCTCGATCATGGGGAGGTCGAGACTGTACCGGACCCAATCGTCCGACCGCAGCATGTTGTCCTCGCAGCCGGGCGTTGCCGGATCGTTGTCATCCGCATCCAGGCCGGACATCATCGTCAGCAGGTCGCGTACCCTGATCGACTCCTTCCTGTCGTCCCTGTTCTTGATCGGTTCATATCGCCGGAAGAAGGGCAAGATCGTGCAGTCCACGTCGGGGACGGCCCCTTGGTCGATCGCAATGCCGATCAAAGTAGAGGTGAAACTTTTTCCCGCGGACCGCATGTCGTGTAGGCGGTCGGAATCGTAGCCGTAAAAATACCTCTCGAACGCGAGTTTGCCGTTACGCGCGATGAGCAGGCTGTGGAAATCGGGAGGGCCGACGGTTTCCACCTTCCGCACGACATTGCCAAGAGCCTGGGCGTCCAGATCGGCCTGCTGAAGTCCGGACACTTCCCATCCGTCGTCGAGCATTTCGGGTTGACCATCGAACCCGTTCAGACTTGACGTCGCCATTGTTCAATCGCCACCTGGTCGATTCAGGGGGGGCTCCAAACTTAGCGCCGGTTCGGTGCGCGAGGTCGAAGTTCCCTTTCGATAATCGGGACAGGCGCCAGGGCCGTCAAGGATTGGCCAGACAGGGAGGAGCCGCCTTTCCGCCCGGTACGGACCGCCTCCGGCTACCAGAAGAACCGCAAATACATATACCCGTGCGCGATGACCATGCTGGCCAGCATGAAGGGGATGCCATAGGCGATGTACTTGGCGAAACTGATCGGGTAACCGGCCCGCTCGCCGAGACCGGCGACCATGACGTTGGCCGCCGCACCGATCAGTGAGCCGTTGCCGCCGAGGCAGGCGCCCAAAGCCAGGGCCCACCACACGGGTTCCAGGGCTTCCGGCCCGCCGAGGCCGGCTTCCATGGTTTCGACCAGCGGGATCATGGTGGCGACGAAGGGGATGTTGTCGATGGCCGCCGATACCACCGCCGCCAGCCACAGGGTGGCGAAGGTGGTCGCCGCGGGGTCGTTGTCGGTGAGGATCATCAATTCCTTGCCGAGGATGGTCAGCAAGCCGGCGTGCTCGACGCCGGTGACGATGACGAAGAGCCCGATGAAGAAGAACAGGGCCGGCCATTCGACCTCGACGAAGGCGAGGTGCACTTTCTGGCCGGCCTCGCTCTCCCTCATTCCGAAGGTGACGACGAGGAGCAAAAGCGCCGCACCGGTCATCGCCGTGCTGCCCGGCCGGATGTGGTAGTGCTCGCCGATGACGAAGCCGAGGATGACGAGGACCAGGACGACTAGGCAACGGATCATCAGCGGCCGGTCGGAGATGCTGTCGGCCTCGTGGAAATTCATGATGCGCGCGCGCAGTTCCGGCTCGGCGACCAGCGACTTGCCCCAGATGAAGTAGAACGAGATCGCCATCAGGACCATGATGAAGGCGGCGACCGGCCCCAGCGTCGTCAGGAACTGCATGAAGGTGAGCCCGGTCGCCGACCCGATCAGGATGTTGGGCGGGTCGCCGATCAGCGTCGCCGTGCCGCCGACGTTGGAGGCGAGGATCTGAGAGACCAGGAACGGGTAGGGGGACAGTTTCAGCTTGTCGGCCAGCAGCAGGGCCACGGGTACGACCAGCAGCACCGTCGTCAGGTTGTCGAGGAAGGCGGAGAAGACGGCCGTGACGATCGAGAGCGCGATCAGGATGCCGATCGGGCTGGCCTTGACCTTCTTGGCCGACCAGATGGCGACGAACTCGAAGACGCCGGTCGTCTTGGTGATGCCGACGATGATCATCATGCCGGTGAGTAGGGCGATGGTGTTGAAGTCGATGCCGGCGATGGCCTGGGTCTGGTTGAGGACACCGGTGACGATGGCGACCCCGGCGCCGAACAGCGCGATAACGGTACGATGGACCTTCTCGCTCAGCAGGATGACATAGGCGATGACCAGGATGGCGGTCGACATCCACAGGGGGTCGATGCCGAAGATGACGGCGTTCGCCGCTTCATGGCCGTGCATTACTCAGCCTCCTTCACCTCCTTTGCGTCGCCGCCGCTCCGTTCCTCCTGTTCCTGTTCTTCTATTGCGTGGAGTACCGTGAAGAACGAGATGGCGCCGGCCAGGCGTCCCTCGTCGTCGAGCACGGGCACCACGAATTGTTTTTTCTCGATCAGCATCAGGGCCTCGATCAAAGGCGTGTCGAGGGTCGCCGTCTTGACGTCCCGGTCGACCAGGTCGCCGATGGTCTTTTCCCGGACCTCCTGCATACGCTCGCGCAGCTCCTCCGGCGTCTCGCGGAGATAACCGACGTTCTTGTCGCCGCGCATCATGGCGATGGCGCGCGGAATAAGGAAATGCATCAGCCGGTCGCCGCCGAGGAGCCCGACGAACTTGTCGTCGTGGTCGACCACCGGCACGAGCCCTGAGCGTTTCTGGCGCATGAAGTCGATAGCCGTTGCGGCCGGATCGTCGGCGTATAGCGGTACCGGGACCGGTCCCATCACCGTCTTGCAATCGAGAACCGCCATGCAACACCTCCCGCGCCAGGGCGCGCCGAAAGACCGGAAACAAGAAAGGGGTATCCTAACACATTAAAAGGAAAAAGGATTTGGGGTAGGTCAAAGGGATTATTAATGGTGGTAAAGGAAAAAGGGGGGCGGTGTCCCGCCTCCCTGCTCATTTGCCGTCGGGATCGATGCTACTTGACCATGGCAGCCGGTTTCGGCGTCGCCGCCGTTCTGACCGGCAGCACCGGGTAGGCGACGACCGGTTGGTCGCCGGTCAAGGTCTTCAGGAAGGCGGTGATCGCCGAGACCTCGGCTTTCTTCAGCCTGATGCCCAGTTGCGCGGCGCCCATGATGGCGACCGCCTGTTCCAGGTCCCAGACCTTGCCGGTGTGGAAATAGGGCGCCGTCAGGTCGATGTTGCGCAGCGGCCCGGCCCGGAACACATAGTTGTCGTCGGCCGTCTTGGTCACCGCGAAGCGGCCCTTGTCGCCGGGCGGCAGGATGTCGGCGCCCGGCTTCTCGACCACACCGAACGGGTAGTATTCCTGGCCGCCGATGTTGATGCCGCCGTGGCAATCGGCGCAGCCTTTGTCCATGAACAACTGGAGCCCTTCTTTTTCCTCGGCGGTGAGCGCTGTCGCGGCGCCCTCCAGGTATTGGTCGAAACGCGACCCGGGCGAAGTCAGGGTGGCCTCGAAGGCTTCGATGGCGCGGGCCATGTTGTCGAAGGTTATCGGCGCCGTCTCTCCGGGGAAGGCCGCTTTGAAGGCATCGACGTAACCCGGCATGCTTTTCAGGGTCTTCTCGACCATTTCGGGCGTATTGCTCATCTCGACGCCGGCCTGCACCGGCCCTTTGGCCTGCGCCTTCAGGTCCTCGGCGCGGCCGTCCCAGAATTGGGCGATATTGAAGACGGCGTTGATCGCCGTCGGCGCGTTGCGCGGCCCCTTGGCCCAGCCGTGGCCGATGGAGGTTTCGAGATTGTCGTCGCCACCCATGCCGACGTTGTGGCAGGTGTTGCAGCTGATCAGGTGGCTGGCCGACAGGCGCGGATCGAAGAACAGCATCTTGCCGAGCTCGATCTTGGCTTTGGTTATGGTGTTTCCTTTGACTTCCGGTATGGATGTGGGGATGGGTTTGAATGTTTCTTGGGCTTCTTTCATCAACTCGTCGGCTTGCGCCGGCTGGAATGCCAGGAGGGCCGCGCCCAGTATGGCGAGCCCGCTTCTTCTGATTATGTTCATGGCCTTTCTCCGTTTATGTGATTGAGGTTGCTTGAAGCCACGCCGTTCGTGCTCCCGGTTTCTTATCCTTTCGGTCCGCCGGTTGTTGTTACAATAGAATTCGAATAATTCTAAAATAGCTTTCCGAACCGTCGTTGACCTAAGTCATTTGATCGGGCGGTATTCGAAAAAACCCGTCACGCGGGTGCTTGCCCGGGCGAATTCGGCGATCAGAAAGGTCCGAGTTCACAAAGGGCGAACCGCGGAACACACCAAGAGACCGAACTAGGGCCGGTCAAAGAAGGTGAACGAGGTGCATGGTCGTCGTACCGCGCTTGCGCAGCGGTCGTCCGCGAATTTCATGCCATTCTACCAACGGTGCTTTAGACTTGGAATGAGGCCGAGCAAAAGGGCGCTAGACGATGACATGGAGTATTGACGGAACCTTTGTGACCAGTGCCGGCGCGGTCGCGGCCGGCCAGGTGGGCGAGGGCCCAGATCTCGTTCTCGCTCACGGGTGGCCTTGGTCCTCGTTTTCGTGGCACCGCGTAATCCCAACACTGTCCGAGCGTTTTTGCGTGCATTGGTACGATATGCCGGGGTATGGACAGTCCGCCAAGAGGGCCGAGCAACGAACCTCCCTGGATGCCCAAGGCCAGGTCTTCGCGGAGATGCTGGAACACTGGAAATTGAGCCGACCAGTCGTCATCGCCCACGACTTCGGTGGTGCAACGACACTTCGCGCACACTTGTTGCACGGTTGTGATTTTGACCGTTACGCACTCATGAATGTCGTCGCCATGCGCCCCTGGGGGTCGGAATTTTTTGATCATGTCGGTCGGCACGTGGACGCTTTCTCGGGCCTGCCACCACACATCCACAAAGCCGTTGTTGAGGCTTACATCAAGGGCGCAATCGTTAACGACATCGAGCATGAGGATTTTGCAGCCCTGGTCGCGCCTTGGCTGACCGACGACGGGCGAAACAGCTTTTACCGACAATTCGCGCAAGCCGATGAGCGCTATACGGCGGAAGTGGAGCCGTTATTCGGGAAGATTCGCTGCCCCGTCAAAATAATATGGGGGGAAGACGATCCGTGGATTCCCTTGGCGCGCGGCAAGGCGCTCCACGAGCTGATCCCTCAGGCAACTTTCGAAGGCCTGCCAGGCGTCGGCCACTTGCCGCAATTGGAAGCGCCCAATCGAGTTCTTCAGCACTTGAGCGGGTTTCTTGCGGGCCAAACTGAGCCTTAACCAACGACTGTGGACCACCGAACGCTGGTGCCGCGGCTGTTCCCGACTTGTGGCCGGTTTTCACGCAAATCTTCGTGACGTGCGGAATGCCGCCGCCTTTGTTAGGGTCCGGCCGGAACCAAACCCTCGGAACGACCCGGAAGAATAAGGAGCCGACCCATGCCCGACGCACCCGCCCTCGACCCCATGACCGTTGAGCCCAGGACCGCGACGGTCTATCCCGAACCCCTGGCATTGGCCACCGTCGGCCGGGCCAAACGTTCGCTGACCGCCGCTCTTGGGCTCTCTCAGTTCGGCGTCAACGTCGTCGACCTGGCCCCCGGCGCCGCCTCCGCGCTTCGCCACTGGCATAGCCACGAGGACGAGTTCGTCTACGTATTGGAAGGCGAGGTGACCCTGGTCACCGACGCCGGTGAGCAGGTCTTGGCCGCCGGGCTCTGCGCCGCCTTCCCGGGCGGCAAGGAAGACGGCCATTGCCTGGTCAACAGGTCCGACGAACCCGCACGCATCCTCGAAATCGGCAGCCGTGACATGCGGGACGAAGGCAACTACCCGGACGACGACCTACACTGCCATGCCGGGCGTTACGAGAAGGTGCGGTTCACCCGCAAGGACGGGACGCCCATCGAATAAGTGGCGCCAAGAACCGTCGGCCCGTCAGTCGGGCAGGTGGATCGAACCGTCGTCGCCTATTGGGAAGAAGGGATTCCAGGCGACCTCCCAGAGGTGCCCGTCCGGGTCGGCGAAGTATCCGGAATAGCCGCCCCAGAACACCTCCTGGGCCGGCTTCTTGATGGTCGCGCCGGCCTTTTCGGCGAGGGCGAGCACGGCGTCGACCTCGTCTTTCGAACGCGCGTTGTAGGCCAGCGTAACGCCGGAAAACCCGGGTTCGGAATCGGCGACCTGGGCGTCCTCGGCCAGTGCCGCGCGGCCGTAGAGACCCAGGATAATGCCGCCCATCTGGAAGAAGGTGATGGCCTCGTTGCTCTGGCTTTCGGCGTGTTCCCAGCCGAGCGCGTTATAGAAACGCGTGCTCGCCGCCACGTCGGCGACCCCGAGGCTGACCAGGCTCAGGCGTTGTTCCATCATCCGGTTCCTAAAATGACCTGCCGGTCATCACCCGCATTTCGAGTAGTCGCAACTGGTGCACATGTCGCAACCCTCCTGGCGGATGAGGCTGGGTTGGGCGCATTTCGGACACTGGCGGAAGGGTGCCGAGGCGGCCGGAGCCAAGGCCGGTTCCTCATCCTCCTGGGCGCGCGGGGTTTGGCCGCCCAGGGCGATGACGGCGGCTTCCGGCGGTGGGCCTTGGTTCAGCTGTCCGGGACTGGCCAGGAATCCGATGTCAATCATATGGGTCTCGATGACGCCGCCCAGGGCCGCCAGCAGGGACGGCACGTATTTGCCGCCCATCCATTGGCCGCCCCTGGGATCGAACACGGCCTTCAACTCCTCGACCACGAACGACACGTCGCCGCCGCGCCGGAACACGGCCGAGATCATGCGGGTCAGGGCGACGGTCCAGGCGTAGTGCTCCATGTTCTTCGAGTTGATGAAGATCTCGAAGGGCCGGATGCGCCCGGCGTCGTCGACGATGTCGTTGAGGGTGATGTACATGGCGTGGTCGCTTTCCGGCCACTGCAGCTTGTAGGTCTTGCCGGGTAGTTCGCCGGGCCGGCCCAAGGGCCGGAACATCTGCACCACGGCGCCGGGGTCGCCCATGGCGGCGGCGGCCGGTTTCTTGGTCGGCGCCTCGAGCGGCAGTTCCGGTTCCGCCTCGTCTTTGGTTTTCTTGTCCTTGACCTCGAGCACGGCGCCGGTGACGTCGTTGGGCCGATATGTCGTGCAGCCCTTGCAGCCGAGATCGAAGGCCTGCATGTAGACGTCCTTGAAGTCGTCGAAGGAGATGCTTTCGGGCACGTTGATGGTCTTCGAGATGGAGCTGTCGATGTGTTTCTGCACGGCCGCCTGCATGACCAGATGGTCGTTGGGACTGAGCCCCTGGGCGTCGACGAAAGCGTCGGTGAGCGGCGCCGTCTCGCCAAAGAGCCGATGGTAGAGGCGGTAGGCGTAGTCCGAGACCTCCTCCTCGCGGCGCGTGCCGTCGGGCATCAGGACATGGCGCGCGTACTTGAAGCTGAACACCGGCTCCAGGCCCGAGGATACGTTGTCGGCGAAAAGCGAGATGGTGCCGGTGGGCGCGATCGAGGTGAGAAGGGCGTTGCGGATGCCGTGCGCCTTGATCGCATTCTGGACGTCGAGGTCGAGGCTTTGCACCGTCTCGCTTTCCAGGAACTTGTCGCGGTCAAAAAGCGGGAAGGCACCCTTCTCCTTGGCCAGATCGACCGACGCCAGATAGGCGGCCCGGGTCAGGGTCCCCATCCAGATGTCGGTCAGTTCGACGGCCTTGGCGCCGCCATAGCGGGCGCCGCAGAGGATCAGGGCGTCGGCCAGCCCGGTGACGCCCAGACCGATGCGGCGCTTGGCCCTGGCCTCGTGGCGCTGCGCCTCGAGCGGCATGTTCGACACCTCGATGACGTTGTCCATCATGCGCACGGCCGTCGTCACCAGTTCGGACAGCGCCTCGAGGTCGAGCGCGGCGGCCTCGGTGAACGGATCGTTGATCAGGCGCGCCAGATTGATGGAGCCCAAGAGGCAGGCGCCGTAGGGCGGCAGCGGCTGTTCGCCGCAGGGATTGGTGGCGTGGATGGTCTCGCAATAGGCCAGGTTGTTGCGCGCGTTGATGCGGTCGATGAAGATGACGCCCGGTTCCGCATAGGCATAGGTCGCCTGCATGATCCTGTCCCAGATCTCGCGGGCCGGCAGGCTCTTGTAGGTGACGCCGCCGAAACTGAGCTCCCAGGCGGCGTCCTCCTTGACCGCCTGCATGAAGGCGTCGGTGACCAGCACCGAGAGATTGAACATGCGGAGCCGTCCCGGCTCGCGTTTGGCCTCGATGAAATCGAGGATGTCCGGATGATCGCAGCTGAGCACCGCCATCATGGCGCCGCGCCGGGAGCCGGCGCTCATGATGGCGCGGCACATGGCGTCCCACACGTCCATGAAGCTGAGCGGCCCCGAGGCGTCGGCACCGACGCCCTTCACCGGCGCGCCCTTCGGCCGCAGCGTCGAGAAGTCGTAGCCGATGCCACCGCCTTGCTGCATGGTCAGGGCCGCTTCCTTGAGGCCGTCGAAGATGCCCGACATATCGTCCGGGACGTCGCCCATGACGAAGCAGTTGAACAAGGTGACGTTGCGGTCCGAGCCGGCACCGGAAACGATTCGTCCGGCCGGCAGGAAGCGGAAATCGGAGAGCGCCTCATAGAACTGCTGTTCCCAATGGGCGCGGTCGGCTTCGGCCTCCGGTTCGGCCAAAGCCGTGGCGACGCGGCGCCAGGTGTCGGGGATCGACTTGTCGACCGGCGTCCCGTCACCGCCCTTGAGGCGGTACTTCATGTCCCAGATCTGCTGCGATACGGGCGCCACTTGCGCCATCGTCCTGTCTCCTCCCGCTCTTCCGATCACGCACCAGTCACGCGTCCGCCGGAAACCGCGGTCAATCTAGGGGGTCACGGTACCGCCGTCAAAAGGATAAAACCTTGAGTCGGAGGATAATGCTCTTGTTATGTTTCCACATTTCGTACCACGATTTCAACCGAAAATTCGAGCTTTTTTTCAGTCCCTTAGCCGCAACGTTACCGAAATCCACAGGCTGTGGGCGACTTATTCACAGGTAACGCCGCGGGTGCCTTCAGTTTTTGTCGGTGACGACGGCGGCGGCCGTCTCCGGAAACCGTTCGACGCCTTCGGCGATGAGCGCATCGGAAGCGGTATCGACGGTCTTCTCCAGGGTCTCCATGAAGGCCCTGCGTTTCAAACCGCGCTCCACGGGCGGCAGGAATTCGATGATGATGCGGCCCGGGCGTTTCGAGAAACTCCGCCGTCCCCAGAACAGGCCGGAGTTGACGGCGACCGGTATGATCGGCGCGTCAGTCTGCGAATAGAGCGCCGCGATGCCGGGATGGAAGGGGCGGTGGCGCCCCGGAGCCGTACGCGTCCCCTCCGGGAAAATGATCACCGAGAACCCGCCGGCGAGGCGGTCGCGCACATCGGCGACCAGTTTCTTGAGGGCCGACGCGCCGCCGTCCCGATCGACGGAAATGGCCCGGCATTTGCGCGCGCACCAACCCCAGAACGGAATCTTCAACAACTCGATCTTCAGCACATAACTGGGCTCGTGGAGCAACAGGAAATAGACGAAGGTGTCCCAGGCCGACTGGTGTTTGGCGGCATAGATAACAGGCCCATCGACCAGGTTTTCGCGGCCGCGCACCTCGAAATCGAGGCCGATCAGGACCTTGAGCGCCAAGGACTGCATGTGCGACCAGGCCCGCACCGCTTCACGCATGGCGATCCGCGGAAAAGCCATCAGCAACGTCATGGCGACGACGAAAACGGCCGTCGTCGAGAAAAAGAACCCGTTGTAGATCAAGGAGCGGACGTTCTGCATGGTACTGTCAATTTGCGGCCTGGGCCGTCCGCGGCTTTTGCCTTTCCGGCGTCCGGTTGCGCGGACGTTTGCCCAGGAGCAGAAACTCAACCCCGTGACGGGTCCAGGCAAGCAGGAATTTATTGAACTCGCTGGCGATCAGCGCCGCCGTTCCCGGGTAGGTCCACCAATTTTCCAGTTTGACCCGTTCGGGAAACACCGGGTGGGGAATCAGGGAAACCTCGGGCATGGCGTGCTCGAATTCGAGAAGGCTACGCGGCATGTGGTAGGCGCCGGTGACCAGACGCAACGACTTGACGTTTTCCCGATGAGACCAGGCCGCCGTTTCGTCGGCGTTGCCGATCGTGTTGATGGCGTTGCCGATGACGATCCGCGATTGCAGGTCGGTGGGGCGGCGTTTCGAATGGTCGATGAGATTGCGCACGTCGTTGCCCTTGTGTACCCCGGAAACGAACAAACGTCCGGCCAACCCCTCGGACAAGAGTTCCAGGCCTTCATCGAGCCGGCCGCTACCGCCGGTGAGCACGGCGATGGCGTCGGTCCGGGTGCTGCGGTCCTCGACGGTGCCGGGAATCGACTCGGCGAACTTAAACAGGCCGATCACCCACAAACCCGCCATGGCGAACGCCAGGAGGATCGAATTCCCGATCAGCGAAACACGCTTGCTGCCTCGACGCCGAGCCATGCTCAAAGCATCCGGCTGAGTGTGCGCATCACCGTCGTGCGCGCCGTAACCATGGCGATCCCGGCGACGGTAACCGGCAGCAAGGCGACCAGCACCCAGTGAAACACGCTGAGTTGCATGCTGGGGATGAGGAATCCGTCCATGCGGCTGGCCAGGCGGCTGATGCCGAGCAGGGTCGGTACGCCGAGGGCCAGCCCGAGGACGCCGCCCTTGAGGCCGAGATAGAGGGCGCGCCGCCCGAACTGGCCGGCGATGTATGTATCGTGGGCGCCGATCAGGTGAAGCACCTCGATGGCTTCGCGGTGGATGGCGAGTCCGGTGCGGGTCGTGAAGATCACCGTTCCCACGGTGGCCAATCCGATGCACAGCAACACCAGGAAGGCGACCGCTTCGACCGTCTGGATCAACTGGACCAGTCGCTCCAGCCAGACGCGGTGGTCGTCGATCGAAGCACCGGCGACGGCATCAGTGAGTCGGTCGGCCAAGGCGACGGAATCAAAATCCCCATCGTCGTCGATCTCGACGTCGATCAACTGCGGCAGCGGCAGGTCATCGGAAGTCCCGATGCCGCCGAGCCAGGGTGCCAGGAGCGCCAGCAGGCGTTCGGACTCCAGGACCTCGTAGCGTTCTATTCCGGGCGTCGCCGCCAGGATGTTGAGGGTTTCGCGCAGCCGCCTGTCGTCGTCGGCCGGGGCGTCGGCCGGTGCGATCTGGACCGTCAAGGTGCCGCTGACGCCCTGGTCCCAGCGGGCGGCAACGGTATTCAACACCAACGTTCCGGCCATGGCGAGCACGGCCAGGAAGACCATGAAGGCGATCAGCCAAGGGAGGAAGCGACTATGTGCGTCGCGGTCCAGGGGCAGGTCGGAACGGCGGGAAAACATTAAAGATAGTTCTCTAGGCTCGTCGGATCTCCGAAGGTGGAACCGTCCCCGGCGTAATCCTCGCCGAAGGGCGATGACGGGCGCTTTGGTGCTTTTTCTTCCGCATTCCCTTCCTCGCCGGCCGGTTCATCCTCCGCACGCTCTTCGGGTATCCTGCGGTCGGGACTTTCGACACGCAAATACCCGTTTTCGAGATGCATGCGCCCATGGCCGAGCCGGTCGACGAGATGGGTGTTGTGGGTGGCGATGACGATGGTCGTGCCGAGCCTGTTCAGTTCCTCGAACAGGTGCATGAGGCGATACCCCATGGCGTCATCGACGTTGCCCGTCGGTTCGTCGGCGAGTAACAGGCGCGGCCGCCCGATCACCGCGCGGGCGATCGAGACCCGCTGCTGCTGGCCGCCCGACAGGGTCGGCGGGCGGGCCTGCATGTGGTGTTCCAGGCCGACCCAGGCGAGAAGCTCCGAGACGTGCTTCTTGACATCGCTTTCCCTGGCCCCCGACACGCGGAGCGGCAGGGCCACGTTGTCGAAAGCCGACAGGTGGTTGAGCAGGCGAAACTCCTGGAAAACGACCCCGACACGCCGTCGCAACGCCGGCAGGTCGCCGCGCGGCGTCGCAACGCCGGCAGGTCGCCGCGCGGCGTCGTCGCGATTTCCCGGCCGAAAAGCGAGATCAACCCGCGCGACGGCTTGAGGGCCAGATAGATCAGCTTGAGGAGCGAGGATTTGCCGGCACCGCTTTCGCCGAGCAGGAAGTGAAACGAACCGGCGGCCAGCGAGAAGTTGATGTCCTGCAGAACTTCCGGGCCGAGGCCGTAGCGCAGTCCGACGTTTTCGAAATGGGCGATCGATTCGTCGCCTTGCGAGGTCACTATTCTCACGCTCCCGTCGAGCCCGCGCTTAGGAAATCGGGCGATGCACGCTCCCAGCGAACAATGCCATGGCCGGCGCGGCCCGTCCAGGGCCACGCCCCCGCCGCCACCGTCCCGGGGCCGAGAATCCGGCCTCCCGCCAAGCGTTACTATGGCCGCCCGACGGCTTGCGTTCGATCTGGGGAAACCCTATAAATGACAAAACGTTAGGACGATTTGCCGCGTATGATCATCACCTGCCCCAATTGTCTGATGCGCTACAACGTTGACCCGGTGGCCATCGGTGGCGGGAAGATGACGCGGTGTTCCAATTGCGGACACAGCTGGTTCCAGCAACAGGTCGCCGCTTCGACGCCACCGCCGCCGGCTCCGGCGCACCCTGCGCCGCCCGGTGCCTACGGCGCGGCGCCGCAACCCGGATATCCGCCGGCCGCCCCTGGATATCCGCCGGCTCCCGGGTATCCGCCGCCGCAACAGGCCTATCCCGTCGCTGGCCAGGTCCCGGGACAGCCGCTGCCCTATCCGCCACCGCCGGCGATGCCGGGAGCGGAGGCGGCGGGTATGGCGCCGCCGGCCATGCAGCCGGCCCATCCCGAACCGCCACCGCCATCGGAGCCCATACCCGAACCGGAACCCGAACCCGAACCCGTACTGGAGCCGGAACCGGAACCCGAGCCGGAACCCGAGCCCGAGCCCGAGCCGGAAGAGGAAGCGGGCGGCGGCTTGACGACCGAACAACTGGACGAAATGTTCGGCGACGACGAGGAGCCGGAGCCGTTCCAATCGGTCATGGACGCCTCCGACGATGCGGAAATGGGCGATGCCGTCGATATCATGGATCCGGACGACCTGCCCGAACCGGAGCCGATCCCCGAGGTGTTCACGGCGGCCGAATCGGGCGACGACGCGGCGGCTGGGGAGCCGCGCAGCAAGGTCAAGTTGATCGCCATCGGCGGCGGCGTCGCCTTGATCGTCGCGATATTCGCCGGTCTGATCTTTGGGCGCTCGATGATCGTCGACATGGTACCGGGGGTCGCCGGTGTCTACGAGATGATCGGCCTTGGCGGTCCCGAGCTGGGCGAAGGCCTCGATATCCGGAACGTCCGGTCGGCCCGGGAAACGGAACAAGGTGTCGAAGTCCTGGCGATCCGCGGGATCGTCGCCAATGTATCGGAAGGGCCCCGCATGGTGCCCATGATCAAGGTCGAGCTTTTCGACGGTGAGAACAATTCCGTGCAGATGGCCGTCGCCGCGGCCATCCGGAACCAACTCGAAGCCGGGCAGGAAGCCAGTTTCAAGGCCCGCATCCCCGAACCCTCGCCGCTGGCACGGCGGATCGAGGTGACCTTTACCGAGGGTGAAGGCGGGGAAGGCCAATCCAACTGATCAATCCCCGAAGGGGCCGGTGATGGGGACCCGCCCGTGACGAGCCGCGTCACCTTGCGGCCGAGCGGTCATTCCTTCCTTGTCGAGGGCCGAGATTCGATCCTGCAGGCGGGCCTCAAGGCCGGCCTGGCGCTTCCCTACGGATGTTCGAACGGCTCCTGCGGCAGTTGCCTCGCCCGTTTGGTCACCGGCTCCATCGAAAAGTGCGGCCATCACGATTTCATCGTGCCCGAGGCGCAAAAGGCCGAGGGTTATTTCCTGATGTGCGCCCACGAGGCGGTTTCGACGACGCTCGAAATCGAAACCTGGGAGGCGACCGGATCGGTCGAGATCCCGGAGCAAAGGATTGCGCTCCGCATTAAAAGCGTCGAGTTTCCGGTCCCCGAAATCGCCGTTGTCCGGGCTCGGACGCCGCGGTCGCAACGACTGCGTTTCCTGGCCGGCCAGTCGGTCGTCCTGACGGTGCCGGGAGGCGGAGCCAGAAGCGTGCCGCTGGCCAGTTGCCCCTGCGACGACATGAACCTGGAATTCCATTTGCCGCGGCGCCCGGACTGCCCGCTGACGGAACCCTTTTTCAGTGCCGGGCCGCCGGCAACGGTCGACCTCGTCGGCCCGACGGGCGATTTCGTCCTCGGCGAGCCAACTGGCCGGGTCTTGTTCTTCGTTGCCGAGGGGCCCGGTTTCGCGCCGGTGCGCAGCCTGATCGAACACGCGCAATCGATCGATGACGAACGCCCCATGGTCCTCTGCTGGTTCGCCTCCGACGCCGGGCACTACATGGCCAATCTATGCCGGTCCTGGGCCGAGGCTTTCGACGGTTTCCAATATGTGGCGGTCGACTCCGACGATCGGCACCGGGTGCTCGAAGGGATGGCGCAATCGGTATCCGGCCCGCCGGCGGCCGACGTCTATGCGGCAGGAAGCGAGGCCTTGTTGGCGGCCGTATCGCGAGTGTTTGGGGATAGCGGCGTCGAGCCCGGACGCATCCGGCTCAACCGGATCACCTGACGGCGAACGCTCAGTCGGTGTCCAAGGCCAGTTCGACTCCGCGGATATGGCTGAGAACCTTGTTCAATCCGTCCGCGTCATTGAGCAGTGCCTTCGGCGAGCAGCCGAGCGTCGCGCTCATCTTGTCGAGCCACTCCGCGGCCTTCTCTTCGGTGCCGAGAACTTCCGTTGCGCGTTCCAAAGCGGTTGCATAGTAGTCCATGGTTCATCGTCCTCCCTTGGCGCCGCGCTGGCGCGAGCACAATTATGTGGCGGTGGTGCACGGCGCGCAAGGGGGAGAAAAGACACCGGCCCCCATCGTTCCGTCCGGATAGAGAAGGCGGAGCCGAAGCTCCGCCTTCCTGGCCCTGGTTTGCCCCCTCCCTGGGAAACCCGGGACCTTATTCAATGCATTTCGGCGCGCAGTTTCTGGCGGTATAGGTCGATGGGGACCAACTCGCCCTGGTCTTCCGCATACCAGAACTGCCAGCCGTTGCAGGCCGGCGCTTTCTGCACGTAGGCGCCGACCTGGTGGATGGAACCGCGGAAGTCGGCCGTGATCAGGGTGCCGTCGGCGCGCACCCGGGCCGAGTGGCGGCGCCGGGCGTCGGTCAGCGTCTGGCCGGGCCGCAACAGGCCCCTTTCGACCAGCCACCCGAAGGGGACCCGGGGCTGCTCGCGTTTGGCCGGCGAATCGAGGAACTGGTCGTCGGCGACCTTGCGGACCTTGGCCAGCCGGTTGCGGGCCAAGGCGATATAATCGGCGTCGCGCTCGATGCCGAGAAAGTCCCGGCCGAGGCGCTTGGCGACGGCGCCCGTCGTGCCGGTCCCGAAAAAGGGATCGAGAACCAGGTCGCCGACCTCGGAAGACGCCATGATCACCCGGTGTAGGAGCGATTCCGGTTTCTGCGTCGGATGCGCCTTCTTGCCGTTCTCCTTCAGGCGTTCCGGGCCCGTGCACAGGGGCAGGTACCAGTCGGAGCGCATCTGCAGATCGTCGTTCAGCGCTTTCATGGAATCGTAGTTGAACCGGTATTTGGAGTCCTTGTCGCGCGCCGCCCAGATCAAGGTTTCGTGGGCGTTGGTGAAGCGCCGGCCGCGGAAGTTGGGCATCGGGTTGGATTTGCGCCAGATGACGTCGTTGAGCAGCCAGTAGCCCAGGTCCTGCAGCACGGTACCGACGCGGAAGATATTGTGGTAACTGCCGATCACCCACAGCGTGCCATCGGGCTTGAGGACACGCCTGGCCTCGTTCAACCAGGCACGGGTGAATTCGTCATAGGTCTTGAAACCGTCGAAGCGGTCCCAGTCGTTGTCGACGCCGTCGACCTTCGTATTGTTGGGCCGCAGCAGGTCGCCACCCAGTTGCAGGTTGTAGGGCGGGTCGGCGAAGACGACGTCGACCGTCCCGTCGGGAACGGTCTTCAGCGCCTCGACACAGTCTCCCTGCAAGATCTTATTGCGGAATTCGGTGCGAATCGAGGGTTCGCCGGACGCCTCGGCCGGTTCCCCGTCGTTGTGATCTCTGCCCATGGCGGGCAGCATGGTCAAGGTCGGAGTCGCCGTCAAGAGCTATTTGGAATCAATGACTTAGCGATCCTTGGCTTCCCCCATATATGGATTCTACCGGTTCTGCTCCCGCAATATCTTGTGGATCGGGGCGTAGGATTTCCGGTGTTCAGGTGTGATGCCCAATCGCTCGAGGGCCGCCTTATGTTCGGCTGTCCCGTAACCCGCGTTGCGCTCCCAACCGTAACCCGGATAGCGGACCGAAAGGGAGCTCATGATGCGGTCGCGGGTGACCTTGGCGGCAATCGACGCGGCGGCGATGGACAGGCACTTGGCGTCGCCCTTGACGACGCAGGTGACCGGGCAGGGCAGCGGCGGTTCCCGGTTGCCGTCAACCAGGGCCAGGCCGACGCCGACGCCCAGGTCCTCGACGGCACGGCCCATGGCAAGGAACGTCGCTTGCAGGATGTTGAGGCGGTCGATCTCCCCGACCGAGGCTTCCCCGACGCCAAACTGGACCCGCCCTTCGAAGGCCCGGAACAGGTCCTCGCGCCGGTCCGCCTTCAGTTTCTTGGAATCATCGAGGCGTTCGACGAACTCGGTTTCCAGTCTGTCCGGGACGAGGACCGCGGCGGCGGCAACCACCGGTCCGGCCCAAGGGCCGCGGCCGGCCTCGTCGACGCCGCAGACGACGCGATGGCCTTCCGCCTGGGCCGCGCGTTCCAGTTCGAAATCAGGCATCGCGCGGTTTTCTCCGGGGCCGCCGCGTCGATACCTTGCGTCGCCGGACAGGCGTCTTGTCAGCGGACGCTTTCTTGGCGGCTGCCTTTTTCGTCGCGGTTCCCTTGGCGGCGGTTTTGGGTTTCGCTTTGCCGGCCGGCCGGCGGCGTTTCGCCGGCCTGCGCGGCGGCGCCGGCTTGCGCATCTCCGGTGCTTTTTCGTCGGCTTCCGCTTCGCCCGCAGATTCCATTTCCGTCTCGTCCGGCGGCGCCGGCGGCGTATCCCCAAGGGTGCCGCCGGTCCCGGTATCGGCGACGAGTTCGCTGTCGCCGCCGGGAGCCGATAGGGGTGCGGGCGGCGGCCGGGCCTCGCGCCGCCGTTTGCGCCGAAGCCGATGGCGCCGGAGCCACAGCGCGAAGCGGCGCACCGTGCGCTGGGTTTCGGTCTTGGCGCCGTCGAGGGTGCCGGCCACCAGTTCCGCCTCCGGCCCGTAGACCAGACGCAGCATCTCGCCGGCCTCGGTGACGCCGTACTGGGCCAGCAACCGGAGACGTCTCGCCGTGAACACCCAGAGCGGACTCAAGGCCAGGCTCATTACCGTGACGGCGATGACCAGGCGGCTTTCCTCGTCGCTGATGACGCCGGCCTCGACGCCGACGACCGACAGCAAGAACGAGAACTCGCCGATCTGCGAAATCAGGATTCCGGCGACGAAGGCGTGCTGCCAGGGCTGCCCCATGAGGCCGAGAAGCGTCACGTTGAGCACCGTCTTGAAGACGGCGGCGAGGAAGAAAAGCGTCATCACCATGGCGAAGTTGCGCCACATATAGTCGAAATCGATGAGGAGCCCGATGGACAGGAAGAACACCATCATCAGGACGCTCTGAATCGGCTGTGTCGTCTCCAGCAGCGCCCGGCGCTCGGTGCTGTTGCCGATGATGAGGCCGGCGATAAAGGCGCCGTAGGCCGCCGACAGGCCGAGCAGGCCGGAGAGCGCCGCCCAGCAGAAACAGAAGGCGAGCGCGGCCAACGGTTTCAGGTCGGTATTGCCGGCGGCGAGACTGAGCAGCGGCAGCCGCAACTTGCGGCCGCTGCTGAGAAACAGGATCAGTCCGACCAGGAAGACAACGGAGAACAGGATTTTCGGCACCGCGTACCAGTCGAAGCTGTCGCCTCCGATGGCCGAAATGCCGAGCATCATCGGCACCACCGCCAAATCCTGGGCGATGAGCACACCGACGGCGATCTTGCCGGCCCGGGTGCGCAATTCGCCGACGTCCTCGAGGATCTTGATGGCCACCGCCGTCGACGACAACGCCATGACGAAGCCGAGCAGTATGGCCAATTCCTCCGCCCAGCCGAAGACCACCGACAAGACCAGCATGACGCCGACGGAGGCGGCGATTTGAAACAGCGTCATGAACAGCGCCAACCGCCACAGGCGCCGGAAGGAGCGCAGGGAGAGCTCCATGCCGACGATGAAGAGCAGCATCAGGACGCCGAGTTCGGCCAGCAGGTCGATCTGGTCGCGGTTTTCGACGAGCGCCAACCCGGAAGGGCCGAGCAGCACGCCGGCCAGGATATAACCGACGAGTGCCGGCTGGCGCAGGCGCTCCATGGCGATCCCGCAGACCAGGGCGGCCAGCGCCACCGCAGCGATGCCGGTCAGATTGGAATGGACATCCGCCTCCATGGGCGAAGCCTAGCACGGGCCGGGACTCTGGAAACGGATTTCCGTTCGCCGATCAGAACAGGCGAAGCTGGTCGCCGGGCCGCTCGGGCGGGCGGAACAGGTCGGTGCGCAAGGCGTGTTCCGCCGTCCGTTGCTCGACCAGCCGCAGGCGCTTGCAGGCCAGCGAGAAGCGCTTTTGGATGAGATCGGCATAGGCGCCGCTGCCGCTCATGCGCTTGCCCCATTCGGAGCGGTAAAGCTCACCGCCCCGGGTCTGTCTGATCAGCGACAGGACGCGTCCGGCGCGCTCGGGGTAGTGGTTGACGAGCCACTCCTCGAACAGCGCCTTGATCTCGTGGGGCAGGCGCAAAAGGATGTAGCCGGCGGCGAAGGCGCCGGCGCCGGCCGCCGTTTCCAGAAGCCTTTCGACCTCCATGTCGTTCAAGGCGGGGATCACCGGGGCCGCCATGACGATGGTGGGGACCCCCGCCCCGGCCAATCCCGCGATGGCCTTCAGCCGCCGCCCGGGCGCCGGCGCCCGCGGCTCCAGGGTCCTGGCCAGCCGGCGGTCGAGCGTCGTCAGGGAGATGCCGACCGCGGCGAGTCCCCTTTCGGCCATCGGCGCGATGATGTCGAGGTCGCGCAGCACCAGGTCCGACTTGGTGACGATGGTGAACGGATGGTTGCTGGCGGCCAGCACCTTGAGGACGCCGCGCGTGATCTCGTGGCGCCGTTCGATCGGCTGGTAGGGGTCGGTGTTGGTGCCGAGCGCCATGGTCCGGCAGCGGTATTTCGGATGGGCGATCTCCTTTTCCAGCAGTGCCGCCGCGTCGGGCTTCGAGAACAGTTCGGTCTCGAAATCGAGGCCGGCGGAGAGACCGTAGTAGGCATGCGTCGTCCGCGCGAAACAATAGACGCAACCGTGCTCGCAACCCCGGTACGGGTTGATCGAGCGGTCGAAGGGGACATCCGGCGAGGTGTTCCGGGCGATGATGGTGCGCGGCGTTTCCGGCGTTACCCGGGTGCGCCGCTTGGTCCCCGGGTCCGCCTCATGCGTTTGCCAGCCGTCGTCGACGCGCATCCGTTTCAACGGTTCGAACCGCCCGCTGGTGTTGGAAGCGGCACCGCGGCCCTTGACGGGCAGATCGGGCAGGGTGTGAACCATAGAGTGGCATCATAGAGTCTGTATAAGAACAAAACAAGAACAATCGAGAGTCGGAATTACGTGTATATGCAAACCGTTTCCTGCGCCGACGAAGTGTTAAGGAACTTCCGCGTTGGCAACGACCGCCACATGCATGTCGCAGCGGTGTTCGAAGCCGAGGTTTTCATACAAGCGGATGGCGGTCGTATTCGTCTTCCAGGCATGGAGGAAGGGGATGTCCCCGCGCTTTCGAACCGACCTCATGACGGCGGCCGACAGGTGCCGCGCCAAGCCGCGGCCCCGGAAGTCCGGGTGTGTGCAGACGCCGCTGACTTCGGTGTATCCCGGGAAGCGCAAGCGTTCACCGGCCATGGCGGCGAGGCGGCCGGCGATCCGAACACCGACGAATTGCCCCATGGCATGGGTGCGGGCGAGGAAGGGCCCGGGTTCGGTCAGGGTTGCGAGGGCCAGCATGTCCTCGCCGTCGGCCGCGGTCAGCCTGGCGATACCGTCGTCCGGCGCTTGCGGCAGCTCGCCCCCGGTGTCGACCATTTGCACGCCGAACGCTTTTTTCACGGCGACCAAGCCCGGCGGCAATGCGATCGGCGACGCCTGCAGGACGTAGGCCTGCTGGCCGGGCCCGATGAGCGCCGACAAGCGTTCGAGGGCGGCCCGGCTGTCGTCGCGCGCCGAGGCGAAGAGGTTGACGTCCGGTGCGTAGCGCCGGGCCAGGTCGTCGCCTTCGCTGAAGTCCCGATGGGCGGTGGTCAAGCTCGCCCAGACGGGCCGATCGAGGCCGGTCATGCTCCCGTTTTCCTTTTGCCCGACCGGCGGGCCAACGCGTCTTCGAAGGCGCCTGCCGACAACTTCGCTTCCAGGCCGGCCAATTGCCGTGTCAACGGGCCCTCGAGGTCGGCGCAGAGTCCGCTGACCGCATCCTTTAAGACCGGCCAAAGGTCTTTCTTCGCTCCGGCGACCAGGTCCCGGCCCTGCGGCGTCAGTTCCAAAATCCGGATCCGCCTGTCACCGATTTCCGGAGCGGTCCTGATCCATCCGGCGGCTTCCAGGCTGTCCGCCATGCGGGTCACGCCGGGCTGGGCGATACCGAGCATGTCAGCGAGCGCGCCGAGCGATGTGGCGCCCGTCTCGTCGAGCGCGGCCATCAAGGGCAATTGGCCGGCCGGCACGTCGCATCCGTGTACCCGCAGCCAGGTATGCGTCGCCGACTGCAGGAGCGTGCCGGCGCGTTTCAGGCGGCTGCCGAGGGCCAGGTGGCCAAGCGATCCGAGGAAGTCGTCGGTCATAATTGAATATCCAGTTATATAGGTAGTTATATTTATACCAAAAACCTCGTGGTTGGGAAAGGGCTCGTCCCCATCTCATCGAAACCAACACGACGGTTTTGGATTCCTAGTTCGGCACGACGACGTCGTCGATCACGTGTATGATTGCGTTCACGGCTTCGATGTCGGCGATCAGGACATTGGCGTCATTGACCTTGAAGTCGTCGACGCCATCGACGGTGATATAGATGCCCTCCGCAGTTTCTAGGTCAACCTCGCGCGTAGCGACGGAGGCGGATACCAGCCTTCCCGGAACCAAGTGGTAGTTTAGAACGGCAACGAGCTTTTCCCGGTTGCCGGGGCGCAGCAGGTCCTCGAGGATGCCCGGCGGCAACTTGGCGAAGGCGTCATCGGACGGCGCGAAGACCGTGACCGGGCCACCGTGCTCCAGCCTGTCGGCCAGTCCGGCCAACTCCAAGGCGCCGAGCCAGGTGTTGAGGGACCCGACGTTCCTTTTCGCGGTTAGGATCGTCGATTGTCCGTCTTCGGCCCCCGACGTCTGGTTGGCCCAAGCGGCGGCCGGAACCGCGAGAACGGAAAAAGAGAGCGCGACCGACGCGACGAGCCGACGGATTGCGGAAAAGTGACGAAACATCGGGGCCTCCGTGACCGTGATTTCTAAGGTCTTTACGGATCGGAACCGGGTTTGGATCAGTTCGTGCGACGCGGTCGTCGGTCGATTCGAGAAACTGGTTTCATAGCCGGAAACATCAAACTCTCTGCGAACCGTCAATTGTAACCTGCGTAAATATCGGCGTGGTCCGGATGCGTTGCGCCGGCGAGAGAAATCGATGACTATTAGCTGCCAGCTGACGTTAAATCGGGTCCCAGAATCATGCGGTTTCTCAATGTCCTGCTCGCGGTTTCCGCCATCGTCTTTTCTCCCGCCGCCGTTTCCGCAGCCGATATCGATTGGCGGCTGGTTCGGACGCTCCACGGCAAGGCTTTCCTCGAATACGTCGCTTCACTCGACCTGAAAGGCCAGGAGGCTCTGAACTTCTGGAAGAACATCCCGGTCAGCAAAGCCAACCCACAAGTCGCTCGGATTTTCCGCGACGAAGCATTCGCCATCTACATGAACAAGTATCCCCGTCCTTTCGGCCGCGGCGTCGAATTCAAGGCGGGCATGGGGACGGATATCGTCGGGCCCATCAGCAACCAGAAACTCCGCCTTCCGTTCAGCGCCGTCCACCCGCTTCCCGAGGGGCCCGTCGGCGATCCCGGCAAGCACTACACCATCGCTTATACCATCCACGGGCTCACTCATCCCTGGCTTCTCAACAACGCCGATTCCGCCAAGTGGCAGGCCGGCCGCCATCCGAACGTCAGCCTGACCGTGTTGGATCCGGAGTTCGACAACGACAAGCAGGCGAAACAGATCGATGAGCTGACCGGCCAGAAGGTCGACGGGATTCTCGTATGGCCCATGCAGGAAGCGCCGACCGGCCCGCCCGTCGACCGGGCCCATGCCGCGGGCATTCCCAGCGTCTCGGTCGACCGTATGGTCGGATCGCGGAATATCCGGGCGCAGGTCACCGGCAACTTCCCCGCCAACGGCACCCAACAGGGGCTCTACCTGCTGCACCGGCTGCTCAAGGAAAGCGGCGACATCAAGGGAACCATCCTGATGATCCGCAAACCGCTGGGCAGCACCGCGGACTCCATGCGCACCGGGCACTTCCTCAAGGTGATCAGCTATTTTCCGGGTCTCAAGATCCTCGAGAGTTATCACAACAGCAGTTCGCGGGCCGATTCCCTGAAGCAGGTGCGGGACGCCCTGGCCAAATACCCGGAGATCGACGTCGTTTTCTGCACCGGCGCTGAACAGGGCATGGGAGCCGTGCTCGCCATCGACGAGGCCGGGCGCTGGGACAGCCGCGCCGGCGGCAAGCGCATCATCGTGCTCAGCAACGACGACCTGTTCGAGGCGCTGGAGGCGATGAAGCAGGACAAGATCGCTGTGACCGCACCCTATACGCCGCTTTTGGGTGGCCTTGGCGTGCGTATCCTGTTGAAGATCCTCGCTGGCGAGAAGGTTCCGAAGAACATCACGACGCCGGACCTGCCGATGATCACCAAGGACGGCGAGGTGGTGTTCGGCATCGATACGATCAGCGTCGATGAGTGGGGCCCCTACGCGTACGGGCGCAAGTAGCGGTTACGGTCCTCGGGGAGCTTGGTCGTGAATATCAAGGCGAAACTAATCCTCGTCCTGGTCATCGTCAGCCTCGTGCCGCTCGCCGTCGTCGGCTGGTATTCCCTGGAGGCGTCCCGCGATTCGATCACCAATGAGGTCTTCAACCACCTGGTATCGGTCCGCGACGCCAAGAAGGCCCAGATCACGCGGCTCTACGAAAACAAGGTCGCCGATATCCGGGTGCTGGCGGAAAGCTCCCATATCGGCGCGGCGCTCGACGCCTTCTCGTCGGCCGTCCGCGACGGCCAGGCGGACATGGGTCAGTTCGACTTTTTCGAGAGCATCGAATACGGCACCTCGTTCCGCCGCTTCATCGAGGAATACGGCTATTACGACCTGATGCTGGTCACCGAACTGGGGGACATCGTCTATTCGACCCGGCGCGAGGCCGATTTCGCCCAGAACCTCATCACCGGACCGCTGAAGGAAAGCCTGCTCGGCCGGCACCTGGAACGTGGCCTGCTGGAGGTGGTGGCGACCGACTTCCAGATCTACGAGCCCTCCGGCAACCGGGTCATCGCGTTCCTGATCGCGCCGATCGGCGGTGACGGATCGAGTGGCGCCGTCGTCCTCAAGGTAACCATCGATGCGGTCAATGCCATCATGCTGGAACGCTCCGGCATGGGTGAAACCGGCGAGGCCTACCTGGTCGGTCCGGACAAGTTGATGCGCTCCGATTCCTACCTCGACACCGAAAACCGAACGGTCGCCAAGTCCTTTGCCAACCCCGCCAAAGGCAGCGTCGACACGGCCGCCACCCGCGCCGCGCTGGCCGGCGAATCCGGAGACCGCATCAGCAAAGACTATCGGGGCGAGACCGTGCTCAGCAGCTACCTTCCGGTCACGCTCGGGGATCTGACCTTCGCCCTGATCGCCGAGATCGACCGCGATGAAGCCTTCGCCTCGATCACCCGGTTGCAGCGGATCGTCGCCGTCCTCGCCGCCGCCGTCACCGGCCTGATGTTGATATCGGCCTTTCTCCTCGCCAATGTCATCACGCGACCCATCCTGTCCCTGACCCGCTCCTCCATCGACATCGCCGGCGGCGACCTCGATCAGGAAGTGACGGTGGAACGCAACGACGAGCTCGGCGTCTTGTCCGAGAACTTCAACAAGATGCGCCTGTCGATCCGCCGCAAGATCGATCAGCTCGAGGAGAACCGGCAAGCGCTCAGGGAGGCCAACGAAACCCTCGAGGAACGGGTCGAGGAACGGACCCGCGAGCTCGCCAAGACCTATCACGTGATCTCGCAGAGCATCAAATACGCCGGCCATATCCAGCGTTCCGTGTTGCCGCCGGAAGACATCTTCCGCCGCACCTTTGCCGAACATTTCGTCATCTGGGACCCGCGCGACGTCGTCGGCGGCGATATCTACTGGTGCCGGGAGTGGGGTGACGGGGCGTTGCTTATGCTCGGCGACTGCACCGGCCACGGGGTGCCCGGCGCCTTCATGACGTTGATTTCCACCGGCGCGCTGGACCGGGCGCTCATCGAATGCCCGGTCGGCGAGGTCGCCCGCCTGGTCCAGCGCATGCACCAGCTCGTCCAACAGACCCTGGGCCAGGACGGCGACAGTGCGGAATCCGACGACGGGCTGGAACTCGGCGCCTGCTTCGTTTCTCCGGGTGGGCGCTCGCTGACTTTCGTCGGTGCGCGCTTCGACATCTTCGTCGTCTCCGGCGACGACGTGTCCCGCTTCAAGGGCGACAAGAAGGGGATCGGCTATCGGGAGATCCCGCTGGAACAAAAATTCAGGGAAATCACCATCGACGTCGGCGAGGGCAGCACGTTCTACATGACGACGGACGGCGCCGTCGATCAGATTTCCGAAGAGAACCAGCGCAGTTTCGGCAAAAGGCGTTTCGAGACCCTGCTCAGGGACATTCAGGGCAAGGCGATGGACGAACAGCGCGACTCCATCCGCGAAGCCGTGATCCGCCACCAAGGCGCGGCGCCCCGGCTCGACGATATCGCCGTCATCGGTTTTAAGGTCGCCTAGGGGAACGGGTTCATGTTCGTAATGACGCCATTGCAGTCATTCAGGATCACCGCGCGGGCCCAGGGAGGGTTTGATTTCGCTTTCAAAAGCGCCGACAGTGCCCGTTCCCGGTTCTCCATCGGGGTTTTCGATCGAACTGCGGGGAGGCGTTTTGGTGGACAGAGTTAGGATCGACGGGACGGAAAACGCGCCGAGCATTGATTTCGACTTTGCCTCGAACGCCTTTCGCATGGCCGGGATGAGTTACCTGGAGGACGCCGTCGAGTTCTTCAAGCCCCTCATGGAGGCCCTGAAGGCCCATTTCGCATCCCTGGACGGGGCCGACGCGGTCTTCGAGTTCGAAATGATCTATTTCAACAGCAGTTCGGCGCGCTACATCCTTCATATCGTCGAACTCCTCGACGCCGCCGCCGAGCGCGGCAACACCGTCCGTATCGTCTGGAAATTCGACGAGGAGGACGACACCATGGAAGAGCATGGCGAGGAGTTCGGGGAGGACATCGAATTCGCGGCCTTCGAAATGAAGGCCGTTTCCGACGAACCGGTTTGATGGGCTGTCCGGAGCAGAAGTCGGACCGGACGCGAATGACGGTCTAAATCAGCGGTCTGGCGTCGTCGGCCCGCGACTCGTCGAGCAGCCATTCGCGGAAGACCGCGTTCTTGCGCATGTCCGCGGTCTGTTCCGGACAGACGACGAAAAACCCGAATTCGGTGGAAAGGGTCAGTTCGAAGGGCCAGACCAGGCGTCCGGCGGCGACGTCCTCGAGTACGATGGCGCGGTTGATCAAAGCCACGCCGTGGCCCTCGATGGCCGCCTCGATGGCCAGAACTTCCGTGGTGAAGACGGGGCCCCGGCCGGCGTCGACCTCGGGCGCGCCGGCCGTCATCAACCACATGGCCCAGTCGGGCTGGGTCATGTCGGTGAGACCCCAGTCGACGTGGATCAGGCGATGGTCGGCGAGGTCGTGCGGGGTTTTGATCGGCGTTTCGCCCTCCAGCAGTTTCGGGCTGCACACCGGCGAGATGTGCTCGGTCATCAGCCGGTCGACGCGCATTCCCGGATAGTCGCCGAGGCCGAAGCGGATGGCGATGTCGACGTTCTCGCGGGCGAAATCGACGATGTTGAGGGTCGGGTCTATACGGATGCGGATATCCGGATGCTGGGCCTGGAAGCGGGGCAGGCGGCGGACCAGCCATTTGGCGGCGAAGCTGGGTGCGGCCGTCACCGTCAGTTCGCCGGCGCCGCTCTCCACGGCGAGCCGCTTGACGCCGGCCTCGATCCTGTCGAAACCGTCGATCAGGTGCGGCAGCAGGAGTTGACCCTCCTCGGTCAACATCAGGGCCCGGGTCAGGCGGCGGAACAGGGGCACGCCCAGGATGTCCTCGAGGCCGCGCACCTGCTGGCCGACCGCGGCCGGCGTCACGTTCAGCTCGTCGGCCGCCCGGGTGAAGCTCAAGTGCCGCGCCGCCGCCTCGAAGGCACGCAATCCGTTGAGCGGCGGCAGGTCCCGGGACATGGCCGTTTATACAATAGAAAAACTTTATCATCAACAAAGGAAAGATGATTTGTCGCGCCTCGAATGCGCGCTTAAATTCACCACCAGAGCCCGACACCAGTCGACAACGCAAAGAAATTCTTGACCTAAGGAGGGTGCCATGAACCCCTATTCGATGCTTAGCCCGACCACCCAAACCCCGGCCGTTTCCGGCGCCCCGCAACGCCGGGAACTGGGGCTCGACGAGATGATTTCCAGCGGCGCCTACCGCTGGGTGCGCACCGTCGAGGGATGGCTCGCGCAGTTGAGCCGCCACTGAGCGCCCGCCCCACACCATTCATCCCGCCTGCCGCCGCCGCTCCTGCCATCGGGACCGGCGGCGGTTTTTTCTCAGGCCCAGTTTTTTCTCAGGCCCCCGGTGTTTTCTCGGGCGATGCGTGTGTTATTGAGGAGCATGCTCAGCATCGTCATCCCCGCGCTCAACGACCGCGACCGCCTGACCCGGGCCCTGGCGGCCGTGGCCACGGACGATGCCGATACGGAGATCGTCGCCGTCGACGGCGGCACGGAGATCATCGTCGTTGATGGCGGCTCCCTGGACGGCACCGCGGACGCGGCCCGGGCCGCG
>Ga0066187_1000151_pt1 | contig 28801 bp, 25 predicted proteins | sample WorMetexBAHAMAS1_FD_58706 | JGI IMG/M metagenome (GOLD analysis project Ga0066187, IMG submission 58706) | Marine gutless worms symbiont microbial communities from Max Planck institute for Marine Microbiology, Germany - Inanidrilus exumae... | ecosystem: Host-associated > Annelida > Digestive...
TGAAAATGAAACTTTCAATACTCTCAAAAACCAGGGCTACTACTTTGAGCACAACTTTGGGCATGGGAACAAAAATCTAAGCATACTACTAGTAAAGCTCATGATGCTAGCGTTTCTCATAGATGAGGCAGAGGAAGTTGTGACCCCTTAGTTTCAGGGGACCCTTAAAGACCGAAGTTCCGGGAAGAGTTGTATGAATCAATTATTGTATGTGATAAAAGAAGAAATATTCCCGTCTTGGACTTGTCCTAAGCGAAGGTTCTGTGTTAGTGGTCTTGTAAGATTGAATCTAAAAAAAATTTATATCTGGCTTTGCAAGAGTTAACGCTTGAGACAGTCTCGTTTGCCTTGAAAATTTTGGTCTTTTCAGGTTGCTTGATTAGCTGCTTGCGCATGGTAAGGGTTGTGTTCAAACGATGATTAGTAGACAATGGGCGCATGACAAGGGATCTTTCTAAGTATCTCGCTTCGGGGTTTAGGCGCTTTTCCTCTGGGCTTATGCTGAGTAGGATTAGTGGGTTAGGGAGGGATCTCGTTATGGCTTATGTCTTCGGAGATCATCCCTCCGTCGCCGCCCTATTAATCGCCTTTCGATTTTCCCATCTGCTCCGTCGCTTTTTGGGGGAGGGGGCTTTACAGTCGGCATTTGTACCTCACTTTGAAGGTTTAAAAAATCAGGATGAGAACAGGGCATATGGCTTTTTCCAACAATTGACAAGATTATTGAGTATAATTTTACTGCTTATAGTGATCGTGTTAGAGGTAGGAGCGACATCGATAATGAGCGTTGTGCCCACGAAAAATCGTGAAATCCTATACTTAACTACTTGGATGCTTCCCAGCCTCATTTTTATCTCTCTTTATGGGCTGAACCTATCATTCTTACAGTGCCATAACTCCTTTTTTATCCCCAATATCTCCCCCTGCATATCTAACATGATGTGGATGGTGGGTGCCCTCTCACTGAAAGGACAAGCGGTTGGCGAGGCGATGCCAGTTTTGGCTAAATGGGTGGTCGTGGGGTTCGTTATTCAGTGGATAGCAACGCTTCCGCAGGTGCGTCAATTTGTCCGAAGGAAGACGAATGGGCCTCTCCTCTCTAAAGAGGTTAAAGTTTTGGCTAAAATATTTAGCTTGGGGGCTCTGGGAGTGGGGGCCATGCAGATCAACAGCTTTTTAGATGTGATTTTCTCTAGGTATGCCCACTCAAGTGGACCTCTGTACCTTTGGTACGCTAGCCGGTTTCAGCAGTTCGCCTTGGCAATGTTTGGTATTGCCACAGTGAGCACACTTGCTCCTGTCCTATCTAGGGCGATTAAATGTGGAGATATTGAAAGGGGAAAGGAGATATTTATTTTCGGGTGTCGTCGTGTACTGACAGTGATGCTCCTCATGACCTTTGCCATACATACGCTCGGTTTTGGAGCGATCGACCTCATCTTTGGGCGAGGAAACTTTTCTCCCTATGCCGTGGATCAAACGAGTAAATGTTTGATCGCTTATAGCTTAGGGCTTATTCCGACAGCGCTCATTATGCTCTACTCCGTAGTGTCATATGCCGAGGGAGACTTTCGTAGGCCCACCATTTTTTCCTTTTTCACCATGGGTATTAACTTAGTGCTCAATAGCTTGTTTGTTTTTGGGCTGGGTTTAGGGGCTGTGAGCATAGCGTGGGCTACGAGCATTGGAGGGTGGTGTAATTACTGCATGCTCCGTTACCTCCTTCTAAAGAGGGGATGGAGTATGGGCCAATCTTTGAGTTCACTTACTTCTCTTCTTTCTACTGCATTGCTTGCGAGTTTGGCTATATGGTTTTTGGAGGGATTTTTGAGACAAATTGTTTCGAATAGATTATGTTTATTTGTTGTTCCAGGGATTTTGTTCTCCCTTATTTTTGTATTTTATGCTTTCTGTATCAAGGACTGGAGTGAGTTGAAAGCGATCGTGCGATGATTGCGCCTCCCAGGCAGAGGGATCCTCGATAAAATACGATCGACTGGCGAGGGGTAATCGCACGTTGCTGCCTCTCGAAAATGACATGCAGATTTTTATCACCACTTTTTTCTACTACGCATGGCTGTTCCGCTTGGCGGTAGCGTATTTTGGCATGGCAAAATAGGGGCAGAGTAGGGGGGGCGTCTATCCAGGAGACATCTGTGGCGATCAGCTTCGAGGCAAATAGTGCTGGGTGGGTGATCCCCTGTGCCACGATAAGGGCATTGCGTTTTAAATTTTTTTCCACTACGAAGTATGCTTCCCCTTTGCCTCCGATCCCTATGCCCTTCCTTTGGCCTATTGTATAGTAAAAAATGCCATCGTGTGTCCCGATCTCCTTACCCTCTATCGTCTCAATCGGTCCCTTTTCGGGTGGAATATACCGTTGTAAAAATTGGCGAAAATTGCGTTTGCCGATAAAACAGATTCCAGTACTATCTTTTTTGGAAAAGATAGGGAGCTTTGCCTCTTTTGCGCGCTCTCGCACATTTCTTTTCTGCATATGGCCGATAGGAAATATCACCTGCTCGAGAAGCTGTTTTTTCATTGTGTAGAGGAAATAGCTCTGATCCTTTCCATCATCGTTTCCTTTCAGTAGAGTGCCATTTTCCGTTTGGCAGTAATGCCCTGTTGCTAAGAGATCTGCTCCCAATGCTTTGGCCCTTTTAAGTAGGACTTTAAACTTGATCTCCTTATTACATAGAATGTCGGGGTTTGGGGTGTAACCCAATCTGATCTCCCTCAAAAAGTGGGTGAATACATTTTCCCAATATTCTCTAGAGAGGTCGATGCCATAGAGGGGAACGTCCACGATCTGGCATACTTTCTGGGCATCTTCAAAATCTCTCTTGGAAAGGCAGTTTCCCTCACCATCTTTTTCTTCCCAATTCTTCATAAAGAGGGCGAAGAGATCATGCCCCGCACATTTCAGCAGGCTGAGTGCTGTCGAGGAATCTACCCCACCAGAGATAGCCACGGCGATTTTCATAGACCCATATCCACACACTTGTGAGCAAATTATACGATCTTCGCTCTTTTAGAGCGACTTTAATGCTCAACTGAAAAACCAAGGGCTCATTGCAGAAGTGTTTAACTTTGTGGACGCATCGCAAGTCGTCTCCAAGTGAAGCATATAGAATGAGCGAGACAGGGCAATAAAAAAGGCTTAAGACTTTCAATAAACAAGGCTGCAAAGAAGGTGGCTATTGACAACACAAGCAAGGATTGGATGCAAAGGGAAAAAGAAGTTTTTGTATTGCTACAAAAGACATACGGCTGTCTGTATGAAATTTTGGTTAATTACCAAAGCTGCTATAACTCCGGCAAATATGCTAGGATAGACCAAGTCCTTAAACATATATGCCAGAAAGAAGGTGCGGTGTTTGGTTACAATTGTTATTGTATCAAGGAAGACTCTATTACCATAAAACGAAACGTATGTGTCAGTAAAGTAATTCTAAAAAACAATATGGAGAGCAGAGACTTTGAGAGAGATCGACGAATTAGAATACTGTACGAAGTAGTATTTTCTTTCGCAATGTAAACGAGCTCGCTACATAGGAATTTCTAAGAACCAATTCCAGGGGATCCAGGCCATTGCTCACAATTTCGAACGACTAATCATGTTACAAGATGCTCTTTTTCAGGGGGATTGAATGATCTCAACCCCTCCATTAAGCATCGAACGGGCAATTTCTCACCCTCCTTCTCATCAGCTTCTACTGGTCTGAGCCTCCCAGCACAGGGTCCTTTCGATATGCACAAACAAATACTCCTCGTGGGTTACGGGCTTGCTATCTGCTTGAGCCTGCGCAGTAAGAGCTCATCCCGTTTAATCTCTGCTGAACAGTGCACCAGCACCTCGGAATAACCCTCTCTGTCGGCCAAACGGAGCCCGTCGTAAAGATTTTTTTCGTCGAGTTGGAAATGGTTGTGTGATTCGAATGGAGACTTATCAACGCTCATGATAAGACGCCTGCTATTTCCAGTCATCTGAAGGTAAATTCTAATCTCATCCCATGAGGAGAATAAACGCACAGTATGGGTAGAGGCCTTGTTTTTCTGAAAGAGTGCCTGTGGGTGCACGCGAATGGGAGATTTTAAGAACGGTTGGAGGGCATAGTGTGATATTACACCAGAACGTAAAAGGAGAGGATGAGCTGGATCCTCAAGGGAGAGAATGGTCGATTCCATCCCATATTGAGCATCTCCTCCATTCACAATAATATGAATCATTCCATTGAAATCTTCAAAGACGTGACTCGCTTTGGTGGAGCTAGGCTTTCCAGAAGCATTAGCCGAAGAGAGGACTAGAGGGCACCCAGTTAGCTTAATAATATGGTGAGCCACGGGATGTGCCGGGAAGCGGACAGCTACGGTCGGCCTCTCTGCTCCCCCGGTAATTAAAGGGGAGAGATCTGGGTGCTTCTTTAGGACAAGTGTTAAAGGACCGGGCAGAAACTGGTGAGCTATATTCTGAGCCTCCTCGGGAAAATCTCGAACAAAGAGCTGGAGCTGATCGAGGTGTGCAATCGCAACGGGCAAGGCCTTCTCCCTTTTTCTACCTTTTACTCTAAAGAGTTGCCGGACGGCCTGATCGTTGGCAACACTACCCGCTATCCCATAGGTCGTTTCAGTTGGGAAGGCAACGAGCAACCCCTGTTGCAGTTTACGCACTGCCTGCTCTACAACACGAGCAAACTGACTCATATCTTTCCGATCGATAGGTCCTAAACACTCCGTGTACATCCTCTACTCGCAGTCATCTTCGTGGCGTGAACATGATTATCTTTTTAAGCATAAAAAACAAGAAGATTCTAACCATTTCTAATTATAAAACCTATACAAACCTTAAAACACCATACATTTTTTTAAACTTATGTAAGGATTCTCTGAATTAAAATTTAGTTTAGATAAATGGTGTGAGTAAATTTTAGATGCCTCCTACTAAGTGCTCTTCAATGCAAAAAAGGTATTTAAAAAATAAAAGATGTTAAGAGATAATCAACGTTAGAGTCGATAGTTCACTCCATCTCGCAGTGCTCGACGATTATTTGTGGTACTTGCGTAGATCTTTTAAATTTTGTATGTGTGGGCTTTATTGTCTTCGCATAGCCAATAAGGATGTCTATGACCACATTTAACGAATATAAGGCCGTCACAAAGCTTCGAGATCTAGCTCGCAAAGGGGTAGTAGATCTTTCTAAGAAAGAGATTTTCACACCGAAGAGACTGAATCAAATGGTCGTCGCATCTCTAGACTTTAAAATGTTTTACGGAACAGAACGGATCAATGACAAGATTTTAGATGAGTTATTTGCACTCGCAGAAGAGGCTAGAGCTCTTGAGAAGATGCATGCGATGCAAAACGGAGAGATCATCAACAGAATTGAGGGGTTTGAAAGTGAAAATCGGATGGTTCTTCACACAGCTATGCGAGATTTTTTTGACAGACAGATCAAGATGACCACAGCCAAGCAAGCGACTACTCTAGCTTATAGCGAAATGGAAAAACTCAAAACGTTTTTAGATGAGATGGAAAAACAACATTTTACCGATTTAATTCAGGTTGGAATTGGCGGGTCTGAGCTTGGACCAAAAGCTGCCTACTTAGCTCTTCGAGCTTTTGGTAAAACTGACCGTCGCGTCCATTTTGTGTCCAATGTTGACCCGGATGAGATCTCCAATGTTGTAAAACAGGTTGATTTGAACAGGACTTTAATTGTCGTTGTTTCTAAGTCTGGGTCTACACTAGAAACTCTCACTAATGAGGAATTGATTCGAAAAAAATTTCTCGACCTTGGACTTGCCCCTTTAAACCACTTTCTTGCTGTTACTGAAAAGGATAGCCCTCTGGACATCCCAGGAAGATATCGCAAAATATTTTATATTTGGGACTATGTTGGAGGACGTTATGCGACCACCTCAATGGTTGGATGTATTCCCCTAGCTTTTACCTTAGGAATGGAAAAGTTACTGGACTTCTTAAAGGGGGCTAGTGCGATGGATAAGTTAGCCCTAGAAGAGGATCCACGTAAAAATTTGCCGCTCCTGTCGGCGCTCATAGGCATTTGGAACCACAATTTTCTCAATTATCCCACCACCGCAATTATCCCCTACTCTCAAGCTATGTTCCGATTTCCCGCTCATCTTCAGCAGTGCGACATGGAATCTAACGGCAAGCGGGTGGATTGCCACGGCCGTCCCGTCGACTTTTGGACAGGGCCGATCGTATGGGGGGAGCCTGGGACAAACGGCCAACACTCATTCTACCAACTCCTTCACCAGGGCACACTCACAGTTCCCGTTGAGTTCATCGGATTTTACAGATCTCAGTATGGCGAAGATGCTGAGTTTAAAGGGACCCTCTCCCAGGAAAAACTCCTCGCTAACCTCTTTGCCCAATCGATCGCTCTTGCTACGGGACAAAAAAACGAAAACCCTAACAAGGAATTGCCCGGAAATCGTCCCAACCATATCCTTCTCGCACAGAGGTGTGAACCATACACCTTGGGGAGCATTCTCTCTTATTACGAAAACAAAATAGCCTTCCAGGGGTTTATATGGAACATCAACTCTTTTGATCAAGAGGGGGTGCAGTTGGGAAAACTACTTGCTGACAAGATTATCGCACAATTCTCGCAGATGAGGACAGGGAAGGAATACTTGAAGACCTTTCCACTCGGCGCCGTTTATCTCAACCATTTAAAGGACTTTTAAATTATGAAACCTAAAAATAGATGGATCGCCTACACTACTTGGTCGCTGGCCGTCTTATTTCTATTTTATGAGTTTTTTGTCCGCGTTTACCCCACCGTGATGGTAAAAGACCTCATGGTGTCATTTTCAATAACTGCTGGTAAATTAGGGGTTCTAAGCGCTTTTTTCTTCTACGCTTATGCTCCAATGCAGATCTTGGTAGGGCTGTTGATGGATCGTTTTGGAGCGCGCACCCTTCTCGCACTCGCTTCCCTTTTGTGTGGGGCAGGAAGTTTTCTCTTTGGAATGTCAGAGGTGGTTGCCATAGCAAAGATGGGGCGCTTTTTGATGGGGATCGGCTCCGCCTTTGCCTTCGTTGGGATGGTCTATGTTTGTTACCATATGTTTCCAGATAGGAGAAGGGCCCTTCTCGTAGGCATTGGAAATTCCATCGGGATGTTAGGCGCTGTGGGGAGCACCGGTCCCTTGAGCTTTTGTGTACAATCATTCGGATGGCGATTTGTGGTTAATGCCTTTGGATTTATCGGATGTGCTTTGGCAGGTGTTATCTTCTTTTGCATTAAAAAGGGAGAAAAATCTTCCCAAAGTGGCAAAACACCAACACCCGCATCCTTTTTAAAAAACCTCAAAGTTGTGTGCTCTAACCACCGAACCTGGATCAACGGCATCACTGCCATGCTCACCTACATGACAACAGCGGCATTTGCCTCTTTGTGGGGGGTTCCCTTCCTCATGAAAAGTTATGGCTTTTCTAAAGAGCTCGCGGGTTTTATTGTTGGCATGATCTTCATTGGATGGATTGTGGGCGGACCAATAATTGGGATGATATCGGATAAATTGAACAGGCGCAAGCCACTCATCTTCTTTTCTATCGCCCTTACAGCTTTAGCTCTTCTGCCCGTGCTATATGTGCCTCACCTGCCTATTTGGTTGCTCTTTGTACTCCTCCTCCTTGTTGGGGTTTTTCAATCTGGAGAGTTGTTGAGTTTTTCATTAGCTATAGAGTTCAACCCATTGAAATTTAAAGGAGTAAGCATTGCTTTCACCAACTTTCTTGTCGCCTTTGGAACCTCTACCATTCAACCCCTGATAGGGGTTTTTCTCGACATAGGCTGGGATGGCCGCCTTCAAGAGGGGGTCCCGATCTACTCGGTGCACAACTATCACTGTGCCATGCTCAGCTTTCCCGTCGCCCTCGTTTTAGCCTTTGTGCTGCTCTGCTTTCTCAAAGAGGGAAAAAGCCCTTCTAAACCGAAACCGACTTTTCAACCGTTATCAGGGCAGTGAGAAAGCTTGACTCTCTTATATATGATTATCCTGTGGATGTTGAGCTTCAGTGGCCTTGAGCCCTCGGGGAAGCTGTGAAAATAACTTTTTGAATGCGTCGATACCCTTCTCTGTTTGGTCTTTCAGGGGGGAGAGTCCCCTTTGTATAGCCTCTTTCATAAGGACATCTTCCAAAATTCTTTTTATGATAATGTTTATAATCTGTTTTGTGGGGAAACCACCCTCGCTACTGACATTATTTAGCTCGATATTCTCAATAGTTTGAAGTTCGTGGAGAGACCTTTTACCCATTTTGTAAGCGAGTGTGGTGTTGAGGTTGGTAATGACTAGTTTTTTGACCAACAGTGTGGTGTCCCTACTTTTGGCCTTTGTGGATGCGTTTTTACTCATGTGCTCCACAATTGTCGTCCAGTTTCCCTCTGTGCTGAAAGGAGAATCGAGCTCGAGGCCAATGTAGACATCCTTGAGCCACATCTTATCGACTACGATATGGCGACTGAAGAGGCGAGAAAATGGAAGATTGAGCGTTAACTTATTTATGGAGAGTGCGTATGGGGTGCGGTCATATCCTTTTGGATTACCTAAACGAATGATGTCCACCTGAATCTTAGAAGTCGAGAACGTGATGTTCGCGACAGAGACAGGGATATCCATAGTTCTCGATAAATGTCTAGAGAGAATAGCGGGTAGCATATTCCACGCCAATACGCCCAAGAGTAACAACACTAAGACTATCCCAAAAATTGTGACAAGAGCCTTCTTCATGGGCACCTCATAATGGGGTGTGTGTTTTCAACCTTCACTATTTCCGATTCAAGGATATTTGACAAGGACTCTTATCTCTGGGACTACTCAGCCTACGAAGTTAACGCAATTTCCCCGTCCAACGGAGTTTGCCTCTCAAAGTTGAGAAGTAGTCGACACTCTGTAACTGCACCAATTTAAAGGGTTTAGTGCTTTTTTCTATTTGGACAGAATCTCCATAGGCTATCTCAAAATGTTGGAGTCCATCTGCAACGAGCCTAATCGGACCCTTCTCGCTCACATACTTAATGCAAATGGTGCGGTGAGAGGAGATAATAATAGGACGGTTGGAGATGGTATGCGGGCAAATTGGTGTGATCAGCAGCGCATCCACTTCTGGGCTGATGATCGGCCCACCCGCCGCAAGGGAGTAGGCTGTTGAGCCATTTGGGGTGGATAAGATCACTCCATCACCTTCAAAAGTGTTGAGAAAAAAGCCATCAATAAAGATGGAAATTTCGACGAGGCTGGAATTAGGCGACCTATGTAAGACACAATCATTAATTGCAAAGAGAGGTCTTTCATGGCGCGAAACCACCCCCTCGACAGTGGTGCGATTTTGGATGGTGTAGGCGCCATCTAGAAGGTTTTTCAAGCTTGGGATGACATCTGAAGGCTGTACATCTGCCATGAACCCTAGCTGTCCAAGATTAATGCCCAAGATTGCTGCATTAAGGTGGGCGTATCGATGAGCTACATGAAGGATAGTGCCATCACCACCTATAATAACCAGAAACCGGATTTCTTCTGGCCGCACCGAGGAGAGTGTGGAGACGCCAAAGAGTGAGGCCCTATCATCTTCGACGACTACAGTGATCCCACTATGTGTGAAGAAGGAGAGAACTTCTTGTGCTACCTCCTGTGCCTTAAGGTCTTGTACTCCGGAGAAGAGGGCAATAATCATTCAGACCATCATTTTTTGGGGCATCATCCGGAGAATTTCATCGGCAACCCGCTGGGGAGTAAGACCTAACTTTTCAAGGAGGTCGCCATAATCCCCATGCCCGATGAACTCATCTGGAATGCCAAAATTTTTTACCTTTAGATGGGTCAGTCCATTTTGAACGATAAAATTGTTAATGGCAGATCCAAGCCCCCCGTGTAATGCATGCTCCTCTATCGTAATTGCGCAACTTGCGTTAAGCAAATTATCTATCAACAGCTTCTTATCGAGAGGCTTTATGAAGATTGGGTCAATCACGCACGCCTCGATCCCCCACCTTATCAGGATAGCGCGCGTTTCTAGTGCGATATGGTGCATATGTCCGAGGGAGATTAAGGCCACATCTCCCCCCGTAGCGAGAAGCTCTCCTTTTCCTACCTCCCTCTTTCTCAAAAAGATATTCTCTTCTGAGGTTGGCAAGTTGGGATAGCGAATCGCCGTGGGTTGCTTCCAATCAAATGCACTCTCTAGAAGCTCCTTAAGGATATGTCCATCGCGCGGCTGCGCGAGGATCATATGTGGAATGCTATTTAAAAAACTAATATCATAGAGCCCTTGTGCAGTCACGCCATCTCCAGCAGCGAGACCTCCACGGTCTATAGCGATAACGACGGGGGAGCGTTGCACACAGATATCGTGATAAATGTTATCAAATGCGCGCTGCAAGAAGGGGGAGTAGACACATGCGACAATATCGAGCGAGCCCCCATGTCCCAGACCTCCCGCATAGGTCAGTGAGTGCCCTTCGGCGATACCTACATCGATACAACGCCCAGGGTAGTGTTTCATGAACTTTTCGAGACATGAGCCTACGGGCATTGCTGGGGTGATGGCGACCAAATTTGGATTTTTTTTGGCCATTTTCCAAAGATGCTCCCCAAAAATCTTTGGGAAAGTGTGGTAGGTCGATTTAGAGGGGTGAAATTTCCCCGTTGTCTTGTCGAAGGGTTTAGCACCGTGATAGAGGGTGGGATCGTCGACAGCACGTTGCATGCCCTGACCCTTTACCGTCACAAGGTGCACAAGAGTTGGACGATCAACATCCTTTAAATTTTCAAAGACTTCAACAATTTTTCGAATAGAATGGCCGTCGATAGGCCCCGCATAAGAAAGCCCAAATTGCTCAAAAAAAGCAGCTGCGCCCACTCGTGCTTTCGCCGCCACTCCACCTCCGGAGTGGGAGCTCAAAATATTGGGAATTGCCCCAACATTTTTGGAAATAGCCATGGCATTGTCATTGAGTATTATAACAAAGTCCTTGAGGTTGAGTGGAATATTGTTCATCGCTTCCAGGGTAAGCCCACAAGTTAGAGCCGCATCGCCAATAATAGGTATGACTCTGCCAGTCTCCCCTCTAAGATCTCGATTTTTTGCTACCCCCAAAGCTAAGGAGAGAGAGTTGCCCGCATGACCAGAATAGAAGATGTCATGAAGTGATTCTTGTGGGGAGGTAAAGCTAGATATTCCGCCAGACTGTCTGAGAGTGGGAAACCGTAAATTGCGTCCTGTAAGCAACTTATGAACATAAGATTGATGTCCAACATCAAAAACAAACTTGTCATTTGGAGAATTGAACACATAGTGCAAAGCTATCGTCAACTCCACAACGCCCAAGTTTGAGGAGAGATGCCCACCAGTAACGGATAGCACCTCCAATATCCTAGCGCGCACCTCCTGCGCAAGCCATTCAAGTTCCGTGTATGACAGCCCTTTCAGCTGTTTAGGGTGTAAAAGGGTCTCGAGTATGGAGCTCACTCCTTCAACACCTCCCTTGCCTCGGGAGTGAATGGCTTTACCTCTGGATTGCCTCCGACATCCAAAGAGAGGTTACCCTCTCGATTTTTGATCAGTATTTCTATTTTTTGTTCGGCATCGTTCAACCTCTTCTCACATAGGGAAATCAGATGCACTGCCTCCTCGTAGAGCTCGAGAGACTTCTCGAGTGAAACCCCCCCACTATTGAGTATCTTTAAGATCTCCTCTAGGCGACGATAGGCCCCCTCAAAAGAAAACTCACCCCATTTTTGGTCTGATTTTTCCACTAGTTTCCCCGATTGTAACCTCCTCAACAAGCGCCGAGGCACTTCCATCATGAAATTGCAGCAAAATTTGCATTCCCCTCCTAAGGGCTTGAGATGACAGCATAACCGAATCTCCCTTTTCATCAAAGGGAATGCAGTAACCTTTTTTCAGCACATTTTCTGGATTAACCATATTCAATAATTCACCGATGTACCTCAAGCTGTCCTTTTTCTGTTCTAAGAGATTACAAACAGTTTGAAAGAGCATCTTTTCGAAGTTCTTGGATGAAAATCTCTTCTTCTCATTTATAACTAAGTGCTTTTGAATACTATCTATGTGTGCTTTTACAGCTTCAACTCGTACTCTCCGACGGTCTATCTGATGTCTCATATAATCTCGGTAGGCTTCTATATGAGATTTAAGACCTATTTTCCACTGTTTTACCTGGGTCAAGGGATTGAGCCCTTGAACTTCTTTACCCATTTCCATTAGACGCAATTTGTGTGTATCGATATATTTCTTCATGAGTCGATAGAGAGTGTGGGACAGATCATCTATTTTTTGAGAATGTGCACAGAGAAGCATATGAGGAGAGGTGAAGAGTGGATGGCGCCTGATTACCCGTAGGAGAGTCCAGGAGTTTTTAAGCGCCTGTCTCATAGTCTGATTGATCTGCAGTTGCGCCCGCTGTAAGAATTCCGTTTGGGTATGGAGCTCCTTTATCGCAATTTCTGCCGCCGCGGAAGGAGTAGGGGCGTACGCATCTGCTACATAGTCGGCAATGGTGACGTCTGTTTCGTGCCCCACAGCAGATATGATGGGAATACGCGAGTGAAAAATGGCCTCCGCGACGCACCAGGTATTGAAGGGCCAAATGTCTTCTAAACTCCCCCCTCCTCTTCCGACTATTAAAACGTCAGACAGGGAGTAGAGGTTAAAATTTTTAATTGCAGATGCGATCTCTTCCGCGGCCCCCTCACCTTGGACCCTTACGGGGTTAAGAATAAGGTGAAAATGCGGAAAACGGCGCTTGAGCACATGGATAATATCTTGGATCACAGACCCTGTTGGGCTTGTCACAACACCGATTACCTTAGGATATTTAGGAAGGGCTTTTTTTAATTTTTGGTCGAGCCATCCTCGATTTTTGAGTTTTTCCTTAATCGCATGTAGTTTTAGCAACAACTCTCCCACTCCTGCGTACCCCAATTTTCGCACAATGATTTGGTAGCTTCCTCGAGGTGCATATAGACTCAAAGCCCCCGTTACAATCACTTGATCCCCATCCTTAGGCAATCTGGCTACATGGCGTGCGTCACCTCTGAATAGAACGGCGGAAATTTGAGATTCCTGATCTTTTAAGTTAAAGTAGAGATGACCCGAAGTTTGGTGGCGCAAATTGGAAACTTCACCCTTCACCTGAACGTGGGAAAATCGCGGCTCAAGTGCATTTTTAATAGCCTGTGTTAACTGTGTTACACTGAATAGAGTCATGATCTGCATATTGTAGGGAAAAAGGTCTCAAAACTCAATCTCTAGATAAATAATACAAGAGTGTGGTATCTCGTCAGATTAAGTTAGATAGAGAAGAAAGGAAAGCGTGAGAAAAGGTTCGATCTATATCTTTGGAAACTGGAAAATGCATATGACAAGAGGGGAGAGTATCTCTTTTATCCGTGAGCTCCTTCCGCAAATTAACACACTCTTTCCTGTGGTTGGAATCGCCCCTCCCTTTACTTCGATCGAGGTTGCTGCTCAGGCTGCCAGGGGCAGCCATCTACTCATCGGAGCGCAAAATATGAGTGGCTTCCCAAGTGGGGCTCACACGGGGGAAATTTCCTCTTTCATGTTAAAAGATGTGGGGGCTCAGTTCGTGTTAATCGGCCATTCAGAGCGTCGTGTAGAATGTCATGAAACTGACTCTATGATTCGTCAGAAAATAGGTGAAGCCTTAGCGGCTGGAATTACATCTATACTATGCGTGGGTGAAAGAAAAAGAGCTAGAGGTGGCGAGGTGCAGGAGGGGGTGGTGATAGATCAAATCGGTCAAGCACTCATAAATTTGTCGCGCGCAGATCTGAAGCGGAGCAACCTAATGATTGCCTATGAGCCAGTCTGGGCGATTGGTACTGGGGATAGCGCCACTCCAGAGTTCGTGCAAGAGATGCACTGTCGTTGTCGCTCCTTTCTTTCCCGTCGCTTTGGTGAGGATGTAGCGAGCCATATACCCCTGCTGTATGGAGGTTCCGTCAACCCGGAAAACATATCACAGTTGGTGTCTCAGCCCGATGTTGATGGGGCATTGGTGGGAGGTGGGTCACTAAAGGTAGATGCGTTTGTCCAAATCATAAAAAATGCGAAAAAATAAATATGTTTAAAACCATGAAGGTGTTATCTTGGTCCTAGTCGTACATTGAGCAGATCCCATGGGAGCGTTCTTCTACATTGTTCTTGTCTTGTTTTTGGGTCTTTGCGTGCTGCTTTGCTTTGTTATCCTCATACAAGAGAGCAAGAGCCTAGGCCTTGGGGCATCGTTTGGAGGTGATGGGGGTGACTCCCTCTTTGGCACTGCGACTGCCACCATTTTAAAAAAATTTACCGCCTACTTGTCAGGGATATTTTTCGTAGTCTGTCTCGTTTTATCGTTTTGGACTTCGACAGTACATCGCACTAACAGAGGGGAACCTTCGGTAAGTATCGAAGAGATGGACAGTAGTACAGATGATTAGAAAGTTAATCTATTATGGTCATAGTGGACTGCGCAGAAGATGCCTTGAGATTACTAGGATTACAGATCAGATTCTTCAGATTGCTAAAGATTTAGTGGAGACGGTCTTAAGCCTAAATGGAGCCGGGTTGGCAGCGCCTCAAATTGGTGAGTATATTCGCATGTTTGCCGTCTGCTACGACAATGGAACGAGCGAGGGCGGTGTGGCAATTTTGTCTCAACCCAAAATTTATATCAATCCAAAACTCTCCGAACCTTCGGAGGAAACCTTGACCTGTGAAGAGGGTTGCCTCTCCATTCCCGGAATCTATGAGAAGATCAATCGCCCAGCCGAGATCACCGTCGAAGCGATGGATCTCAGTGGGAATATATTTGTAGAAAAGGCAACAATGTGGCGCGCCAGAAGCGTCATGCACGAGAACGACCACCTCAATGGAACTCTGTTTATTGACCGTATTTCACAGAATAAGGAGCGTAAGAAGATCGAGCCCGAGCTTAAAAAAATAAAAAAGACATATAATACCCATCAAAAACTTTCTTGAGCGCTCTCCCTCTCCCTTTGTGTCCTTACTAATGCAACGATTAGGCGTGTGTATGAGAACTTGGTGCACTGAGCTTAAAAAGGTTACATCTCTTGACTGCTTTGTCCACTTTCTCCAAATTCTGTTTTGTGCTATAATACATTCCGGGTTCGTGCGTAACATTCCGCTACCATCCATCCAGTAAGGGGGTGGGGTATTTGCTTTGCATTTTGTGGATAGTTCCGTTTAATCATATAAATTATTAATAAGATGGATAGTGGTTCTAGTTCAGATACAAGATTTTCTCCCTCTTCTACGGGTGATTACGTGCTAAATGAGTGTGATGGGGAGAACCTTTTTAAAACATTTTTAGGGACCCGCTCTACCGCATGGGGAGAATCTAAGGTGATGGCATGCACTACCGAAGGGTCTTTTCCCAGATGGATAAAGGTCATATTTTTGTTTTTTACTTGCCAAGGCTATTTTAAAGCATTGAAGCTAAATAAGCTTAGGGGGAGAGTGTTGCGTATAGACTTTAGTTGCCTCGACGCGCGTAAGCGCACACCTTGGACTCCGAACTCCAGCTCAGCTGATTTTCTTACTCTTTTCGCCGTTAATAATTGTGGAGATGGGAAGTGTTTCCTGAGCTGGGCAGATATCCTTCAGGGAACAACCATACAAATGGTAGATGAATCATCACACACCTTGGCCAGTCATACGAAGGATTGTATAGAGCAAGCAGCACTTCAGGAGGCATTCCGGGTTCGACTCCAAACCCTGGTTAAAGATATAGCGCAACTGATTTGTCTTCACAAAGAACAAAACTGGAATAAGGAACAGGTTGATGCATTTGTGGGTGTGGTCGCTATAGAATGTACGTCTGTCCAGAAGCAGGCTTGTTTAGTGAATTTTCTGAAAGATGGTATAGAGTCTTTAAAGGAAAGAATATATGCAGAAGTTCAATCAGAACTAAAAGGGGTGGTACAAAAACATGAGCAAGGGCTCCAAAAGCAGGTTGAAAAAGAAGCGAAACGCCTGTGTGATAAGATTTTACTTTATGCAACCAATTTTGAGGACACAAGAACACAATACCCTCATTCTAATAGTAGTAGTTTGAATATGTTGTTTCTATCGGGAGCAGAGCTGTCCAAAACCAGTCCCCATGCCAAGTTTTTGCGCGCATCTTCTGGAGATATTATAGATCGAATTTGTGCATGCTTGAAATCGATAGTGTCTTTACACCATCATACGATGGCAAAAGACTTATTGCGCGGTTTCAGTGAAAAAATAATATTAGCGCTAGTGGACCCGGCGGTTATGCAGAAAAACCTTGATGAGGCTGTACGTTTTCATGGCATGGAATTGAAAGAGCGCCTAATTGGGGAAGAGCAGATGAAGAAACTGAGGGAATTAAAAAATTGTGAAGACCTCAATCCACGTCTATCGGAGTTAGATGGTAATATCGACCAGGTTACTGCTCTGCTGAAAATTCCCCAAGAATGTAAAGATAGACTAAAAGGTTCTATTACTTCGGTGCTACTCAACCACTCTAATGAGCTGGTCAATAATAGATTAACCGAATTTAATGAGATGACTTGTTATTTCGAGGAGTCTTTTCCTAAACAGTTCGATGCATGTGCTGAAGAACTCTTAAAAATATTGGCTAAAAAAAATATGAGAGAAATAAGTGGTCTTCTGTACTATGCAGAGATAATGAAATTTGTTTTAGGGGAAGAAGGTGGCAGCCGCCGACCCACTGCGTGGCTTACTCCTTACATGGCAGTGCATGATGAAAGTGACGCAACCTCTGACGGACAAGAAAACCAGTTGGATAATTTTTTTAAGAGGGTTCGTGTCGTATTGGGTAACAAAGATTCTTCATGTACCGATATTTCGGTAGTAAGAGATATTATTTTTCGTACATTGTGGTTTTTGTGCATAGAAAGGCTCCTTATGGCGTTCAGTGATGAGAAGTGCGCGGTGGTTGTGGTTGAAGAAGTTCAAAAAGCAGATTATGCAAATTACATTTTTCTGCACTTCGCACGTGCATTTAACAAACATTTACTAGAGAAGTATGGAGCTTATAATGTAGTGCGAAATTTATTCTCACCACAACCAGTCCCATACTTACAACAAAATATGCTCTCATCGTATACTTGTGACGAACATGAAAAGGTTGAAAATATTCTCAGCGAATTTTTTCCAGTAGTCGAGAATAACGGTGATCAGAATGGGGAGAAGATGGCGTCGTGCCGCCTAGTATTAAGAGTACCTCAATACAAGGTTGGTTATCTATTCAGACAGGCTATTGGGTGTAGTTTACAACAACGATGCCCACCTCAGGCAGAAGAAGTGGTACGGTGAGAAATTAGGGGTTTTTGATTGAGAACCAACCAACCAACTGCTTCAACAAAAATCTCGATAAGGGTTGATGGGTTTTTAGATCAATTGTGACTAAGTTCATTTTCACTTTTCGCATTTTTTCTCGGATTTCGTGCTTTTTCACGAAATCCGGGGAGGAGAGGTCATTCAACCACCATGAATAAGAGCCTTTTGTACCCTGAGCAACAGTCTTTTGAAATTGTGGGCAATAGCCTGCATGATCCCATGGAATTGATTCTTAGCAATTCCTATGTAGCAAGCTCGTTTACATTGCGAAAGAAAACATTACTTGGTAATTAACCCAAATTTCATGCAGATAGATGTATATCTTTTCTAATAGAGAAAAGCCGCAAAAAAATTCTACTGCACTATTTTCCTTAGCAAAAACCTCTCGAGTTCTCGGTCGCTCAAACCTTCCATCCACTGTAATATTAAGTGTTGCAAACTCCGATTCAATAAGGAGGAAGGCTCCTGGGCCTATCACAGCGAAGATAAGCATTCTCCTCGCCATCCTCCTCCTTCGCAAACGAAATTCGGCGAAGAAGAGCAGCTTTCAGGGGGATGTTTGTCACAACCTATTACACAAACGTCTCAAACCTTTAATGTTATTATGCTGCTGGCGGGCCATGGGCTCTGTAGGGAGCACGTCTCTAATTGTCTTTTGGATCTCTGCTTTGTTAGAGACGTCACCATCATAATATTTATTCTACTTGGCCATGCAATCCTTCAAAGACACCTCATCGGAGTGCTACATCCCTATTTACAAAATTTGGTGTGTACCGTATCTTCGGGAAATAGTAGTTTTTTAAGTTATAGTCATGAAAGCTGGTTTAAACGTAACCGTGGAAAAAGGGGCTAACGCCACAATTGTACGTATCGAAGGAAGGTTGGATGCGACTTTTTCCCCTATGTTGGAAAAGAAAATTATGGAGCAAATTCTGGGTGGAGCAAGGAATATTCTCTTAGATTTTTCTCAGTTAAATTATTTGAGTAGTGCTGGCATACGTCTTCTGCTTTCAGTGACAAAAAAGCTTAAGGATCTCGGTGGAGCGCTCTATTGTTGTTCGCTTGGCGAAGAGGTGATGGAAATTATCAAGATGGCAGGGTTTGAGCATATTATCCACATTTTCCTAACTGAACAAGAGGCCATTCAGCACTTCTAAGAAAATAACGGGTTCACGCTGTGAGGATCAACCATCTCGATGAGCAAACTCACCAATCCATCTCCTTTTTTGGCACGCTGCGGTTCCACTTACCCTCGAAAGCGTGTGATTGTCGTAGCGGGTCCTACGGCAACCGGGAAGACGCACCTTTCCATGGAGTTGGCTCGCATATTGGATGGGGAGATTGTCTCTGCCGATTCCGTTCAGGTCTATCGGGGAATGGATATAGGCACGGACAAGGTCTCAAAGGGAGCACGCCTTGAAATTGCCCACCACTTAGTTGATATCTGTGATTTGGCAGAGGCGTTTAACGTGATGCAATTTTATGAGGTTGCCTCAAAGGCGTGCTTTGATATTCTTTGCAGAGGACGTGTTCCCATTGTGGTAGGTGGCACAGGATTTTACATTCATTCTCTACTCTACGGCCCCTCTGAGGGACCTCCAGCTTCACCGGAAATACGCCGGAAGCTTGAAAAAGATATAGAGAAATTTGGTATTGAGATGTTTTATGGACGTCTCTGTAGTTATGATCCAGAGTATGGAAAGACAATCAATCATCGAGATCGGCAAAAAATTGTTCGAGCTTTAGAAATTATCTTCCTCACTGGTAAGAGGGTCAGTGATTTCCCAAATAGGCGCCTCTCTTTAGTTGTAAAGGACTTTGATTTTCGTTGTTGGTTCCTCTATTTTCCCAGACACATCCTTTTTTCACGTATCGAGATGCGGTGCGACGAAATACTCATACGAGGATTTATTGAAGAAGTGGAACGACTGGATAAGATTGGGCTGCGTTGTAACTCATCAGCTTCTCAAGCTATTGGGTACCGGCAATGTTTAAATTTTCTTGATTCTTCGAGGAGTGATAAGGATTGGGAGCATTTTGTTTGGGAATTTAAAAAGGCTTCTAGACGCTATGCAAAGCGGCAATTTACCTGGTTTCGGAGAGAGCCGCGTTTCCATTGGTTGGATCTTGAAGTGCACGGATATCAAAAAGCCCTAGAGATTATTCTTCGTGATTATGAGAGTAGATAGTAAGTTCTTCGAGTGTGAAGTTTGTTTTGCAACCATCGCAGAGTTTTCGTCTGATTATGTATCTTTTAATTGAAAAGGGTTAAAAATTTTTCAAAGTTTATATTTTTATTCTTACTATCGAGGTTTATACTTGCAATAAACTAATAGTTTTCGTACCATTCTTGATAAGGAATTGCATTTTTTTAATTATGTTCATCAAAGAGTATGACAAGTTTCTGTAGACAAAATAAAATTAAATTGGAAGATTACGATTATCAAAAAGATATTCGCGATCGTGTCCTTCTTTCCCATTTCTCCTCTGAGGAGATTGAAATTTTAGAAGAGATTGTTTGTGGCCCTCCAGAGGTTTCATTGGTTGATTTATCTGGGCAACTTGACAAGTCCCCACAGGCACTCGCGGTTGTTCTCGAAAAATTGTTAGGGGCAAATCTCTTTAGTATAGATGGAGACACCCTCGTCGTTAACAAGGAGAGGCGTAGGTATTTTGAGACCCAGATCATGAAATTTAAGGAGAATTTTTCTCCAGGGATAGAATTTTTGCAGGCCCTACTTAAAAAGGTGCCCTTTCACGTCCTCATCAATTGGTACCAAATACCTAGAACCTCTGATAATATTGTTCGTTCTGTTATTGAGAAATATCTTCATACACCTCAGACTTTTTTGCGTTATGTAACCGATTTAGACTTAGGAGATGAAAAGTTAAGTGGGATTGTTAACGATTTGTTTTCTGCTCCAGATTATAAGATGTATTCTGAGGTCCTTCGCAAAAAGTATGGCATGGATGAAGAGGAGTTTGAAAAAAATATCATACACCTAGAGTTCCATTTACTGTGCTGTCTCACCTATGAAAAAAGTGGGGATAGATGGGTGGAGGTGGTCTCCCTCTTCAAGGAATGGAGAGATTATCTAAGTTTTCTCAGAAGGACGCAGCCTAGGGAGATTAAGCAAACTGGCATGGTAAAGAGGACCCGTTCTAATGATTTCGCTTTTGTTGAAGATATGTCCGAGGTTTTGAAGCTCTCAGATGTGAGGCCTCTGTACCTCTATCTTAATGAGAATGAGGAGTGGGTTTTTGATAAACAGACGACTATTTATCTCTGTAAGCACCTCAAAGGATTTGATTTGAAATCGCAGGAGGGGCAGAAGTTTTTTACAGAATATTCTAGGAAGATCCTTCAAAAACTTCTATTGTTGAAATGTGCGTGCATAGAGAAGAGGCGGCTTCTCTCTAATGATGAGGCTAAGGAGTGGCTCTTTCTCTCAGTTGAAAAGCGAGCCTTTAATACTTATAAACAAACTATCTCGCATTTTCAAGCTAATGATGCTTCTGCAGATACCTACAGCCAACGCAATATTCATGAAATCGAGAAAGAGTTGGGTCGGATCATTGATTCGGGCTGGGTATTTTTCAAAGATTTCCTCGCAGGTATCATCGCACCAATTAGCGACAACAGTAGGATGTATCTCAGAAAGGAAGGGTGTTCCTGGAGGTATACATTACCAAAATATTCTGAGGAGGAGGTGAGCCTCCTCAAAAGGGTCATCTATGAGTGGTTATTTGAATCTGGTGTGATTGCTACTGGATTGTGTGGAGGAGAAGAGTGTTTGAAAATTACCACTTTCGGCCGCTCGATGTTTGGGTGAGGATTGCCCCTTTTTTATCTTCAAAATTTTCTAGTGTTGACGTATATTCGGGGTAACGTGAAGGGTAGGACGACCTGCTGGAGCCCTGGGTGTATATGGCAAAAAAGGAGCTTTCTGATCTTGTATCAAATAGACGAGCCAAGTACGATTATGAAATTCTCGAAGTTTATGAGGCAGGGATTGCCCTCCTAGGGACTGAGATCAAGTCTGTCAGAAATTATGGTGGATCTCTTCAAGATGCCTTTGTAATCATTGAAAAGGGGGAAGCTTGGCTAAAGCGTGCTTCTATCTCTCCATATGCTTATGGAAATGTTTTTAATCATGAAGAACGGCGAGATCGTAAGCTGCTCTTGCATAGGAGGGAAATCGAAAAACTAAAGAAAATTTCATCGCAGAAGGGAGTTGCGATTATCCCTCTCTCAATGTACTGTAGAAGGGGTTTCGTGAAGGTAAAGATTGCAGTCTGTATCGGCAAGAAGCAGTATGACAAGCGCTTATCTATCAAAGCGCGAGAACAGAAAAGAGATGTCGATCGCGCATTGATGTCACAATAGCGTGAGGGGGACAACCGTGGTGAGCGCATCCAATGCTTTTCTTGTCACATTTTAATGACTCGTAGGTTGGGAAGTTTTTTTGCCTACCCCTTCTTCTATAAAGGTTGACACTTGCCCCCCTTTTTTTTACCCTGTCCCTATTTATAGGAAGAATTGTTTGAGGTTTTATGAGAGTAGTGAGTGCTCGTCCGGAGTTGGCGATGCTTGTCGGAAAAATCCAAAATATTGTCTCTAGTAAGCCCGTTATTCCCGTTTTGGCCAACATCCTCGTTGAGGCTTACAATGATGAGTTGATTATAAGTGCGAGCGATTTAATGGTGAGTATGCGTGCAAAGATGGAGGCAAATATTCTTGAGGAGGGGGCAATCACCCTTCCTGCCCGCCGTTTTTTTCAACTTATTCGGGAGCTTACATCTGAAGAGGTAGAGTTATCTATCTCCAATGATGAGATTGTCTCTATCCAATCCGGAGATTCAAAATTTTGTCTAAATGGAATGAGCAAAATAGGATTTCCCACCTTTCCAGATCTTTCCGAAGCCACACATTTTTCTGTTCATTCAGATAGATTGAAGGAGGTGCTCTCTAGGTCGGCCTTCGCTGCTGCGCGTGAGGATAGTCGTCATGTCCTCAATGGCGTTCTAATGATGGTGGATAATGGTGAGGTTACGTTTGTCGCAACAGATGGAAAGCGTCTCGCAAAGGTGAGCACCTCTGTCGAGCTGGAACATCCGCATAGACATGACTATCTGATCCCTCTCAAGACTGTAGAGGAGATGACACGTAGTGTTATCAGCAATGAGGAGGTGGTGAGGGTCAGCCTCGACTCAGAGAGAATAGGCGTGGAAAGTGGCTGTGTGTTGCTGATTACCAAATTGCTCTCTGGAGAGTACCCCGATGTTGATAGAGTTATTCCTAAGGAACATCGATTCAAAATTGCCCTGCATCGAGAAGAGCTTATGGCGCTTTTAAAGCAGGTAGCTCTCTTTACCACAGATCGCAGTCGTTCTGTATGTTTCATCTTAACCCCTGGAGAACTTACACTTACTGCACGTGCGAGTGACATTGGGGAGGGGAGGGTCTCTATGCCAGTTGACTATTCGGGAGAGACCTTTGAGATGGCTTTTAATCCCTTCTCTTTTCAGGATGTTTTACGTCACAGCACTGATGAAACTGTTTCTCTAGCACTGACGACCCCTTGTGACCCAGGGCTTGTCACCGACTCTACGTCTGCCCAGTATGTCATTATGCCGATGAGCTTCTATTCAGCTTAAGTATGTTTTTGAAACATCTGATCCTGCGTTCTTTCCGTAATTATGATGCAGAACATATTTCCTTCGAACGCGGTGTTAATCTCATACAGGGGAGAAATAGAGCTGGCAAGAGCAGCCTGCTTGAAGCGATCTTTTTTCTCAGTACAGGGCGCTCTTTTCGCACATCCCGTCTTACGGATTTGATTAAGGATGGGTCTTCTCATTTTTATGTAGAAGCCCACTTTGAGCAGGGCGGCATAGAGCAAGTGCTCGGAATTGGCTATGATGGTCACAAATGTCATATGCGCTACAATCATACCCAATTTCACAGTTTTTCCCAGATTTTAGGGATTTTTCCTTCGGTGTTGTATGCCCCTAAAGATGGGGCGCTTATTTCAGGAGCTCCTGCGGAGAGGCGGCGATTTCTCAACATCCAACTCGCTCAAACTACGCCCCTCTATGTGTATCATTTAACTCGCTACCATCGAGCAATGAAGCAGCGTAACACTCTCCTTAAACAGAAATCAGAAAGAGCAATTGGAAGTTTTGAACAGATAATGGCCGATTCTGCCCGGTATTTAATGAGAAAAAGGGATGAGTTGATTAGAGATCTCAAGCCCCGTGTGCAATCCTTTGCCCATGAACTCTCTTTTAATGAAGATCTATTCGACCTCTTTTACCTTCCCTCGATCTCGATGAGAGGGATAGACGAGATCGAACATCTTTACGCTAAACAGCGTGCGAGAGAGTTGACCTTAGGTGTCACTCTCCATGGCCCGCACCGTGACGACTTGCTGATCACTTGTGAAAAAAAAGAGGCCAAGAGATATATCAGCGAAGGACAGAAACGTACCTGCATCGCATCATTGAAAATAGCGGAGTGGGAAGAGATGAAGGAGCAGAACATCTATTTACCGATAATGAACATCGATGATTTTGGTATTCATCTTGACACCCATCGCACTCACTTACTGTATGATAGGCTCAGAAATTTAGGTCAAGTATTTCTAACAACCCCTTTAGTGGGGAATATATTAGATTTCCATTCTTTATACGTTGAGGGAGGAGCTCTGTGTAAAGGGAAAAATTAATTACGATTGACATAGATCTTTTAAAATAGTAAAATAGGGTCAGGTTGGTTTGTGTCTAGACGCACATTTTTCGTTTACTTAAAAGATTAATCACCTAGAATGGGGATCATATTGAACTTGACTTGATAGGAGGTTTAAATGCAAGTAGGACCTATAAAACCAAGAGGGTCAGAGCAGCCGATTGGTGGACCAAGAAAGTTTTTTCTATTAAGGGAGTTAGCAGGCAAGGTGGACTCTCTCTTTTGGAAAAGCGTGAAAAGTTTTGTGAGCCCTGGAAGACGATCCGTTCTCTTCGCTGAATGTAGAGGTCGATCAGATTTAATAACATTCATCCACTCACTCCCATCTTTCTCACCGAAGACTTTGGACCATCATAGCGTGAAGGTATTGATACCTATTTGAGTGGGGGATAGGGCTTTTTGTTCCAGCTCGGCTTTTTAAACTTGAGGATGATGAAAGGAGCTGTGCAAAACAGTGCCATACCAACAGCCAGGAAGAGCACGTAGAAAGCTGGGCTACCGGTCTCTAATTGCTCTGGGGGAAAGAAGCCGATAGCTATCGAAAAGACTGCGCCAACTAGTCCAGTTCCGGCGACCAGGCACATGCCTGCGTTACCTAGGGGAATTTTGTAGGTGCGATGTACAGATGGTTTTTTATATCTGAGTATGATTCCAGATAGGAACATCAGCACATACATTAGGAGGTAGAGCTGAGATGTGAGAACCGTCAAAATCCAGAATGAACTGTTGATATTGGGCATAAACAGAAAGAGGGTAGATAGGATCGAAACGATGATTCCTTGGAAGATTAGTATTCCTACCGGCATGTTGCGTTTGTTGACTCTGTGGAGGATGGGTGGAAATTCCCCATCTTGAGCCGCGGCCAGTAGCCCTTTGCTAGGTCCAGCTGTCCATGTGCTTACTGCTCCAAGCGCCCCAACTACCATGATAATGGCGACGATTGGTACCAAAAAACTAAGGTTATAAGATTGTAGGAAACGCGCAATCGCTTCCATCCCGCTGGAAACGAGGTTGATCTCTTTTTGAGGGATTATGACAGCCACCGCCACTGTTCCTAGGAGGGATAGAAGGATGATAATCAGTGCAGAAAAAAAGATAGCTTTAGGGAAATTTTTTTGTGGGTTTTTCACGTCGCGCGCATGCACCGCCGACATCTCTATTCCTGAGAACCCCAATAGTATTCCTGTGATGAGGGATAATTGGGATGGGGTAGGTAATTCTGGAATGCAATTCTCCCAACTGAATGTGATATGAGATGGGTTTCCAGAAAAGAGCCATACCATCCCCAGAGAAATGATGGCTACTCCTGGGATTAGGGTCCCTAGAATTACCCCCATGGAACTCATCCATCCAGATATTTTCATTCCGAGCAGAGTGATTAAAGTTATCCCCCAAAAAGTTCCCAAAATTATACAAAACATGTAAAACGTGTTGTTAATAAGTTGGGGGTTAATAACAAAGGCCAACGTACCCGCAATGAAGGATAGAGTAGTTGGGTACCAAACCACATTTTCTACCCACAACAGCCAAACGGCCAGGAATCCAATCTGCTTGCCGCAGGCCGCCTTGACCCACGTATAGACGCCCCCACCCTTTGGCCACCCTGTTGCTAGCTCTGCGGAAACTAGGGAGAGTGGGAGAAAAAAAAGGAGGTTTGTGAGCACAGCATAAAAGACAAAATGCAGTCCATACTCGGCGGTGAGAGGCCAACTCTTGATACTGCAAGTGGCGGCGACATTGATCATGACCAGCATGAAAACATTGAGAGAACGCTTGGGGGGAGGTGGCATAGGTGTGTGTCTGCTGTTAAAGTGAAAGCAAAATTGTATAGAATTACCATGATATTGGCAATGGCAAGAGCATTTTCTTCGATATTTTTCTTATGTCCCTGAATATGGATCCGAATAGTAGCGGAAGGAGATTTCGGCTGGGGTAGAGGATAACCTTTGTGGCATGATTACTGTCTATTGATTGCGATTTAGTTATCCATGGGATATACTGCCGGCTAGTTCTAAAGATGGAAAAGAGCCGAAAATTAAAAGAGCACCTGTAAAACGACGACACCTGAGAAAGGTGGGTAAGCGCAGCGTTACCCGAGGCATCATTCATATTCATCCCAAAGGTTTTGGGTTTGTCTCTTCAGAAGATTCAAAAAGTTATACCCAAGATATTTTTATACCCAAGCACTTAAAGAAAAACGCTGTGGACGGAGATCGCGTAGAAATTGTAGTGTATGCGAAAAAGCAGTCGGCTAGGAGGGGTCCAGAGGGGAATGTATTACGTATTTTGAGAAGGGGAAAGAAACATCTTGTGGGGGTTGTTTGGACTATAGACAAGAAGGGAAATTATGTTTTGTATATTCAATCGCTTGGTCGTAGCAAAAATGGGATTATAAGGCCCTATAAGGGGGAGCATCACCAAATAGGTGAGCGCCTTGTTCTCCAAGTTATAGACTGGGGAGATGAAAATAGTCCACTGCTTTGCAGGGCCATAGAGACGTTGGGGATGATAGACAATGCCAGTACCGATGTCCCTGCTGCAACAAAGGATTTTGGTATTTCTACACTTTTCCCCTCCGAAGTGATAGAGCAGATGCGCAATTTCCCAAAGGAGGTGAGGGAAGAGGACCTGGAGGGGCGTATGGACCTTGCCTACCTAGAAACCTTCACCATAGACCCTGACGATGCAAAAGATTTTGACGATGCTCTGAGCCTAAGTGAGGATCAATCTGGCCATTTTCATCTCGGAGTGCATATTGCCGACGTTGCCCATTACGTGCGCGAAGGAGTCCCGCTTGACAGTGCGGCGAAAATGAGAGGCAACTCGACCTATTTTCCTGGCAGTAGCATACCTATGTTGCCTGAAGAGCTATCTAACCATTTATGTAGCTTAAAGGAGGGGGTTGTACGCCTCACTGTATCAGTTCTCGTTGAGTTGGACGCCCAAGGCACTACACTTAACCACAAGATTTTACGTAGTTATATCAGAAGCAAAAAACGTTTTACTTATAAGCAAGCTAAGAAGGTACTCGATGAAGAGGTAAAAAGCCCTCATTACGACACATTAAAACAGATGGAGAAGCTCTGCTATATTCTCAAGAAAAAACGGTTTGAGAGAGGGTCTTTTGACTTAGCACTTCCAGATCTCGTGATTCTCGTCGATGGGGAGGGGCGTCCGTATGGTTATGAAGAGGTCCAATACGATATTACCCATCAAATTGTCGAAGAATTTATGCTCAAAGCTAACGAAATTGTGGCGAAGGACTTTATGTCTAGGAATCTTCCATCTGTATATCGCATTCATGAGATGCCCACCTCTGAGAATCTTGAAGACTTTTATGCTTTAGCGCGGAGCTTGGGCTTCACCGTTAGTGATAAGCCTACTGCTATGGAGATACAGAGACTCTTCTCCCTCGCAAAACAAACTCCATATGCTCGGCATATCTCTCTCTCCTATATTCGCAGCATGAAACTTGCCTTCTACTCTCATCAAAACGTGGGGCATTATGGATTAGCCCTCGAAAATTATTGCCATTTTACTAGCCCTATTCGTCGTTACAGTGATCTGGTAGTCCACCGCCTGCTCTTTGATGTGGGATCTTCCGAAGATTTAGAAAAGATCAGTAAGAGATGTTCTGAGCGAGAAAGGGTCTCTTTCAAATCAGAGATGTATGTGATCACTCTAAAAAAGCTGCGACTTCTGAAGTTGTATTACGAGAAAAATTCGGCACAGATCTACCCGGCAGTCATAAATAAGGTCAAATCTTTTGGCATCTTTTTTGAAATCTCTCCTGTTCAATTCGAAGGATTCCTTCATGTCTCTGATTTAGGGGGCGATTATTACGATTTTCACGATAAAACGCACACTCTGACAGGACAAAATAGCGGTAGATCTTTTAGCATAGGTAGCGCTCTCGAACTCCTGCTAGAAAATGTCGACCTGATTTTAATGGAGAGTAAATGGACTTTGAAACCGGCAAAGGAGAAATAGCGCAGTATACCGTGGGGGTTTTCCCATTCATGCTCTATCGTCTTCCGCCTCCTCCCTCCACCGATGTGCGTAGTCTAGAGAGATAAAATCGAGTTGCATTTTGTGCGGTCAAGAAACCAGGCGTGTTTCTTCGAACACAATAGTTTTTGCCTCTTCTCGCAGAGAATTTAGCGGAAGGTCCATCCCAAGGAAGTATAATACTGGGGCAAGTAGGACTTGAACCTACGACCGACGGATTATGAGTCCGTAGCTCTAACCAACTGAGCTATTGCCCCCTTTTTGCTCTTGTTAAGTTTTTCATTTTCTGTGTGTTTCAACTCAACTCTCACAGACTTCGATCTTCAAACCGACTAAGGAAACGTACCCAACTTGCGCTCATGCTATGAAATGAGAGGATTAAAAATCAAGTCGATTCTAGTGGATATAAGCTCAAAGTGATAATGGGGGTGTTGAGAAATTAGGGGTTTTGTTTGGAAGTGAACAGCTGGAGGAATCATCGGCACAGAGTGCTCTTGTGCTCAGTAGACTTTTCTACATCATCGCTAAAATGTGTTCTGCCAGTTTTTGACATGGATGAAAAACAGAGGTGTTATATGATGGGCCTGTTGAGAAACAGAAGGTCGTTGATGTATTTTCCAAAAATCACCTTTAAACAA
>Ga0066187_1000152_pt1 | contig 28584 bp, 19 predicted proteins | sample WorMetexBAHAMAS1_FD_58706 | JGI IMG/M metagenome (GOLD analysis project Ga0066187, IMG submission 58706) | Marine gutless worms symbiont microbial communities from Max Planck institute for Marine Microbiology, Germany - Inanidrilus exumae... | ecosystem: Host-associated > Annelida > Digestive...
TGTATTTCCCATTGGTTATGGGCGGTCGCCAATCGCTTGCTGACCCCCTGAATAGGTACTAAATAAATTACTAGAAAAAATGGTTTTGTTCAATCGGCCTGGCACCGATAGTTAAGTAGGGAAAAAGCCCTGTGTCATGTAGGTTTTGCACCTACAAAAATGGGACGAAATTAGGCTTTTGAATTAGTGGTGAAAAGGCCGGTTTCCACCCAGATGACGGCATGTCTGAACAGCTCTTCGCCACTTTTGAAATTTAATTTTTCTTTAACTCTTTCCCGATAGGTGCCCACTGTTTTGATACTGATATTTAATTGGGCGGCAATGTTTTTGGACGACATGCCAAGGCCGATAAGATGAAAAGTTTCAAGTTCCCGGTTTGTCAAGCGCTTTAAAGGAGATGCACTTATCAAATCCGGTTTGCCTTGAAATCGATTCAAAATATTGGACATGATATCCGGACTCACATAGATTTTGTCGGCCATGATGTGACGAATCGCTTTTACAACTGATTCAGACGCTTCCTGTTTCATGATGTATCCTTTGGCACCGGCCAGAATACAGCGTTCGGAATGCAGCGATTCATCATGCATGGACAGCACCAGAGAATAGGTCATTTTGTAGTGGTTATGAATCTCTTCCACAATCTCTATGCCATTGCTGCCTTTCAAAGAGAGATCTACGATCACCAGGTCCGGTCGGTTCTTATCTATAATGTCTAATGCTTGGGTTACATTGTCGGCTTCTCCCACAACAACCATATCTTTTTCAGAATCGATCAACTCTTTCATACCCATCCTGAAAATCGGATGATCTTCAACAATGATGATTTTAATTTCATCTGGCATGAAAATATCCTTTTTGTTGGAACAGATTACCCTTTGGTATATTCAGTGATGATATTCGTACCGCCTGCAGGGTCTTCCAAGATATCAAAAGAGGCCCCTATGCGTGCGGCCCGGTATTGCATTATCTTCATCCCCATTCCGTTTGAACGGGGATGGTGGTTTAATCCCTTTCCATTGTCCCGAATCGTGAGGGCGATTTTTTCATCATTATCACTCAGGATGATGTTGATCCTTTCCGCATCGGCATGTTTGGTGGCATTATGGACCGCTTCATGGGCAATGTAATATAAATGCGTCACCACAGAATGCTCTTTGAAAGATTGGTTGAAGTTGGCCGTCAATTTGCACGAAACGCCGAAAACGTCACGAATATAGCCAGCAAGCTCTTCAAGAGATTCAACAAGCCCATGCTCTGACAGATTGACGGGGAACAATCCCCTGGAAAGCCGCCGCGTTTTATCGATGCTATCCTGTATCAATCCCCGGATATTACCGGCATCTTGGACTTCATCAATGTTTTTTAGAGCCAGTTTTTGGCTTAAAATTTTGGTCAATACTTCGATACCGATCAATTGGGGACAAATATCATCATGCAGCTCCAGGGCGATTTTCTGGCGTTCCCGCTCGCTGATGTTCAATATTTCGGTTTCCAGTTGTTTTGATTCCGTCAAGTCTTCCATGGCCCCCATTATACATGCCTCACCCCAGAGTTCTACAATTTCCGCAGAGAGAAGACCGGTTCTTTTTTCACCGTCTTTCTTTCGGAACTTAATTTCAATATTCTTCAGCCGCCTTTCTTGAAGCAGCCTTTTCATCAACATGGGTCCATCGGTCTTGTTCTGAAAAAAGACCAGTGAGACCAAATCATTTTTGACGACATTGTCATACGCATGACCCGTAATGGTAAGAAAGCTGTCGTTCACATTTATGATGCGGGCGTCTTTTAATGAAGCGATGAACATGCCGCTCGGGCTGCACCTAAATGCCTTGGAAAACATCTCTTCGGAAAGACGCAGAGCCGATTCTATTTTCTTCTGTTTTTCCATTTCCGAGTTCAGGCCTGCATGGTAGGTTTCAAGGGTCTCCATGAACTTGTTAAAGAACGCGGCCAACTGACCGATTTCATCCTTTGATTCCACCGGCATTCTGACTGTCAAATCACCGGAGGCCCCCAAGGTAAAACGGTTCATCAGATGCTGCAGAGGCTTTAAAACCGAACCGTTAATCCACAATGATGTTAAGGAGACCAGCGCCAATATCAGGCAAACCGTAAAAAAAATAATATTTCTTATCGTGTTCAGCGGTGCATACATCTCATCTAAATAGCTGGAGCAGGCCACAATCCAGTCATATTCAGGGATATGGTTGAAAAGGACGATTTTATCCCGAAAATGCTTTTCTCCGGGATTCTTCCAGGAGTAAATAAGCTTGCCGGTTTTCAGTCTGCAAATTTCGTGAACAAAATATTTCCCGTCCCCGTCCTGCGCATTGTAATAATTGCCAGAAAGGGAGGGGTGGACAATCAAGTTGCCGTTACTGTCAAGGACATAGGCATATCCCGTTTTTCCAAATGAAAGTGCTAGTATTCGATCTCTAAAATCTGAGACATTGACCAATTTCTTGAATTCATCACGGTAGGAAGTGGCGGTGACGATCCAGTCCCAAGGTTCAAAATAAACCATATACAGGGCTTTGGGTCTTTTATGGCCTTCATCGGGATTTTTCCATTCATATTCGAGATATCCTTGCTTCAATCGCGTCTGTTCCCTGACAAACCCCACATGAATAAAATTTTCTCCTATAACCCCTTTCTTTGGATGTATTTCGGCAAACCCATCGCTCCGAACACAATAGGGATATCCTGAATCCCCAATGGTTTGACTCAAGAGATTTTTCTTGACTAGCGCCTTTGCCTCCGCCTCGCTCATTTTGCCTTGTATATAGTCCTGGTATATCAGGGAGATCATCTGTTTGTTGGTTTCCGCTACCGCCCTTAAGTGGTTTTTAATCGCTGTGCTGGCAGCGGTTTCGATCATGTTCAGGATCGTTTCAGTTGAATTTTTAAGATCGCTCTCGATATTGGTCTCAATGGTTGATTTAACCTGAAGATAGATACCCGCGCCACCCAGTAAGGTTGCCAGGATGAAGATCAGCGTATAACCACCCAGAAATTTGGTTCGAATACGCATATTCTTAACAAAAGCTTTCATTCCACTGATTTCCTATTCACATAAATACCATATGGCGATTCAAGCATCTTCATAGAATAGGCGGATGTTTCCCGTCAAGGAAACCATCATTTCTAAACATAAGAAACCAATCAGGTGGGCATTGGAAGGAGTCTGAGGTCTATTGGTTAATTGACTTCCAGTCCCCGTCAACGCTCCTTGCGCCGGTGATCTCCACCAGACGGTCAAACAGGGTGGGGGCTACCGGATCATCGAACTCGGTAATGCGGCTGGACCCTTGCGGGAATATTGCAGCCAAGATAGAGTGCGTACGCCATTGTGGTAAGGTTCCGTCTTTTTGGGTTCGGCCTCAGGTCAGCGAGGGCCGGGTTCATCCGGTTTCGCCGGCCTATGCCCTTTCTGAAGATCCGCCACCGCGAGATTTTTCAGTTGAAACAGGATGCAAATGTTCCGGAAGCAGGGAGGGTATTGATCTTCCGTCCGCTTCCGGCGGCCATGGGGCAGGGAGCAGGCGCTTTTCGCTTTTGTATAAATCCCCCGGCTAACGCGTCCTGTGTGATCCCTATGGGCTTTTTGTAATTCTCCCCGTCGATCCGGTCACGTTTCAACCCCCGGTAAAAAGAGAAGGGGGAGAGCTTAAGGAGGAGTGCCCCCGGTAGCAACAGGTCAAAATACGTTTAACCGATCCACAGGGAATCTGTATCGCACCATTGAATGATCCGCTTGAAGTGCCACTTCGTGCCACTACCTGCATACCGCCATAGCTGAATAATTTCAAGGAGCTGCTGTATGGTTGTGCCCATACAGGGATAACTTTTTTAAATATTGACTAAAAAAGGAAAGTTGGATAATTTTTTTCTCTTGGGATTCGCTCAGGCAACCCTGATGTGATGGCTCGGCGGGAAGAGCCTCCATATATCCTGTAGTTGCCTGAATCTCAGACTTTGGTGCGTAGCGGTTACCAGGAAACCCTTTGCCGACCTGAATGGATCCTGGTTACCGGATTTTGGATGCTGAATATTTTCGATGCCAACACTAGGTTACTCGTTACCCAGCCACCAGCACAGAGCAACCAGTATCTGTTCAATAGATGCAACATGTTCAAACAATGCTGTAATCGTGGAGAGAAGTCTTTTATTCAACGTCGGGATATATTGAACAGCCAGGAGTAAGAACTTGCCATGTATGCCTTTCTGACCGGGCCGGCGCTTTGGATCGTTTTTTCGATTTTTTTGGGCGGCCTATCCGTTCGGATCGCCTTTCTACTCGGACTTAGCCGGGAGCGCGACAACCTTTTCTATCACCACGCGGATTTCGGCTGGGGCGCCCGCTCCATACTCCACTGGCTGGTTCCCTTCGGCAGCCGGGCCATGCGGCGCCAACCGGTTTTCTCTCTTATGGTGTTCATCTTTCATTTCACTCTTTTGGGGGTACCGCTTTTTTTAAATGCCCATAATATTCTCTGGGATGAGGCCTTCGGGTTCAGTCTGTGGTCCCTGCCCGATGGCGTGGCGGATCCCCTCACCCTTGCCTGCATCGTGTCGGGGCTGTTTCTGCTGGTCCGCCGTCTGGTGCGGCCGGAGGTCCGGATTCTCACCGAACCCGGGGATTGGGCATTGCTGGTTCTCACTTTGCTCCCATTTGTCACGGGTTTTATGGCATACCGGCAGTGGGGACCTTATGACACACTCCTTTTACTGCACATCCTCTCCGGAGAGATTCTGCTGGTGGTGATCCCCTTTACAAAACTTGCCCATATGGTGCTGTTTTTCTTCACACGGGCCTTTATCGGTTTTGAAATGGGGGGACGCCGCGGGGCGCGATCATGGTAACAAACGGAAAAGAAGTCGATCGGAGAATTTTGAATGTCTGATATCAACGCCATCGATGAATCGGCACTTTTTCCCAGGGTCGAAAAAGAAGTGGATTCCGGTAAAATAGGAGAAATCCTGGAAGCCAACGACGGTGCCCGGATTCGCACCTGGCTCAACATCTGCTCCCGATGCGGCCTTTGCGCCGATAGTTGTTTTGTTTACCGGGGGAACGGAAAGGATCCCAAACTGAGCCCGGCGTACAAGTTCAAGGCCACTTTGGGAGAGATGGTGCGCCGGAAAGGGAATGTGGACGCCCAATTTCTGGAGAGCTGTTTCAAGGTGCTGTGGCTGCAATGCACCATGTGCAAGCGATGTTCCCAGCACTGTCCCTTCGGGATCGATGTGGCCAGTATGATTGCCCTTGCCAGAGGGATCTGTTTTTCACAAGGAATTACTCCCAACAGCCTGGCCGAATTTACGGAAAACTGCCGGCAGACCGGAAACCATATGGGGTTGCCCCCCGAAGAGATCGTGGAAACCTGTGAATGGATGGCCGAAGAGGCGGCGGATGAGTACCGCGGGGTCGAGATTCCGCTGGATCGGGAAAATGTCAAGTACATGTACACCATCAACCCACGGGAACCGGTCTATTATCCCCAGGATATCGGCAATGCCGCCATCATCTTCGCGGCGGCCGGAGAGAGCTGGACCCTGCCCTCCTTTGGTTACGACTGCACCAATCTCCCCATGTTTGCCGGGGACCGGGCTATGGCAGGGCAGCAGGTTCGGAACGTCTACGAGAAGGCTATCGCGCTGAAGGCTGAAAAAATTCTGATCACGGAATGCGGCCATGCTTTTCGAAGTCTACAGTTCGAAGGCCCCTATCTGGCGGGTTATCGCAACGGGCATCCCCCTGTGGAAATCGTCCATTATGTACAGCTGATCTATGAATACCTGCGGGACGGCCGCATCCGAATCGATCCGGCCAAAAAACTCAGGATGCCGGTGACCTACCAGGACCCCTGCAATATCAGCCGAAACGGTGGACTCTGGGAAGCCGCCCGCAAGATCATGCGTTATATCGCAGAAGATTTTCGAGAAATGCAGCCCCACTCCGATTACAATCACTGTTGCGGCGGCGGCGGCGGCATCATGCCCATGGGGCCTGCCTTTCGGCCCTATCGGATGGCATCGGGCAAGGTCAAGGCGGACCAGATCAAGGCCACGGGGGCTGAAGTGGTGATCGCTCCGTGCCACAACTGCTTTGACCAGGTCAATGATCTGAGAGAACATTACGAGATGGATTACAAAGTGCTTTCTTTCAAAGAAGTGCTGCTGGAGATGATGGTGATTCCCGATAACATGAAGCTTTCGGAATCGACCGGAGGGGAATGATCGGCAACTTGAATTCAACCGTCCGGGTTTGATCATAGGATCATCCGAAGCGTTAATCCCAAAGAGGCTCTAATGATACTACGCATAATAATCGCCACGATGCTGCTGGTGATGATAAGCGCACTCACTGTCCCCGCCCAGGAGGAGACGATCCACATTGTCTCCGAGGGGCTCGGCCCCCACCAGCGACCGGTTGTGGTGTTTCAGCACGAACGGCACGCCGATGACATCGATTGCGCCAGATGCCACCACGAGCCGGACCTTTATGGAGCCAACAGCGGCGGCGAGGGCCAGCGTTGTGCCGAGTGCCATCAGACGCCAGAAAAGCCCACCATTCCTCCGCTCATGAAGGCCTTTCATCTGCAATGCAAGGGGTGTCACGAGAAGCTGGTCCGGACCACCGATCTGAACCCACCCCGCATGTGCGGGCAATGTCATGTGAGGCGGTAGGGGTATAGTACAGAATTATTGACGCATCAAATCAAAGCGAATTTCCGAAATAATGAAAATGGGGTGTTATAAAACAAAAGGTTAATGCATTTAGGGTTCAAGGAGCCGAGGGGCCAAGGGTCCATGTGGTAAATGGTATCGCTTTGCGATTGCCGCAATTGTACCCGGCATTTCGCCGACCCATCTAGAACACATCATTTTACCCCACGGGCTTTATGACAGGAATACTTTAATATTTGCAGATAGTTATTAAAACCTACACGATAATTGGATGAAATTTTCAGATTAAAAGGCCGGTCGCGATTTCCCGACCGGCCTTCGATATCTTCAAGCGAAAATGCACATCAACAAAAACATCCTCTGGATCTCTCCCCGGACCGCCTGGCCGCTTCGGACCAGCACCGGTCGTGCTCTTCGATGCTCGTCGTACAATAATCGCATTTCCTGAGTTCATCGATCATGAATTCCTTTTCATCCGCAAGACAAACTTTCTCGAATTCGGTCAGTGACCTTGCCATCGAAACCACCTCCTTTTCAGTTCAGGTGACATCTAAAAAAATAAGGCCGAGTAACGGCAAAGCAAGGACGGAAACAAGACGTACCGAGTCTCTATCCATGTGCCCAAAACAGCGGGCTCCTCTTTTCTGGTCATTTTGAAACACATTTACGGAAGCCGGCTGCAAACCATCTACAAAACTGAGGAGGGGGTCGCCCGGATCTGGGAGGAGGGCCTCCCGGAGATTCCTCCCGGGAAAGATGCCATACACGGCCACTTTCCCGCCACACGATCGCTTGTTGAGCGTTATCCCAAGGCTCGGCTGGTCGCCTGGGTTCGAGAACCGGTCGCCCGTATGATCTCTTATTACCACTTCTGGAAACGGGAAAAACCCCACGGGAATCCCAGACATGACGATTTTCTCGCCCGGAAGTACTCACTGTTGGAGTTTGCGCGGCTGGACTATATGAAGGCCGAAATGTTCGAATATTTCAGGCGAATTTCCGTGGAACGGTTCGGTTTTATCGGAATGGTGGAATATTTTGACAAGGATATCCGGCTTCTGGCGGACCAAATGGGGTGGACGCTCCCGGAAATTCCCTTAGCCAATGTAACACCACAGAAAAAAAGGATCGACGAGGCGGAGAAAAGGGAACTTGAGGAAATATTGTCCGGCGAGATCGCCTTTTACCGGAAGGTAAAAAAGATGCGCGGGAGAATGTGAAAAAGGTAGATATAGCTGGAGATGCCAAAGAATTAACCGCTTGAAATATTCAAATCCCAACCGTCAAAAAGCAATCAAGTCGCAATTCCCAATATTCATTGATCCATTTCTTTTGTTTAATCGTCCTTTTGGGCTTTTATAATTTTGGTCATTGGAATTTGTTTAGGATTTGGCATCTGATATTTGGGATTTCGACACTTAATGGAAGTCCAGCAATACGGCCCTCCTCAGGCATTGCCAAACACTTCTTTCCTATAGAACATCATCTATGGCATATCCCGGTGAATCAAATAGGTTTTCTTTTCCATCTCCCTTACCTCCACGGTGAGGCTGTGGACACCGCTGACCGATCGTTTCAGCAGTTCCAGAATCGGTTGTCCCAGTTCCCGGCGCTGCTGTATACTTCGTTTGTTCAGGATCATCAGGGTGATATGGATAAAATGTCCCTCGTCCCGTAAATCTCCGACCTGCCACAACGGGAAGGACACAGCCCGGCTTTTGATGCCTTCAGGCTCAAACAACCCGCTGTTTCTCACCACTGCGTGAATCTCGGATAAAAGCGCCTTGATATTGGTTTTCCCTGCAACGGGTTCGGAATACTCCATGAGGATATGTGGCATCACCGCCTCCTTTTTCCCCTCAAAGGGGTTTACGCCGTTCAAAAAAACGATTCCGGCAACAATGGGACCGCATGGTATCATAAACCACGAGGCATGCAGGGAACCCTCCTGCTCAGAACCTGATCATCTGCCCCATCACGATTTGCCGGCTTTCCTCTCGAAATACCCGGTGCCGATCGGCAACAAAAGCAGCAGCAACATCACCGATACCATCAGGGACCAACCCCCCAATTCGTAAAGAAGCCCGGATATGGTGATACCCAGCCATCCCCCCAGATAATAGAAAAGCACATACAGGGCGTTCGCCCGCCCCTGTCCGCTGGTGAGCTTTCGATTGAGGCAGCCCACGGCGGCCGCATGGATGGTGAAGAATCCGGTACAGGTTCCAATTAGACCGACAATCACGGCAGCGGTATAGGGCAGCAAGAGCAGTGCGAGAGCCCCTCCCAATACCCCGCTGCCGACAAGCAGGGTGGGGCCGCTGCCAAAACGGTTACTGATGCGCCCGGTCGTAGGGCCGATAAAGATACCGACAATGTAAGACAGATAGAGAATTGTGGTCATCTGGGTTGAAAAATAAAACGGACTCCCCGCCAATCGAAACGGGAGATAATTGAAAACCGAAGAAAAAATGGCGAAACTGCCCGCTGCGCAAAGGTATATGCGCAAGAGTTCCACCCGGCGGATCAATCCTAAGAATCGAACGTTATCCCGGTTTGTATCAGAACTTTTCGTTTGTTTCGGTAATCCCCTGACGGCTGCATATGTGGCGATGAGGGTCAGGACCGACGCTGAGACGAAGGCATATCGCCAGTGCAGAGGCGGATGGATCCATCCACCCAAAAGCCGGCTGCAGAGTCCCCCGAGCACCGTCGCCGACACATAGGATCCCATCACCACATTGAGCCGTTTTGCCGGGAGCGTTTTGGCAAGATAGGCGGCCAGGCAGGTTGTCAGGGACGGGACAAAGATGCCCTGGAAAAAACGGGCGCCGATCAGGATCCAAAATTGATGCGTGACCGCGCAAACCAGGCCGCCGGTCGCCACCATTATGCCGCCTATCAGAATGATCGGAACTATGGGTAGACGATCCGCCAGAAAGCCAAAGGGCAGATTGGAGATGGCGATTCCGAATATGACCGCCGACACGCTCATGGACACCCATACCAGATCGACCGAAAACTCCTTTTGCAAAATGGGCAATACAGGCTGGGTTATATAGATATTCGTAAAAGCGGCGGAAACCAGTGCAAAGACAATGAATTGAAGCCGGAAGTGGGCATCTGCGGACATGTTAAAGGGAATCGCCTTGGTTGAGAACTATGTCTGGTTTTTCTCATGCGATAGAACATAAATTGATTTGATGATGACGCGTTTAATTTAATATTTCAACTCGAAAAAGGATCTTAGCAAAAGAAAACCCCGGCACCGGAGAATCGGGGTTTACTATTCGTGCGTGAAGCAATTGGTATACTGAACGGAAAACGGAAAAATTTGCAGATAGTTTCTTCCGGCTTCAAGCAGCAGCAGGGACCCCGAAGCGAGGTCCCCGTCTGGATGACAAGTCTTCATTACCACCCATGCCTAAAATGATCGGTTATAAACACCGATGAATTTTAAGGTGTTTTCTGCTCTTTCTCAACTACTCTTGTGGAGAAGGCAATTTGAAGTTGGTGATGCCGCGCTGCATATAGCCATTTTCATATACGCGATATTCAAAACGCGCAAAATGTCCGGCATATTGAGCATCGAGAAACACTTTCAGCTTATCCATGACAACGGTGCCATTTTTACGGATAATCTTGTAGTGTCCATCCGATTCAGGGAAATACTTGTATTGGGCAATAAAGTTTCCGTCGTCATCCTGGATGCGAAGGCGGATTTCATTGGTACGCGCGTCGTAGGGCGCCGTAATTTTGACTTTTATCTGCCCGTTCTTTTTGATGGCCATCCTGCGAATTTTGGCTACAGGTACTTCCGCCAGGCTATATTCGGTAAAAATAGTGTTTGCCGGATCACCATTTGGAAATAGGATCTGTATCAAGGCACCGTTGTGGTCGTAGGCAAAAATATCATACTGCGGTGCGACCATGTTGCCTTTCCACACACTGTACATGTCCAGGGTTTGTCCCAGAAACCCAAAGACAAACGGCGAGGTAATAACGTGCTTTTGTTCGGTAAAGCCGCCCACACTGATGATTTCAACTCGACTCACCTGAGCCGCTTTTTCCTGATTATGAATCGAGAGCCCGAAATACCAACCACCCGGCGAACCCATCATTCCAAAGCGAGGATGCGATGAATCATAGGTGCGAACGTCGAACATATTATCAATGTAAAGATCTTCGTTTGCGATAAGCACAACTTGAGACACACAGTTTGCAGCAGGGCCATCACATGAATCGGGGTCACAGGCCTCTCCAATTCCGTCGCCGTCTGAGTCATTCTGATCGACGTTGGATACGCAAGGGCAATTATCGACATCATCGCTGACCCCATCCCCGTCAGAGTCCTGAGAATAAGGGCCGGGAGAATCAATCTCAGTGATCTCTCCGTCGATATAGATTCTAGAGACCCAATCGTAGTAATCTATTCCATTATAATGATATGGATATGGGTCAGTGAAAAGTATGTGTGCAGAGTGAACGATTTCGAACGTGTCACCGACCTCCCAAAGGGTTGAATTATTGGCTGGATCAAACGGAATATACACATATTCGTTTTCATCTCCGACCAGAATCGCCGTTGGTTCATCCGGACCATTGCTGTAGTAAATGGTATTGAATCCCCCGCCGAAAAGGAAAGCCACATCAGGTCTTGGATAACCATTTAGCGGATCCCCAGTGCCACCCACCGGAAAAAGAGAGGATGACTGAATGCTTGCCATACCGCCTGTTCCGGGCGGATCGTTTTCAGCCACACAGATTTTATAGGACACTTGCGTGCCACCGGTTACTTTATTGTAGAACGGCGTCTGGGGAATCCATCCATTGCCCATGCTGGCGACTATTGGATGGAGTACATCCGGCCTCGCCGGATCCCTTACTTCTCCGGTAAAAGTAAAGCATCGATCGGGTGGCGTTTGTGCCATGACTTGTCCCGTCACAAATAGCACCATTGCCGCTATCAGCATCACTCTCATAAGGTTTTTCATACCCATCTCTCCTTTCAGTTTGAATTTCGCCTCAGGATCTAATCGTATGTCTACAGAACCAGTCACATTGTATTTATCAACAGAACTTCAGTACGCGTATTGGATCAATGGAAAATCATTGATTGAAACCATCGCGCTATCCATAAATCCATGTTAGACAACATCTGATTGCGGAAATAGGGCTTAACCTTTTAATTTAATATCAAAATATTTAAATTGAAATTGCCTCGCATTGAGGCGTAGGAGGGCAACATCAACCTCCGCCCAGATCAGATTTAACCCAACCAGCTCAGCTCGAAATTTGCAAAGTGCCATATCAAAAATCAAGCTCCCTAATCAATGCTAAATTATCTGAGATTAGGAACGTAATGGATTTATTGCCTTAATAAAAAGTTATTACCAAAAGGTAATCAGCCGGTCATACATTGGTAATCGGTATCTGATATGTTTCCTCCCAAAAGCGACCGGGCAACCCTAGTTTTGAGCCCGGACCGCTGTATCTCGAAACTAACAATTCATGCGAAAAGGAGGAAAAATGACTAGATTTATGAGTAAAGGATCTGCCACGATTGTTATCCTTTTGATTCTAACACTTTCCTTGCCTGCTGGCGCTCATGACCTGGCAAAATATGAATTCGGACTTTGGGGCGCTATGGCTGCTGTCAGCGGTGACATCTCCGACGATATGACCGGCGGAGGTGTCGTAGGTCGGTATCGCCTCAACAGTCTTGGTGAGGGCTGGTTAATCGGTGTGGGGTTTGACTACACCACGGGTTTCGGAGTGGAAGATCCCACCGGAATGCTCTGTATCCGGCGGGGGCCGTCCGTCTCGGTCGATGCCACGGACGTGGATGGAGATGGCTTTATGATATCCAGCTGGATCGAGAAACGATATAACGAAAAGCCACAGGGTGGTTTGTCTTGGTTCTGGACTGCGGGACTCGGAATCAATTTCGTAAATGTGGACACTGTGAGAGGAGGAACAGCGGACGGCGGCCAATTCGAGATCGAAACAGACTCTGGAACGGAGTTTGTTCTGTCTTCCAGAGCCGGCCCCCGTTACACCTTTACAAACAACTGGTCCGCTGAAATGGGAATTAAGTTAGATCACCATTTTGCTGACTGGACTGTCAGAGACCGGATAACAGGTAGATCCGCTTCAGTGGATGATTATACCTCCTTCGGCGGCTACATCGGCATCAGTTACTCGTTTTAACTGCAACCTCACTAGGGTTACTGACAAGGGGCAACGCAATGGGAATACAAAAAGCACCCGATGAAATACGGTTTTTAATTGAAGGTACACTGAAGGCAACCCTGTTCTACGGTATGCGCGGCAAAGCCGTGGAGTCCTCGCAAAAAACTATCGACAAATTCATAGAAGAAGCAGTACCTATATACGATTCGCAGGACTGGACGATTACCGACGTACAAACGAAATTCCGAGAATGGTTTGGAACGCGGTCAGGCTAGGCCATCAGCCGTTTCTAAGTTGACTAGGCTGCCGGATACGGCTCTATTGACCCATCAAGGGAAACTAACCGTTAAATTTACTGTGTGGTAAATTCTCCTCTTTTCAGCGAGGAATCATGCGCCTGCTGCTGATTGAAGATGACCGGAAAATCGCCTCTTTCATCATTAAGGGGATGAAAGAAGCGGGATTTGCTATGGACCATGCAATTGATGGAGATGACGGCCTGCATCTGGCCTTAATGGAGTCCTACGATGCTGTCATCTGTGACCTGATGCTTCCCAAAAAGGACGGGCTTACAATTATCGAGTTGATGCGCACCAGTGGTATCGAGACCCCCGTCATCATTCTCAGCGCCAAAAGAAGCCTTGACGACCGCATTAGGGGTCTGCAGAAAGGAGGCGACGACTACCTGACAAAACCGTTTGCCTTCTCCGAGCTTCTTGTGCGTGTGCAGGCCCTAATCCGGCGCGCTAGCAAAACCGTGGAGCCGACCTTTCTCAAGGTTGGAGACCTGTCCATGGACCTCATATCTCGAGAGGTCAACCGCGAGGGTCGCCGTGTGCAACTGCAGCCCAAGGAATACGCCCTGCTGGAGTTCATGATGCGCAACAAAGGAAAAGTACTCTCTAAAACCATGATCATGGAACACGTTTGGGATTACAATTTTGATCCCAAGACCAACGTTGTAGAGGCTCGTGTGTGCAAGCTACGGGAAAAGGTCGATCAGGGTTTTGGCAGGAAAATGATTCATACGGTGTTTGGAGTCGGATATGTCCTTAAGGAGAAAGATTGATCAATTGGGCACATTGTCCTTCAGGCTGACACTGTTGTACGGATGTGTGTTTATTTTGTCTTCCTTGGCGGCATTTTCGGCATGTTATCTAGCAGTGGGTGCACTCATGCAAAAAAACATGGATGAGCACCTGCTGGAAGAGGCGGAAGAGTACACGGAACTTCTGTCTTCTCAGGGAATCGAAGCAGTCAAAAAAGAGATCCGGGAAGAAGAGAAGACCGAAGATGTCGAGGAAATTTACATACGACTGGTTACGCTGAACGGAACAACGGTGATCGATACCAATCCAACATCATGGGACAACCTGGAGATCAGGCCGTCCTTTCTTGATCATTTGCGTCGGAAAGGCCAATCGATTTTCGAAACCCGTTCAGTCCAGGACAAACCCTACAAGGTCCGTTTCGGTTATACAAATATCGGCGGCGATCTGATTTTACATACTGGGGAGCTGATGGAGACCGAAGCGGAAGTTTTGGAAGTGCTCAAGCAGGTTTTCGGGACCACTGTTGTAGTCGTTGTCATCGTTGCTGCGTTGATAGGCTGGTTGATGGCGCGGCACGCCCTTTCTGGTATTGAGGAGGTCACCCAGACAGCGTGGCGGATTTCGAAAGGTGTCCTAGATCAGCGGGTGCCTGCGAAGAACAGGGGTAAAGAGATCGAAAGGTTGGCATCTATTTTCAATCTAATGCTAGACAACATCGAAAATGTGATCAAAGAGATGAAAGAGATCAACGACAGTATCGCTCACGATCTGAAAAGCCCTATCACGAGAATCCGTGGCATCGCGGAAGTGACACTGACCACCAATAGTAACCTATCAGAATATCGGAAAATGGCAGCCAGCACCATCGAAGAATGTGATAATCTTCTGACGATGATCAACACAATGTTGGATATTGCCGAAACCGAAGCAGGAGCTGGGGAGATCGAATTTAAACGAGTGGACATGACGGCCCTAGTAGGCGATCTCTGCGATATGTATCAGCCGATCATCGATGTTAAAGGGCTGTCACTCAAAAGAAATATATTCGACTCCTGCAGGATTTACGGTGATTTCAGAAAACTCCAGACGCTGTTGGCAAACCTTTTGGACAACGCCGTCAAGTACACCGAGTCTTCCGGGAGAATCAGTGTCGGATTGGAGATTGACTCGAAAGACTGTGTGATACTTTCTGTTGAGGACACTGGGATAGGAATATCGGAAAAGGATCTTCCTTATGTCTTCAACAGATTTTACCGATGCGATCGAAGCCGCACACGGTCCGGTAATGGTTTGGGGCTGAGCCTGGTAAAGGCTGTGGCTAAAAGCCACAGCGGGCGGGTACACGTGGAAAGCCACATCGACCGGGGCAGCCGTTTCATTATTGCCTTCCCCCGCCCCGCCATGACATAAGCAAGGGACTCCAATTTCTTCAGCCGCCTATCCTAACGCATCGACAACATCTCACCCTCCTTGGTTACCTATCGATCTGTATCACCAACTAATTGTCATTTCCCAGCCTTCAGGTTGATTCTCGGAGAGCCATGTACAAATAGAAAAACCTATCCCGTCATCGAAGTTGCCATGTAGGAAGGATTCCAGACTTATTTCCGTATTTGGACAAACCTGAAACTTGGGTTAAAAAATGGGTGCCGATTAGCTCCATCCTTATTAATTGCAATCCATAAAGTCTACATGGAATAACATACGAGCCATACGATCAATCCGGCTATTATCCAATTCAGGCCGGATGTTACCATGGCTTTTGTCTCATTATAGTCCAGAAAGGCTCTGTCATTTAATGATCGTTCACTTACAGTCCGACTCAGCTGGTAAGAAGCGTCACCCCTCCCTGATATGTTACCAATTAATCCTATTGAAAACAGAGCGATTGGTATGGCCCCAACCCAGAATAGTACATCTTGTAGAGATGTCTGAGAATCTTTTTTGAAGTACCAAACAAGGAATCCTATGACCAAAAGTATGATGGATGAGATGATAGCAATAAGGAGTTTTTTAAATATGAGCTTGATAAAATCACCTCGATTTTAGAGTGAGTCGGTTCTTTCAAGTTAAAACTTTGAAAGTGAGCAACATAAGGGGTTGGTTAGCCCATTATGCAACAATGTTTTGAAATATCAAAATGATTTGTCAGAGGCCATGGGTGGATTGAAGGGACCACAAAACACCTGAGGGGAGATGATCTCGTCATCGAAGTCGTCGTTTGTGAATCTTCGCTGACTTGTTTCAGTAATTTGGTAAACTTGAAACAAATAAGGCGGAGCCGGAATGACCCCGCTTTTAATAAATGCGTATGCTTTCATTTAACCATTTCTCAATTCATGACGAGTACCGGCGAGTCATACATATGGCAAACTATGGATTGTTTATCCCTGACACGAATTGAAGAATATAGATCAATTCTGCCATACCCACTATTTCGTCCCCATTTACATCTGCACCTGATCCGACGTAGTCACTTCTCAGCAATCCGCTTTCATTTATTCCGGACAGCACTTGGAGGGTAATCAAGGCATCCGTTAGGTTCACAGCTTCGTTGCCATCGATGTTACCCATTAGAATCGGCACCAGACCAATATCCATACGGACGATTTCCCCGTCTGGGTATATCATGTCTTCCAGCTGCTTTGTATCGTATCCGGAAGCGGACAACGAGACATCATACAGACCAGGGTCTAAAACACCCAAATAGTATCCGCTGGCGTCAGTCTGAATGGCTGTGTTGTTAATGGTGACAGAAGCGTTGGACAGTAACTGTCCAGATCCCGCATCAAACACGTATCCGGTAAAATAAGCAGCTACCGGGTTGGTGTTGTTCGTATGAAGGATACGGGTATCCGATTCTGTTACGGCACCGTAATCGTCAATAGCCTGAACCGCCCAATAATAAGTGCTTAGATCCTCGATCCCGTCGGAGGGAGAGATCAGATAGGAGCTATTTTCGATGCGTTCGATACGCAAAGGGTCTGCAAAAGTTGGATCATCCTTGGACAATAGAACGGTATAAGTAGTTGAATCACCATCCGGATCTGAAGTGTCGGCCCAGTCCAGGATGGTGGTGGTAAGCACGGTAGCGTCGGTGGCAGGTAGTACCAGAGTTAACGCATTGGGTGGGTTGTTGGTGTCGGATGCTTTGTATACAATGGATTGAGCCAGAGGGGAGACGTTGCCGGTGACGTCGTCTTTAGCAAAGTAAAACACTTGGTAAGTCCCAGATGCTGTGAATCCCTCGAGTGCGTTCCACACATACCGGCTTTCCGTGCCATTGTAAACCCCGAGGGTTTTCACCAGGTCCATTTCTGCCTGCCCAGACCCACCAGTGTCCACAGGATTGTATCCAGGGGGTTTCACCTCGCACCAAATAGTCCTCAACCGTGTATCATCATCAACGGTGGCCCAAAGGTTAGCGGTGGTGTCGGTACTGGTGAGAAATCGGGTTTCTGTAACCTGGTTTACGGTCACATCTCCCGGATCGTTACCAGTAACGGAACTCACACCGATGAAAAGGTCTTCAGATAGAATCCCGTCTACGGTTTTAGAATCCAAGTCGTTGCTGCCGGTGCCGTCGCCGTTATCGTCCAGAAGTGGGTGTTGGAGCGAAGCATCGAAATAGGGCGCGTTATTGTTCTGGGTGGACCCGCCATAGGCTGTGAATACCTTTGTGAGCTTCATTGCGCTCTGGAAACTTTTTTTGATAGATTTTCCGATAGCGATGCTTTTAAAAAACTCGGATACGAAATATTCACCTTCCCGAATACCATCATCGTCCAAAGGACCTTTGTAAGACGATTCCCCGCTGGCGGCACTTGTGATGATTACCCGATTGGTTCCGGACAGATCGTCGATAAAGGAACCGGAACGGCAAAAACCGAGGATTGAAACAATTTCTTGGTCGAATGCTTGCCCTGTCAACCCGGCCTGCAAGGTATTAAGCCACCCAGACAGATCGGCGGAGGTAATCGCATCCGGATGAATATAGAACATATCATCCAGCCCGTGGTCCAGCATAATGATATACAGGTCGGCTGGCTTGGCATTCATTTTATCCCGTGCCCAGTTGACGATGGCATTTTCAACACCGGTCCAGGTTGGGAGTACAGCCCGGTTCCGTGGTTGGGCATTTACAACTGGTTGTGTGGTGTCGTAGTTGAAGTATTTGATGTCATCGTCCAGTAACCCTCTTTGTCTTAATGTGTTGTATACGAAGTTTGCGGTTTTATTGTGCGAGTCAAGGCCTTCCCCAGTTGAGATCTTTCCCTGGACGATCACTGCATATCCGGCAGTTTCAACAACCTTTAGTTCCAAAATTCCGGAGCTCGTGGCTTCATAAGCATCGTTTCCAGAGAATACGGCTTCAACCGTCCACTTACCGAGTAGATCAAAACCATTGTATGCCTGGACCAGATAATGCCCCCAGATATCATGGGTAAAGAGACTCTGTGTCGTGGTCCCTCCAGGCCCGGAGATAATCAGCAAAATCGGCAGATCAGACATATCTCCACCGCAATCTGGATTGGGTGTGAATTTCCCGGTAATGGATAACTGTTCGCCGTGTTTGATAGCCTGGGAGGTAAGATCGAGCGTAAGACGGCTTCCCGCCCTCGATACCTCCAATGCCTGGTCCGAACTTACGGCACCGTCCATCTGTTCGTCTCCCGCCCATGCAACCCTTACCGCCCAATTGCCGGAGCGGTTGATGTCGTTACATGCCACTGCATAGGAGAACTGCCCCTGTTCGTTGGCAACAACCGTTTTTTGGATTTCCGCACCCTCTGGCGGAAGAAAGGTCAGACCCACAAAGGCTCCCATCGAGGTGGGGGGTGGCGTGATCTGCCCACTCACTTCAAGGGCTTCTCCCAGCGTAAGGTTGGTTCCAGAAAGGATGCAGGTAATAGCGGAGGGGGCTTTTTGAATGCCGTAAAAAACCTCGATGGTGGTTGTCGCCATGTTTCCGGCAAAATCCAACGCCCGGACGGTTATGGCATAAGTGCTGCCAGTATCCCAACTCACAGCATTGGTGTCGTGATGCCATGTAGAAAAAGTCCCCCCATCCGGAGTAAAAAAAATAGGATCCACTCCCCAGGTACCGTTACGCCTCAAATATACACTGCCGTTAAAGACCTTGATCTCCACGCCGGCCAGGCCTGACGACGGGGCCGGATCTTCGGCAATACCCGCTATGGCGACCAGCGATGTCACTGTTGAACCGTCCTGAGGCAACGTAATGTGCGGCACCGGTAAACGGGTATCCAGGATAATGGTATTCGAATAGACGATGGATTCGAAGCCGGCTTGATCTTTAAATTTGAAATAAACAGTTTTTGTGCCGTCTCCCGAGGAAAGCTCCCAGTTTTTGTTTGTTGCCATGGTTTCCCAAGGTGAAAAATTTTCCCCGTCGTTGCTGAATGCCATCCGGATGCCCCCACTACCACTGTCGGAAGCAGTGACCGTAAGGGTGACATTCTCGGTATTTGTCGCCACAGCCCCATCGTTGATTGAAACGGCGCCAATGGGAGGGCCCGTGTCGAGTATAATCGTGTCTGTCGCGGCTGATGAAACGTTCAAGGCTGCATCCCGATACCAGACATAAACAGTCATGGCACCGTTGGCTTTGCCCAACGGGAAGGTAATACTTTTCATGAAGGCAGTTGAAGCTTCCACGGTCATCCAGTTTGGGTCATCCTCCAGGGGGCGCTCCGGTGTCAAAGCGACATAATACCCGACGATCCCCTCGGGATCGGTCGCCTCCATCTGCAGGGTTGCGTCACCGGATGTGGCGATCGGATCATCGTTGTTGATGGTCAATGTGCCCGAAGGGACCGAAGTGTCCAGATATATTGCATCGTGGTTCGGTAAAGAGATGCTGTTGTTGGTGCTCATGAACCACACATAGATGGTTTTTTCGCCATCTCCTGCGCTGAGAACAAAGGGCACATCTTCAGAATATTCATCGGCCTCGGGAACCGTGGTCCAACCTGGGTCATCCTCCTCGGGTGTGACGGGGTTTTCAGAAGAATTGTAACCGATAACCCCGCTGGTGTGGTTGAATGAGAGAGACAGCGTGATATTCAGTGAGCCGGTGTAAAGCGCATCGGAATTGATTGCTATTTCAGGCTGATCTACGAAAATTTCCTTGCTAAACCAGCTTTCGTTTCCGGCAGTCTGGTTTTCGTTAACCGGCGTGAGCGGATCGTTTGCACCAGGTTCATAGTCAGTATCATATGCGGTAACGGCGATGTAGGTGTTTCCCGGTAACCCGGAGAAGGAATAACCATTAACATTCCCCACGTCAATTTGGTGTGCATAGGGAAAGCCAGAGTCACTGTCGTAGTGAATACGATACCCGGCAATGTCGGACTCCGGGTTGGCCGACCAGTTCAAAATGATGCTGCTGCCGTCGATTTCGGCAGTCAATCCGGTAGGCGAGGAGAGAGGAGATGCGGTGCTCAATCCCCCTAACGCTGGAGAGTAATTGACCATGGCTTTGGTATGATCATCGGTCCAATCATAGACTCTATTCGGGATTTCAGATTCGTTCTCCGTGCCCCACCAAACATTCGTCGCTTCCACATCGGCTGCTCCTTCGGGGGTGTCACAGAATAGATCATAACCCGAATTATAGTAGAAGTTGTTCCCGGCGATTGGAATTTGGATGTTCAGCAGATGGAGCCCACTGCTCCGCAGACCCTCGGAAGGCGCTTCATTCTTGGAAATGGAATTGGCGTTGAAACTACCGTCGTTCAGGTTGGCGGCGTACACACCGGCTCCAAGAGCGTTGCTTCCGGCCACAACATTTCCCGATACGTTGTTGCCATTGACGGTGATAGTAGCTGTGTCATCAAGTTCGTTTTTTTCTACCCATATACCGCCGCCGTTGCCGGAAGTTTGATTGGTTCCCAGTACAGCCTCGTTGTGCATGACGACATTATGTGAGACATCAATGGCGCTAACGTTAAAATGGGTGCAAATTTCGGGAATACCCGTACAGCTGGACCATTGGCCGCCCTGCACGCTGATCCCGCCCCCATTGCCACCGCTCTTGTTATGGGTAAGGATATTGTGGGCGATCACAGCGTCGCTGAGTATCCCGATCCCTCCCCCTGGGCGAAATTCCCATAGAACCTTGGTCGTATTGCGTGTGATCAAGTTTTTTTGCAGTAGAATATTGCCTAATTTTGTTTGTACACCACAGCCTTCGCGAACGCTCTGGTTATCGGCTATCACATTGCCGGCAATTACCGCGACGGTGCTGTAAGCAGCGATCCCCCCTCCCCAACCGCCACTGCCGTTTTTCGAGATGGTATTGCCGGAAATTGTTATATAACAGTTGGAGCACAATCCTTCACCTTCAATGTAGATACCGCCGCCGTTTCCGGTGCTCTGATTGTCTGTAACGGTGTTGTTGATGATTTCGACAGAGCCGCCGGCCGCTATCAAGGCACGAATACCACCACCGTCGGATGCAGCATTATTGCGGGTTATAAGGCAATCTGAGACAGTCAGGGTGTTGACCAAATTCCAGGCAAAAATACCAGATGCAGAATTGTCTCGAACGGTGCAGTTGCCAATAAAGGGATGGGCCCCCTCAATGCGCAGGGCTCCGTTATTCTCCACGCTTGACCCACCGCCAAATTCGACGATGCAATACTCCATGATGGAACCGCTGGCATAATTCCCATCGGCATCGAAGTCGGCGTCTGTGCTGCTATCACTGAAAAAGATGTGGCCCCAGTCGCCAGGAACCGAGGCAGATGAGTGTGAAGTAAATGTAATCCTGTTTTCTGATGTGCCACGGGCAATGAGTTCACCATCGATTTGCATTACAAACCCGGTTTGAAAACGAATTTCCACTCCAGCTTCAATCAAGAGAGAACAACCTGAACTGACGAGTATGTTCCCTGTCACAATGTATGGACTGTTAGCCAAAACCCAGGTAGTGTTTGTGTTAATCACGCCCGCAACAAATGTTTCCGCAAAAGCCTCATCGGTGACACCCGATACCATCACCAAACATATCAATAAGGTGAGCCAGAGTGATCTGGTCTTAATCGGTCGCCAGACGTTATGTCTTGTTTTGCGGTACATTCCCCAGTGAAAACCCTTTTCGAACGGTGATTTATCCTAAATGAGGACATTGATATGTCCTGTACTGCTAAAGCCCGACTTAATGCCGATATTAGGAGAGGGGAGTATTAGATGTGAGCCGATTGGAAACAGGTTATTTTTAGCACCGATGTTGATTTCCAGCATCAGAGGCTATTATACTGTCTCATTACGAGAAAGGGATTCATTTGTCAAATAAATCCATGAAATCCCAGCAATTATTGGTGAGTTGTGTTAAACAGGCATATGGTTGTTTTTTCTGTCCTGCAAAAGTTGGGCAGCTTAATACATTATGCGGGCCGCAGTGCAACAGAAAGGTTCTCATTCAACCCTGAGGCACTATCTCGTAATCAGGTGAGAGGTGGACGGTTACGTCATCGGAGTCGCCACACTGGATCAATACCTGACTTGTTTCGAGAATTGGACAAACCTGAAACCAAGGAGGTGGAGTCGATAACTCCGCTTCCATGAAATACATATTTTTGCAGTTAATTGTTTTTCATTTCACAACGAGTACCAGCAAGCCATTCCTATAGTCTGCTATGGATCTTTCACCCCAGAAACGAATTGAAGGATATAGACCAATTCTGCCATCCCCACTGTTTCGTCCCCATTAACATCTGCGCCAGACCCAATGTAGTCGCTTCTCAGCAGCCCGTTTTCATTGATACCGGACAGCACCTGAAGCGCAATGATCGCATCCACGAGGTTCACCGTTTCGTTGCCGTCCATGTTGCCCGTCAACATGGGCACCAGCCCGATGTCCATCCGGACGATGTCGCCGTCCGCATAGATAACGTCTTCCAGCAGCTGGGTGTCGTAGCCGGGCGCAGACAATGACACATCATACAAGCCTGGATCTAACACACCCAGGTAATAGCCACTGGAATCTGTTTGGATGGCGGTGTTATTGATGTTGATGGAGGCGTTGGGTAACAATTGCCCCGAGCCCGAGTCGAACACAAATCCGATGAAGTAGGCCGCTACCGGGTTGGTATTGTTGGTATTTAGCTGTCGCGTTTCCGATTCGGCTATGGCGCCGTAATCGTCGATGGCCTGAACTTTCCAGTAGTAGGTGCTCAGGTCCTCAATGCCGTCAGCAGGGGAAACCAGATAGGAGCTGCTTTCGATGCGTTCAATACGCAAGGGATCCGTAAATTGTGGATCATCCTTTGAAAGCAGGACGGTATAGGAGAAGTAATCACCATCCGGGTCAATGGTATCGGTCCAGTCCAGGATCGTAGTGGTCAGCGTTGTGGCATCACCGGCAGGCAGTGCCAAACTCAGGGCATCGGGCTGAGTGTTGGTGCCGGATGCCTTGTATACGATGGACTGGGCCAGAGGGGAGACGTTGCCGGTGATATCGTCTTTAGCAAAGTAAAACACCTGATAGGTTCCGGCCTCGCTGAATCCCCCCAGGGCGTTCCACTCGTACCGGTTTTCGGTGCCGTTATAGATGCCCAGGGTTTTTACGAGATCCATTTCCGCCTGGCCGGATCCGCCGGGATCCACCGGGTTGTATCCCGGCGGTTTTACCTCGCACCAGATGGTGCGCAGCCGGGAGTTGTCGTCCACTCTTGCCCACAGGTCGACGGTGGTGTCGACTGCGGTCAGAAACCGCGTTTCGGTCAATTTAGTGATAACGACGTCACCCGGATCATTGCCGGTCACTGAACTCACACCGATAAAAAGGTCTTCCGATAAGACTCCGTCCAGGGTTTCGGAGGCCAGGTCATTGCTGCCAGACCCATCGGCATTGTCATCCAGAAGCGGATGCTGAAGGGAAGCATCGAAATAGGGAGCATTGTTGCTGTTGGCGGATCCGCCGTGGGCCGTGAACACCTTGGTTAGCGCCGTGGCGCTCTGGAAACTCTCCCTGATGGATTTGCCCAATGAGATCCCTTTAAAAAATTCTGAGACAAAATATTCACCGTCCCTGATACCGTCATCGTCCAGCGGCCCCTTGTATGAGGATTCATTGGCGGCCGCACTGGCGATGATAACCCGGTGAGGACCGCTGAGATCGTCGATAAAGGAACCCGACCGGCAAAAGCCCAGTATGTTGATCACCTCCTGGGCGGCAGCCTGTCCGGTTAGCCCGTTTTGGAGCGTATCTATCCATGTTGCCAGCTCCGATGATGAAATCGTCTCGGGATGTATATAGAAGACATCGACAAGGCCGTGATCAACCATTATCAGGTACAGGTTGGCGGGGGTGGCGTTCATTTTGTCTCTGGCCCACTGGGTAATGGCCTCCTGAACATTGGCCTTGGTGGGGAGCCCGTCCACGCCAGTTTGGCCTGTGTCGTAGTTGAAATATTGGATGTCGGTGTCCAGCAAACCCCGGTCCTTGAGCTTTTTGTAGACAAGCTGGGTCGTCTTGTTGTGGGACGCAAGGCCCTCCTCATTGGATATCTTCCCCTGCACGATGATTGCGTACCCGGCGGTCTCCAACACCTTGAGCGGCAGCGGGTCGGAGATTGCCGATTCAAATGCGCTGTTGCCGCTCAAGGATGCAGTAATGTTCCAGTCCCCCAGTTCATCCAGGTCATCATAGTTTTGAAGTACGAAATGACCCCATTGGTCATCCGTCTGTACGATATGAATTTCCGGAATTCCAGAGGGGCCTGTGATGATCAATGTAATGGGAATCCCCGCCAGCCCCCCGCCGCAGTCCGGTTGCGGGGTAAACTTGCCGCTGATGGAAACGGATTCGCCAAATTTAATAGCTTGAGAAGTGACATGAAGGGTTATGCGGCTGTCGGCCTTGACAACTTGGAATTCATTGTAATAACTTGTTGCAGATTCCAGGGTATCGTCGCCCTGCCAGGAGGCCTTAACCGACCAGGCGCCGTCGCGAGTGATCACACCGCACTCGACGTCATAACTGAATTCACCCTGGGAATTGGCCAAAACCGTTTTATAAACGGATTCACCAACGGCAGGTTTGAATTCGATGTCCACAAATGCACCACCCTCGTCAGGATTGGGAGAAATTTGGCCGGTCACCTGCAATGGCCCACCAAGGACAATATCGCTGTCTGAAGGAATACAGCTGATGGTGGAAGAAAAGCGTGGAAATTGATATGAAAAACCTGCCGTGTCCGTTGACGTATTTCCCACCGAATCGATAGATCGTGCTGTGATGGTATAAGTCAGGCCATCTTCCCAAATATCCTGTGCGTAGAGATTCCAGGTCTGAAACCCGTCTTCCGACGCAGCATCCACCCAGGTTGGACTCGGAGATGGGGGCTGTCCCGGGACGAAGTACTGCTGCCCGTCAGAAATCAGCAGTTGCACCGATGACAGGCCGCTTCCCGCATCCGATGCGGTCCCCTCGATGTAATACAGCGGTTTCATGGAACTCCCGTCCGCTGGTATTGTGATGGCCACATTTGGAATATCAGTATCGATGACGTAGAATTCCGTTTTAACACCTTCGATATTGCCTGTTAGATCCTCCCCGTAGAACTTCAAGGTGGTATTGGTTGTTACATCTATAGGGTCACTGTAAACAGGGGATGATTCATCAGGTTCTATGCCATCCGTCGTGAAATGAATGGTTGAACACCCAGAACCGGCAGGACTGTCATTGCAGGATAGCGTTACGGACTGCGGACTCGTGAATCCGCCGCCGGAGGGGATTGCCGCAGTCACCGGTGCCAGGGTGTCGATTCGAAATGGACCTAGGGATGCGGTCTGGCTTGCATTTCCTTCATTGTCAATGGTGCGAAGATGAAACCAGTTTTGATCTCCGTCGGGCAATTGCTGGTCATTTAAAAATGTATCTGCCTGATCAACGATACTATCCGGCTCCGTGTCCGTGGATGTGCTCCACTCATAGGAATAGCCGGCGACATCGCTCCCCCCTGGATCTGCACCGGCGATCCAGTTAAGGTCTACCGTGTTGTCCGTCAACCAAACCGTAATATCCTGACTGGAAGATAAATCTGATGGTAATGTCGGAGGAGTTGAATCGGACACAACAAAGGCTCCGATGAATCTGTCAATGCCATCCTCATTGGATACAGCGACGTTATAATAGCCCATCCACTCAAGGCTTGGAATAGTGATTTCAATTGTGTTTTCATCAGGTATTATCACCGGTGTGCTTTCAGCCGGAAGGGGTACGATAAAAAATCCGGTGCTTCCTGCTATGAATGCTTTATCTCCAACAATCTCCACGTCCAGAACATTGCTGACGATTCCTGTTTGGCCGATAATTTTAGGGTTTTGCAGGTTTTGGATATCAATGGCAACCAGATCAAGTCCAGGACCAGCTATAAACGCACGATTTCCAGTAACCGCTATTCTGCCGGTCGCTTCAATATCGGTTATTGAACCAACTATGGTAGGGGCTTGTGGATTACTCACGTCAATCACCTGGAGCCCGTAATCATTATCCAGCACAAAGGCGGTCGTTCCAGCAACCGTTACATGTTTAAAACCAAAACGCCATTCTGGCACATCAATATCCACAGAACCGAGTACCTGTGGGCTCTGTGGATTACTAACATCGATAATCAGAAGCCCTTGATCTCCATCGGCGACATAAGCTGTGTCGCCCACAAATGTTATGTCATATGCATAACTAGGGGTATCGACAGTGCCGACGACTTGTGGGTTTTGTGGATTGCTTATGTCAATGATCTGAAAGGATCCCCATCCATAGTTCAGCACATAGGCTTTATCTCCAACCACAGAAACACTTAGACTGCCTCCAGTATCCACTGAACCCATAATGGCTGGGTTTTGGGGATCACTTATATCTATAATCTCAAGTCCAATAACACTGTTTGCAACGTATGCCCTATCTCCAACCACGGCAAGTTCTCTGGGGCTTCCCGTTGGTACGGATCCAACTACAATGGGGTTTTTTACATCAGTTATGTCAATTACCTGAAGCCCACTAACGGTATCGGTCACGTAGGCGGTACTTTCAACAATTGATAAACCCCAGGTGGCCCCTGAAGTTTCGATTGCCCCGAGAACTTTGATAGGTTGCGGATTATTGATATCAATTATGGTTAGGCCGTTGGTGTCGGTCACAACGGCGGTATCATTTGCTAAAGCGACACTCCCAGCAGCCCCATGTGTACCTGTCGAGCCAATGACAATTGGGTGATGTGGATCCTTGGTGTCAATGATCTGGAGGCCATGGTAAGTCCCGCCGACCAAGGCGATGTCACCATAAGTTTTAATCTCACTGGCCAATCTGACGTCACTGACAACCCCAACGATTTGGGGATCATAAGGGTTACTGACATCAACCACCTGGAGCCCGAAATCCGGATCTATTACATATGCGGTATCTCCCGAAACGGATACACCCCAAAACCCAAAAAAATGAGATGGCGTCCTTCCCACAACATCAACCGAACCGATTATCTGGGGAAAATACGGGTTACTGACATCGATTACCTGTAAACCGCTTTGCTGGTCTGCCACGTACGCCTTGTTGTCGACAACATATACATCTACAGCCCACCCTGGTGTATCTACCGCGCCGAGGATTTGTGGATTTTGTGGATTAAGAAAATCAACGACCTGAAGCCCTTGGTCTCCGTCCGCCACATAGGCTTTGGTATTGACAACGTATACATCATTAGCACTCCCTGGCGTATCCACCGTACCGACGATTTGAGGATTTTGTGGATTAGTGACATCGATCAATTGTAATCCACTCCATTCATCTGCGACGATGGCAATATTGTTAGCGACATCCACCTCTCGTGCATTTCCAGGGGTGTCTATCGTGCCAATGATTTGAGGATTCTGGGGATTGCTGATATCGATTATCTGAAGGCCGGTTTCACCATCTGCCACATAGGCCTTATCACTTATAACTGCTACATCGTTAGCCATCCCAGGCGTTTCAATTGCACCAATTATAAAGTGTCTGTTAGTAGTATCAATTTCTATCGCCACTTTGGTGTTTGCATTAAACCCGGCACCGGTTAGCGTCGATTCCAAGGGTTGGCCGAGTTCTCCAGCCTTGGGCTGAACATCATCTATTCGTAGTATTGCGTTTCCGTTTGTGGGCAAGAGAAACAAAACAAACATAAGAGCCAGTATAATTGAGATTCTTTCCCCTTTTTCTCGCTCCATTGTCAGAACCCTCCCTCCAACCTTGCGGTTAAAGCAATAATGCTCTTTGTGTCATCTTTTAACTGTCCAAGATTTTCACAATGGATAATCTTTTTAGGATCGGTATACGCCTCTAAATCCGCCCCTAATCTAAACAGGGGATTGTTGATAAAATAGGGTATAGTCCGTCCGACCTGTACACACCATTACTGCCAAGGTGTTAAGTATTGCCCTTTTTTACGGGATTCAAATCTGTTTTTCTTTGAAAATCGACAGGCGAATGTGAGCCAAGTGGCTGCTATTATTTAAATAAAAGGCACAAGGCGTATCCAACCGGACCCTGACCTTTTCTCCATATTCTGGTTACAAATAGAATTTTGGTACCTGTTCACGGGGTATAATTAGTCAATTTCACCCGATCCAGGCAAGATCGGGCTTT
>Ga0066187_1000153_pt1 | contig 28275 bp, 22 predicted proteins | sample WorMetexBAHAMAS1_FD_58706 | JGI IMG/M metagenome (GOLD analysis project Ga0066187, IMG submission 58706) | Marine gutless worms symbiont microbial communities from Max Planck institute for Marine Microbiology, Germany - Inanidrilus exumae... | ecosystem: Host-associated > Annelida > Digestive...
CGCGCCCGGGATCGGCATCGGGCCAGCGCACATTGCCGACGTCGGCGCCTTGCAGGTTCCCGAATACAAAGTACCGACGAAAAAGCTCAACGCCGAGGTCACGCGCCTGGAGCGTGCGTTGGAGCGTTCGCGCCGCCAGATCCGGCGATTGCAGGTGCGCGCCAAGGAACTGCCGGCCAGCGCGGCGGAGGACGCAGAACTGCTTCTGGATGCCTATCTGCGCATGCTGAGCGGGTCGCGTTTGCAGCGGGGTGCCGAACGGCGCATCCGCAAGCAGCATTTGAATGCCGAATACGCGGTCCAGGCGGAAATCTCCGAGATCGCCCGCGGGTTCGAGTCGCTGCCGGATCCTTATATGGCGGCCCGCGCCGCTGATGTCAGGGACGCCGGCCATCGGGTGATCCGCAATCTTACCGATGCGCCGGACCGGGCCTTTGCGGTGCTGCCGTCCGGATCGGTGATCCTGGCCGAAGACATCAGCCCGGCAGACACGGCGCTGATGGACCCGAAGATCGTCGGCGGGTTCGCGACGGTCCTGGGCGGCGCCCAAAGCCACACCGCCATCATGGCCCGCTCGCTCGGGATCCCAGCGGTGATTGGTGCGCCCGACCTGCTGGACGGAATCGATATGGGCGACACGGTCATCGTGGACGGCATCAACGGCCGGGTCATCGCCAATCCGAAACCGTCGACCCTGGCGGATTATCGCAAACGCGTCAGACGACTGGCGCAGGAAAGCCGGCGCCTGACGCATCTGAAGGACCTGCCGGCCGTCACCCAGGACGGTCAGGAAGTCGCCCTGCAGGTCAATATCGAGTTGCCGCGGGAAGTGGAAGTGGCGCTTTCCGCCGGCGCCGAAGGCGTCGGTTTGTTGCGGACCGAGTTCATGTTCATGAATCGCGACGTACCGCCGGGCGAAGACGAACAGTTTGAATTGCTGCACGAGGTCGTGGCCGCCATGAAGGGCCGGCCGGTCACGATTCGCACGCTGGACGTGGGCGGCGACAAGCTTGCCTATTCCCTGGGCGAACAGATCGGACATCCGGTGAATCCCGCGTTGGGAGTCCGCGCCATCAGGTTGTCGCTCAAGGAGACGAAGCTGCTTGAGGATCAGATCGCCGCCATCCTGCGCGTCAGCGCCATTGGACCGGTGCGGATCCTGTTGCCGATGATCTCGACGGTCGCCGAGGTCGAGCAGGTCCGCAAGGTGATGCGCAAAGTGGCAAGACGGCTTGTCCGCCGGGATGTGCCAATCGCCGATCCGTTGCCGCCGTTGGGTGTGATGATCGAGGTGCCGGGCGCGGCCCTGTCGGCCGACGCCCTGGCCGGTGTGTCGGACTTCTTCGCCATCGGCACCAACGACCTGACCATGTATACGCTTGCCATCGATCGATCCGACGAACAGGTCGCCCATCTCTACGACCCGCTCCACCCCGCCGTGCTCCGCCTGATGGAATTCTCGGTACAGGCGGCATTGCGCGCCCGAATCCCGATCAGCATCTGCGGCGAACTCGCCGGCGACCCCCGATTCACCGCACTCCTGCTCGGCCTGGGCGTGCGCGAGCTGTCCATGGTGGCCACGGCCCTGCCACAGATCAAACGACGGATCCGCCAGCTCGATTGCACGTCCGCCACCATGCGCGCCCAGATCATCATGGAACAGGCGGATTCGAGCCGGATCTCGGCACTGCTGGACGATCTCAACGAGCTTGCCTGAGCCCGAAAACGGTCCAACTCAAGCGTCGGGGCAGAGGCTCTGAAATCCAGCGCTGCTGCGCTTGTCGCGACCCAGCGAGGCTGCTATACCGCGCCGCGCTTACGTTCGATCAGTTTCCAGGAGTTGCTCAGATGACCGCGACCGCGGACTACAAGGTTGCCGATATCTCGCTGGCGGAGTGGGGCCGCCGGGAAATCGCCATTGCAGAAACCGAGATGCCGGGCCTGATGGCGTTGCGCAGCGAATTCGGTGCCGCCAAGCCGCTTTCCGGCTCCCGGATCGCCGGGTGTCTCCACATGACCATACAGACCGCGGTCCTGATCGAGACGCTGATCGCGCTGGGGGCGGAGGTGCGCTGGTCTTCCTGCAACATCTTTTCCACCCAGGACCACGCCGCATCGGCCATCGCCGCGGCCGGCATCCCGGTGTTCGCTTGGAAGGGCATGTCGGAGGAGGAATTCTGGTGGTGCATCGACCAGACGATCGAAGGCCCGGGCGGCTGGCGCCCAAACCTGATCCTCGACGACGGCGGTGATCTCACCCAGGTGATGCACGAGAAATTCCCAGAACTGTTGAAGGACGTTAAGGGACTGTCGGAGGAGACCACGACCGGCGTGCACCGTCTTTATGAGATGGCCCGCGACGGTTCCCTCAAGGTGCCGGCGATCAATGTGAACGACTCGGTCACCAAGTCAAAGTTCGACAACATCTATGGCTGCCGCGAAAGCCTGGTCGACGGCATCCGGCGCGGTACCGACGTCATGATGGCCGGCAAGATCGCGGTGGTGAACGGTTTCGGCGATGTGGGCAAGGGTTCGGCGGCCTCGCTGCGCAATGCCGGTTGCCGGGTGATGGTCACCGAAGTCGATCCGATTTGCGCCCTGCAGGCGGCAATGGAAGGCTATGAAGTGACCACGATGAACGACGTGGCCCCAATCGGCGACATATTCGTCACCGCAACGGGCAATATCGACGTCATCACGCTGGAACACATGCGGGACATGCACGACCGTGCCATCGTCTGCAATATCGGCCATTTCGACTCGGAAATTCAGATCGACGCGCTGCGCAACTACAAGTGGGAAGAGGTCAAACCGCAGGTGCACGAGGTGGAGTTCCCCGACGGCAAGCGTTTGATCCTGCTGTCGGAAGGGCGGTTGGTGAATCTCGGTAACGCGACGGGCCATCCCAGTTTCGTCATGTCCGCCAGCTTCACCAATCAGGTCCTCGCGCAGCTGGAGCTCTGGCAGAACAGTGACCAGTATGACGACCAGGTCTATGTTTTGCCGAAACACCTGGACGAGCGGGTGGCGGCGCTGCATCTGGAGAAAGTCGGGGCAAAATTGACGGACCTGACGCCGGCGCAGGCTGACTACATTGGTGTGAAAGCGAAAGGTCCGTTCAAGCCGGACAGCTATCGATATTGACCGGTTTAACGACTCTTTAACGCATTAACCGAGGATAATCGTTTAACGCTCGGCACTTGTTCGGAGAATCGGCCCAGCATAAAATGCGGCGCGGGCGGGTCTCCGACGACTGAGCACAACCGAACTCCGCCCCGAGGGGGAGACGTCCCTTGACGAGTGAGGTCGCACTCGCTGTCGCACTAATTCTGGCCCTGGCCCTGGCGGTGTATTTCTGGCGGCAACGCCAGCAGGCGCTGCATGATGCTGGGCTTGCCGCGAAGGCGTGGTCGGAACGGACCGACCAGGCGCCGATGGGGCTGATCTGGGAGCGTGCCGACGACACCGGCGCGAGCGCCAGGGCGCGAGAACTGCTCCCGGAGCTTGATCCGCCGTCGCCCGAACGGATCGCCGAGTTCCTGCGGGAGCCGGATCGTGCCCGCTATGCCGCGGCCCTCTCCGAACTGCGTCAAAAGAGTGCGCCGTTCGATCTGTTCCTGGACGCTGCGGACGGGACTCGCACGTTTCGGTTGTCGGGCCGGCGCGAAGATGCGGGGCTGGCCGTCTGGATTGCGGACGATACCCAGCGCACGGCGCTTGCCCGCGCCTACGCCGAGCGCGAGGACCAGGTTGCGACTCTGACCGGGGTTCTGCAGATGCTGCCGCTGCCTGTCTGGTGGCGGGCCGACCGGTCACAGAGCCTTGCGGGCTGTAACAAGGCCTATGCCCAGGCGCTGGACCTGGATACCGACAGCGTCGTGGCCAATCAGCGCGAACTGGGCGCCGGCTATCTGTCTGCCGACGGCAAGGGGCTAGCGGAGCGCGCCATGCGTACGCGGCTCGCGCAGTCGGAAAGCCACCACGTCGTGCTGGGCGGCGAAAGGCGATTGCTCGACTTTACCGAGATTCCCATCGACGGCACCGACGGGGCGGTCGGCGGCTACGCCGTGGACGTCACCGCGCTGGAAGAGGTGCAGGCCGAGCTGGCCTCGCACATTGCCGCGCACGCCGACGTGCTGGAACAGCTCGGTTCTGCCATCGCCATATTCGGGCCGGACAAGCGGCTCAAGTTCTTCAACACGGCCTTCGCCCGGCTGTGGCAGATCGAAGGCCATCTGCTGGATGACGAACCGACGCTGGGCGAAATCCTGGAAATGTTGCGGGAGCGCCGGCGCTTGCCGGAAATCGTCGATTTCCCGGCCTACAAGCAAGAGCAGGACGCGCGGTTCACCTCGCTCATCGATCCGGTCGAGGAACTACTGCATCTGCCCGACGAACGAACCTTACGTACCGTCGTATCACCGCATCCGTTCGGCGGGCTCTTGATGGTCTACGAGGACGTCACCGATCGCCTGGCGCTGGAGCGGTCCTACAACACCCTGATCGATGTGCAGAAGGAAACGCTGGACAACCTGCAGGAAGGCGTTGCGGTGTTCGGCAGCGATGGCCGTCTGAAACTGTTCAATCCGCGCTACGCCGCGCTGTGGACTTTACCGGAGACTTTCCTGGAGACCGAACCGCACGTGACCGACGTGCTGGAACGATCAAAGGAGTTCTATCCGCATGACGGCGACTGGCAGGAGGCGAAACGCAGCATGGTGTTCGGCGTGACCGAACCGAGCGGCGACTCCGGCCAGATCGAGCTGACCAACGGCACGATCCTGGATTACGCCAACGTGCCGTTGCCCAACGGCGAATGCCTGTTGCTCTATACCGACGTCAGCGACAGCGTTCAGGTCAACAGGGCACTGGTGGAACGCAACCTCGCTCTGGAAAAGGCGGACAAACTGAAATCCCAGTTCATCGCCAACGTGTCCTACGAACTGCGCACGCCACTCAATGCGATCATCGGCTTCACCGAGGTGCTCAATACCGGCCTGCCGGGCGACCTTACCGAAAAACAACGGGACTATGTGGGCAGCATCCTGAAGGCCTCTCACAACCTGATGGCCCTGATCAACGACATCCTCGACCTGGCGACCATCGAGGCGGGCTTCATGAACCTGCGGATGGAGCCGGTGGACCTGCACAGCCTGATGGAAGGCCTGATCGAGGTGACCAAGGAGCGGGCCGAGGAAGCGGGGCTTGGCCTGATCTTCGATTGTCCGGCCAACATCGGTTCGGTCAATTGCGACGGCACCCGCATTCGCCAGGCCGTCTTCAACCTGATCTCCAATGCGCTGAAATTCACCCCGGCCGAAGGCACGGTCACGCTGACCGCGCGGCGTCAGAAAGGCAACGTGCGTATCACCGTTCGCGATACCGGGATCGGCATTGCACCGGAAAACCAGGAGCGGGTCCTGGACAAATTCGAACGCGCCGACCCGAACCGCCGCGAATCGGCTGCCGGTCTCGGGCTGGCGCTGACCAAGAGCCTGATCGAACTGCACGGCGGCAGCGTCATTCTTGACAGCGCACCCGGCAAGGGCACGTCCGTCACCTGTTTGTTGCCGGTGAAGGTGGAGAGCGAAACACCGCCTGAAACGGTGGAATCCTCAGCCGCCTGAACGGACCGACCAACGAGCCACCCCCGGTACGCCGTCGCAGGGCCATCGGCGACATCCGCAACCCTTGGCAGGCTTGAGGGCCTTTTGTACAAACCGCGGCATGACCGCCGTCGCGGACCACACGCCACTCGACCTGACGCTGGAGCTGACCGACGAAGCGGCGACCCGCCAGCTCGGCCGGGCGCTGGCGGCCAAGCTGGAACCTGGCGACGTCGTCGCCCTGTGGGGCGGGCTTGGCGCGGGCAAGACATCACTGGCCCGGGCCATCGTCACTAGCCTGAACACCCAAGAGACGACCGTACCAAGCCCGACCTTTACGCTGGTCCAGACCTATGAAACGCCCCGGTTCACGCTGTGGCACTGCGATTTCTACAGGCTCTCCTCGCAGGAGGAGGTCGTGGAGCTCGGACTCGACGAGGCCTTCGCCCGGGATGTCACTTTGATCGAATGGCCGGACCGGATGGGCGACGGTCTGCCGCTGCAGCGGCTTGACGTGCTGCTGGCGTTCGGTGCTGACGAGCAAGGCCGGACCGCGCGCCTCAAGGGCGACGCGGGATGGGCCGAACGGCTGTCGGGTCTCGCGGATGGCTAAGGCCGGCATTCGGTCCGCAATGGTCCTGGCGGCCGGCATGGGCATTCGCCTGCGCCCCATCAGCGACGATCGGCCGAAACCGCTGGTCGAGCTGTGCGGTCGGCCGTTGATTGACTGGGTGCTCGATCGCATACGGGCCGCCGGTATCGGGCGAATCGTCGTCAACACCCACTATCGGGCCGACATGCTGCAACGGCATCTATCCGGCCAGTCCGACATTACGATCAGCCACGAGGACACGCTTCTGGAGACCGGCGGCGGCGTCAAGGAGGCGCTTCCGATGCTGGGGAAAGATCCGTTCCTGGTCGTCAATGCCGATGCCGTGTGGCTGGATGGTCCGAGTCCCGCCCTGGCGCGCCTGATCGACGCCTGGCGCCCGGCGGATATGGACGCCCTGCTGATGCTGCAACCGACGTCGTGGGTCACCGGCTACCAGGGCCCTGGTGATTATTTCCTGGATCCTCTTGGACTAGCGCGGCGCCGCCAGGAGCTGGAGGTGGCCCCGCTTCTTTATGCCGGCGCCCACATCCTGCATCCAAGAGCGCTGAACGGGACGCCCGAAGGCGCGTTTTCCATGAATATCGTGTTCGACGCCCTGGAAGCGCGTGACCGTCTATGGGGCATGGTCCATGACGGTGTCTGGTATCACATCGGCACGCCGGGCGAGTTGGAAAGCGCGACGGATGAAATCACGCGTGGCCACACGGCGGTGGTCAGCCGGTGACGACTGGCCGATGCAATGTCCTGTCGGTGCCCCCGGGTGAGCCGTTTGTCGACGCAATTGCCCTGGGGCTGTTGGAAGAGACAGCAGAAGATCCGCTAAGTCTGTCGGCCTACACGGTCCTGCTGCCCAATCGCCGCGCCTGCCGAACGCTGCGTGATGCCTTTCTGCGGGTCGCGGAGGGCCGGGCCCTGGTGCTGCCGGCGTTGCAACCGATCGGGGACGTTGACGAGGAAAGCCTTGCATTCGCCGATGCTGCGGGTGGCGAGACGTTCGATCTGCCGCCGGCCATTCCACCCCTCCAGCGGCAACTGGTGCTGGCCCGTCTTGTCATGGCCTGGTCGCGCGACGGTGCACCCATGCCGGCGGAACACGCGCTGCGGCTTGCCGGCGATTTGGCGACACTGCTGGATCAGGCCCAGACCGAGGGAGTGTCGTTGGACGGCCTGGAAAGGTTGGTGCCCGATCAGTACGCACGTCACTGGCAGGAGACACTCGCTTTTCTTGGTATTCTTCGGCAGCACTGGCCCACCTTCCTTGCCGAACAAGGGTATCTTGACCCGGCTGACCGGCGCGACCGGGCGCTCCGGGCGCTGGCCGAGCGGTGGGAGATCGATCCACCGCCCGGGCCGGTCATCGCCGCCGGGTCGACCGGAACGATTCCGGCAACGGCCGATCTGCTCGCCGTAACCGCCCGACTGCCCCAGGGGCGTATCGTTCTTCCCGGGCTGGATCGGGATCTCGACGACGAGGCCTGGACGCTGGCCTTCGCCGAGCCGGCGCACCCGCAGTTCGCCATCGCACATTTAATCCAGCATCTCGGTGTCGATCGTGACGATATCGCCGACTGGCCCGTCAAACATCGATTGGGTCTGGACGGCGATCGTCGGGCCGCGCGCGCCGGTCTGATGTCGACACTGATGCGGCCGGCCGAAGCTTCGGACGTCTGGCGGAACCTTCCGGAAATCACGGACCTCGCCACGCACGGGCTCAGCGTCTGCGAGTTCGGCACCGCTGTGGACGAGGCCGGCGCAATCGCGTTGTTGATGCGCCAGGGCCTGGAGACCGACGAGGGGCCTCGAACGGTCGCACTGGTGACATTCGACCGCGGCCTGGCCCGGCGGGTCGCGGCCGAGCTTCGCCGATGGAACATCAGGGTAGACGATTCGGCCGGAACACCGCTCGGCGACACGCCACCTGCTGTTTTCCTGCGCCTCTGCCTGGAAGCCGCGCGCTCGAACCTGGCGCCGGTCCCCTTGCTTGCCCTTTTGAAGCACCCGTTCGCCGCCGCCGGAGACGAGCCTGGTCGATTCCGACGGGCCGCGCGCTTGCTGGACCGAAAGGTGCTGCGCGGCCCGCGCCCGGGACCCGGCGTCGCCGGGCTGAGGCAGGCGGTGGAGGTGAGCGATCTGCTGACCGAGGATCTGGACGACCTGAGCCGATTCCTGGACCGCCTCGGCGAAGCCCTGGGCCCTCTGCTTGACGCGTTCACGAGCGGATCGGCACCGTTGTCCGATCTGGTTGACAGACTGATCACGAGCGCGGAGGCGCTTGCCGAAACCGACGACAGCGATGGCCTCGCACGCCTCTGGGGCGGCGAGGACGGCGAGGCACTGGCCCGGTTCATGGCCGACCTCAGGCAACACGCCGGCGCTTTCCCGCCGGTCGAGCCCGGCCGTATGCTGGTGATCCTGGAGGCGCTGTTAAGCGGTCAGGTTGTCCGCCCACGCTTCGGGACCCATCCCCGGGCCTTCATCTGGGGGCCGCTGGAGGCGCGATTACAACACGCCGACCGGCTGATACTGGGCGGCCTGAACGAGGGGTCATGGCCGCCGGAGCCGCACGCCGATCCCTGGATGTCCCGCCCTATGCGCGACGAATTCGAGCTGCCGCCGCTGGAACGCCGCATTGGGCTGGCGGCGCACGACTTTTCCCAGGCCTTCTGCGCCGAGGAGGTGTTTCTGACCCGGGCGAGAAAGGTCGACGGCACGCCCACCGTTCCATCACGGTGGCTTTCCAGGCTCGACGTCGTCTTCCATGCGGCAAATGGTGGGCGCGGCTATCCGCGCGATCCGCATTGGGGCCGATGGTTTGCCGAATTGGATGCCCCTGTCGAAACCAGGCCGGCGCGGGCGCCGGAGCCGCGGCCACCCATCTCGACGAGACCGACCGGTCTTTCTGTGACTCAGATTGAGACCTGGATACGGGATCCTTATTCGATTTTTGCGCGCCATATCCTGGACCTCGAACCGATCGATCCACTGGATGCGGATCCGGATGCGGCCGATCGGGGGATCATCATCCACGAGGCGCTGGAGACTTTCCTCAAGGCCCACCCGGACGGGCTCCCACCCGCCGCCCGCGAGGCCTTGCTGGACTGCGGTCGACGGGCGTTCGACCGGGTGATGGCCTATCCATCGGTGGAAGTCTTTTGGTGGCCGCGTTTCGAGCGTTTTGCCGACTGGTTCCTGCGGGCTCAGGCCGAACGCGCGGGCGAGAGACCGGTCCACCATACGGAAGTGAAGGGTGAATTGGAGGTGGTTGCCGGCAGCGCGCCGTTCACCCTTAGGGCGAAAGCGGACCGCATCGATGCCTTGGCCGACGGAAGCTACGTTGTCATCGACTACAAGACCGGATCCTTTCCGACGGCCAAGGATCTCGACCGGGGTCTGGCCTCGCAACTGCCCCTGGAGGCCGCGATGGTCCGTGAGGGCGCGTGGCGAAGCGGCGCGATCGAAGGGAAAGTCAGCAGGCTCGAATACTGGAAGGCCAGCGGCGGCAACCCGCCTGGGGAAATCAAAAAACTGAAAGGCGATCCGGAAGAGCAGGCCCGAGAGTCGATCGAGGGCTTGCGGAGATTGGTGGACGCCTACCGGCAACCGGGAATGCCTTATCGTTCGGTGCCGCGCCCGGCGCTCGCGCCAAGATTCAACGACTACGAACATCTGGCCCGCCGGCGCGAATGGACGGTGTTCGACGGAGGCAGCGAGACATGACGCCCGACGCCGCTTCGACGATCCAGGCCGGGGCGTCCAATCCGGCGGTCAATGCATGGGTGTCGGCGTCGGCCGGCAGCGGCAAGACCAAGGTCCTGGTCGACCGGGTTCTGCGCCTGCTTCTGTCGGGCACCGAGGCGCATCGAATCCTGTGCATCACCTTTACCAAGGCCGCGGCAGCCAACATGGCCGAGCGGATCAATGCGGAGCTCAGCGGCTGGGTCGCGACGCCGGAACCGGAATTGGAAGCCAGGATCGCGGCATTGATCGAGGAAACACCAGACGCCGAGATGCTGGCGCGGGCGCGGCGTCTATTTGCGCGTGTACTGGATGCCCCGGGGGGATTGCAGATCCAGACCATCCACAGCTTTTGCCAGTCGCTGCTGGGGCGGTTTCCTATCGAAGCGCGTGTCCCGCCGCATTTCACGGTGGTCGAAGAACGCAATGCCGGCGAGCTGCTGGCCGAGGCGCGGCGGTTCGTTCTCAGCGACGGAGAGGAGAAGGACGCCCTCGACGTGGCGGTCCGCTATTCCTCCGAGCAGGACCTGGAAGAGCTGATCGCCGACCTGACCACCAAGGACCGGGCCCGGTTCGAGGAGATCCTTGCCGAGCATGGCGGCGTCGACGGGGCGATCGCCAACGTCCACGCAACGCTAGACGTGCCACCCGAAGAGACGGAAGAAAGCGTTCTGGCCGAGGGTTGCCGCGAGGACACGTTTGACAGGATCGGCCTTTCGCTCATCGCCCGGACTCTGATCGATAGTGATGGCAAGAACGAACGCAATCACGCCGCCAAAATCGACGCATGGCTGACGGGGAACGAGAAGGACCGTATCGACAGTTTCCAGGTCTATTCGACGGTCTTTCGAAACCAAGACGGCACCTGGCGCCAAGCCGTGCTGCGAAAACCAACGATCGCGGAACACCCGGCGTTCGCCGATATTCTGAAGGTCGAACAGGCCCGCATCATGGCGCTTTGCGATCGCCTGGCGCGTCAGGTGACGGCCAACGCGACGGCCGCCCTGCTCCAGATCGCCCATGCCGTCCTGCGGCGATACGAGCGCGAAAAGGCGGTGCGGGTGGTCCTGGACTATCCGGATCTGATCTTGCGTACCCGTGACCTCCTCGAGGCACCCGGTATTGCTGCCTGGGTCCTCTTTAAGCTGGATGGCGGGCTGGACCATATCCTGGTCGACGAGGCCCAAGACACCAGCCCTGAGCAATGGCAGGTGATTGCGGCCCTGGCCGAGGAGTTTTTCGCCGGCGAAGGCGCCCGGGACCAGGCCCGAACGGTCTTCGCCGTCGGCGATCGCAAGCAGTCGATCTTCAGCTTCCAGGGTGCCGATCCTGCCGGATTCGCTTCCATGCAGGATCACTTCCGGCGGCGGACGCAGGACGCGCATCTTCGGTGGAAGGATGTTCCATTGGAATTCTCCTTCCGGTCCACCGACGCCATCCTGCAGGCCGTGGATGCAGTCTACGCCGACGATCCGGCCAGGCAGGGCGTGGTCGACGGCGATCACGCGCTACATCACCTGCCGATCCGGGAAGGCCAGTCGGGCCTGGTGGAGGTCTGGCCGCCGATCGGGCCGGACGCAGACGGGGATGTCGATGTCTGGGCGCCGCCGCCGGATCAGCAGACGGCACCGGAACCGTATGTGAAGCTTGCGGCAGCCATCGCCGACAACATCAAGGCGTGGATCGCCAACGAGCGCCTGCCGAGCCGGAACCGGCCGATCAGGGCGGGCGACATCATGGTGCTGGTCCGACGTCGCAACGCCCTGGTGGATGCGATGGTGCGCGCTCTGAAGCAAAGGGGGGTCCCGGTTGCCGGCGTCGACCGGATGGTGCTGTCCGAGCAGATCGCGGTGATGGACCTGCTGGCCCTGGCGCGCTTCCTTTTGCTGCCGGAGGACGACCTCAACCTGGCCTGCCTGTTGAAGAGTCCGCTGATCGGTTTCGACGACGACGATCTTTTCGACCTGGCCTACGGACGGGAAGGCCTGCCGCTTTGGCGTCGCCTGGATCGAGAGTCCGGCGAGGGAAGGATCGCGGCGGCGCGCGACTGGTTGCGGGACCTGCTGAACAAGACCGACTTCATCCGACCGTACGACCTGTTCGCCGATTCGCTCTCGGGCCCTTGCCCGGCGGGACCGAGCGGCCGTCATGCGATGCTGTCGCGCCTGGGCCCGGAAGCCGAGGACCCGATCGAGGAGTTTCTCGGCATGGCGCTTGCCTTTGAGCGCCTGAACCCGCCCTCCCTTCAAGGTTTCCTGCATTGGTTCGATGCGGGCAGGGCGGAGATCAAGCGCGACCTGGAACAGGCCGAGCGTGACGAGGTCCGGATCATGACGGTCCATGCCGCGAAGGGCCTTCAGGCTCCCGTCGTGATCCTGCCCGACACGCTCGGCAAACCGCAGCAAACGCAGAGGCTGCTTTGGGAGGGCGCGTCCGTCCTGTGGTTGCCGCGAACGGAGTATCGTGGCGCGGTCGCCGAGCACCGGGAGACCAACCACAAAGCCCGCGAGATGGAGGAATATCGGCGGCTGCTATACGTCGCGATGACGCGCGCGGAAGACCGCCTGTATGTGTGTGGTTGGCACGGGGCGAAGAGCCCGCCGCAAGACACGTGGTACAGCCTGATAGAAGATGCGGTCGGCAAACTGCCGGACGTTCGGTGCATTTCGCCCGACAAGTGGGACGGGCCGGCGGAACTCGTTCCCGGTGATGTCCGGCGGTTCCAGACCGCGCAAACGGGCATGCCCGAACCTGACGACACCACGGCGCCGGAGGACGCACCATCCGTCCCGCTCGGCAGTTGGGCGTTCGAGCCACCGGACCAGGAACCCGTTGCCGGCGCACCACTCAGCCCATCGCGCCCCGGTGTCGACGATCCGCCGCCGCGCTCTCCCAAGGGGGGGGACGGCATCGCGTTGTTCCGACGCGGGAACCTGATCCACCGGCTGCTGCAACACCTGCCGGACCTCCCGGTCGACGACCGGAAAGTCCTGGCCCGGCGGTGGCTCGACCAGGACGGCCGCGACCTGTCGCCGGAGGAGCGCGAAGACATAGTCGCGGAGGTTCTGGCCGTCATCGAAGATCCGGCATTGGCGGCTTTGTTCGGACCGGGCAGCCGGCCCGAGGTGCCGATCGTGGGCCGGGTCGTGGATTCCGCCGGCCAGTCGCGTGTGATCTCCGGCCAGGTCGACCGTCTCTGCGTGACCTCTGATGCGGTTCTGGTGGCCGACTACAAGACTATGCGGCCGGCCCCCAGGACCGTGGCGGAAACACCGGCTGCTTATCTGGCGCAGCTTGCCGCCTATCGCGCCGTTCTGGCCGAAATCTGGCCTGACCGGCCGGTCCGCGCGGCCCTGGTATGGACCGAAGAACCGCGGCTCATGGAAGTTCCCGGCGCGCTTCTTGACCCGATCCTGCCGGGTTCCTAGATTGGACGGATTGGCAAGGGATTGATGCCCGGATAACGAGGAGTTTCTGTATGTCCACAGTCCACGTCACCGATGACGAGTTCGAAGCCAGCGTTCTGCAGGCGGAGAAGCCAGTCCTGGTCGATTTCTGGGCTGAGTGGTGCGGCCCCTGCAAGGTGATCGGGCCGCTGCTTGAGGAACTCGCCAGCGAAATGGGCGACAAGCTCACCGTGGCCAAAGTGAATATTGACGAGAACCCGCATACGCCCTCGAAATACGGCGTACGGGGCATTCCAACCTTGATTCTTTTCAAGGACGGTCAGGTCGCCGCGACTAAGGTCGGCGCCATGCCGAAAGGCCAACTCAGCGAATGGGTTGAATCGGTCGTCTAGGCCGTCCGCAAGTCAGTGATCTAACAGGCCCCGCGCCCCGGCGCGGGGCTTTTGCTGTCAGGTGGCCGCGCAATCCCCACAAAGACCGCGCAGTTCAATGGTCGATTTCTGGAGCTGGAAGCCCTTGCGCCCGGAGACCAGCCGGAGCCGCTCCTCAATCTCGTCGTCCGCGATTTCGCTCACATGGCCGCAAGTGTCGCAGATCGCAAACGCGATCGTGCTGTCTTCGTCCTCATGCGGGTGACTGCAGGCGACGAAAGCGTTGAGGCTCTCAAGCCGGTGAACGAGTCCGAATTCCCGAAGTTTGTCCAGCGCGCGGTACACCTGCAACGGTGCGCGAAAGCCGTCGTCCCGCAGGCGGTCCAGGATGGTATAGGCGCTCAGCGGCTCCTCGGCGCCGGAAAGTGTGTCGAGCACCAGGGCCTGGTTCTTTGTCAAATCGTGTGACTCGGTCGTCATCGGGCCGTCTCCCCCGAAAGCTTTTTGCGGACCAATAGATTTGTCACCGGCAACAGGCTGAGGACAAATAGGCCCAGTGCCGCCACCACGATTGACGGACCCGACGGGGTGTCCCACTCCAGCGACCCGAACAGGCCGCCCACCACCGCCGTCGCTCCAATGATCGACGCGGTAAATGCCATTTGCTCGGGCCCGGATGTCAGCCGACGCGCCGTGGCCGCGGGAATGATCAGCAGTGCGGTAATCAGCAAAACTCCGACGATCTTCATGGCGATGGCGATCACGACGGCCAGCAGCAGCATGAAGATGACTGACGCCCGGTCGGGTCTGAGGCCTTCGGCTTCGGCGAGTTCCCGGTTTACGGTCGCGGCGAACAGCGGCCGCCAGACGACCAGCAAAGTTGCCAGGACGGCGACGCCGCCCGCATAGATCACCGCAATGTCCATGACCGAAACGGCCAGGATATCGCCGAATAGAAACCCCAGGAGGTCGACCCGCACCCAGGTCATAAAGGCCAGGCAGACCAGTCCAAGCGCCAGAGCGGAATGAGAGAGCAGGCCAAGAAGCGCGTCGGAGGACAACGGGACGCGTCTTTGCAGGGCGAGGAGGGTGAGCGACACCAGAGCCGAGACGATGAAGACCGCTAGGGTAATGTTGACTTCCAGCAGCAGGGCCAGGGCGATCCCCAGCAGGGCGGAATGGGCCAGGGTGTCGCCGAAATAGGCCAGACGGCGCCAGACGATGAAACAGCCGAGCGGTCCGGCGACCACCGCCACGCCGATGCCGGCGACCAGCGCGCGGACAAAAAAGTCGTCAAACACGGTCGCCTCCCGGCGTCAGATCGCGCGCCCGATTCGCGTGCTCCTCTTCCGCATCATCCGCCGACGCCTGGTGCTGATGATGGTGTCCGTCGTCGGGGTGACAGTGATGGGTGAGCGATCCGTCGTCATGACGGACCCGGCCATCCGGCAGATGGATGTGATCGTGCTGGTGTTCGTAGACCGCCAGGGTTGCGGCAGCTCGGTCGCCGAAAAGGCGTCGGTACTCCGGATCCAGCGCCACCGCCTGAGGCGAGCCATAGCAGCAGACATGGCCGTTCAGACAGACCACGTGATCGGTTTCCGCCATCACCACGTGCAGATCGTGGGAGATCAGAAGAATGCCGCATTGGATTTCGTCGCGGATTTCAGCGATCAGTTCATAAAGCGCAACTTCGTCGGCGAAATCCACGCCCTGGACCGGCTCGTCCAGCACCAGCAGGTCCGGCCGACGCGCAATCGCGCGCGCCAGCAGCGCGCGCTGGAATTCACCGCCCGACAGGCGCTGGACTTCAGCTTTGGCCAGATGACCGATGCCAACCCGCGCCAGCGCCGTTTCGGCCCGCTCGTGGGAAACCGGGCCGGTGAGGCGCATGAGCCGTTGTACGGTCAGGGGCAGTGTCCAGTTGATATCGAGTCTCTGCGGGACATAGCCGATCGTCAGGTCGGCGGTTCGATCCACCGTGCCTTCGTCTGCGGCGAGAATCCCGAGCGCGGTCTTGGCCGTGGTGGTCTTGCCGGCCCCGTTCGGTCCGATCAACGTAACGATTTCACCGCGCCGCACGGCGAGGTCCACATTGCGAATGAGCCAGCGGCCGCCGCGCACGATTCCAGCATTGGATAGGCTGACGAGCGGCGCTGCTGCTCGGGGGTCGGTCAGTTTCATGGCATCGGAGGTCCGTCTATTGTCCGGATGCAGAATGGATGTTATATCATAACACGTCTAAGACAATGTTTTACCAGCGAATGATAGCGCCACGTCCAGGAGCCCTGACATGCCAAGATTTTGTACCCCATTAATCGGGATCGCCGCGTTGTTTCTTGTGGGCGAAGCGGTGAGAGCAGATGAGGCTGTCGTCGCGTCGATCAAGCCTGTTCATTCGCTGGCCGCCGGCGTCATGGCGGGCGTCGGAGAACCCGCGATCATCGTGGAAGGTGCCGGCTCTCCGCACACCTTTAGTTTGCGACCCTCCCAGGCACACGAGCTGGAGCACGCGAAAGTCATCATCTGGGTCGGACACCAGTTAGAGACCTTCATGGAAGAGCCCGTCGAGGTCCTGGGCCGTGGTGCGGTCGTCGTCGAGCTTGCCGATGCTGACGGGCTGGTCAAGATGCCGTTGCGCGAGGGCGGCGACTTCGAAGGTCACGCGCATGATCACCACGATGATCATGATGATCATGCCAAGCACGACGACCATGACGATCACGCCGATCATGACGATCACGCTGACCATGACGATCACGCTGACCATGACGATCACGCCGATCATGACGATCACGCCGAGCATGCGGAGCACGCCGCTCATGACGATCATGGCGACGACCACGATGGACACGGCGACGGTGAATTCGACATCCATTTGTGGCTTGATCCCGAGAACGCAAAGGTCTTCGTTCGCGAGATCGAGTCGGCGCTGTCGTCCATGGATCCGGCCAATGCCGACAAATACCGGGCAAACGCGGGCTCTCTAGCCGTGCGGTTGGATGAGCTGACCGCGGAATTGAAGACCACGCTGGCGCCCGTCCGGAACCGGCCTTTCATCGTCTTCCATGACGCCTATCAGAACTTCGAGAACCGGTTCGGCGTGACTGCCGTGGGGTCGATCACGGTTAGTCCTGAAGATCTGCCGGGGGCTGAGCGGATCGCCGAGATCCGGGCGAAGCTGCAGGCGGCGGAGGCCGTGTGCGTCTTCTCCGAGCCACAGTTCGAGTCGCGGTTGGTCGACGTGGTTACCGAAGGGACTTCTGTCCGCACCGGTGTGTTGGATCCGCTTGGCGCCGAAATCGAGAACGGGCCCGATCTGTATTTCACGCTGATGCGTAACATGGCGCAGTCCATGAAGGACTGCCTGTCGTCCAGCAGCTGAGGCCACGCTCAAACGGGCCAAAAAGCAGGGGTTTCCCCGGGGCCAACCGGACCCTCTGGTCAAATCGGGAAATGCCGGGTCAGAGTTCCTTCGGGTTGCCCGGTTGGACAGACAGCGTGTGACCACCCCACTGGACCTGATCGTCTTCAAGTTGGACGAATTCGGCGCAGCTGTCTTTGCCGAGAATTGTTTCCGTCCAATCCACGCAAAAGCTGCCGGAATCATCCAGCGACCATGAACCGCTGTCGACCTTGATGGCGTCCGTGGCCGAGATCTCTGCCCGGATCGTTCCGTCGGTATCCAGGTAGGCGAACGAGCCCTCCTCATTGAAGATCGTATTGCCGATCAGCGTGGCCTCGACCTGCTGGCGGTCCATCGCCTCGTGGCTCGAGGACGCACAGCCTCCCTCGTCCGCCATCACGACGGCAACGGGGGCGACGAATATGTATGTCCGGGTGGATTTGAACCAGCGTCGCATTTGGCCCCTTCCAACGATGTTCTCTCAAACCATGGCCTCACACACGTCACCATAGGGCCGGCCAAATGGCAATGGGCGCCCTTTAGTCCGGCAAAAAGAGTGTCGGTCGTGGCTGAATTCGCCCGGCACAGGCGCTTCTGGGGTCCCGGACGACCTGTGGGCGTGGGACAACCACATCGCCGTGATTCGCGCCTAGTCCGGCAACGTCCCGTTCGCCTCCAGCACGTGGCCTGCGAGGTAGAGCGACCCGCAGATCAGAACACGGCCAGGGCCAGCGGTCGGCGCGCTGGACAAGGACAGCGCCTGCGCCAGATCGGGCGCCACCGTGCTGGTCAATCCCACCCGCTCCGCCGCCGCGGCAATGGCCTCGGCGGGCAGGGCGTTCTGCTCTTCGGGAATGGTGATCGCTGTAACCGCCGTGGCGTGAGGGGCCAGCGGCGCCAAGAACGGCTCGGGATCCTTCGAGTTCAACATGCCGACGACCAGGTTCAGGGTCCTCGGCGGCCACGCGCCGACCGCCTGTGCCAGCGCGTCCCCGGCAGCGGGATTATGGCCACCGTCGAGCCAGAGCTCCCAGCTGTCCGGCAGGGCGTGGACCAGTCTTCCCCGATCCAACGGCTGCAGCCGGCCGGGCCAGTCCACCCGTGCCATCGCGGCCGCCAGGGCCGCGTCGGGCATCCGGAACCCGTCCGCGCGCAGCCGGTCGGCAAGCGCCAGGGCGATGCCCGCGTTCTGCCACTGGTGAGGACCTTCCAGGCTGGGCAACGGGACGTCTATCGTCATCGTATCCGACTGATACCGTAGATGACCGTCGGGCTTCGACAACGTCCACTCCTGGCCGTGACGGTAGAGCGCCGCGCCCGCCGCGTTGCCGGCCTGCTCGATGACCGCGGCGGCGGTCTCTGCCTGCGGTCCAACGATGGAGGGAACCCCGGGCTTTTGGATAGCGGCCTTTTCTGCGGCGATCGCTTCCAGCGTGTCGCCGAGGAAATGCATGTGGTCCATGGAGACCGGCGTGATGCACGTCGCCGCAGGCCGGTCCACCACGTTAGTCGAATCATGGCGGCCGCCCAGACCCGTTTCCAGCAGCAGAATATCCGCCGGGACGTCCGCGAAGGCCTTGAAAGCCGCCGCCGTGGTGATCTCGAAATAGGTGATCGGCCGTCCCTGGTTGACCCGGTCGCAATGCTCGAGCACATTGAGGAGCTGGGGCTCGTCGATCAAGCGACCGGCGAGCCGGATCCGCTCGGCGAATCGCACCAGATGCGGCGACGAATAAACATGAACGCTGTAGCCGGCCGCTTCCAGACAGGCCCGCACCATCGCGATCACGGAACCCTTGCCGTTGGTCCCTGCGACATGGATGACGGGCGGTAGCCGGTCCTGCGGCCGCCCGAGCAGATCCAGCAGTTGAACAGTACGGTCCAGAGAGAGATCGATGGACTTCGGGTGAAGCGCGCTCAGGCGCTCCAGCACCGCATCGCTCTGCGGTGTCGCGCTGGGAGCGATCTCATACACGGGATTCTGGCTTGTCGGCCGCGTCGGACGAGGCTTCCGCGTCTTCACTGTTGGGTGGCGGCGCTTCCGCGGCGGCCGGCGTGGCATTGATCTCGGGCGACGGAATGTCCAGCTCGGTCGACATGCCGTCGACGTTCGTGCCCAGCTCGTCGACCGGCCGGGTGTCCTGCAGCAGGCTGATCAGACGGGCCAGCGTTTCCCGATGACGGGCCCGGGGCACCACCATGTCCACCATGCCGTGTTCCAGAAGGTATTCCGCGGTCTGGAATCCGTCGGGCAGGGTCTCGCGCACGGTCTGCTCGATGACCCGCCGGCCGGCAAACCCGATGGTCGAGCCCGGCTCGGCAATTTGGATGTCGCCCAGCATCGCGAAGCTGGCGGAAACGCCGCCGGTCGTCGGGTCGGTCAGCAGGACGATGTAGGGCAGCCCCGCCTCCTTGACCTCCTCGATCGCGATGACGGTGCGCGGCAGCTGCATCAGCGACAGGATGCCTTCCTGCATGCGGGCGCCGCCCGACGCCGGAATGACGATCAGCGGAGCGTGCTGCATTACCGCGAGACGCGCGGCTGCGACGAGTCCCTCGCCGACGGCCACGCCCATGGATCCGCCCATGAAATCGAAATTGAAGCAGGCAACCACCATGTTCCGCTCGCCCAGATTGCCATGGGCGACGACGATCGCATCCTGCTCCTTGGTTTTGCCCTGCGCATCCTTGAGTCGCTCGGTATAGCGTTTGCGGTCGCGGAACTTCAGGGGGTCCGGTTTCGGTTTGGGCAACTCGATCCGCGTATATTTGCCGTCGTCGAACAGCATTTCCAACCGACGCGCGGTCGGAAGGCGCAGATGGTGGGAACAGTGCTGGCAGACGTGCAGGTTCGCTTCCAGATCCCGATGGAAGATCATCTGGCCGCAGTTCGGACACTTCGTCCAAAGGTTCTCTGGAACGTCGGACTGCCCGACCAGGGCCTTGATCTTCGGGCGGACGAAATTCGTGAGCCAGTTCATTCCGCAGCACTCTCGCGAACGGCCCGGCGGCTGCCTGCGGCCAGTTCGGCCACGAAATCGAGCACGTCCTTCTTGAGGTTCGGTCCCGCTTTGCCGTCCGTATCCAATCCGGTGCGGATGCGTTCCACAATGGCCGAACCGACCACGGCGGCATCGGCGATGCCGGCGACATCGGCGACGGCGGCCGGCGTCTTGATTCCGAACCCGACCGCAACCGGCAGGTCCGTGTGCCGCTTGAGTCGGTCGACCGCGTTTCGGATGTCCGCATTGTCCGCGCTGCGGGTACCGGTGATGCCGAGGATGGCGACGTAATAGACGAAACCCGACGTGTTGGTCAGCACCGTCGGCAGGCGCGCGTCATCCGTGGTCGGCGTCGCCAGCCGGATGAAACTCAGGCCCGCCTTCATCGCCGGCAGGCATAGCTCGTCATCCTCTTCGGGCGGCAGATCGACGATGATCAACCCGTCTACGCCGGCTTCCCGCGCATCCTTCAGGAAGGCGTCGACGCCATAGCTGTAGATGGGATTGTAGTAGCCCATGAGCACGACGGGCGTCCCCTCGTCGCCGGCCCTGAACCGGCGGACCATCTCCAACGTCCCGATCAGGTTCTGTCCCGCCTTCAACGCCCGCAGCGACGAGGCCTGGATTGCGGGTCCGTCCGCCATCGGATCGGTGAATGGCATGCCGATCTCGATCAGGTCGACACCGGCGGCCGGCAGGCCTTCCAATATCGCCAGCGATGTCTCCGGATCGGGGTCTCCCGCCGTGATGAAGGCGACAAAACCGCTGCGGCCGGCCCGCTCCAGCTCGGCGAACCGCTTTTCGATCCTGCCGGAGGTCTGGACGGCGTCGGTCACAGGGCAACTCCCAGGGCCTCGGCGACGGCGAAGACGTCCTTGTCGCCGCGGCCGCACATGTTCATCACCATCAGATGGTCCTTGGGCAGATCCGGCGCAATCCTGGCCACATAGTCCAGCGCGTGGCTGGGCTCCAGAGCCGGAATGATGCCTTCCAACCGCGAGCAGAGCTGGAACGCTTCGAGTGCGCCCTGATCAGTGGCCGACACGTAGGTGACACGGCCGGTATCGTGCAGCCAGGAGTGCTCCGGCCCGATGCCCGGATAGTCCAGCCCAGCAGAGATGGAATGCGCCTCGTTGATCTGGCCGTCCTCGTTCTGAAGCAGATAGGTGCGGTTGCCGTGCAGGACGCCCGGCCGGCCGCCGGTGAGCGAGGCCGCGTGTTCACCCGTCTCCACGCCCCGGCCCGCCGCCTCGACGCCATAAATCTTGACGCTGGGATCGTCCAGGAAAGGATGGAACAGCCCCATCGCGTTGGATCCGCCGCCGATACAGGCAACCAGCGAGTCCGGCAGCCGTCCCTCGGCCTCCTGCAACTGGACGCGCACTTCCTTGCCGATCACCGACTGGAAATCGCGCACCATCGTCGGATAGGGATGCGGGCCGGCCACGGTGCCGATGATGTAGAACGTGTCCTCGACGCTGGCGACCCAGTCGCGCAGGGCCTCGTTCATGGCGTCCTTCAGGGTCGAGGATCCCGACGTCACGGGCCGCACTTCGGCGCCCAGCAGCTTCATGCGAAAGACGTTGGGGGCCTGACGATCCACGTCGGTGGCGCCCATATAAACAACGCAGGGCAGATCGAAGAGCGCACAGACCGTGGCGACAGCAACGCCGTGCTGGCCGGCGCCTGTCTCGGCGATGATCCGCCGCTTGCCCATGCGCCGGGCGAGCAGGATCTGGCCCATCACGTTGTTGATCTTGTGGCTGCCCGTATGGTTGAGCTCGTCCCGCTTGAAATAGATCCGCGCGCCGCCGAAATGTGCCGTCAGTCGCTCGGCCAGGTAGAGCGGGCTGGGCCGGCCGGCATAATGCTTCAGATAATAGTCGAGCTCGGACTGGTACGAGGGATCGGCCTTGGCGTCGTCATAGGCCTTTTCGACCTCCAAGATGAGCGGCATCAACGTCTCGGCGACGTAGCGGCCGCCGAATTTGCCGAAATGCCCGCGCTCATCGGGCCCGGCGCGGTATGTGTTCAGCTGCTCCATAGACACCCTTCGACATGCAGCGTTTTCATGACAGTTCCGGGTCAGGCTGCTTGAGTGGCTTCATAAATCACGAGGTTTGCCGAGTCCAGCCGCGCGAACCGCCTAGAGCGTGGCGACCGTGCGCAGGAATGCTTTGATTTTCTCGGGATTTTTGATCCCTGGCGCGTCCTCGACCCCCGATGATGTATCGACCGTCCGCGCGCCCGTCATCTGGGCCGCGTCGGCCACATTGTCCGCGGTCAGGCCGCCGGCCAGCATCCAGGGAAGGGGGCAGCGACGGCCCTGCAGCAGGGTCCAGTTGAAACTCAGGGCGTTGCCGCCCGGCAGCGCATCCTTCTTGTCCTTTGGCGGCTTGGCGTCGAACAGCAGCCAATCCGCCACCGGCCCGTAACGCTCGACGGCGTCGAGATCCGCCTCGACGGCCACCGGAATGGCTTTCATGACCTTGCGTCCGGTCCTTCGTCGTATTGCAGCCACGCGATCGGGGCCTTCGGCACCATGGAGCTGGAGCATGTCCAGGGGGACGGCCTCCAGGACGGCGTCGATCAAGCCGTCGTCCGGGTCGACGAACAGGCCGACCGTATCGATTCCGGCCGGTACGGCCGCCGCCAGCCGCCCTGCTTCCAGGGGAGAGACCGCACGGGGCGAGGGCGGAAAAAACACCAGCCCCACGTGGCTGGCGCCGCCCGACACCGCCGCGGCCATGGCTTCCGGCGCGTTGATACCGCAGATCTTGGCCGTCACAGACACTTGGGCCGCCCTTTCACCGATCTAGGGCAGGAGGTGCGGTCTAACAGCATGTGAGTCAAGGCCGAAGGCGGGTTCCAACCCGCGCTTTTCAACCGAGCGCCTCGGCGATGGCGCGCGCCGCGGCGGCCGGGTCGGGCGCTGCCGTGATGGCCCGGCCGATAACCAGATAGTCGGCGCCGGCGGCGATCGCAGCGGCTGGTGTGGTTACGCGTTTCTGGTCGCCCGCCGGGCTGTCGGCGGGCCGGATACCCGGAACCACCAGCACGAAGTCCCGGCCGCACACGGCCCGGATCGCCTCGATATCCAGAGGCGAGCAGACCACTCCATCCAGACCGCAATCCTGCGTCAGTCGGGCCAGGCGGACGACCTGGTCCACTGTCGGCGGCCGCTGTCCCACGGCGAGCAGGTCGGAATCGTCCATGCTGGTCAACACAGTCACGCCGATCAGGCGCGGCCGCGCGATGCCGGCGCTCTGGGCCGTTTCGTCGGCCGCGGTGCGCGCCGCCCGCAACATCGCTTCCCCGCCGCTGGCGTGGACGTTCAGGATGCTCGGCCCCAAGGGCACGACCGAACGAATGGCGCCGGCCACCGTGTTGGGAATGTCGTGGAATTTCAGGTCGAGAAACAGCGGCGTTCCCTGGGATACCACTGCCCGGACGCCTTCATGTCCATTGGCATTGAAGAATTCCAGCCCCAGCTTGACGCCGCCGACCGAGCCGGCCGTCGCGTCCGCGATCGCCTTCGCCCGGTCTACATTCGGCGTGTCCAGGGCGACGAGAATGCGTTCGTGCGGTTTCATGGGGCGAGAGCAGGTTTAGGACACCGGGCCCGTGCGATCAAGGCGGCAGACCGGCTGCCCAGCGCGTCAGCTCGCCGTGTTCCCACTTGCCGTCGATCGCGGCCGCCAGTTCTCGCCCGATCAACGGGCCGAACTTGTAGCCGTGTCCGGAAAATCCCGTCATGACCCAACACCGCGGTGTCACTGGTTCGACGATGAAACGCTCGTCCTTTTCCGTCGTGTAAAGACAGGTGCGGGCGCCGGAAATCTTGAACGCGTCGGGTTCGGCTAGGCGGCGATTGACCCGCGACATGAGAGCGGTGAGCTCGGCCGGCTCGACCCCCCGATCGGCCTCCGGATCCCCTTCAAGGCCCAGCCGATGATCGCTGACTTTCAGACGGCTGTCCGCGACCGGCGGCACCAGATAGAAGCTGTCCTGCTGGCCGATATTCAGAACCATGGGATAGTCCGCGAACGCATCGGCGCGATCGGCGGGTGGTTCGAGATAGGCGAGCACCTGGCGGTGCGGCGTTACCCGGTCGCTGAACTGCGGCAGCAGGCGCAGGATCCAGGGACCGGCCGCCACGACGAGCACATCGGCCGTGGAGGTTGCGCCGTCCGTCAGGGTCACCGTCGCAGTCTCGGGCTCGACCACCGTGACGTGGGTCTGTTGCATCAGATTGACGCCCATAAACGGCAACCTGTCGGACAGCGCAGCGCTGATCCGGTTGGCCAGGAGCACGCCGCCCTCGTCCACGTAGAGCGCCATGGCGACGCCATCGACGCGCAGCTCGGGATAGCGACCGACCAACTCTTCGGGCCGAAGCCGTTCATGATCGATCCGCGCGTGCGTCAATGCCGACGCGCTCTTTGCCGCCCAGTCGTCGTCCGCCGTGGACAGCGCCAGGGTTCCGGTGGGCACGAACAGCCTTTGGCCGATGTCAGACCACAGGACGTCCCAAGCCTCGTAGGCCGGGCCGACCATGGCCATATAGCCGGTCATGTCGCCATACGCGGTCCGGATCAGGCGGTGATCGTCATAGGAACTGGCAAGCGCATTCGGGATCATTCCCTGCTCGAAGACGCTGACGCGCTGCCCGTCCCGTGCCAGCGCCCAGGCCAGCGAAAGGCCCATGATGCCGCCGCCGACGATGGATACGGAGATTGCCAACGATCAGGTTCTCTCGAGCGCGATCTGCGCACCGGCGAGATCCGTCAGCGCGCTGCCGCAGGATTTGAACAGCGTGATCTGGTCATAGAAACGGCGGCCGGCGGTTTCCCCGCGGGTGAGCTGGAACATGTCGCCGGTGATGTCCGTTTCAGCTATGACACCATCGGTCATCGGTTTCGCGAGGTCGCCGGTGGCGATGGCACTGTCGCGTATGTCCACAAAAATACGCGCGCGCTCCATCACCGTGTTGTCGGTTTCGCGCATGTCCGGCGTGACGCTTCCCACCAGATCGACATGAACGCCCGGCGTCAGCCAGGCGCCCCGCAACACCGGTTCTTCCGCCGACGTCGCGCAGCAGACAATGTGGGCGCCGTCTGCGGCGCGTTCGAGGTCGTCCGTCGCGTCGATCCGGAAGTCCTGGTTGCGCAGGGCCTTGGCTAGTTTTTTGGCCTCGGCGACATTGCGGCCCCATACTAGAACCTCGTCGATTGGCCGGACGGCGGCATGCGCCAGAATGAGCGATGCAGCCAGCCCTCCCGTGCCGACCATCATCAGCCGCGAAGCATCATTGCGGGACAAATAGGTCGACGCCAGCGCCGACAGGCCCGCGGTGCATTTCTGCGTCAGGCGCCGTCCGTCCAACAGCGCGAGCGGCTGGCCCGTGCGGGCGCTCAAAAGCATGTAACTGCCCATGAGGGCAGGCTTGCCCTGATCCGGGTTTCCGGCAAACCGCGTTGTCATGCCGATGCCGATATGGCGCCGGTCCTGCCACGCCGTGGAGACGGTCAACAGGCCGTCGGGTTGCTCCGGCGGGATCGAGAACTGCGTGTTCGGCGGCGGAACCGGCCCGGACCGGTACAGGCGTCGTAGAGCCTCGACCAGGTCACGCCAGGTCAGAGCGGCTTCGAGCTCGGCGGCGCCAATGATACGCATGCCGCCCGCCGGAACCCTGTGCGCGGGTCTTCAGGCGTTTCGGGCCGTCAGACGCGCGGGCGCTGCGGGCCGATTCGCTGTTGGCAAGGATAAATCCGCTGTATCGGATTCCTGTTGTTCCGAGGCGGCGGCTTTGGCTTCGGCCAGCTGCCGTTCGAGCCGCTGGATTTCTACGGCCTGCCAATGGGTCTGGCGTGTGGCCTGGCGACCGGCGGCGCGGCCGCGCCCCGCCGCAAGCCAGGTGATCAGTCCGCCGAACAGAAAGCCGACCAGCAGGGCGCCGAGCCCCAGCATCCAGATCGGCAGCGGTACCTGGTTGGGAAAAGGCCACAGTTCAAGCAGCACCATCCCCCGGTTGGAGATGGCGAACAGGACACAGAATACGGCTAGTGGGATCGTGATCAGCAGATATAGAAGCCGCATCACGATGCGCGTTACTCAGGCGGCGCCGGATGCGTCACGGTTGAGCTTTTCGCGCAACTGCTTGCCGGTCTTGAAGAACGGGATAGCTTTTTCGGCGACGTCAACGGACTCGCCCGTCCGGGGGTTGCGGCCGACGCGGGCGTCGCGGTGTTTGACCGAGAACGCGCCGAAGCCCCGCAATTCCACCCTGTCGGCCCGTGACAGCGCCGCGGCAATCTCCTCGAAAATCGTCGTGACGATTCGCTCGACGTCGCGCTGATACAGATGCGGGTTCTTCTGGGCAATGCGGGCTATCAGTTCAGATCGTGTCATGGGCGAGATGCCCCCTCCCTGGAGTTTGTTCGCTTATTCTCGTTACGTTTCTTGTCGTTGCTCGTTTTGCCGCGACGACGCTTGGGCGTGCCCTTTGGCGGTGCACGCTATCACATTGAAAAGACTGCCAAAGCTGGAGTCCAGCGTCAAGGACAAAGGCGGCCTTGTATGCAGGTTCATTGCACAGTGTTGCACTTTTGACGTTCCCGCCAAAAGGAACGGCCCGGTCTGGGGACCGGGCCGCTTGCTTTCCATCGAAGAATGGACGCGCCTGAGTCGTTATTTCTTCTTCTTCTTGTCTTCGGCCGGGGCCTCTTCGGCCGCCGCTTCCTCAGCAGGGGCTTCATCGGCAGCCGCCTCGTCCGCGGCAGCTTCTTCGGCCTCTGGCTCTTCGGCCTCTGGCTCTTCGGCCGGGGGCTCCTCTTCAACCGGCTCTTCGGCCTCGGCGTCGTCCGCGTCGGTTTTCTGGGCGTCGTCCTTCTGTCTCTTGCTGCGGATGGCGGCGCCCAAGATGTCGCCGAGCGAGGCGCCGGAGTCGGAGCTGCCGTAGCTCGCCATGGCCTCCTTCTCCTCCTGGACCTCGCGCTGTTTGATCGACAGGGTCAGCTTGCGGCTGCTCTTGTCGACAGAGACAACCTTGGCGTCGACCTTTTCGCCCTCGGCGAACCGGTCCGGCCGCTGTTCGGAGCGGTCGCGGCTAAGCTCGGATTTGCGAATAAACCCGGGCATGCCCTTGCCCACCGTGACCTCGATACCGTTGTCGACGATCTTGGTGATCGTGCAGGTAACGATGCTGCCTTTCTTGACCGCCTGCGCGCCGGACTCGAAGGGATCTTCACTCAGCTGCTTGATGCCAAGCGAAATCCGCTCCTTCTCGGTATCGACGTCCAGGACCTTGGCTTTGACCTTGTCACCCTTCTTGAAGTCGGCCAGCGCCTCTTCCGGTGATTTTTCCCAGGAGATATCCGACATGTGCACCATGCCGTCGATCTCCTCGGTCAGGCCGACAAACAGGCCGAACTCGGTGATGTTCTTGACCTCGCCCTCGATCTCGGCTCCGACGGGATGCTTTTCCAGGAAGTCGTCCCACGGATTCGCCATGCACTGCTTGATGCCAAGCGAAATGCGCCGCTTCTGCGGGTCGACGTCCAGCACCATCACCTCGACCTCCTGGGAGGTGGAGACGATCTTGCCCGGATGAACGTTTTTCTTGATCCAGCTCATCTCGGAGACGTGGACCAGGCCCTCGATGCCGGGCTCCAGCTCGACGAAGGCGCCGTAGTCGGTGATGTTGGTAACCCGGCCGGTGAACTTCGCGCTGATCGGGTATTTGGCTTCCACGCCGTCCCACGGGTCGGCCTCGAGCTGCTTCATGCCAAGGCTGATGCGCTGGGTTTCCGGATTGAACCGGATCACCTGGACGTCCACCGTCTGGCCGATTTGCAGCGCCTCGGACGGATGGTTGATGCGCTTCCAGGAAATGTCGGTGACGTGGAGCAGGCCGTCCACACCGCCCAGGTCGACGAACGCCCCGTAGTCGGTGATGTTCTTGACCACGCCCTGGAGAACCTGGCCTTCCTTGAGGTTTTCGATCAGCTCGGAACGTTGTTCGGCGCGCGTCTCTTCCAGAACGGCGCGGCGGGATACGACGATGTTGCCGCGGCTGCGATCCATCTTGAGGATCTGGAAGGGCTGCTGCGTCTGCAGCAACGGCGTGATGTCGC
>Ga0066187_1000154_pt1 | contig 28230 bp, 21 predicted proteins | sample WorMetexBAHAMAS1_FD_58706 | JGI IMG/M metagenome (GOLD analysis project Ga0066187, IMG submission 58706) | Marine gutless worms symbiont microbial communities from Max Planck institute for Marine Microbiology, Germany - Inanidrilus exumae... | ecosystem: Host-associated > Annelida > Digestive...
GGATTCGAACCCACGAGACGCTCTCACGCCTGCCGGTTTTCAAGACCGGTGCCTTCAACCGCTCGGCCACCCATCCGTGCCAAAAGCGGTGGCTTGCTAACATGAGGGCAGGGGCGCTGTCACCCGGCCGAATAGACGGACGGCCAGTGCGGCCAAATTCACCAAAAGGCGTTTCCCGAAATTAATGCGATCCACGGTTTCATCGCGATGCTGGTTCTAGTGCAGTTTGGAATTGCTCCCCACTCTGCCAGCGACCCGCGGCACCAAATGACCTGCAATGGCCCGTCAAAGAGATCATAACAATGCGCAAGAGTTTATTGTCCGTTTGTCTGTGTTGCTGCCTTCTAGCAGACAGCACCTTGGCTCAAAGCCCTGCCGATGACATGGCCACCGTCAGGCTCGCTGCAAAGCAGCTGTTTGATCTGGCCGGGAACAGATTTGCCACGAAGGCATTGACGATCCTGTTTCCAAGCGAAGCAGGGAGCATCGACTATGAGCGATTGGCTGAAATCGTCTATGACCGGGCGATGAAGGCAAATGAAAAGCAGACACTGCTGAAGAACACAGGCGATATTAATGGGATTGCTCAGACTCTACAGGACATCGAAACACGTTGGAGGAAGGGTCATAAAACCGAGGGTTTTGAGGAAGAGGTTAACAGTGCACTGCAGGACATCAACAAAGCCCTAAATCAACTTGCCCATCCGTCTATTGCAACGCAGGCACTCGGCAAATATGTCGCAGCAGCTCAGGTGAAATTGAACCTGCTGGGATTCCAAATTCGAACGACACCCCGCAATCCAGTGCCCTATCGCGCGCAAATGCTTGACAACATCCGTTACATGCGAATGCACGTGGAAGAGAGGTCAGAAGCGATCGTTGCGCTGAAAGTCAGTGACCGGCAAAAACGTATCGGACGTTGCAGGTCCCAGATGACCGATTCCCACATCTATGAGTTTTACGACAAACACAACGACTACAAATATCGCCAAGGCCATAGATCAGAGATCCGTCCTTACGGCGCATATAAGTCCTGCCTAATTGTACGCTACCTTTACATAGAGCGCGAAAGTCATCGCGCCGAGATCAACGCGCGTCGGCAGGTGAAATTCGCTACGGACATGGTCGCCCTATGGGATCAGCTCAAATCACGCCTTATCGACCATGACATGGCGGTCGTTGAATCGGCAGGAAAAAGACTTCTCGACCTGGTCAATGCCGGTCTAGCGGACGATGCACCAACAGGCCTGTTCCCTGCCGAAGCGGGCAGAATCGACTATTTGAGGATTGCGGCAATTCAATTCGGTCAGCCAATTCGGACGGACAGTCGGCGGATCATCAGCGAGCAGAGTGAGCGCATCAAAGCAAACGCGAAGCGACTGAGCGGTCTAGAATCAAGACGAGCCGCGGTTGGATGGCCGAATTCGGGAAGGCGCTTGGAGTATTTCCCTGATGAAGCCAGAGCGATCGCGATGGACATCGACGAGGCTTTGCGAGTCTTGCGGCAGGACCAAATAGCGGCGGAGGCCCTAGGGGCATACATTGCGGCCGTCCAAGCGAAACTGAACCTGACAGGCTTTCTGATCGCAACAAATCACTATCCGCAGCAACGCAGGACCCAGCTGGTCCAGGAACTTAGCACCGCAAAGATGCATGTCGGTAACACGGCGGGAATGATCCTTGCGAATAAGGTCAAGGCCAGAAAGCAACTCATCCGTGAATGTCGACCTGTGGACGTCGGGGAGGGACTTCACATCTGGAGATTCCGCGATGAATTTGATGACTCCGAACATAGTGAATCCCCGACTATAGACGAGCTGTGGGCGACAGAAACGCCCGTGGGTGAGCTACCTTCGATTGATGAAACCGAGCCCGAAAAAGCGTGCTCTGCGCATCGGAATCACTACGCGTTGATCGTGGCCGGCAAGACAGAGAAGCAAGGCTGGCTGCAGCTAGAATTCGCCACCGATATGCTCTCATTGTGGGGCGAACTGGAAGCGGAGCTAAGCGAGCAGGAGTGACTTCATCGATCAAGCCATCCGGTAGACCGCAGGGCACCAGCCTCTTCAGTCAGATGATTTGATCGCGGGTAGAGCCGCTAATCCGCGCCGGTGACCGTCTCGGTTTCCTTGTCTGCCAGAACGCGGAACTTGGGCAGCCGGACAAGAACCGTCGTGCCGTCGCCGGGTTTGCTCTTGACCGCCAACCGGCCGCCGTGCCGTTCGGCGATCGCGCGGGCGATCGGCAGACCGACGCCCGGGCCGGCGAGCGGCGGGCCGGCGCTGGGGCCTTCGGCCTGGCCATAGGGCTGCATGATGCGTTCGACGTCTTCCGCACCGTACCCAACACCCGCATCACTGACGCGGAGGCAAATGTCGCCGTTGCCGTCGATGCCGCCGCTCAGGCGAACACGGCCATCGGCAAGCGAGGTCTGAACCGCATGGCTCAGCACCTTCGCCAGCATACCGGTAAGCTTGCGTGGGTCCGCCCTCAGCCTGGCCTCGGGCAAGGGTCCGTCCAGAACCAGCTCGATACCACGGAGATCGGCCTCGTAGCGGACGATATCGAAACATTCGGTCACCAGCCCTGGGATATCGACCTCGTTGTCGTTGATTTCAAGACCGCCGGTTTCCACCAGCGACAGGTCCTGGACGGTTGCGGCGAGGGCGCGCATCTCGTCACAAAAATGAACAACATTGTTCATCGACGACCCGGACGCCGCCGCCGATCGCAGGGAATCGAGTTGCGACATCAGTTCGCGACTCATCCGCGCCATAAAGGCCGTCTTGTCCCGGCTGGCCGCCTGCGCCGTGGCGGCCTTGCGCGCCAAAGCGAAGTTGTCTTCCTCGCGCCGCTTCAACTCGGTGATGTCCTGATAGGTCGCCACCGAGCCGCCGTTCGCCATGGGCTCGTGCATGACCGCGATCACCCGGCCGTCGGTCAATTGCTGCTCGTGCACCGAGCGCTCCCGGTGCGCCGCCTGCATGGGCCGATCGTTGCGCAGGCGCTCGGCGTCGGCCGCCGAGTAGTTGCCCAGCGAGATGCTGTATTCCAGGATCTCGCTCAACGTTTTCCCGGGCCGCACCTCCTCGGGCGAGAACCCGTACATGTCGAGATAACGGTCGTTGCACAGGATCAGCCGATGGTCCGAATCGAACATGCACAGGCCCTGGATCATGCTGTTGAGCGCCGTTTCGAACAGGCCGTTGCGGCCGGTCAACTGCTCGCTCAGCACCATAAGCTCGGCTTCACGCCTCTTTAGTTCCGTGACGTCCTCGTAGATCGCGATGGAGCCGCCATTGGCCAGCGGGCGGTGCTTGACGGCAATGATCCGCCCGTCGCGCAGGGTCTGTTCCAGTGTCCGCTCGTCGCGCAGATCGGCGTGCTCGGGCCGGCTCGACAGGGCTTCGTCGGCAACTTCTCGGCTGTAGTTGCCAATCGCCACACTGTGTTCCATGATTTCCCGCAGCGTGATGCCGGGGACGATCACTTCTGCGGAAAACCCGTAGAGCTCCAGATAACGACGGTTGCAGACGATCAGCCGCTGCTCTTCGTCGAACATGCACAGCCCCTGGCCCATATTGTCCAAAGCAGCGGCGAATAATTCGTTCTGGCGGGCAAGCCGCCGGGCCAGATCTCTGAGGTCCGACGGCTCATCGGGCATATGGGTCATCTGAACAGGCGATTCCACGAACGAACAAGGACTACGCGCGTGTGCGCACACGGCGACGGGAACTGCCTATCAGCAGGCCCTTGGAATTCGGTTAACGATACCGTACCCACGCTGTCGCGGACGGTGCCCCGCAGTCGCCACGGTTTGCCACATTTCCCACCGTCTTGACCGGCGTCAATGCGGCCAGGCGAATCGCTTGCTAGGGGTGCACTCAGAATGACGCGGTGCAATATAAGGGCGCTGCCAGGATGGTTTCGTATCGCCGTTGCGGCCGTGCCCGCTCACCGGCCGTCATTCCTAGATTTCGACGCATACCCTAGCATGTGTAATGGTCCCGTCACAAATCCGACATTGCAGTGTGGCCGTCGCTGACCTAAATTTTGCGGTGCAGCAGAGACTGCGGCACGCGCGCACGGCGCGCCCACGCGATATCACAACCAAGTACGGCATTCACAAGGTCGCCGCGGTAGTCCGGCGATCCCCCAGCTCTACCCCCCAAGGAGCAGACGATGGCTGATCAGGCATCGACATCTAAGACCGGTACTTCACGCAGGCGGACCAGCCGCACCCGCAAGTCGACCGCAACCGCGCGCGCGAAAAGCGCGGCCGCCGCCAAGAGCGGCGCGACCTTGCGCGGCACGACCGCCGAAGTGACGAAGGTTGCGGCCAACATTGCCGCCACGCCCGCGGAACCGGCAGCGGCGGGTTTCGACCAATTCCTGTCTATGGGCCAGGAGATGATGTCTTCCTGGTTCGATATGTGGTCTGGCAACCAGGACACGGCGACCGAAGCGCCGACGGCTTTCGGGCCGCTTGCCTCGATGGGTCCGCAAATGATGACGAACTGGCTGGACGCCTGGACGGGCGGCCAGGCGGGATCGGGCGCGACACTGCCCGGACCGGACGCCTTCCTTGCCGCCAATCCCATGCTTTCGGCCTGGCGGGACGCCTGGACAAGCGGCGGCCAGACTGATCAGGCGCTGCCCGGCTACGAACAGTTCGCCTCGATGGGTCAGCAGATGATGTCGAGCTGGCTGGACGCCTGGACTGGTGGCCAGACCGGATCGGGCGCGACGCTGCCCGGGCCGGATGCCTTCTTTGCCGGCAATCCGATGCTGTCGGCCTGGCGCGACGCCTGGACAAGCGCCGGCCAGATGGATCAGCCGTTGCCCGGCTTCGAACAGGTCGCCGAGATGGGCCAGCAGATGATGTCGGGTTGGTTCGACGCCTGGTCCGGTGGACAGGGCGAACAGGAAACCAGCGCGACCGCCATGCCGGGGCCTGCCGCGCTGTTCGAAGACAACCCGTTTATGACAGCCTGGCGCGACGCGCTATCTGGCAATCTGGCCAGTCCCGTGGCCGCGATGATGCCGGGCTACGATCCCGCCAAGACCCCGGGCGGCCAGTTCATGGAGGCGTGGCAGGCCTATTGCCAGGACGCCATGCAACGATCCGTGCTGTTCTGGGACGTCCTGCGCAAGCGCGGCAACATCTATGTTGAGCATGAGGAGAAGGGTAAACCGCCCGTACTCGATTTCGACTACGAGATGATCATGGACGGCCGGACATTCGAGCGCCCGGTCAACTACGCGCTGCTGCGCATCCTGCCCGACGAGGGTGTCGAGGAATACCCGAACAAACGGCCCTATGTGGTCGTCGATCCGCGCGCCGGTCACGGCCCGGGTATCGGCGGTTCAAAGAAGGACTCGCAGATCGGCGTCGCTATGCGCGACGGGCATCCCGCCTATTTCGTGACGTTCTTCCCGGAGCCGGAGCCCGGCCAGACGATCATCGACGTTGGCATCGCCGAGGCGTTGTTCCTGGAGGAGGTTCACCGGCGCCATCCCAATTCCAAGAAGCCCGCCGTCATCGGCAACTGCCAGGCCGGCTGGGCGGTTGCGATGCTCAGCGCAGCCGCGCCGGAAATCGTCGGGCCGATCATTCTGAACGGCGCGCCGCTGTCCTATTGGGCCGGCGCGGATGGCAAAAATCCCATGCGTTATTCGGGCGGATTGTTGGGTGGCGCCTGGCTGGCGTCGCTGGCCAGCGATCTGGGTAACGGCAAGTTCGACGGTGCCTACCTGGTGCAAAACTTCGAAAACCTCAATCCTGCCAATACGTTATGGTCAAAGCTCTACAATCTGTACGCCAAGATCGACACCGAGGAAGACCGCTACCTCAACTTCGAGAAGTGGTGGGGCGGCTTCTTTTTGATGAATGCAGAGGAGATGCATTTCATCGTCGACAACCTGTTCGTCGGCAACAAGCTCCAGGAGGGGCGGATCAAGACGCACGATAGCGGCACCATCGATCTGCGTAACATCCAGTCGCCGATCGTCGTGTTCGCGTCGGGCGGTGACAACATCACACCGCCACAGCAGGCCCTGAACTGGATCGCGCGGGTCTACCGGGACGAGACCGACATCAAGATTGCGGGACAGACCATCGTCTATCTGCTGCACGAGAATATTGGTCATCTCGGGATCTTCGTCTCCAGCCGCGTGGCGCAAAAGGAGCATACGAAGATCGTCAGCACGATGGAGTACATCGAGCGACTGCCGCCGGGCTTGTACGAGATGGTCGTCATGGACAACGACGACAGCGTGGAGTTCGGCGACCTGGTGGAAGGGGAGCACTACGTCCGCTTCTACGAACGCACGATCCAGGACATCCTGGATCTGGGCGTCGACAGCACCGCCGAGGACGATTTCCGGTCGGTGGCGCTGGTGTCGGAGGTGAACGAGCGGCTTTACAGCCGGTTCGTGAGCCCGGTGGTGCAGGCCATGACCACCGAGTCCAGTGCCGAACTCTTGCGCCGGACCAACGGCAAACGGATGGAATACAACACCATCTCCGACTTGAACCCGTTCCTGTGGTGGCTAAAACCAGCCGCTGAGCTGACAAAGCAACACCGCAAACCGGTGTCCTCGGACAATTTTTTCCTGCAGATGGAAAAGCAAAACTCCGATCTCCTCGTCAGCAGTCTGAACACCTACCGGGATATCCGGGACACCATGTCGGAGATCCAGTTCCGTTCGATCTACGGCCCGAGCTGGCTGGAATCGGTTCTGTTCGGCGAGGCCGAGAGCATCGTGGACGCCGAACGCGCCATGAGCCCGATCGAGCGGCGGCTGCGCGAATTTGCGCGCGAAAAGATCATCGAGGAGGCCTCCCGGGGCGGCTTCACCGAGGCCATTGCGCGGATCGCCATGCTCCTGTTCTACGCCCGGGGATGGTTCGACGAGCGTGGTCTCAATCTGTCCGAGCAGGTCATGTCCACCCATCCGAAACTCAAACATCTCTCGCCGGAAGATGTGGAACAGGTGGTCGAGGCCCAGTCGTTCATCGCCCAGGTGGACCCGGAACACGCAATCACAACCCTGCCCAAGCTGCTGCCGGACCGGCAGGAGCGGCTTCAGGTTGTCACGCTCTTCGATACCGTCCGCAGCGTCGCGGGCGACTTGGAGCCCAAGGAACGCGAGGTGGCGGCCCGGATTCTTACCGTCCTGGAGATCACGGAGGACGACTTGGTCACACCGGAACCGCCGGCCGATAAGGCGCCGGGGGCCAGGAAAAGGGCCGCCGGGTAGGCGGCACAGTCCATGGCAATCGGCGCACAACGGGTGGCCGGCGAAACCGGCTCGGAAATCATGTCCCTGGCCAAGGCGGATCCGATCGCCGCGGCCAGGGATTTTGCTTCGCAAAGTCCCGTATTGGACTTCATGTCGATGCCGGGGATCGACGTCGTCTCCGACGCGGTCGACTACTGGATCGACTCGGCACAGCGATGGTTTCTGTTCTGGGATACGCTGCGCAAACAGGCCAACTTCTATACCCAGCCCGACCTGGACGAGACGGTCGAGACGGGTGAAGCGGAACCGGTCATCGGCCATACCTGCGAGCCAGTGGTGGACGGGCGCCAATTCGAAGACAGCCCGGTGAACCTGGCGCTGGTCCGGATTCTGCCTCAAGAGGGCCAGCTGCTGGACTCCAGCAAGCGGCCGATCGTCATTGCCGACCCGCGGGCCGCCTATGCGGAAGGTATGCCCGGATCCGAGGACCGTCGGGTCCGCCTGGCGCTGGCGGCGGGCCATTTCACCTACCTGATCGTCCCCGTGACCGGCGACGGCAGGGCCGGGGCACCGCCGGCGGCAATGGACATGGCGGAGCGACGTTTCCTGAATGAAGTGGCGCAACGTCACCCCGAAGCCGATGGCGGCCCCTGCCTGATCGGACGGTGCCGCGACAGCGAGGCGATCGCCGTGCTGGCGGCGGAACGGCCCGACGTGGCCGGTACGACCGTGATCGAAGGCAAGCCGCTGTCCTATCTTTGCGGCGATGACGGCGCCAATCCATGGCAGTTTGCCGGCAGCCTGGCGGGCGGGGGTTGGTGGCCCGCCTTTCTGAGCGACCTGGGTCTTGGCCAGTTCGACGCCGCACATTCTGCGGCATCCCGGGTTTGGGCCGATCCAGCCAGCAACCTGCTGGAGCCGGCCTACGGCCTTTACGCGACGATCGACACGACGGATGAATCGTACCTCGCACAGAGTCGCTGGCGGCACGCCGTCTTCCGCCTCTCGGAACGCAAGCGACACCTGCTAACCACGACCGCGCCGCCCCATGGCACGCCGGTGTTGGAGGACGGAACACCGCTGGTTCTTGCCGAACTGACCGAACCGATCGTGATCGACGCCAGGACCGAGCAGGGCGCCGCGCTGCCGGCCAGCGCCGTCGGCTGGATCCGCGCCGCCTGTGGCTCGGTGACCGGTCTCAAGCGGGCGCGCCACACCGTCGTCTACTGCATCAACAAAAACCACGGCCATCTCGGTGTCGCCGTTGTTCCGCCCGGAAAGCCGGACGGCGCCGGTCGCCGGCAGGGCATGGGCGGATCTGTCTTTGGCCCGCTGCGGCCGGGTCTCTACGAGATAGTCCTGGCACAAACCAAACACGACGATGCCGCTGCCACGCCTTTCGAAGAGGACTGCCGCGTCGAATTCTTGGAGCGGCGGTTCGAGGATCTCGAAGCTGGCGTTCCCCGGTCGCTTCACGACCCGGTTATGGACAAAACGATCCATAAGGCGTCCCGCAACTGGAACTGGCTCTACCGCATGTTCGCGCGGCCATGGATTGAGATTTGCACGACGCCGACGAAAGCCGCCGTCCTGCGGGACTTACACCCGCTCAGGCTCGCTATCGGGTTCCTGTCGGACCGCAATCCCTGGATGTTGGCGGTCAGAACGATGGCCGGCGCGGTCCGGGAAGATCGACACAAGGCCGCGCGGGACAATTATTTTGTCGAGCACGAACAGTCCTTTATGGCAAGTGCGTTACGCGCGATACATTCGGCCTGTTCATTGCGTGACCAGATCGGGCAAGGTCTGAACCGGCTGGTGTTTGGCAACGCGCTGGTCCGGAAGGGGCTCGGGGCGTAACAAGCCCCCAGCAGACGGTGGTGGGCAAACCGGAAACCGGTGCCTGGCCCGCCGACAGGCACGCTTGAGGGCGAATGAAAAGAGTTTGGAGGCACCCATGACACGACACGAAGCACTTGACGATTTCGTCGAGAACAAGGTTTTCGACGATATTGACGTGGGAGACACCGCGACGCTTCAAAAAACCCTGACGGCCGACGACATCGCCTTGTTCGCAGCTGTTTCCGGTGACCTGAACCCTACGCATACGGATCCGGAATACGCCGCGGAATCGGAGATCGGGCGCAAAGTCGCGCACAGCATGTGGGCAGGCACGCTGGTCTCCAATCTCCTGGGCAACGAGTTGCCCGGCGCCGGAACTGTCTATCGCAGCCAGGATATGATCTTCCTCGGCCATGTGGGCGTGGGTGACACCGTCGAGGTCTCGGTCACGGCCAAGGAAAAGCTGCCGGGAGAAAACACCGTCATCTTCGCCTGCCGTTGCGTCAATCAGGCGGGGCAGGAGATCTTTGACGGGACGGCCACGGTCTATGCACCGACAGAGAAGATCCGACGACCAAGGTCCGAGATGCCGACGGTGCAGGTGACCCGCCATGACGTGTACGGCGAGTTGCTTGAGCAGTGCGAAGCGCTCGACGCCGTCGTTACCGCGGTGGCGCACCCGTGCGATGTTTCCTCGCTCAAAGGCCCCATCGAGGCTGCCGAAGCGGGGCTGATCGTTCCGATCCTGGTCGGGCCTGAAGCGAAGATCCGTGCCGCGGCCGACAAAGCCGAATTGGACCTGTCCGGCTACCGCATCGATGATGCGCCGCACAGCCATGCCGCGGCGGCCCGGGCCGTCGAGGTCGTCCGCGGCGGCGAGGCCGAAATGCTGATGAAAGGCAGCCTGCACACCGACGAATTGATGTCGGCGGTGGTGGCGCGGGAAACCGGTTTGCGAACCGGCCGGCGCCTGAGCCACTGCTTCGTGATGGACGTGCCGACCTATCACAAGGTTCTGGTGATCACCGACGCCGCCATCAACATCTACCCAAAACTGCTCGACAAGGTGGACATCATCAAAAACGCGGCGGAGCTGTTCCACGCCTTCGGCATTGCCGAGCCAAAGGTCGCCATCCTGTCGGCTGTTGAAACGGTGAACCCCAACATCGAATCGACCCTCGAAGCCGCCGCGCTCTGCAAGATGGCGGATCGGGGCCAGATCTCCGGGGCGATCCTGGACGGGCCGCTTGCCTTCGACAACGCCATCAGCGCCGAGGCGGCTAAAACCAAACATATCGATTCACCGGTATCAGGCGATGTGGACATTCTGCTGGTGCCCGACCTGGAATCCGGCAACATGCTGGCCAAGCAGCTCTCGTTTCTGGCCAACGCCGAGGCCGCGGGCATCGTGCTGGGCGCCCGGGTGCCGATCATCCTGACCAGCCGCGCGGACTCCGTGCGGGCCCGCATGGCTTCGTGCGCGGTCGCGGCCATCTACGCCCATGCCATACGCGCGGGCGAGATCACTACCTAGCGGAGCGGACCGATGAGCGAAGCTGTCATTGTCGTCAACGCCGGTTCTTCCAGCGTCAAGTTCTCGGTCTTTCTGGCCGGGGAGGGCGGGGCGCTGGACCTCGCGGCGCGCGGGCTTGCGGAAGGCATTGGAACCAAACCGAAATTCACCGCCAAGGATCCCGGCGGCGGCGTCCTTGCCGAGAAGGACCTGGGCGACGCAGCGGCCACCGGCCACAAGGAGGTGTTCGAGTTCCTTGGCGACTGGCTGCAGAACGAGTTTTTGGGTGACAACAGCCTGCTGGCGGTCGGGCATCGCGTCGTCCATGGCGGCGCGAAGTACAATTCCGCGGTCAGGGTCGACGACGACGTCTTCCGCGACCTGGAAGCTCTGGTTTCGCTGGCGCCCCTGCACCAACCGCACAACCTGACGCCGATCCGGTCCATTGCCGAGACGATGCCCGACATCCCTCAGGTCGCCTGCTTCGATACCGCGTTCCATCGCCACCACCGTCCCGAGGTCGATACGTTTGCGATTCCCAAGCGTATGACCGAGGACGGCGTGCAGCGCTACGGCTTTCACGGACTGTCCTACGAATACATCGCCCATACGATGAGGGAAGTCGCGCCCGACCTCGCGTTGGGTTGTGTCGTGGTTTGCCATCTGGGTAGCGGCGCCAGCATGTGCGGGATCAAGGACGGCGTCAGCGTCGACAGTACGATGGGCTTCACGGCCCTGGACGGGTTGCCCATGGGAACACGTTGCGGATCGATCGATCCGGGCGTCCTGTTGCACATGATGCGCGCCTACGGCATGGACGCGGACGCCATCGAACGGTGCCTTTATCACGAGTGCGGCCTCAAGGGCGTCTCGGGCATCAGCAACGACATGCGCGATCTCGAAACCAGTGACGACCCCAACGCCGCCCGGGCCATCGACGTGTTCGTCTATGCGATCGCAAAGCAAATCGGCGCGCTCAGCGCCGCGATGGAAGGGATCGATGGGCTGGTCTTCACGGCCGGGATTGGCGAAAAGTCGCCATCCGTCCGGGAACAAGTTTGTCGGCGCGCCGCATGGCTCGGCATCGACCTCGACCGGGACGCCAATGAGCGATCGGCGGCGGTAATCTCGACACCCGACAGTCGCGTTCGCGTCATGGTCATCCCCACCGATGAGGAAAAGATGATCGCCATGCACACCGTGCGGGTCCTCGCCGGCGCCGATCAGGGGCTGAAACAGGCGTCGTGACCGACGGTGGCGGCGTCACCGCCTATCGGATTGCAGGAACCAGGGGACAGAAATGTACACTCCGGAAGACCGACGCCTGGACGGCAAAAAGGGGCTTGTCTTGGGCATCGCCAACGAAGGCTCCATCGCCTACGCCTGTGCAGAGGCGTTCAAGTTTCTCGGCGCCGACCTGGCCATCACCTACCTGAACGAAAAAGCCAAACCCTACGTCGAGCCGATCGCAGAAAAGCTGGATGCCCCGATCTTTTTGCCCTGCGACGTGACCAAGGAGGGCGAGCTCGAGGCCGTTTTCGAGGCTATCGACAACCAGTGGGGCAAGATCGATTTCGCCCTGCACTCGATCGCCTTTGCGCCCCGGGACGATCTCCACGGGCGGCTGGTGGATTGCTCGGCGGAAGGTTTCACCAAGGCAATGGACGTGTCCTGCCATTCATTCCTTCGTATGGCGAGGCTGTCCGAGCCCCTGATGACCGACGGCGGAACGCTGTTTGCGATGAGCTTCTACGGCGCCGAAAAGGTGGTGAACCGCTACAACCTCATGGGTCCGGTCAAGGCGGCGCTGGAGTCCTGCTGCCGTTATTTGGCCGCGGAACTGGGCCCGAAAGGCATCCGCGTCCACGCAATCTCGCCCGGCCCCATCAAGACGCGTGCAGCATCGGGCATTGCCGAATTCGACGAAATGCTGGACGACGCGGCCTCCCGTGCGCCGGCAGGACAACTGGTGACGATCGAAGACGTCGGTATGGTCTGTGCTTCGCTGGCGACGCCGGCAGACAGACTTCTCACCGGTGCCACCATCTATATCGACGGCGGCTATCACATCATGGGATAGATCCCGTTCAATCAGAGCCAAATAAGAACGGGCGGGTCCGAAAGACCCGCCCGTTCGCCGTCGAGAAACCGGTGCAGGCAGGTCAGCTGCCGGCGCCGCTCCTGTCCCAGTAAGTGTTGTTGAGTCGTCCGATGAAGATGTCGTGCGTGCTGCCCAGGCAGTCACGCAGGGACGTCGTGCCCGCCTTGGTGAGGGAGTGGCAGCGCCTAAAGGCCTCTTCCGCTGTCTGGTTGCCGCGCTTATCGGTCGGCTTCGACACCCGCTGCCAGACCGAATCGCGCTGGGCGTCGGTTGCCCGGCCCCGCGCGGGAAGGGCATTGATCAGGCGTGCTGTTTTGCGCGCCGCTTCAAGCTGGTCCTCGTCCTCCAGCAGGATCGCCGTGGCCAACGTCCGCAACGGGCCCGTGGCAAGCGCGATGTCTTCCGGCGTCTGAGGTTTTGGATCGCCCGGCACTGATTTCGGGATTAGCGATACATCCGATCCGACCCGGACCGATGCCGTCTTAAGTCCCCGGCGCGACAGTTCCTCCACGTCGATCGCAATCCGCACCGCGGAATGTCCCCGCAGCGAAATAATCGACACGACATCGTCGGCCGGCAGCGAAAGCACCTGGCCGTCGACCGTTCGCCCGATGATGGCGATATCCGACTGCTCGTGCAGGAAATACTGTTTGCCCGGCGTCGGCGACGCGCGATGCCGCTGCAAACAGATCGAACTGAACTCGGCGCTGCATTCGCCCTGGTCGCACTGAAGTTCGACCGGGTCCAGCGTCGCCACCAGTCCGAGGATCTGCGGCGCAGCATGGGCGGCACCCGCCATCAGCACAAAAGCCAAGGCAAATAAACACGAGAGCAAGGCTGACCTGAGCATCGTCGTGGTTCCTTTCTGGTCGACCCTAACGGCGTACTCGTAATAATCTCATGAAATGGTGTCATGGCGCATAACACGCGTCAATGCGTCAGACTCCGTTGTTCGGTCCGGAGAACAGAGTCTCGCCGAGGGGCCGTTTGCCGGAAACTTGCACGAATTCAGAGGCTTATGGCCCTCGAGTCGGCGCTAGAGGGTCTGGCAAGGGTATCCGGCGGAGCGGTCTTAACCTTATGATTCCACGAGTGGTACCTCGCTTTTCCGCCCGGCGCGCGGCGAAAGCGCTGCTACACGCTCTGGCACTGGCGGCCATGACCGTCCTGGGGCCGTCGACGCTCACCGCGCAAGGTGGTTTGGTCGATCTCGAACTCGTGCTTGCCGTGGACAGTTCCTCGAGCGTCTCGGAATGGGAGTTCAAGCTGCAGCTGCAGGGTCTTGCGCTGGCCTTCCAACATCCAACCGTCATCTCCGCCATCGAGGGCTACGCACCGAACGGGATCGCCGTGTCGCTTGTCCAATGGTCGGGCGCCGGCTGGCAGGACCAACCCGTGCCGTTCCATCTTGTCAAGGACAAGGCGACGGCGTCGGTCTTCGCGGCGCGACTGGCGACGACACCGCGCAAGATCTTGGGCGGCCCAACTGCGTTGGGCGCCGCGATCGACTATTGCATCGGCTTGCTGCAATTGAATCAGTATCAGGGTACCCGCCGCGTGATCGATATCTCTGGCGACGGCGTTAACAATCACGGACTTTCGCCGGTTGTGGCCCGGGCTCGGGCGACACAATTGGGCATCACGATCAATGGGCTGGCGATCCTGAACGAGGAACCCTCGCTCGATCGCTATTACCGGTCGCGGGTCATCGGCGGCACTAACGCCTTCATGCTGACAGCAAATGACTATCAGCAATACACACGCGCCATCCGGATCAAACTGATACAGGAAATCAGCGGTGTTCCCGTGGGCTGATCGCTCTTTGTTGTAAAGGATCGGTGATCCAGCCCATCGCGGCCGTTTTGGGGATTGCACGCTCCCACACGACGGCGCTATTGAGGGCCGATGCTGCAAACTCCATCCAAGCTGTTCGTTTTTTTCCTGTTGCTGTGCCTGTCCGTCGGCGCCCGGGCCGCGGAAGCGCCGCCCGAATTCACCGACTGGGTTGCCGATCTTCGGGCGGAAGCCCGCGCACGGGGCATATCCGAAGCAACGCTCGACGCCGCCTTTGACGACATTGTCCCAATTCCCAGGGTCATCGAGCTGGATCGCAAGCAACCGGAATTCACACAGACGTTCTGGACCTATCTGCAAAAACGCGTGAACAACACGCGAATCGAACGCGGCCGCCAGATGCTGAAAACCCATGCGGCGCTTTTTAAGCGCGTGCAGGACAGATTCGGGGTACAGCCCAGGTTTCTGGTCGCCTTCTGGGGACTGGAGACCAACTTCGGCGACTATCTGGGTTCGTTCCCGGTAATCGGCTCGCTGAGCACCCTGGCCTACGACCCGCGCCGAAGCGAGTTTTTCCGAGCCGAACTGCTGGCTGCGCTGCAGATCCTGGAAGACGGCGATATCGGTGCGCCTGCCATGAAAGGATCCTGGGCCGGCGCCATGGGTCAGCCGCAATTCATGCCGACAACGTTCGTCCGCTATGCGATCGACGACGACGGAGACGGGCGACGGGACATCTGGACCAGCCTTCCGGACGTCTTTGCCTCGGCCGCGAATTATCTAAGCCGCGCGGGCTGGCGGGAGGACGAAACGTGGGGCAGGGAAGTCCGCCTGCCCGCCGGTTTCGACATCAGCGTCACCGGAATGGACACGCGCAAGTCGCTGTCGCAGTGGCAGAGTCTCGGCGTCAGGCGCGCAGACGGAAGCGACCTGCCCATCGTCCAGGGCATGACCGGCTCGATCATCCTGCCGGCCGGCCACAAGGGGCCCGCCTTCCTGGTATACGGCAATTTCCGGACGATTATGGTCTGGAACCGCTCGATCCTGTATGCGCTCGCCGTCGGCCACCTGGCCGATCGCATCGTCGGCCTGCCCCGCCTGGCATCGAAACCCAATGACGACGACAAACCGCTGTCGCGCCAGCAGGTCATGGCCATTCAGTCCGGTCTGAACCGGCGCGGTTTCGATGCCGGCGAACCGGACGGCGTCGTCGGCCCTATGACACGAATCGCGATCCGGGATTATCAAAGGGCCAACGGTCTCCCGCCGGATGGCTATGCCGATCTCGCGCTTTGGCAGCGACTCAATGCACCCTAGGACCGGCAAGCGAATTTCGTTTGCGTTAAGGGACCGTTAGAGTATGAATACTACATTCCCGGCGTTATTCTTCTCGACACACTATATATTGTTATGGTTTTGAGCCTCCGGACGATAAAGGACACGATGTCAACGTCGGCGCGCGCGGCTGCATTGTTTAGCATTGCCGCTTTTGCTCTGTCCGGCTGCGCGGAGATCGAGTTCCTCAGTCAAGCCAGCAAGGAAGTCCGCGACGACGAAGACGGCGGCGTGCCCGGCTATCCGGCGCTCGGCGGGCGCTACAAGATTGGCAACCCGTACCAGATCAACGGCGTCTGGTACTACCCGAAGGAAGATTACAAATACCTGGAAACCGGTATCGCCTCCTGGTACGGACCGAACTTCCACGGCAAGCGTACCGCCAACGGCGCGCGGTTCGATCAGAACGACGTAACGGCGGCACACCGTACGCTGCCGATGCCGTCGATGGTACGTGTCACAAATCTGGAGAATGGACGGTCGCTCAAGGTGCTGGTCAACGATCGCGGCCCGTTCGCACGCGGTCGGATCATCGATCTGTCGAGGCGCAGTGCCCAGTTGCTGGGTTTCGAAAAGCAAGGCACGGCGAAGGTCAGGGTCGAGATCCTCGCCGAGGAAAGCCGCCAGTTGGCCAGCCGTTTCGAACGCGGCAAGGTGGTTGCGCAGAAGCCGGACGCGGCGCCGTCCATCGCTGTCACCAGTCAGACACTCGAGCCGCCGCCTGGCGCAAAGAGCGCCGACCCGGCCTCATCCAAGTTCGCCGTTGCCGCGGTAGACGCTGAACCGGTGACGATCGCGTCGCGGGGCTCCGATCCGGTTCCGGAACCCGACGGCAAGGTCACGATCCTGCCGGTCAGCGGCCAGTCGCAGGTCTTCATTCAGGCCGGTGCGTTTTCGCAATATCACAACGCGGCGCGCAGCCAGGCGATCCTTTCGCAACTCGGTACGGTCCAGATCACGCAATTCACCAAAGCGCAGGTGCCATTGTTCCGCGTCCGCGTGGGACCCATCGCCAACGTCAATCAGGCCGACGCGCTACTCGAACGCGTCGTGGCGACCGGATATCCAGACGCCCATATCATCGTCGTCGATTAGGCGGCATCCGCCGTTCACCTCATTTTCGGCTTGATCTGGCCACACCGGCGCGCTAGCCCGTGACCGAACGAATGTGTGTTCGACCGAACGGGCACATCCGACCGTCAGTCACAGGGAATTGCCGCACCATGTCAGCCTGTCGCCGTCATCTTTCGATCGTCCTGTTGCTTTGCAGTGTCCTGGTTCAACCCGCGGCCGCATTCGAGACGGTCGCCAAGCAGGCCCTGCTCATGGATTATGACACGGGAACGGTCCTGTTCGAAAAGAACGCCGACGAACGCATGTTCCCGGCGTCGATGACCAAGATGATGACGGCACATCTTTTGTTCGAACGCCTGCGCGACGGCAGCCTGTCGCTGGAGGACCGGCTCCCGGTCAGCGAAAAGGCCTGGCGCAAAGGTGGCTCCAAAATGTTCGTCGAAGTTGGAAAGACGGTCAAAGTCGAAGACCTGATTCGTGGGATCGTCGTCCAGTCGGGCAATGACGCCACCATTGTGGTGGCGGAAGGCCTGGCGGGGTCCGAACAGGCCTTCGCCGATCAAATGAACGAACGGGCGCGGGACATCGGAATGGCCGGCACCCAGTACCGCAATGCAAGCGGATGGCCGGACGAAGAGCATTTTACGACGGCCAGGGACCTTGCCGAACTGGCGGCGGCCACGATCCGGGAATTCCCGGAGTTCTACCACTACTATTCGGAACAGGAGTTCATCTACGCAGGCATCAAGCAGGGCAACCGTAACCCTCTGTTATACAAAGATATAGGGGCGGACGGCTTGAAGACCGGGCATACCGAGGCCGCCGGGTTCGGGCTCACCGCTTCGGCGACGCGCGGCGAGCGGCGACTTATCCTCGTCCTGAACGGCATGGAATCACAGCGGGAGCGGTCCAGCGAAAGCCTGCGCGTCATAGAATGGGGCTTTCGGGAATGGAACAACTATCCCCTGTTCAAAGAGGGCGAAGTCGTCGCCGACGTACCTGTTTGGCTGGGCAATGCCTCGACCGTCCCGCTGGTGATGCCGCGGGCGGTGCTCCTGACCATGGAGCGGAAGACACGCAAGGACATGAAGGTCGTCCTGCGCTACGAGGAGCCGATTCCGGCGCCAATCCGCAAGGGTAACCAGGTCGGTGTTCTGGAGATCACCGCACCGGGACTGGATACGATCAGCGTACCGCTTGAAGCCGGCGCCGATGTCGCCGCGCTGAATGCATTCGGCCGCGTCGCCGCAGCCCTGGAATACCTGGTATGGGGCGCCTCGAACTGAACCGCCGACCGGTACCGCCGCAAGCGAACGCCGATGCCAGAAAACCCGCCAAGCGACGAGCCCCCCGACATTCGCGTCCTGGCGCCGCGCCATAACCCGGAACTCCTGGGCCACGCGTCGGCGGAGCAGACCTTGCTCGGCTGCTGGACTGCCGGACGCATGCCGCATGCCTGGCTGATCGGAGGGCCGGCGGGAATCGGCAAGGCGACCTTGGCTTATCGCATCGCCCGCTTCGTGCTTGCTCAAAGCTCGGCAGAAGCGAGCCTGTTCGCCGGACCGGCCGAGAGCCTTTACGTGGCACCGGAAGCCGGCACCTTCGCCCGGGTCGCCTCGGGCGGTCATTCCGACTGCATGACGCTGGAGCGCGGCCGTGATCCCAAAACAGGCCGGACCAGGACCGGCATCGCCGTCGATGACGTACGCCGTGCGATCGATTTCATCCGGCTGACGCCGGCGGAAAGCACCTGGAAGGTCTTGATCGTCGACGCCGCAGACGAGCTGACCACGGCAAGCGCGAATGCGCTGTTGAAAGTACTTGAAGAGCCGCCCGATAACGCTTTGTTTTTGCTGGTCAGTCACGCGCCAGGCAGGTTGTTGCCTACGATCCGCTCACGCTGCCAGCGACTGGATCTGGCGCCGCTGCAGCCCGATGTCGTCATCAGTCTCCTGACCCAACGCTGCCCGGGCCTGTCGCCGGAAGACGCGAACGCAGCCGCGGTGCTGTCGGAAGGCAGTGTTGGCCGGGCGCTCGATCTGGTTGGCGTGGGCGGCTTGGGGCTCTACCGCGAGATCGTGCAGCTGGTCGGCGGCCTCCCAAAACTCGACGCCATGGCGGCACATCGTCTGGCCGACCGGCTCGGCGGCCGAAACGAGGAGCAGGGGTTCCAGACTTTCCGCACGCTCATGGACTGGTGGCTGAAGCGCTTCATCAGCGGGCTCGCCAGCGGCCGGCGGCCGGAACCGGTGATCCCCGAAGAAAGCAAGGTCTTTCAGTCCCTTGCGGCACATGACGACCTTGATCATTGGTTGCAGGTGTGGGACAAGGTCTTCGGGTTGCTTGGCCGCGCGGGTGCTCCCGATCATCTGGACCGCAGGCAGCTTGTTCTCGGCGCTTTCCTCACCCTGGAATCGGCAACGCAGAGCGGCTGACAGACGTCTGCGAGACCGGCAACCGCTTCGTTCCACCGATCTCTGCTTGGACAAGGCCGACGTGAAACAACCGTATTACATCACGACCGCGATCTCCTACGTGAACGCGGTGCCGCATCTAGGACATGCCTACGAAGCGATCGCAACCGACGTGATCGCCCGGTTCATGCGCCTGGACGGATTCGACGTGCGGTTTCTCACCGGGACCGACGAGCACGGGCAAAAGGTCGAGAAGTCAGCGCAGGCGGCCGGCCAGGAGCCCAGGGCATTTTGCGATGACGTCGCGTCCAGCTTCGAGGCGATGACGAAGACGCTGGCGATTTCGAATGACGACTTCATCCGAACCACTGAATCGCGGCACGTCCGGTCCTCCCAGGCCATCTGGGAGCGGCTCGCCGACGCCGGCGATATCTACCTGGATTCCTATGCCGGCTGGTATTCGGTCCGTGACGAAGCCTTTTTCGGCGAGGAAGAGCTGACCAAGGGTCCGGACGGCGAAATGCTCGCACCTTCCGGGGCGCCGGTCGACTGGGTCGAGGAGCCCAGCTACTTCTTTCGCCTGTCGGACTACACCGACAAGCTGCTGGCGCATTACGACGCCAACCCGGATTTCATCCTGCCGCACTACCGGCGCAACGAGGTCGTCTCCTTCGTCAAACAGGGACTCAACGACCTGTCGGTGTCCCGCACCAGCTTCAAGTGGGGCATCCCGGTGCCCGGTGACGACAAGCACGTCATGTATGTCTGGCTGGACGCCCTGACCAACTACATCACTGCCATCGGCTATCCGGACGTGGACAGTGCGGAATTCAACCGCTACTGGCCGGCCAGTCTGCACGTGATCGGCAAGGACATCGTCCGGTTCCACACGATCTACTGGCCGGCTTTCCTGATGTCGGCGGGCCTGCCGCTGCCGAAACGGGTGTTCGGTCATGGATTCCTGACGATCCAGGGTCAAAAGATGTCCAAGTCGCTGGGCAACGTCATGGCGCCGGAAACGCTGGTCGAAGAGTTCGGACTGGACCAGATCCGCTATTTCCTGATGCGCGAGGTTCCGTTCGGCAATGACGGGTCCTTTTCGCGCGAAGCGATGATCCAACGGATCAACAGCGACCTGGCCAACGACCTCGGCAATCTGGCCCAGCGAGTGCTTTCCATGATCGCCAAGAATTGCGACGCCCAGGTGCCCGAACCCGGCGACCTCGAGCCGGCCGACCAGGCGCTAACGGACGCCGCGAAGCAGGCCCTGACCGTCATGCGGGAGGCCATGCAAGAGCAGGCGATCCATCGCGCACTGGAGGCTGCCTGGCGCATCGTCGCGCAGGCCAATCGTTACGTGGACGCCCAGGCGCCCTGGGCGCTGCGGAAACAGGATCCTGCTCGCATGCGGACGGTCCTTTACGTTCTGGCAGATGTCATCCGGATGCTGGGCATCTATGTTCAGCCGGTCGCGCCGGTCGCCGCGGCAAAGCTCCTGGACCAGCTTGCGGTTCCCGAGGACGCGCGTGCCTTCGCCGACATCGAGACGCCGTTGACGCCTGGTACCGCCTTGCCGCCGCCGTCCCCCGTGTTTCCGCGGCATGTCGAAGAAGCGGCCGACTGACGGCTGCCCGCCTGGAAAGCCTTGGCCTCACATGCTGATCGATAGCCACTGTCATCTCGACTATCTGGAAGCCGAGGACGATCTGGACGAGATCGTCGCCAGAGCCCGTGCCGCCGGCGTCGCCGGCATGGTCACCATCTGCACGCGCGTTTCCGAGTTCGATCGCATCCGCGCCATCGCGGAGCGTTACCCGGATGTCTACTGTTCCGTCGGCGTGCACCCGCACGAGGCGGAAAAGGAAGGCCGCATCCCCAGCGCGCGACTGGTTGCGCTGGCGGCCCACCCCAAGGTCGTGGGAATCGGCGAAACAGGGCTGGACTATTACTACGAACACAGCCCGCGCGCGGCCCAGCAGGACGGTTTTCGCGCCCATATCGCCGCAGCGCGGAAATCCGCCCTGCCGTTGATTGTCCACAGCCGGGATGCCGACGACGACACCATGGACATCCTGGAGGAAGAATACGGGCGAGGGGCGTTCACCGGAGTCATCCACTGCTTCACCGCAAGCCGGGCTCTGGCCGACCGCGCTCTAGCCATCGGTTTCTGCATTTCCTTGTCGGGCATCGTGACGTTCAAGTCGGCTAAGGATATCCAGGCCACCGCGAAGGACCTGCCGGACGACCGGTTGCTTGTGGAGACCGATGCCCCCTATCTCGCGCCCGTCCCGCACCGGGGCAAACGAAACGAACCGGCGTTGGTGACCCACACGGCAGATTATCTGGCGACGCTGCGCGGCGTTTCCCCGGCGACCCTGGCCCAGCAGACGACCCGCAACTTTCATCGGCTGTTTTCTAGGACGACGCCGGCGGAAACACCGACGACATGAAGGTTACGATCCTCGGCTGCGGTACCTCCAGCGGCGTCCCGGTCGTGGGGCTTGGCTGGGGCGCCTGCGATCCGCAGGAACCGCGCAATCGCCGGCGACGGGCTTCGATCCTGGTAGAGGAGGGGGGCTCCGCGCTGATCGTCGACACCTCCCCCGACCTGCGTGAACAACTGATCGACGCCGACGTCAGAAGACTTGACGCCGTTCTATATTCCCACGTCCATGCCGATCACTGTCATGGCATCGACGATTTGCGCTGGATCTGCCAGGCCATGCGGACACCCCTGCCGGCCTACGGACGTAGCGACCACCTGGCGGAACTGAAGACCCGGTTCGCCTACGCCTTCACTCCGGTGGACGGCGACTATTTCTACAAACCCGTGCTCGACGCACGACCGATCGACGTCGATCCGTTTCAGGCCGGCGCAATCCCGGTAACCCCGTTTATCCAGGATCACGGCTTTTCCCAAACGCTGGGTTTCCGGTTTGGACCGATCGCCTATTCGACGGACGTCGTGGACCTGGACGATGCGGCGTTCGCGGCGTTGGACGGTGTGGAAGTCTGGATCGTCGATTGCCTGCAGATCGATCCGCATCCGACGCACGCCAATCTCGACAAGGTGCTGACCTGGGTCGACCGCGTGCAACCGCGGCAGACCTACCTTACCCACATGAATCGGGATCTTGATTATCAGTCGCTGTGCCGGCGGTTGCCCGACCATATCAGGCCCGCCCATGACGGCCTGACCGTCGAGGTCTGAGAACCCGCCCCAGCAGCCCAATATCGCCCAACGGCATCAAAGGCATAGGGCGATACCATAAACGCCTTGTTAACCATATTTTGCGTCCATTCGCGCGCGATGGCATCTGGTCTGATCCAACCGGAACCTGTCCGCCTGCGCAGCTATCTGCCTGCGCTCGCGCTGGTCTTCGCCAGCACGCTGTTCCTGGCGGTCCTTCAGTTCAAACCGGACCGGACAGCGGGCACCCAGGTCGGCGTGATCTTCCCGCCCGGAACGGCGCTGGTGGACTCCGTCGGCCGAGTCTCTGCAGCGGGGTGGAACGGTCGTCCGGGCCGGTGCGTTCACCAGCATCGTCATCGCACAGAGTCGCCAAACGGCCTTTGTAAGTCGGTTGTTCGACGCGGGGGCGGTTCTGGTGGTCGATCCGCGGGTTCTCGGTGCCTGTTTCAACACGGCTCCCTGAGGGACCAAGCGCGATCAGTGAGAGTTTGGTAGCGAAAGAGTAGGTGGCCCATGGACGCGCTTTCCAACATTCGGCAACAGGCCTCCAAGGCGCTGACGGCGTTTCTCTGGTTCAATATTCCGATTGCAGCGGGATCCGCATACCTGATCGAAAGCGACTGGCAGATCACCGCGATCTCCATGGCGATTCTCGCCGGCACCGCCACGGTATTCATGAAAGTGGCGCCGACATCGGTCTCCACCCGGTATTTTCTGTCCGCCGCCCTGATGGTGATGGTGGCACTCTATCTTTACGCGTTCGCCGGGCATCCCTGGCAGATCGACATGCACATGTATTTCTTCGCCGTGCTGGCGATGACCGCCGCCTTCTGCGACTGGCGGGCGATCATGGTTGCGGGCCTGACGATCGCGGTTCACCATATCGGGCTGAACCAGTTTCTCCCGGCGGCGGTTTTCCCTGAAGGGGCAAACATTTACCGGGTCATTCTTCACGCGTTTATCGTGTTGAACGAGGCGCTCGTCCTGATCTGGTTGAATCGCAGCATCATCGAGGCATTCAACCAGTCCGAAACGGCGGTGTCGGAGGCCGAAGCCGCGCGTCAGGAAACCATCCAACTGACCAAAAAGCAGGCCGAGGCCGAAGAGACCGCCACGGCGGAAAAACGACGCGCGATGGACGACATGGCGAACGCCTTCGACACCCGGATCGGGCAAATGGTCGAAACGCTGTCAGGCTACGCCAAGCAGATGCAGCAAACCGCGAACAGCATGACGGACGCACTCCAAGGCAGCTCGAAAGAGAGCGACAACGTGCTTGAAATCGCTCAAAAAGCTTCCGAGAACGTCACGCTTGTCGCCACGTCGGCCGACGAAATGCAGACCTCGTCCCAGGAAATCGCTGAGCAGGTGACGCGATCAGCCACGATTTCCAAGAATGCGGTATCGACGGCCGAGCGCACCGACCAGACGGTCCAGGGACTGGCGCGGGCCGCCGATAAGATCGGCGACGTCGTCAACCTGATCAGCGAGATCGCCGAACAGACCAACTTGCTGGCACTCAACGCGACGATCGAATCGGCGCGCGCCGGCGATGCGGGCAAGGGCTTCGCAGTGGTCGCCAACGAGGTCAAAACGCTTGCCGGTCAGACGGCCAAGGCGACGGAGGACATCTCCGCCGAGATCAGTCAGATGCAAGCGATCACTAACGACGCCGTCGCCGCCATCAAGGAGATCCGGGACACCATCCTGGAGATCGATTCCGTCGCCACCAGCATCTCCGCGGCCGTAGAAGAGCAGGCGAACGCCATGCACGAGATCGCGCGCAACACCCAAAACGCGGCGGCGGGCACGGAGTCGGTGTCGCAACACGTGGGACAGATCCGGGCCGTCTCGGTCGGCAACCAGGAGGAAGCCCAGCAGGTCGCCGAGGCCGCGGAGACGGTCAGCAGTCATGCCGACACGTTGAAGTCGGAGGTGACGAGTTTCATTGCACGCATCCGCGCCGCCTAGACTCGTCAAACGTTAACGAATTCGGCTGTTGCGGCAGCCCCGGGGCATCTGCCCCACCCCGTTTCTGATTTTCCATAATATACATTATGCGCCAATTTGATGCCGCGAAACGGCCGTCCCTCCCGGCCTGGACACAGCCCCGGTCGAGCGCTGCCGGTCACTCTGTCCGTGCACTAGTCACTTCGGACGATGGTGGATTGTCTCGCGGACAGACCCTCTCGCCACGTGCAGCGACGCCCCTCTACTTGTAGAGGTCACGATCTTCCTGAAAAGTTTCCGAGAATACGCTCAGCAGGCGACGGGCTTCGTCATTGTGCCCTGCGTGCTGCATCAGGCCTTTGGTGACATGGGTGGAGAAGCTGACCGCCTCCCCTTTCCCTCTCAATGCGAACTTGCTGGCGATGTCGTTGAGGTCGTCATGAACGATGCGTCGCGCCATGACGTTCAATTGGGATTTTACAAATCGGTTTTTTGCGCGCCACTCTTGCTGCGCTCTCGCAGTCGCCATACCCTCTCTTCTGTCCCCCCGCTCATGATCTACTAGTAGATCATCCGTAGATCCGGCAAGCAACCACGAAAGCTTTCATCCTTGCGATTGCAAAACGACTCGCGCAAGGTCGCCGCATGAGTGAACATGTCGACCGGCTTCTCACCATCATGGCGCGACTCAGAGACCCGGTAAAGGGGTGTCCGTGGGATATCGATCAGACTTTTGCAACCATAGCGCCATATACTATTGAAGAAGCTTATGAAGTCGCCGATGCCATCGAACGCGGAAATTTGGACGAGCTCCGCGACGAACTCGGCGACCTTCTCCTGCAGGTGGTGTTTCACGCACGAATGGCGGAAGAATCGGGTGCATTTCGATTCGCAGACGTCGTTCAGTCGATCACCGATAAGATGATCGAGCGTCACCCGCACGTGTTTGCGGATGGGGACTGGAACTCGCCGGACGCGGTGAAACACGGCTGGGAAGGCGTCAAGGCAGCCGAACGAGCCCAGAAGGCCGCGCAAAACGGCGACGACAAACCGTCGGCCATCGACGGCGTGGCGCTGGCGCTGCCGGAACTGATGCGCGCAGAGAAACTCACTAAGCGGGCCGCACGCGTCGGTTTCGACTGGACCGAATCACGGTCGATTTTCGACAAGCTCGACGAGGAGATTGCCGAACTGCGCGCGGAAATGGATGCAGGTGCACCGAAGGACCGGCTCAAAGACGAGCTGGGCGACCTTCTCTTCTGCGTTGCCAATCTCGCCCGTCACCTGAAGGTCGACCCGGAGGAAGCGCTGCGCGGCACCAACGCGAAATTCTCCCGTCGCTTCAAAGCGATGGAAGCCGCTTTCGAAGCGGCTGGCCACATGCTCGAAGAGCTATCACTCGACGAGCTCGAAGCCGGTTGGCAGACCGCCAAGGCGACGGACAAATAGTCCAATCAGCGGAACGCCGCCGCGCCGATCAGTCGTTGGCGAGGAGATGCATCAGGCTGGACGTGTCCCAGCGGTTGCCGCCGCGGGCCTGGACCTGGGCGTAGAACTGATCGACCAGCGCAGCAACCGGAAGCCGGGCGCCGTTGTTGTTGGCCTCCGCCAGGCAAATGCCCAGGTCCTTGCGCATCCAGTCCACCGCGAATCCGAATTCGAATTCGCCCTTGCACATCGTGGCGGCCCGATTGTCCATCTGCCAGGACTGTGCCGCGCCCTTGGAAATGGTGTCGATCACCCTGTCCATATCGAGGCCGGCCTTGCAGCCAAAGTTGAGCGCCTCGGCAAGGCCCTGGACGAGGCCGGCAATGCAGATCTGGTTCACCATTTTGGTGAGCTGGCCCGCACCTGCCGGTCCCATGAGCTGGCACATGCGCGCAAAGCTGTCGATCACCGGCGCAGCACGATCGAAGGTCTCCTGATCGCCGCCGCACATGACGGTAAGGACGCCGTTCTCGGCGCCCGCCTGTCCACCCGAGACCGGCGCATCGATCCAGCCGATGCCGGCTTCGTTGGCCGCAGCGGACAGTTCGCGGGCGACATCGGCCGAGGCTGTCGTATGGTCAACGAAGATGCTGCCGGCTTTCATCCCGGCATAGGCGCCTTCCGGTCCCAGCACGACGGAGCGAAGATCTTCGTCGTTGCCGACGCAACAGAAGACCAGTTCCGATCCTTCCGCCGCTGCTGCCGGGGTCGCCGCAAATTGGCCGCCAAATTCCTGGACCCATTTTTCGGCTTTGGCCGCGGTCCGGTTGTAGACGGTCACCTCGTGCCCGCCCTTCGTCCGCAGGTGTCCAGCCATCGGGTAACCCATCACGCCCAATCCAAGAAACGTCACCCTTGCCATCTTATCGTCCACCTCCCTGTGGCTCGTTCATTGTTCAAGATTCGATCCTAATGGTGCGGCCCTCAATCGGCCATGAGATAGTCACGGACCGATTGCCAGGCCTCTTCGTCCGCAGCCGACAGCAATCCGTAAACGCGGTCGCGGGCGCGGTAGGGCTCGCCGTCCATCCGGCGCACAGCGCCGCCGGCCTCGGCGAACAGGAGTACGCCGGGCACATGATCCCAGGGCCACAGGCGTCTGAAAACGGAGAAGTGCCGCTCGCCGAGCGACAGTTGCAGAAAGTCCAGCCCAGCGCACCGCAGTGACAGCACGGACGCGAAGCGTGAGGCGCGCGCCCTCAGTTTCTGGCGCTCGTCGTGTGGCCAGAAGCCGATGTTGATCGACCCGCTCATGCCTTCGATCGAAGGGGCCGGCGGGACACGCAGCCGCGAACCGCCATAAAAGGCCCCTGCCCCTTGTTCCGCGATCGCCGTGAGATTGTTTATCGGGTCGTGGATCCAGCTCATGCGCGGCGCACCGCCGACCGCCAGTGCAACCATCATGCAGAACTGCTCCTTGCCGGCTGCGAAGTTGGCGGTCCCGTCGACGGGATCGACGATCCATACCGCATCCGACCCGCCGAAGCGGTCAAGCACGGCCTCGTCTTGCGCGAACGCTTCCTCGCCCACCACCTCCGAGCCGGGCAGCAGGTCGGTCAGCGACCGGGTCAGGCGGTGCTCGGCATCGATGTCGGCCTGGGTGACCACATCGCCGGGCGCCTTTTCCTTGACCTCGTCCTTCTCGAGCGCTCGAAAGCGCGGCAAGACATCGAGCTCGGCAGCTTCGCGGATGGCTGCGGTCACGGTATCTGGATCAGGAAGGCGCATCGGACGACAATCCCACAAAAAGCAATGGGCCGCGCCATTTGACGCGGCCCAGAGATAGCATAGCCGTTTCGGCGTGTGCCGACGTTACATGCCCATGGCGCCCATGTCGGGCATACCGCCCGGAGCGCCGCCACCGGCCGGCTTGGGTTCCGGCTTCTCGGCAACCATGGCCTCGGTTGTGATCAACAGACCCGCAACCGAAGCGGCATCCTGAAGAGCGGCCCGCACGACCTTCGTCGGGTCGATGATGCCGGCCTTGACCAGATCGGTGTACTTGCCTTCCTGGGCGTCGAAGCCCCAGTTGGCGTCTTTGCTTTCCAGCAGCTTGCCGACCACGACTTCGCCGGACGCACCGGCGTTCTCGGCGATCTGCTTCGCCGGCCAGGCGATTGCCCGGCGGACGATATCGACACCCATCTGCTGGTCGTCGTTACCGGAGTCGATCCGCTTCAGCACTTTCGTGGCGCTCAGCAGCGCCGTGCCGCCGCCGGGAACGATGCCCTCCTCGACCGCGGCGCGGGTCGCATGCATCGCGTCTTCAACACGATCCTTG
>Ga0066187_1000155_pt1 | contig 28136 bp, 26 predicted proteins | sample WorMetexBAHAMAS1_FD_58706 | JGI IMG/M metagenome (GOLD analysis project Ga0066187, IMG submission 58706) | Marine gutless worms symbiont microbial communities from Max Planck institute for Marine Microbiology, Germany - Inanidrilus exumae... | ecosystem: Host-associated > Annelida > Digestive...
TGCATCAACTACTTTGCCGCAGCAGGATATGACCTCGATTAAATCGAATCTGCTCTAGGGTTCCTCTTCCCGTTGAGTGAATCGTTAGGGCCCCTGCAAGGTCCATTTTAGCCATACATTCGAAAAATGCATTTCGTTCTCTCGGGAAAAGGCTTGAGCCGGTTTGTCATAGGTGGCCCGAGGTTCGATCGTGGCACGTGAAAAAGCCCATCCCCTGGAGACCAAGGGATGGGCCGGTCGGTTCAGCCCGGCCGATGGGTCCTAGAACAACCGGAACGGTTGCAGGGCCAGAAGAACCGGGAACGAACACAAGAAGGCAACATAAATGAGGTTCTTCATCGGAGTGGTCCACTTCTGTGGGAATGCCGTCAGAGCCTCAATCTTGCCCGGTCCCGATTAATCAATGGTTAAACGCAGACCAACTCGGTGGCCGGATTGACGGGAATCATTTCGGACCCGGATGATATCTGCTACAAGGGCGCGGCCGGCCAGGTCCATTGTGGGGAAACGGAATTCATTGGGGACCCGACCATGCTGGAGCAACTCTTCAAACTGTCCGAAAACGAGACCACCGTCCGCACCGAGGTGATGGCCGGGCTGACGACTTTTCTAACGCTCGCCTACATCGTCTTCGTCAACCCGTCGATACTGGCCGAAAGCGGCATGGACCGGGGTGCGGTCTTCGTCGCCACATGCCTGGCCGCCGCCATCGGCACGGCGATCATGGGGCTTTACGCCAACTACCCGATCGCGCTGGCGCCAGGCATGGGGCTCAACGCGTACTTTACCTACGGCGTCGTGCTCGGCATGGGCCACACCTGGCAGGTGGCCTTGGGCGCCGTCTTCATCTCCGGCATCCTGTTCCTGATCCTGAGCATCCTGCCGGTCCGTGAATGGATCATCAATTCGATCCCGCGATCGCTCAAGATAGCCATATCGGCCGGTATCGGGTTGTTTCTCGCCATCATCGCGCTCAAGAACGCCGGCATCGTCGTCGACCATCCGGCGACCCTGGTGACCATGGGCGATCTGGCTAAGCCGGAACCGGTGCTCGCCGTCATCGGCTTCTTCGCGATCGCCGTGCTGACCGCCCGCGGCGTACCAGGGTCGATCATAATCTCGATCCTCGGTGTCACCGTGATCGGTGTGGCACTGGGCATCACCGAGAACCAGGGCGTCGTCTCCATGCCGCCCTCGGTGGCCCCGACCTTCGTCCAGATGGATATCGCCGGCGCCTTGGAGATCGGCCTGATCACCATCGTCTTTGCCTTCCTCTTCGTCGATCTCTTCGACACCGCCGGCACCCTGGTCGGCCTGGCCCATCGGGCCGGCATGCTCGATGAGAGGGGCCGCCTGCCGCGACTCAAGAAAGCGCTCGTCGCCGACAGCACGGCGACCATCGCCGGCGGACGCACCGGGCTGACGGCGATGACCGTCGCCGTGCTGTTCCTGGCCTGCCTGTTCCTGTCGCCCTTGGCCGGTACCATCCCGGCCTATGCGACGGCGCCGGCGCTGTTGTTCGTCGCCTGCCTGATGGTCCGCGGTCTCGCCGAGATCGATTGGGACGACATTACCGACGTGGCGCCTGCGGTCATCGCCGCCATCGCCATGCCGCTGACCTTCTCCATCGCGTCGGGCATCGGGTTCGGCTTTATCACCTTTGTCGCCGTCAAGGTCCTGGCCGGGCGCCACTATGAGGTCGGGCCGGCGATTTACGTGCTGGCCGCCGCCTTCGTCCTCAAGTTTGCACTGCTCTAAAGGACGAGAGAACCGGTCACGGTAAATTGTTCAGGCGTGTTCGCTGGTCATATTCAGGAACACGAATCCATCTGATATGTCTGGACCGTCGATACGGGGATCGGCGCGTTCCGAACATCATGGGTGGGAGATCAACAATGAAACGGTTTTTCCTGGTTTTGCCGGTGCTGCTGGCTCTTTTCGCGGCCGTCGCCACCGGACCGGTGCTGGCCGGCGCCAAGGAGCACAAGGTGGCCATTCACGTCGACGAGAACGACCCGGCACGCATGAACATGGCGCTCAACAACGCGGCCAACATCAACAAGTACTACCAAGCCAAGGGCGAAAAGGTGGAGATCGAGGTCGTCGCCTATGGCCCCGGCCTCAACATGTTCGTTGAAGGCAAGTCTCCGGTCGAACAGCGCATCGCCACCATGGGTCTGGAGATGGGCAATCTGAGCTTCTCGGCCTGCGGCAATACGCACCGCAACATGAGCGCCAAGGCCGGCAAGGACATCCAACTGGTCTCCGAGGCCAGCCTCGTGCCTTCGGGTGTCGTCCGTCTGATGGAGCTTCAGGAACAGGGTTGGAGCTACATCAGGCCCTGATCGGGCCGGACTGTTCAAGCGTTGGGGCGGAACGAGATCAGCCCCGACTGGGCGACCCAGTAGTAGATTCCGAATAGGACAGTGGCCAACACCGTCGTCACGCCCAGTTTGAGCAACATGCGGGCCTGAGCCGGCGAGCCCGGGTCCTCGCCGGGCAGCAGTTCGTCGGGATCGACCCTGCGCACGCCCCACGGCAGCACCATGAACAGCAGCAGCCACCAGATGATGACGTAGACGACGAGGCCCTCTGTCAGGGACATGGTCAGGCTTGTTCCAGTTCGACCAGGGTGCCGCAGAAATCCTTGGGGTGCAGGAAAAGGACCGGGTTGCCGTGGGCCCCGATCTTCGGCTCACCGTTGCCGATGACCCGCGCACCTTCCGCTTTCAGTTTGTCGCGCGCCTCGATGATGTCGTCAACCTCATAGCAGACGTGATGCATGCCGCCGGCCGGGTTCTTGTCGAGAAAAGCGGCGATCGGCGAATTGTCGCCGAGCGGATAGAGGAGCTCGATCTTGGTGTTGGGCAGTTCGATAAAAACCACCGTGACCCCGTGATCGGGCTCGTCCTGCGGTTCCGAGACGGTGGCGCCCAAGGTGTTCTTATAGGTTGCCGTCGCGGCTTCCAGGTCAGGGACCGCGATGGCGACGTGATTCAATCTTCCGATCATTGTTCCAGGCCTCCTTGGCTTCACGGGATGCGGACGATGTGGACTGTCGTAATGGCTCGTTTCCCAAGACTGTCGCGGAAATACCGGCGAACTGCAAGCCGAACGGCTTCCGCGGTTCGATCGTCGTCCCGCGCCTCAAGCCCGCCTAATCGCTCGACCGCCGCTTCCGCCTCGTCTAGGGCCCTCTGGCAGGCCGGACTACCTTCGTTCTCGAACAACCCCGACGTCGAAATCCGAGGGCGGGAAACGAGGGAGCCCTGCTCATCGATGACGACCGTAAGCACGGCGAAACCGTTCCACATGGTCCGTTTGCGGCTCTTAAGTATTTCGCTTTCGATGGGAACCAGCCGGCTGCCCTCAAGCGACAGGCGGCCCGAAGGCACGTGGTCGACGATACCCGCGTCACCCCGAGCCAGGCGGACGACGGATCCGTTTTCGGCGACCACCGCCTGTTCGACTTGGCACTCCTTGGCGAGATCGGCGTGAGCGCACATGTGGCGCAGTTCGCCATGGACCGGCACGGCGATCCTCGGTCTCGCCAGCTGGTACATACGGGCCAGTTCGTCGCGCGCCGGGTGGCCGGATACGTGGACCCGCTTTTCGCGCCAGGTGACGACGTTGACACCGAGGCGGATCAACTGATTCTGCAGGCGGCCGATCGCGGCCTCGTTGCCAGGGATGACCCGCGACGAGAAAATGACCGTGTCGCCGTCACCGAGCGTGACGTTCGGGTGGTCTTCAAAGGCGATACGGGTCAAGGCGGCCCGCGGTTCACCCTGCGAGCCCGTGCAAATGATGAGGGTCTTGTCATCCGGCAGAAACCCTGCGTCACCCTCGTCGATGAAGGCGGCCACGTCTTCGAGGTAGCCGTTTTCCCGGGCCGCCGCCTCGATCCGCCGCAGCGACCGGCCGGCGGTGACCACGTCGCGGCCGTTGGCCCGCGCAGCCTTGGCGATGGTTTCGAGGCGCGCCACGTTGGTTGCGAAACAGGCAACGGCGACCTTGCCGACGCAGTCCCCGATCGCGTCCGTCAGGCTTGCCAGCAAGTCCCCTTCGGAACCGGAATCGCCCGCCGAGAACACATTGGTTGAATCACAGACGATGGCCAACACGCCCTCGTCACCCAACCGCCGTAACGCATCCTCGTCGGCGGTCGGACCGACTACGGGGTCCGGGTCGAACTTCCAGTCACCCGTGTGCAGTACCGTGCCCAAGGGCGTCCTGAGAGCGATACCGTTGGGCTCAGGGATGGAGTGTGTGAGCGTGATCAGTTCCAGATCGAAGGGCCCGATCGAAAAACGGCCGTTCAGGGGAACGATGTTGATCTCGACCTCGTCGATCAAATCCACTTCGGCCAACTTTCGTTTGAGGATGGTCGCCGTGAAGGGGGTCGCGTAAACGGGGCAGCGCAACCGCGGCCACAGGTAGGGAACGGCGCCCAGGTGGTCTTCGTGGGCGTGGGTGAGAACGATGGCCAACAGCCGATCACGCTGTTCCTCGATGAATGCCGGGTCGGGCAAGATGAGATCGACGCCCGGCAGCGAACCGTCATTGAACGTGACGCCAAGGTCGACCATCAACCAGTCGTGGTCACCGGGGTCGCCGTAGGCGAAGAGGTTGAGGTTCATGCCGATCTCGCCGGCGCCACCGAGCGGAACGAATAGAAGCTCGTTTTGGTCCCCCTCGCCCATCAAGTGTTCCGCCGATAGATCGAGAACAAACCTCGAAGCGTGAGATCGCCATCGGCGGTATCGATGTCGTCACAGTATTCGGTGAAGAGCGTTGCCAAACCGCCGGTGGCGATGACCTGCATGTCCCCCTTGCCGAACTCCGTCCGGATACGCGCCACCAAACCCTCGATCATGCCCAGGTATCCCCAAAACGTTCCTGAAACCATGGCGTCGACCGTCGTCTTGCCGATCACAGGACCCGGCCGGGTGACGCCGACGCGGGGCAACTGCGCGGCTGCTTGATGAAGCGCCTCGAGGCTCAGGTTGATACCGGGTGCGATGGCGCCGCCGCGGTAATTCCCGTCATCGTCGATCACGTCGAAGGTGGTTGCGGTGCCGAAATCGACGACGATCATCGGGCCACCGTACCTCTCGTGGGCGGCGACGGCGTTGACCAGGCGGTCGGCACCCACCTCTTCCGGGCGGTCGATCAGAATATCCAGCCCAAGATCGACGCCGTCTTCTCCGATCACCAATGGCTCACAGGAAAAGTACTTCCGGCATAGGGTCTTGAGCGAAAACAGGGTTGCCGGGACGACGGTGGCGATTATGGCGTTGGATATCCGGTCTCGATTCAGTCCCGAGAGCGCCATCAACTGCTCGAGCCATATGCCGAACTCATCGGCGGTGCGGTTGGCGTCCGTTGACGAGCGCCATTCCCCTTGGACGGTACCGTCGAAATCGAAAACGGCAAAAACGATGTTGGTGTTACCGGAATCAATGGCCAGCAGCATCCGTTTGCTCCGATCTACCAGAAGAACACGTCGCCGGCGGTTATGTGCCGACGTGTGCCCGCTTCGTTGACGACCAAGGCGCCCGTTTCGTCCAAATCCTCGAATACCCCGGTGACGTCAACGTCGCCGAGACGTACCCGGATCGGCTCGCCCTGTCCGATGCAGTGGGCCAGCCAAGAACGGCGGACGGTGTCAAATCCCTCGACTTCCCACTTCCGGGACCAGTGAAGGAACCGTTCGCAATAACGCGCGAGAATGACCTCCAGCGAAGCGTCCCAGCCCTCGGCGCTGAGCGAGGTCGCCGGAAATGCCGTGGCCTGGGGATGGGTTTCCACGTTGAGACCCATGCCGACGACGAGCCACTTGGCGTTGTTGCCTTCGCCGCTCGCCGTCTCCATGAGGATTCCCGCGACTTTCTTGCCGTTGACCAGGACATCGTTCGGCCATTTGCACCGGATCTGGTGGCTCGCCGGGGCGAAGCCGTCTAAGGCCTCAATGACCGCGACGGCGGCAATAAAGCTGTATGCGGAAAGGTCGGTGACCGGAGCGTCCGGGCGCAGGATGATCGAGGTATAGAGGTTTCCCGGCGGGCTGGTCCAAGAGCGGCCGCGGCGACCTTTTCCGGCGACTTGTTCTTTTGCCCATACCAACGTGTAGTTTGGTGCGGCCCCTATACCCTCGTCCGCACGGCGTTTGGCTTCCGTGTTGGTGCTGCCTACCGTGTCGAGCGCGATGAGATTGAAGGGTTCGGGGATTAGCGGGTTCTGCATCAGCCCGGGAACAACGCCGCCGCCGCGGCTGCCGCGCTGTCGAGGACCGGCGTCGGATAGACGAAGAACATGACGATCAAGAGACCGGCCAGGGCGACGACAAAACCGATGGGCCGCTCGACGGGCCGGTCCAGGGTTTCGCCTGCTTCATCGAAATACATGACGCGGATAATGCGGATGTAATAGAAGGCGCCGACGACGCTGGTCAGGACGCCGATGACCGCGAGGCCGTAGAGATGGGCATCGATGGCCGCGAGGAAGATGTAGAACTTCCCGAAGAACCCGGCCAATGGCGGAATGCCGGCCATGGAAAACATGAACACGGCCAATGCTGCCGCCATCATCGGATGGGACTTGCTGAACCCAGCGAGGTCGCTGATTTCCTCGACCATCCGATCGCCTCGTTTCATGGCGAGGATGCAGGCGAAGGCGCCGACGTTCATGACCAGATAAATGGCGAGATAAATCAGGATACCGCGCACACCGACCTCATCACCGACGGCGAGGCCGATGAGTGCGTAACCCACGTGGCCGATTGAGCTGTAGGCCATCAGGCGTTTGATGTTGGTCTGGTTGACAGCGGCGAAGGCGCCGAGAACCATCGACGCCACCGATACGAAGACGACGATCTGCTGCCATTCGGAAATCAGGCTGCCGAAGGGGCCGACCATGACGCGGACAAAAAGCCCCAAGGCGGCGATCTTCGGCGCCACCGCAAAGAACGCGGTGACCGGCGTCGGCGCGCCCTCGTAAACGTCGGGTGTCCACATGTGGAACGGTACGGCGGAAACCTTGAACGCCAGGCCGGCAAGCACGAAGACGATACCGAAGATGACCCCAAGGCCGGGACCATGCTCGCCCGACGCCGCCAGAACCGTCGCCAACTGATCGAAATTCGTCGTGCCGGCGAAACCGTAGACCAGGGAACTGCCGTAGAGCAGCATGCCCGAGGCCAGGGCGCCCAAGACGAAGTACTTCAGGCCGGCTTCCGTCGAGCGTTGATCGTCACGCTGGAAGGCCGCGATGACATAAAGCGACAGGCTCTGCATCTCGAGCCCGAGATAGAGCGAGATCAGATCGTTGGCCGATACCATCATCAACATGCCGAGAACGGCGAACATGACGAGGATCGGGAACTCGAAGCGCGCCATGTTCTGACGCACGAGGAAACCCTGGGCGATGACCAGTGTCCCACCGGCTGCGATGAGGACCAGGGCCTTGCAGAAGACGGAGAACGGGTCGCTGACGAACATGTTGCCGAATATCAGGATCCGGCCGCTCGAGAAGCTTACGGCGAGCAGGATCGTCAGGGCGAAAACGATGAGTGTCAGCCAGGAGACGAGTTCGGCCGTCTGGCGTTCGCTGTCCGGCCCATCGGCCTTCCGGAAGACGCCCAGCATAAGGAGCGACATGCCGATTACGGCCAGGAAAAGCTCAGGAAAAGCGGGGATCAGTTCAGCTATGGTCATCGCCGCATCTCCTCAACGCCCAGCCATCATGGTGTTGCCGCCGGCTGCCAGGGCGGTTTCGACCTGTTGCAACAGGTTCTCGACGGAAACGTGCATGATGTCGAGGAACGGTGATGGGTAGATCCCCATCCACAAGGTCAGCACGATCAACGGCGCGAAAACGGCCCATTCGCGCGGGCTCATGTCGAGGATCTTGGCCAGAGACTCCTTGGTCAACTGACCGAAAATGATGCGCCGGTAGAGATAGAGCATGTAGGCCGCACCCAGGATGACGCCGGTTGCCGCCAGGGCCGCGACCCAGGTGTTGACCTGAAAGAGCCCGACCAGGACCAGGAACTCGCCGACGAAACCGCCGGTTCCCGGCAGGCCGACGGAGGCCAGCATGAAGATCATGAAGACCAGCGCGTAGCCCGGCATGCGGTGAACGAGGCCGCCGTAGGTCTCGATGTCGCGGCTGTGCATGCGGTCGTAGACGACGCCGACGATGAGGAACAATGCGGCCGAAACGATGCCGTGCGACAGCATCTGGTAAATGGCGCCCTCGATCCCCTGGATGGTCAGGGTAAAGGTGCCGGCGGTGACGAAACCCATGTGGGCGATCGACGAATAGGCGATCAGCTTCTTCATGTCCTCCTGGGCCAGCGCCACCAGCGAGGTATAGACCACGGCGACGATGCTCAGCGTATAGATGAGCGGCGTGAACATGACGCTGGCTTCCGGGAACAGGGGCAGCGAGAAGCGGAGAAAGCCGTAACCGCCAAATTTCAGAAGCACACCAGCAAGGATCACCGAGCCCGCCGTCGGTGCCTCCACGTGGGCGTCCGGCAGCCAGGTATGGACGGGCCACATGGGGACCTTGACGGCGAAGGACGCGAAGAAGGCCAGCCATAGCCACGGCTGGATGGCGACCGGCAGGCTGTGCGTCATCAGTTCCGGGATGTCGGTGGTGCCGGCGTCGAAGTAGATGGCCAGCATGGCCAGCAGCATCAGGACCGAACCCAGAAGCGTGTAGAGGAACAGCTTAAAAGCCGCGTAGACGCGGCGCGGGCCGCCCCAGATGCCGATGATGACGAACATCGGGATCAGTACCGCTTCGAAGAAGATGTAGAAGACGACCAGATCGAGGGCACAGAACATGCCGACCATGAACGTCTCGAGGATCAGGAAGGAAATCATGTATTCCTTGACCCGGACGGTGATCGCTTCCCAGCTGGCGAGCACGCAGATCGGCGTCAGCAGCGTCGTCAACAACACGAACAGCACGGAGATGCCGTCGACACCCATGTGGTACGAGATGCCGAACTGCGGCATCCATGCGGCCTTTTCGACGAATTGGAACGCCGCCGTCGAGGTGTCGAACTTGAACCACAGGAACAACGACACGGCGAAATTGATCGTCGATGTCCACAACGCCGTGAACCGCGCGTTACGGGCAACGACTTCGCCTTCACCGCGGATGCTCAGAATAAAGAGCGCGCCGAGCAGCGGCAGGAACGTTATCAGCGAAAGAATGGGGATATCGCTCATCTGCGCCCTACCCTGCGTTCACGAAAAGATACCAAGTGATGAGAACCACGACCCCGATCAACATGGCGAAGGCGTAATGGTAGAGATAGCCGGTCTGTAGCGCGGCGGCGCGCCGGGCCAGGTGACGGACGGCACCGGAGACACCGTCGGGGCCGAGTCCATCGATCAGGGTACCGTCACCGGTCTTCCAGAAACCCTTGCCGAGATAGAATGCCGGCCGGACGAACATCCAGTCGTAGAGTTCGTCGAAATACCATTTGTTGAGCAGGAATTCGTAGAGGGTCCTGAAGCGACTCGCCAACATGGCAGGGATGCCGGGGGCAAACATGTAGAGCACGTAAGCGAGTCCGATGCCAGCAAGGCCGACGGCTATGGGCGCGACTTTGACCCAGACCGGAACATGGTGGGCGTTCTCAAGCGCATCATGGCCGGGAAGAACCAGGATCGAATTGCCCCAGAAGGCTGCCGTATCGTGGCCAACGAAACTCTCGTATCCGAGAATGCCGGCGAAGACAGCACCAGCGGCCAGCACGAACAGTGGCAGGATCATCACCTTCGGGCTCTCATGGACGTGCGCCATCACCTTCTCGTCGGCGCGCGGAGCCCCGTGGAAGGTCATGATGATCAGGCGCCAGGAGTAGAATGCAGTCAGGAACGCGGCCGTGAGGCCCAGCCAAAACGCATACTGACCGATTCCCGTATGGGCGCCGTAAGCCGCTTCGAGGATCACATCCTTTGAGAAGAATCCGGCAAATCCAAACGGCGTACCGGGTATGCCGATACCGGCCAGCGACAAACTGCCGATCCACATGAGCACGTAGGTGACCGGAATCATCTTATAGATGCCGCCCATCTTGCGCATGTCCTGTTCGTCGGACATGGCGTGGATGACCGAGCCGGCGCCGAGGAACAGCAGCGCCTTGAAGAACCCGTGGGTCATCAGGTGGAAGATGCCGGCCGAATAGGCCGACACGCCACAGGCGAAGAACATGTAGCCCAACTGCGAGCAGGTCGAATAGGCGATGACGCGTTTGATGTCGTTCTGCACGCAGCCGATGGTGGCGGCGAAAATGGCGGTGCTGGCGCCGATGAAGGTGACGACCGTCAAGGCCGTGTCCGAATACTCGAACAGCGGCGACAGGCGGGCCACCATGAAGATGCCGGCGGTGACCATGGTCGCCGCATGGATGAGGGCGGAGACCGGCGTCGGGCCTTCCATGGCGTCCGGCAACCAGGTGTGCAGCCCGATCTGCGCCGATTTGCCCATGGCGCCGACGAACAGCAGCAGGCAGATGATGGTCAACGCGTGGAACTCGGTACCGAATACCATAAGGGTATCCTCGGCCTTCGAACCGGCGAGCCCGAAGATGGTATCCAGGTGCACGGTCTCGAACAGCATGAAGACGGCGAAGATGCCGAGCGCGAAACCGAAGTCGCCGACCCGGTTGACCAGGAAGGCCTTGATGGCCGCGGCGTTGGCCGACGGCCGGTTGTACCAGAAGCCGATCAGCAGATAGGATGCGAGGCCGACCCCTTCCCAGCCGAAGAAAAGCTGTACCAGGTTGTCGGCGGTGATCAGCATCAGCATGAAGAAGGTGAAAAGGCTCAGGAAGCTCATGAACCGCGGGATCGACGGGTCATGGTGCATGTAGCCGACCGAATAGATATGGACCATGGCCGAGACCACGGTGACGACGATCATCATCACGGCGGTCAGGCTGTCGACCTTGAGCGCCCAGGAAGCCTCGAGGGTGCCGGAATCGATCCAGGTGAAGAGTTCGACCGTCCGCGCGTTGCCATTCAAGGCCACATCGACGAAGACGACGACGGCGAGCACGGCTGAGGTCACGAGGGCCAGGCAGGTCGCCCATTGCGCCGCCTGGTCCCGGCGGTGTTGCACTTCCTTGTCGGCCTCCGGCAGGAAGACGATCAGGCCGGCGATGATCGAGCCGATCAGGGGAAGAAAGACGACGAGCGTATCGATCATCTGCGCTTAGCCCTTCATCATATTGATGTCTTCAACCGCGATCGAACCGCGGTTGCGGAAATAGACGACGAGGATGGCCAAGCCGATGGCCGCCTCGGCCGCCGCCACCGTGAGGACGAACATGGCGAAGACCTGCCCCACGAGATCGCCCAGTTCCGCGGAAAAGGCCACTAGGTTGATGTTGACGGCGAGCAGCATCAGTTCGACGGACATCAGGATGACGATGACGTTCTTACGGTTGAGGAAAATGCCGAAGATCCCCGTCGTGAACAGGATTGCGGCAACCGTCAGATAGTGTCCCAAGCCGATCTCGAACATCAGATACCCTTTCCGGTCTCGACCTTGCGGACCTCGACCGTGTCTTCGGCCCGGCGCGCCAGTTGATCACCGATCACCTGTTTCTTAACGCCGCTACGCTTACGATGGGTCAGGACGATCGCTCCGATCATGGCGACAAGCAGGATCATACCCGCGGCCTCGAAGAGGTAGATGTACTGGGTGTACATGATCTCGCCCAAGGCATGGGTATTGGTCGTTGAGCTTGCCGCCGGCGCCGGGGCTCCCAGCGATTGCGCCGCTTCCGGCGCCATGTGCCAGCCGCCCAGGACAACCGCCAGTTCGACCAAAAGCACCAAACCGATCAAGGCGCCGATCGGAAGGTATTGCAGGAAACCCTGTCGCAGTTCGACAAAATTGATGTCGAGCATCATGACGACGAACATGAACAGCACGGCGACGGCCCCGACGTAGACGACGACCAGGATCATCGCCAGGAACTCGGCACCGAGAAGTACGAATAATCCGGCTGAGTTGAAAAACGCGAGGATCAGGAAGAGCACGGAATGCACCGGGTTGCGCGCCGAGATCACGAGAACGCCGGCGGCGACCGTGATGAAGGCGAACATGTAGAATGCGAGGGCCTGGATCATTTTATTATCTGTTCCTTCTCGGGTTCGGTCCCTCAGCGGTACGGCATGTCCGCCTGCAGGCGGTCGGCCAGTTCCGCTTCCCAACGGTCACCGTTGGCCAGCAGTTTTTCCTTGTCGTACATCAACTCTTCGCGGGTCTCCGTGGAAAATTCGAAATTCGGTCCTTCAACGATGGCGTCCACCGGGCAAGCTTCCTGACAGAGGCCACAGTAGATACATTTGCACATGTCGATGTCGTAACGCGTCGTCCGCCGGCTGCCGTCGTCGCGGGGCTCGGCCTCGATGGTGATGGCCAGCGCCGGACAAATCGCCTCGCAGAGCTTGCAGGCGATGCAGCGTTCCTCGCCATTGGGGTATCGGCGGAGCGCGTGTTCGCCACGGAACCGCGGGCTCAGCGGGCCTTTTTCAAAGGGATAGTTGAGGGTCACCTTGGGGCGGAACATGTAGCGCAGGGTCAGCCACATGCCGCTGACCAGTTCGCCCAGGAGGACCGTTTGTGCGCTTCGTCCAATGAAACCCATCTTCCCCTCCTCCTATCCGACCGTGGGCGCCAAATCGAAGGCGACGAGAACGCCTGATACGATGGCCACTGCGGCCAGCGATACCGGCAAGAACACCTTCCAGCCGAGACGCATCAGCTGGTCGTAGCGGTAGCGCGGGAACGTCGCCCGCACCCACAGGAAAAAGAACAATACGAACGCGATCTTGCCGGCGAACCAGATGGGCCCGGGTATCCAGTTGAACGGAATGATGTCCATGGGGGGCAACCAGCCGCCGAGGAACAGAACCGTCGTCATGCTGGCCATCAGAATCATGTTGGCGTATTCGCCGAGGAAGAAGAGCGCGAAGGTCATCGCCGAATACTCGACGTTGTAGCCGGCGACCAGTTCGGCTTCGGCTTCCGGCAGGTCGAACGGATGGCGGTTGGTCTCGGCCAGTGTCGAGACGAAGAAGATCACCGCCATCGGGAACAGCGGGATGACGAACCAGACCTTTTTCTGGGCGAGAACGATTTCCGAAAGGTTGAGCGAGCCGACGCAAAGCAACACGGTGATGATAACGAATCCCATGGAGACTTCGTAGGACACCATCTGCGCCGCGGACCGAAGGGCGCCGAGGAATGCGTAACGCGAATTGGACGCCCACCCGGCCATAAGGATCCCGTACACGCCGAGCGACGAGATTGCGAACAGGTAGAGGATACCGACATTGATATCGGCCAGGACCAAGCCGTCCCCGAACGGAATGACGGCCCAGGCGACCAGGGCGAGGATGAAGGTCAGCATCGGCGCGACGATGAACACACCGCGGTTGGCGCCCGTCGGTATAACCGTTTCCTTGAGGAACAATTTGACGCCATCCGCGATCGGCTGCAGCAGCCCGAAAGGCCCGACGACGTTCGGACCCTTGCGCAGGTGCATGGCGCCGATGATCTTGCGTTCCGCATAGGTCAGATAGGCGACCGAAAGCATCACCGGGATGACGATGACGACGATCTTGATGACCGTCCAAACGGTCGGCCAGATATATGCGTCCCAGAGCTCAGCCATCGGTACCGGTCTTCACTTCGTTTTCACCAAGGAATTCAGCCGCGCAGCGCGCCATCGTCTCGGACGAGCGGCTGATCGGGTCGGTCATGTAGAAATTACCGATCGGCGAGAGTAACGGAGTGTCGGCAACCTCGCCGTCATCACCGAATTCCGCCCATTCGGCCGGAGACGTATTGTCGGGATTGAGGAACCCACTGTTGATATCGACGAGGCGGCCACGAACCTGGTTGAGATCATTGTAAGGCAGCGTATTGCCGAGCACCTCGGATAGCGCCCGGATGATGGCCCAGTCTTCGCGCGCCTCACCCGGCGGGAACACTGCCCGGCGCGTCAGTTGTACGCGCCCTTCCGTGTTCACGTAGGTGGCGTTCTTTTCCGTGTAGGCAGCACCGGGCAGGATGACGTCGGCGCGGTGGGCGCCGGCATCGCCGTGATGGCCCTGGTAGATTACGAAGGCATCGCCCAAACGATCCATATCGATCTCATCGGCACCGAGAAGGTAAACGGCCTTGACCGAGCCCGAATCGGCCCCGGCCAGGATACCGGCGACGTCGAGGCCGCCTTCGCTGGGGACGAAACCGAGGTCGAGACCGCCGGTACGCGCCGCCGCCGTGTGAAGAACATTGAACCCGTTCCAATTGCTGGACGGCATGATCATGCCGGTTTTATCGGCAATTTGCCGGGCCAGACCGAGGATAGCGCCGCTGTCCTCGCGGTTCAGCGCGCCTTGCCCGAGGATCAACATTGGGTTCGATGCGGCCTTCAGGGCTTTGGCGAAACCACCGCGTCCGGCCGCCAAGGAATTGAGCACGGAGGCGGTTTCTCCCAAGTGTTCGTACGGATAGGTCAAATCCGCCGCGCCGCCAACCAAGCCGATCGAGAGCCCGCCGCGAACCCAGCGCTTGCGGATTCTCGCGTTGAGGACCGGCGCCTCCCGCCGCGGATTGGTTCCGATCAATAAGATGGCGTCGGCCTGATCGATGCCAGCAATTGTCGTGTTGAACAGGTAACTGGCCCGCACGGATGCATCAATCCGGGCGCCGTCCTGGCGGCAATCAAGGTTCTCCGAGCCAAGTCCCTGCATCAGATCCTTGAGCGCCGCCATCGATTCACAGTCGGCGAGATCGCCGGCAATGGCGGCAATTCCAGATCCGGAAAGCCCCTTCAGTCCGTTGGCCACGGCGGAAAACGCTTCCTGCCACGTCGCCGGGACCAACTTTCCGTCGCGCCGAATATAAGGCTTATCGAGCCGCTGGCGTTTCAGGCCGTCACAGGCGAACCGGGACTTATCGGAAACCCATTCCTCGTTGATGTCTTCGTTAAGCCTCGGCAGGACCCGCATGACCTCGGGACCGCGGGTGTCGATGCGAATGTTCGCCCCAACGGCATCGAGAACGTCGATCGACTCCGTCTTTCCCAACTCCCAAGGGCGCGCATGGAAGGCATAGGGCGCAGACGTCAAGGCGCCGACGGGGCACAGGTCGATCAGGTTGCCCGACAGCTCGGACGTCAGCGCCTTTTCCACGTAGGTCCCGATTTCAGTGTTCTCACCGCGCCCGGTGGCACCCAATTCGGGGACGCCGGCGACCTCGCTGGCAAAGCGAACACAGCGCGTGCAATGGATGCACCGCGTCATGATCGTCTGGATCAACGGGCCCATGTATTTGTCTTTGACGGCCCGCTTGTTCTCGAGATAGCGGCTGCGATCGAGGCCGTAGGCCATGGCCTGGTCCTGCAAGTCGCACTCGCCGCCCTGGTCACAGATCGGGCAATCGAGCGGGTGGTTGATCAACAGGAACTCCATGACGCCGCGCCGCATCTTCTGGACTTCCGGCGTGTTGGTCTCGATCACCATTCCCTCGGCCACGGGCATGGCACAGGACGCCACCGGTTTCGGCGCACGCTCCATGGAGACCAGGCACATGCGGCAATTGCCGGCGACAGAGAGGCGTTCGTGGAAGCAGAACCGGGGGATCTCGATACCTTCCTGCTCGCAGGCTTGAAGGACCGTCATACCGGCTTCGGCTTCGACCTCGTTTCCGTCAATGGTGAGTTTGACCATCTCTCAACCTTTATGCGGCCTTTGTATCGCGGGCCTTGAAGTCATTGATTTTCTTTTCCATTTCAGGGCGGAAGTGCCGAATAAGTCCCTGGATGGGCCAGGCCGCCGCGTCGCCCAAGGCGCAAATCGTGTGTCCTTCGATCTGGCGGGTTGCCTCTTCCAAAGTATCGATTTCGTGGAGTTCCGCGTTGCCAGTGGCAATACGCTCCATCATGCGCCACATCCAGCCGGTCCCTTCGCGGCACGGTGTGCACTGGCCGCAGCTTTCGTGCTTGTAGAAAGCGGACAGGCGGCAAATGGCGCGGACGATGTCGGTCGATTGATTCATGACCATGACCGCCGCCGTGCCAAGACCCGAGCGGGCTTCTTTCAGGGAATCGAAATCCATGTGGACGGTTTCGCAAAGCGATTTGGGAAGGACGGGGACCGACGCGCCGCCGGGTATCACGCCGAGCAGATTGTCCCAGCCGCCGCGTACGCCGCCGGCGTGTTTGTCGATCAGTTCCTTGAGGGGGATTCCCATCTCCTCCTCGACTGTGCACGGCTTGTTAACATGTCCGGAGACGTTGAAAAGCTTTGTGCCCGTGTTGTTCGGCTTGCCGAGGCCGGCGAACCAAGCTCCGCCGCGCCGCATGATGTCCGGCACCACGGAAATGGACTCGACATTGTTGACCGTCGTCGGGCAACCGTACAAGCCGACGTTGGCTGGAAACGGCGGTTTTAGCCGCGGTTGGCCTTTTTTGCCCTCGAGACTTTCGATAAGAGCCGATTCCTCACCGCAGATATAGGCACCAGCGCCGCGGTGGATATAAAAGTCGAATTTGTACCCGGTGCCGCAGGCGTCATCGCCTATCAAACCAGCCTCATAAGCTTCATCGACGGCGCGCTGCAAAGCTTCGGCTTCCCGATAGAACTCGCCGCGGATGTAGCAGTAAGCCGCATGGGCGCTCATGGCGTACGATGCGATAAGCGCGCCCTCGACCAGCTTGTGCGGGTCGTTGCGCATGATCTCGCGGTCCTTGCAGGTCCCCGGTTCACCCTCGTCGGCATTGATGACGAGGTAGTGCGGTCGGTCGCCGACTTCCTTCGGCATGAACGACCACTTCATGCCGGTGCCGAAACCAGCGCCGCCCCTGCCGCGCAGCCCAGACGCCTTAACCTCCTCGATAATCGCTTCCTTGCCTTTTTCGATTATCGCCTTGGTAGCGTCCCAGTCGCCCCGTTTACGGGCACCGTCGAGGCCCGGATCTTCCAGTCCGTAGATATTGGTGAAGATGCGATCCTTGTCGGCGAGCATCACGCATCCTCCTTATGGGTCTTGACCTGGTCGGCCTGGTGAAGGAGCGAAGTCAATCCGCCCATCGGCTCGCAGGTGTGCCGGCCGGCTTGCGAACCGGTTTTCGGCTGGCGGCCGGCGGCCAGGTCTTCGAGGATTGCTTCCGTGCTGTCGGAATCGAGGTCTTCGTAGTAATCGTCGTCGATCTGCATCATTGGTGCGTTGACACAGGCGCCGAGACACTCGACTTCGGTCAACGTAAACTGCCCGTCGTCGGTCGTTTCGCCGCTCTCGATCCCCAGTTTATTCTTGCAGGCGGAGACGATGCTGTCGGATCCCCGCAGCCAGCAGGGCAAGTTCGTACAAACCTGAACGTGATGTTTGCCGACCGGCTTGAGGTTATACATCGTGTAAAACGTTGCCACCTCATAAACACGGATCGGCGGCATTTCGAGCATCTCGGCGACATGGTCCATGGCCGCTTTCGACAACCAGTTGTCGTTCTGGCGCTGGGCCAAATCAAGCAGCGGCATAACAGCGCTCGCCTGCCATGCGTCCGGATACTTGGCAATGATGTCCTTCGCCTTGGCGGCGTTTTCGGATGTGAAAGCGAAGGTGCCCTGGCCTTCGACTGTGTTCGCCGTATTCGTCATCGGTCAATCTCACCAAACACAATGTCGAGGGAACCCAAATTGGCGACCGCGTCAGCAAGCATGTGTCCCTTCGACAGCAACTCCATGCCCTGCAAATGCGCGAAACCGGGCGAACGTATCTTGCATCGATAGGGTTTGTTGGTTCCGTCCGACATCAGAAAAACCGCGAACTCCCCTTTCGGCGCCTCGACGGCCGAGTAGGTTTCGCCGGCGGGAACGTGGAACCCTTCGGTGAACAGTTTGAAATGGTGGATCAGGGCCTCCATCGAGCCTTTCATGTGGCCGCGGCGCGGCGGCGAGACTTTTCGGTCGTCGACCTTGCATGGTCCGTCCGGCATGTTTTCAAGGCACTGGTTGATGATCTTGAGGCTTTCGCGCATTTCAATGATGCGGACCAGGTAGCGGTCGTAACAGTCCCCGTGCTTGCCGATCGGAATATCAAAATCCATTTCCGCATAGGCGTCGTAAGGTTGGGATTTCCGAAGGTCCCAGGGGACGCCAGAGGCGCGCAGATTGGGGCCGGTGAAACCCCAGTCGAAACACTGGTCGGCGGTGATGACGCCGATATCGACGGTACGCTGCTTGAAGATGCGGTTTTCAGTCAGCAAGGTTTCCAGGTCGTCGATGACCTGTGTGTACCCAACGGCCCAATCCGCGATGTCTTCGGCGAGGCCGTCGGGCATGTCGTATGAGACACCGCCCGGACGGAAATAGTTCATGTGCAGACGCGCGCCGCAAACGCGTTCGCAGAATTCCATCAGGCGTTCGCGTTCCTCAAATCCCCACAACATCGGCGTCATCGCCCCAACATCCATGGCGAACGCGCAGATGTTGAAGTTGTGATTGAGAATGCGGCCAATCTCGGCAAACAAGACCCGCAAATACTGGGCGCGGCGCGGGATTTGGACGCCGAGCAGCTTTTCCGTCGCCAATACGAAAGCGTGTTCCTGGTTTTGAGGAGACACGTAGTCGAGGCGGTCGAAATAGGGCACGGCCTGTACGTAGGTCTTATATTCGATGAGTTTTTCCGTGCCCCGGTGGAGAAGGCCGATATGAGGGTCGGCGCGGTCGATGACCTCACCATCCATTTCGAGGACCATTCGCAGGACACCGTGGGCCGCCGGGTGCTGCGGACCGAAGTTGAGGTTATAGTTCTTGATTTCCCGTTCGGCCATCAGCTGGGATCTCCTTCCGCCGTATCCTCGGCCTTTTCGTCACCCGGGAGAGATTGCGGAGCGCCCTCCCAGGGGCTGAGGAAATCAAACGCGCGGAACTCCTGCACCAACTTCACCGGTTCGTAGACGACCCGTTTTTGCTCATCGTCGTAGCGCATCTCGACAAACCCGGTGAGCGGGAAGTCCTTGCGCAACGGATGGCCTTCAAAGCCATAGTCCGTCAAAAGCCGCCTAAGATCCGGATGTTCAGAGAAATAGATACCGAAGAGGTCCCAGGTTTCCCGTTCAAACCAGTTGGCCGCGTTGAATACGCTGGTCACCGAGGGAACCGGTTCGTCTTCACTGGTCCAAACCCGGACCCGAATCCGGAAATTATGGGTCAGGCTCAACAGATTGTAGACGACGGCGAAGCGTGGGTCGCGGTCGGGATGATCGGTTCCGCATATGTCGACCAACTGTTTGAACTGGCAATTAACGTCGTCGCGAAGGAACAACATCACCTTTACGATGTTCTCACGTTTGACGGTGATCATCAGTTCGTCGAGCGCAATTTCGGCTGCGGACACGTCATCCGCGACGGCATTCTCGATGTATTTCTTCAGTTCGTTGAGGTCGAGGTCCATATCGGGTGCCTTGGGTTCTCTCCAGCCGCGCCGTCAGCGCCACAGGGTTCCTGTTCGCCTGATCTTCTTCTGCAACTGCAACACGCCGTAGACAAGCGCTTCCGCCGTTGGCGGACACCCCGGAACATAAACGTCAACCGGAACGACACGATCGCACCCGCGGACCACCGAGTAAGAATAGTGGTAGTACCCGCCACCGTTGGCACACGACCCCATGGAAATAACGTACCTCGGTTCGGCCATCTGGTCGTAAACCTTGCGGAACGCTGGCGCCATTTTGTTGGTCAAGGTCCCGGCAACGATGATCACGTCTGATTGACGGGGACTCGGACGCGGCACAACACCGAAACGGTCGAGATCATATCGGCTGCAATAGGAATGGATCATCTCAACGGCGCAACACGCGAGCCCGAACGTCATCGGCCATATGGAGCCGGTTCGTGCCCAATTGACGAGTTTATCGAGGTTGGCGACGACGAACCCTTTGTCCTGAAGCTCTCCCGCCATCTGTTTTAAGAGCAGGTCCTGCTCGGGTCCCGGGGGTAGTGGAGAGGATTGTTCTACTCCCATTCCAATGCCCCTTTTCTCCATTCGTAAATGAAACCGACGGTTAGGATGGCAAGGAAAATCATCATCGACCAGAAACCGAAGACACCGATCTTCCCGAGGCTGATCGCCCAGGGAAATAGAAAGGCGACTTCAAGGTCGAAAATGATGAACAGTATGGCGACGAGATAAAATCGCACGTCGAACTTCTGGCGCGAGTCGCCAAAGGCATCGAAACCGCATTCGTACGTTGAGTTTTTTTCAACGTCGGGACGTTGTGTGGCTACGATGTAGGAAGCCGCAACGGCAATGCAGGCGATAGCAATGGCGATCCCGAGGAATATGAGAATCGGCAAATATTCCGACAGTAAGGAATCCAACTGTATCCCCCTCGTAAACCCTTCCTCGAACTCGCGCTACCCTGCCCTACCTGATCAGCTTTCGCAATACAAAAGCCGTGCCCGTAGATGTGCCTCGCAAAGCTCAAACAAAGCTGCTGGCGGACACCGGTTCGTCTGTGGGATCACCTGGAAAGTGGCGGGAGTGACGGGACTCGAACCCGCGGCCTCTGGCGTGACAGGCCAGCGCTCTAACCAACTGAGCTACACCCCCATCCGGTACCTTGGTTTTCCGAACGAAATGATCGCCGGTAACCGTCAGGGAGGGGAGGTGTAATCCACCCCCGAAGGGGTGTCAAGCGCTCTCCGAGCAATAGGAGACGATGCGAGGCGACGCGGTGGCAAAAAGAAAATGGTGGGCGGTGACGGGATCGAACCGCCGACCTTTCGGGTGTAAACCGAACGCTCTCCCAGCTGAGCTAACCGCCCTGTTCCACGGCCGGAAAATACTCGCTTTGCCTCCGCTATTTCAAGGCCGATCGATGGGATGCGGCCGGTCACAAGATCGGAAAATGAAAACCGGCCGCCCCGATCAGGAACGGCCGGTTTTCCAGTCAAATGAGGCGTCGTCAGTTGACGGCGGACTTGAGCCCTTTGCCTGCTTTGAACTTCGGCTGCTTGGAGGCCGGAATCTGAATCGTATCCCCGGTCCGCGGATTGCGGCCGGTGGTGGCTGCACGGTTCGAAACGCTGAACGTACCGAACCCGACCAAACGAACTTCCGAACCGCCTTTCAAAGCGCTGGTGATGGCGTCGAATACGCCATCAACGGCTTTGCCAGCATCGGCTTTGGAGAGTCCCGAGTTGTTGGCAACAGCAGCAATCAGATCATTCTTATTCAATGGATGGCCCCCTTTTCTCTATTGGTGGATGGCGAAAACTAAAACCTTTGAAAGCCTGGGAATCCCCTGGATTCCTTCGACTTCATCGATGGCCGCGAGTCTAATTGCGCGAAACGAAACCCGTCAATTCAACAACTGCGTTTTTCCGCGGAATCTTGCGGGTTTTGGCCTAAGTGCCCGGTCTTAAACAAAGATTGGCGATGGAACGGAAGCGAAACAAGCCGCGAAATCGTCATCGAGGACGCTACAAATGCCGGAAAAGTCAGCGAATCGAGCGAATCGGGGGCGCTTCCGGCCCGGTTTTCCGGGACTTTTCGCCTTTCGGCCGCATCAATCAATGCGTGACAACGTCGCTCAATTCCTCATCGTCGCCGACCGCACTCACCGACTTCTCGATTTCGTCCTCTTCCGTCCATTCGATGGGTGTGAGCGGTTTGGCGAGCGCTTTCTCGAGAACTTCCTCGACGACCGTCACCGGAATGATATCGAGACCGCGTTTTACGTTCTCGGGAATGTCCTCAAGGTCTTTTTCGTTTTCCTTTGGGATAAGGACTGTGCGAATCCCGCCCCGAAGGGCGGCCAACAACTTTTCCTTCAAGCCGCCGATCGGTAACACCCGACCGCGCAGCGTGACCTCGCCGGTCATGGCCGTGAACTTGTCGACGGGAGTTCCGGTCAACACCGACACGATCGACGTAACCATGGCAACACCGGCGGAGGGTCCGTCTTTCGGCGTCGCCCCTTCCGGTACGTGGACGTGAATGTCCTTCTTGTTGAACAGCGGCGGCTCGATCCCGAAATCGACTGCGCGCGATTGGACAAATGACTTGGCAGCCTGGATCGATTCGGTCATCACATCGCCGAGTTTGCCAGTGATGGTCATCTTGCCCTTGCCGGGGACCATCACCGCCTCGACGTTGAGCAATTCGCCGCCGACCTCCGTCCATGCCAGGCCCGTCGTCACCCCGACGAGATCTTCCTTTTCGATCTCACCGAAACGATAGCGTTTGATGCCAGCCATCTTTCCGAGGTTGCGTCGGGTGATTGACACGCTCTTTTTGTCGCCCATCAGGATTTCCTTGACGGACTTACGCGCCAGATTGGCGATCTCCCGTTCCAGGTTACGAACACCGGATTCCTTGGTGTAGAAACGGATCAGATCACGAAGCCCGGACTCCGAAATCGCCCATTCGCCTTCCTTCAGGCCGTGTTTTTCGATCTGCTTCGGGATCAGGTGACGGCGCGCAATCTCAACCTTCTCGTCTTCCGTGTATCCCGAGAGCCGGATCACCTCCATGCGGTCGAGCAAAGGGCCTGGAATGTTGAGCGTGTTCGCCGTCGTCACGAACATGACGTCCGACAAATCGTAGTCGACCTCAAGATAGTGGTCATTGAAGGCCGAATTCTGTTCCGGGTCGAGCACTTCAAGCAACGCCGACGCCGGGTCGCCGCGCCAGTCGTGCCCCATCTTGTCAACCTCGTCGAGGAGGAACAACGGGTTCGACGATTTCGCTTTTTTCATACCCTGAATGACCTTTCCGGGCATCGACCCGATGTAGGTCCGGCGGTGTCCACGAATTTCCGATTCATCACGGACGCCGCCCAAGGACATCCGGACGAAATTCCGCCCCGTGGCCCGGGAAATCGACTTACCGAGCGACGTTTTGCCGACACCCGGCGGCCCAACTAGGCAGAGGATGGGGCCAGAAACCTTATTGGTCCGGTGTTGAACGGCCAGATATTCGATGATCCGTTCTTTCACCTTTTCAAGGCCGTAGTGATCGGCGTCGAGGATTTCCTGAGCGCCTTTCAGGTCCTTCTTGACCCGTGTGCGTTTCTTCCACGGAATCGACAGCATCCAATCAAGATAATTGCGCACGACTGTTGCTTCGGCCGACATCGGACTCATGGATTTCAGTTTTTTCAGCTCGCCGAGGGCCTTTTCCTTGGCTTCCTTGCTGAGTTTGGTCTTTTCGATCTTTTCTTCCAACTCGGCCGCTTCGTCGCGCCCGTCGTCGGACTCGCCAAGCTCTTTCTGGATCGCCTTCAGTTGTTCGTTTAGGTAGTACTCGCGCTGGGTCTTCTCCATCTGACGTTTGACTCGGGATCGAATCTTTTTCTCGACCTGCAGAACCCCGATTTCCGCTTCCATGTAGGAGTAGACGCGCTCCAGTCGTTCGGCGACCGTATCCAACTCAAGCAATTCCTGCTTTTCCGAGATCTTCAAAGCCAGATGCGACGCGACCGTGTCGGCGAGCTTGCTTGTACTTTCAATTTGATTAATCGAAACAAGAACTTCTGGCGGTATTTTCTTGTTTAACTTTATATATTGTTCGAATTGCGTAATGACGGATCGCGACAACGCTTCCAATTCCTGATCGTCATCTTCAGGTTCTTCGATCAGAGCTGCGCTGGCTTCGAAGAAATCAGGATTATCCGTGTACTGCGTGATACGTGCCCGTTGCGTGCCCTCGACCAGGACTTTGACCGTTCCGTCCGGGAGCTTGAGGAGTTGAAGGACCGTCGACACCGTACCGACTTCATAGATGTCGTCCTGGTTCGGGTCGTCCTGCGCCGCGTTCTTTTGCGCAACCAGCAAAATCTGCTTGTCGTCTTTCATGACGTCTTCGAGGGCGCGGACGGATTTGTCGCGGCCAACAAATAGTGGAACGATCATATGGGGGAAGACGACGATGTCGCGTAACGGGAGAACGGGGTATTGCTCGATCTGGTAGGTCACGGGATTGATGCCTTCTTTTCCTACGAAACGTTGGTCTACGGCCGACAGCCTACGAATAAGTGGTCACGGCGGCCGGGGCGCGCAAGTGGCGGATCACCCGCCCCGCCGTCAGGCGCTCGATTCGACGTCGTCCTTGCGGTCGGAATAGATATAGAGCGGCTTGGCGTTGTCGTCTGTGACTTCGCGATTGATGACGACCTCTTCGACGCCCTCCATGCCCGGTAGATCGAACATGGTATCGAGAAGGATATTCTCCATGATCGAACGCAACCCGCGCGCACCGGTCTTGCGTTCGACCGCTTTCTCGGCAATGGCGTCGAGCGCGCTATCCGAGAAACTGAGGCTTATTTCCTCCATTTCGAATAGGCGCTGGTATTGTTTGACGAGTGCGTTCTTCGGCTTCGTCAGAATTTCAACCAACGCCTTTTCGTCGAGATCGGTAAGTGTCGCCAACACCGGCAGGCGACCCACGAATTCAGGAATCAAACCGAACTTCAACAGGTCTTCCGGTTCGACCTCGCTCAGAATCTCTCCAGTTTGCCTTTCGTCCGGCGAGCGGACGTCGGCGCCGAAACCAATCGACGAACCCTTACCGCGCGCCGAGATGATCTTGTCGAGTCCCGCGAAGGCGCCACCGCATATGAAAAGGATGTTGGTGGTGTCGACCTGCAGGAATTCCTGCTGCGGGTGCTTGCGCCCGCCTTGCGGCGGCACACTGGCGACCGTGCCTTCCATGATTTTCAGCAACGCCTGCTGGACACCTTCACCGGAAACATCACGTGTGATCGATGGATTGTCCGATTTGCGGGATATCTTGTCGACTTCATCGATGTAGACGATGCCGCGTTGCGCCCGTTCGACGTTGTAGTCGGCGGCCTGTAGAAGTTTGAGGATGATGTTTTCGACGTCTTCTCCGACGTACCCGGCTTCCGTCAACGTCGTCGCATCCGCCATGGTGAAGGGAACATCGAGAATTCGGGCAAGGGTTTGAGCAAGGAGTGTCTTGCCACAACCGGTTGGGCCAATCAGCAGGATATTGGACTTGGCCAACTCAACGTCGCTGTTCTTCGAGGACCCGTGACTGAGCCTCTTGTAATGATTGTGCACCGCGACCGACAAAACCCGTTTGGCGCCGTCCTGCCCAATTACGTAGTCATCGAGAACCGAACAAATATCGCGGGGGGTTGGTACTCCGTCACCGGATTTGACGAGGCTCGTCTTGTGTTCCTCGCGAATGATGTCCATGCAGAGTTCGACGCATTCATCGCAGATGAAGACGGTAGGTCCTGCGATCAGCTTGCGGACCTCGTGCTGGCTCTTCCCGCAGAACGAACAGTAAAGCGTGTTCTTGGAATCGCTGCCGGTGGATTTGGTCATGGAATCTCCGTCAATGGGCCCAGCCCGTTACCGCTATGTTACTCGGTCGCGTTGGTCACAGACAATGCAAAATAAGGCTGCCGACTTGTCGCGAACGTCTCGGGAACGGCTCGGTTCCCCTGCGGGAAAAGGTTGGGGAGGTGAAACCCTATTCAACCCTATCACCGATTTTTGTTCGTCAATCGCCGTCTTCATCCGTGGCGGCGGCGTCGCCATTGTTGTCATCATCCGTGTCCGGACGGTCGACCACGACTTCGTCGATTAACCCGAAATCCTTGGCTTCGTCCGGCCCCATATAGCGGTCTCGTTCAACGGCCGCCTCGATGGTAGCCAGGTCCTGGCCGGTGTGTTCCACGTAAATCTGATTAAGCCGTTCACGCATGCTCAGGATTTCGCGGGCCTGGATTTCGATGTCCGTCGCCTGGCCCTGCGCGCCGCCGGAAGGCTGGTGAATCATGACCCGCGAGTTCGGCAGGGCGTAGCGTTTGTCCTTGGCCCCGGCGCATAACAGCAGGGAGCCCATGGACGCGGCTTGGCCGATACAGACGGTCGATACGTCGGGGCGGATGTAGCGCATGGTGTCGTAGATGGCGAGTCCCGAGGTCACCACGCCGCCCGGCGAGTTGATGTAAAAAGCGATGTCCTTTGACGGATTCTCGGATTCCAGGAAAAGGAGTTGAGCGCATATCAGGCTCGACACGGCGTCATTGACTCCTCCGGTCAGAAAGACGATCCGCTCTTTTAGCAAACGGGAGTAGATGTCATACGCCCGTTCGCCCCGGTTCGTCGTTTCGACGACCATCGGGACAAGGGAGTTCATGTAGGTTTCGACCGGATCGCTCATCGCAGAGTTTCCACTTCCTATCTTACGGGGCCTAGCGCCCACCTATTCCTCTTTGTCCGCTGCCTTTTTTGCCGGCGCTTTCTTCTTCGCCGTGGACTTGCCGGCGGACGCTTTCTTGGCCTTGGTTTTGGGTTTTGCCGCCTTTTCCGAACCTTTTTCGGAATCCGCCTCGACGGCCTTCATCAATTCTTCCATGGTGGCTTCCTTGTCGGATACATCCACCATTTCGATGATGAAATCGACGACTTTTTCCTCGTAAATGGGCGCGGTCAGTTGCTGCATCGCGTCAGCGTTGTTCTGGAAGTAGTCCATGACTTCCTGCTCGTGTCCGGGATTCTGGCGGGCTTCGGCCATGACCGCTTGGGTGATGTCGTCCTGGCTGATTTGAATGTTGTTGGTCCGTCCGATATCCGAGAGCATCAACCCCAGGCGGACCCGCCGTTCGGCGATGTCGCGGAATTCCTGTTTTTGTTCGTCCTCGCTCAGTTCGCTCTCTTCCTCGCCGTTTCCGTCGTCACCGGACTCCTTGGTTTTCTGGTATTGATCCCAAATTGCCTGGAACTCCGTATCCGCCAGCTTCTGCGGAAGCTCGAAGTCGCATTCGTCGGCCAACTGGTCCATCAGGAGGCGTTTCAGAAGCATGCGGGCGACACCATTGAACTCCCGGCCCTGCTCTTCCGCGATGGCTTCCTTCAGTTTTTCGAGATCGTCCATGCCGACCTTCTTGGCCAACTCGTCATCGATCGGAGCCGGTGTCGCTTCGCGAATTTCCTTCACGTCGACGGCGAAGACAGCGTCCTTACCGGCGAGGTCAGCCGCGGCGTACTCTTCGGGGAAGGTCACGTTGACGTCGACTTGGCTTTCCGCGTCGACTCCGATGAGCTGGTCCTCGAAGCCCGGAATAAAACTGCCTGACCCGAGTTCGAGCTCGTAACCATCGGCCTTGCCTCCCGGGAATTCAGTACCGTCGACGGAACCGACAAAATCGATGACTACGACGTCGCCGGTCTTGCTCTTGCGTTTGCGCTTGATCGGTGCCGACGATTTTTGGGCGTTGGCCAGGTTCTCCAAGGCCGATTGGACGGCTTTTTCATCGGCTTTCGGGACCAGTCTTTCGACCTTGATTTTTTTGAAGTCGACGGCCTTGATCTCGGGCAGCATCTCGACGGCAATCGTGTACTCCAGATCTTTCCCGTCTTCGAACGAGGTGATCTCGATTTCTGGCTGCATGGCCGGGCGAACGCCTTTTTCGGCAAGCGCTTGCTGCGACGAATCGCCGACCGCTTGTTCCAGCACCTCGCCCATGACGGAAGGACCGTACCTTTTACGTAGAAGCGATACCGGGACCTTCCCCGGACGGAACCCCGGCAACTGCGCCGTCGACGCGATCTGCTTCAAGCGATCGGAAATTTTCTCTTCGATATCCTTTGCCGGCAAACACACCTTGTATTCGCGGCTCAATCCCTCGGATTTGGTTTCAGTAACCTGCATGATTGTCTCGACCGAAAATGTTATCAGTTTTCCTCGCCATCGCGCGGAGGGAAAACCCGTTACACATTGACCCTCTAAAATGCCTGGCGCCCGTCCAGGCTGGTGTCTGACTGGTGCGGGCGGAGGGACTCGAACCCCCACGACTTGCGTCACTAGGACCTAAACCTAGCGCGTCTACCAGTTCCGCCACGCCCGCAAGTACCGGCGAAACGGCACCCGTGATGAGCGGGGCGCCACTCTATACGAATAACCTCCTCTGTCAATTGCATGAAATGGGCGGGTATTCGGGCGTTTCAAGCCCTACCCCTGGCGTATTCACCCCTTCAGAATCGTGCGAATAGCCGATTGTTACCGGCGACGTAAAACTCCCTGATTATGGGCGAAGTAAATTTCCCCACCTT
>Ga0066187_1000156_pt1 | contig 28104 bp, 23 predicted proteins | sample WorMetexBAHAMAS1_FD_58706 | JGI IMG/M metagenome (GOLD analysis project Ga0066187, IMG submission 58706) | Marine gutless worms symbiont microbial communities from Max Planck institute for Marine Microbiology, Germany - Inanidrilus exumae... | ecosystem: Host-associated > Annelida > Digestive...
TTTGGTCGGCAAGACCTTATTGGCAGGGATAAGGCAATCCGCGAAGCGGTTCAGTTCACCCTATATCCTCAAACAAAGGGGTACACAGGGCGATGCCGGGGTATCAGATAAATAAAAGGTTCCCCGAAAAAACCAGTTTCTATCCAGTCCCGCTATGGCGGGATTTCGTGAGATCAAGGAGAATGTCAGATCTAACCCGGAGGAATAGCAAGCTATTTCGAAGAGTTTAATTACGGCATCCGACGCAGATATCGCGGAAAAAGATCATTTGTGGATGGGCACGAACGGAAGCGTTTAGGCAGTCAATCTCATGGATTATTTCAGGATCCTCAACCTGAAAAAGGAGCCTTTCTCCAACTCGCCGGATCCGGCGTTTTTTTTTCAGTCCCGGCATCACCAGGCCTGCCTCCAGAAACTGGAGCTTTCCCTGCGGATGCGGAGGGGCTTGAATGTCGTTATCGGTGATGTGGGCACCGGAAAGACCACCCTTTGCCGGCAGATTATCCGGAAATTTGCAGACGACGACGATTTTGAAACCCATCTGGTCCTGGATCCGGATTTTGGCACGCCAAGGGAGTTTCTTGCCTCGATACTGGAGATGTTTGACGAGGCATCAGACGGACCGCCGCCGGATGATGACTGGAAGTTCAAGGAGCGCATCAAAACCGCCATTTTCAGCAAGGGCGTGGATCAGGGCAAGACCACGGTCCTGATCATCGACGAAGGGCAGAAGATACCGGTGTTCTGCCTCGAAATCCTCCGGGAGTTTCTGAACTACGAAACCAATGAGTTCAAGCTCCTCCAGATCGTTATTTTCGCCCAGAAAGAGTTTGATCAAACCCTTAAAGCGCATGCCAATTTTGCCGATCGGGTCAACCTTTACCACCTGCTCGCACCACTTAAATTTACCGACACCCGCCGGATGATCCAGTACCGGATCCAGAAATCCAGCGATGGTTCCCGGGAACTGTCCCTTTTCAGTTATCCGGCCTTATGGGCCATTTACCGTGCCACCGGCGGTTATCCCCGAAAAATCATCAATTTGTGCCACCAGAGTTTGCTGGCGATGATCATCCAGAATCGATCCAGAGCCGGCTGGCTTCTCGTAAAATCATGTGTCCGGAGAGCCCTGGCACAACCGCCCGTTTCCCGGCGGCGGGTGGCGGTAATCTGGGCAGGGGTTGTATTGATGATATTGCTGACGGGCGGCAGTGTGTATTTGCAGAAAGCCGATTTCCCCATTGCTTCCACATTGGAATTCAGGCAGAAACTGACGGGATTATCTCCTAAGGCGCCTGCGGAACCGAAGTTACAAAAACCGGTCATTGAGGACAAAGAGCCAACCGAGCCCCAACAGAAGGTGGCTGGGGATAGCACAAAGGCGGCTGAAATACCGCTTAGCCTTAAGTCGTTGCAACAGGATGCGTCATCGACTTTAGCACGCACCCCGGAGCCCGATACGGAATCGCATCCTGAAAATGCAGACTCCGTTTCAGATGTCGCGCCATCGGTGGAAATCAAAAAAGAGTCAGCGGAGCAGAAGGCTTTGCTTGATCCGCCCAGCGCATTGGGGCGAGTGGCCCTGAAGCGATCGGAAATTCTTTCCTGGATGTGTGTCAAAGTATATGGCATGTATAATCGGGAGATACGGAAACTGATGGCAAAAGCCAATCCCAAAATGGCAAACCCCGATCGTTTGGAATCCGGACGATATATTGTATTTCCGGCGGATCCGGTGACGGTACGCCACATATCGGGTCCCGTGTGGTGGGTGCAGGTAGCTGAAACCGACAGCTTAGCGGAAGGGTTTGCGACGCTGAGGTCTTACAAGAGCAGAAAAGCGCCGATCCGGATGATTCCCCACTGGAATCCCAGGGACGGATTGAAATTCAAACTAATGCAATGGCGATACCATTTCGATCGCGTGTCGGCTCAAAACGGATTAAATCGGTTGACACCATCCGATTATCCGGAGGGGCGTGTGTTCAGCAAATGGGAACCCGATACAATGTTCTATGCGGATCCCTATCTGGGACGCGGGAGTTAAATCGATCATAAGGGGATAATTTGAGAAGCAAGAAAAAACTGGGAGAAATGCTGGTAGAGGGCGGTCTGCTGACGGAGGAACAACTCAAGCAAGTTGTTTCCAGGCACAACCGTCGGCAGATGAAGCTTGGAGAATTCCTGGTACGAGAGGGAATTCTCAGCGGTTCCCAAATCGTGGACCTCGTATCGAAGCAGCTCAAGATCCAGAAATATAGACCTGACCAATACCCTCTCAATATGGAGCTATCCAAGGTCATACCGGTGGATATCGCTCAAAAGTATCAGCTCGCGCCACTTCAGAAGAGCCGGTTCCTGTTGACCGTCGCCATGACCGATCCCATGGATATCAAAGCACTGGATGCCATCGAGGTGCTGACCAATTCCGAGGTGGAGGCGGTGATCTGTACCGACCAGCAATTCAATCATCTGGTTGGTAGTCTCTACGGCACCTACTCCGGTATTGGCGGGGTGCTGGAGGGAATGGAAGATGTGGCCATCGAAAAAGAGGAGGAGACCGAAAAACGCCTATCCGCGACGGAGGATGTCGAGGTGGGTTCCCTGCTGGACATGGCGGAGGAAGCACCGGTAGTCCGGTTGGTCAACTCGATCCTTTCCCAGGCCGTAAGGGAGGGCGCCAGCGATGTGCACATCAGTCCGGAAAAGGATTTTGTCCAGGTTCGCTTCCGGGTGGACGGACGTCTCCATGAAGTACCGGCCCCATCCAAAGGCATGTTCCTGCTCATCATCTCCCGGCTGAAAATCCTGGCCAATATGGATATTGCATTGTCCAGAACCCCCCAGGACGGCCGGTTTACCGTCAAGATGGACAACAAGGAGATCAATATCCGTGCCTCCACACTGCCGACAATCTACGGGGAGAACATGGTACTGAGACTCCTGGATACCAGCAGTGGAGTCTACGGTCTCGAGCAGATCGGTATGTCTGCCGAAGACCGGGAAAAAGTTGAAGCCGCCATTTTCAAGCCTTACGGAATGATTCTGAGTACCGGGCCCACGGGCAGCGGCAAAAGTACAACGGTCTATTCGATGTTGAAAAAGATCAACCAGCCGGACGTCAACATCGTCACCCTCGAGGATCCGGTGGAATACCGGATCGAGAAGATCCGCCAGATTCAGCTCAACCGGAAAGCCGGTATGACATTTGCCAGTGGTTTGCGGGCCATCATGCGGCAGGATCCGGATGTGATTATGGTGGGTGAGATACGCGATACGGAGACGGCCAGTATCGCTGTTCAGTCGGCGCTTACCGGGCACCGGGTGCTGAGCACGGTTCATACCAACGATGCGGCAGGGGCCATCACCCGTTTTGTGGATATGGGGATTGAGCCCTTTCTGGTCTCGTCTGTGATGATGGTTTCCATTGCCCAGCGACTGGTGAGGCGCGTCTGCGACTATTGCAAAAAGCCGTATCAACCGCCTGAGGAAGCGCTCACGTTTTGGAAGCTGGACAATGCAGAAGAGGCCGAATTCGTTCACGGCAGCGGGTGTTTCAATTGTATGGACAAGGGATTCAAGGGGCGAACCGGTGTTTACGAAGTGTTGCCCATCACTGAAATGGTCCAGGATATGATACTGGCCAGGAGTTCGGCCCAGGAGATTACGAGATCCGCACAAAAATCGGGGCTTCTCACCACGTTGCGGGACGACGCGGCCGCCAAGGTGCTGACCGGTATCACGACGCTTGAAGAGGCCGCATCCGCCATTATGGTATAAAACTAGATCATCGGATAATTCTACAATGCCCAAATATAATTACCAAGCGATCAGCGAGACAGGGTCTCCGGTGAAAGATGTGCTGGAAGCGGACTCTGCCGAAGCGGCGAACAGCATTATCCTGAGCAGAGGGCAGATTCCAACCCAGGTCAGCCTTGTGGGGGGGGGCACTCAGGGCGCCGCCGGGGTGAAAAAACTCATTGAGAAACTGACGCCGGTCAAGCCGGCCGAGCTGATCCTTTTCACCAAGCAGTTCAAAACCCTGCTCCGTGCCGGGGTTTCAATGCTCAAAATCCTGGAAGTATTGGAAATCCAAGCCGAGAATCCAAATCTAAAAAAAGTGATCACCCAAATGTCCCAGGACATTCAGGAAGGCACAGGCCTTTATGACGCATTCAGCAAACACCACAATGTATTTTCACCCCTTTATTGCGGCATGGTGCTGGCAGGTGAGAACAGTGGGGCCCTGCCGGAGGTGCTGGATCGGTTGACCTTCATCATCGAGCATGAAAGCAAGGTCCGTTCCGATATCAAAGCAGCCTTGCAGTATCCCATCATCGTCATGTTTCTTTTGGCCGGCGCTTTTTTCATTCTCTTGACCTTCGTCATCCCAAGATTTGTGGGAATTTTTACCCGAACCGGCGTGGATATTCCCCTGCCCACCAAAATCACCATGGTGATGTACCAGTTTTTTATCCAGTACTGGTATCTTCCGCTGGGTGCTACCATTGCCATCGTGGTGGGGCTGGCCTACTACTTTAGAAGCGATGAGGGTAAATTGATGCGGGATGCAGTGCTACTCAAAGTCCCGGTCCTGGGCTCGATGTTCATCAAGGCGTCCATGTCCCGGTTTGCCAGTATTTTTTCGATCCTCCAATCCAGCGGGGTCTCGGCCCGCGATTCCATGCGCATTCTCGCGGGGACCATCGGAAACTATGCAATCGCCAAGGAGTTTGAACGAATCAACGAGCAGTTGGAGGAGGGGAGGGGCATATCCGAACCTCTGCGTTCTTCCAAATATTTTACCCCCATCGTGATCAACATGATTGCCATCGGCGAGGAATCGGGGAACCTGGATGAGATGCTCAAAGAGGTCTCCGATCATTATGATGTGGAGATGGAGTACGCCATGAAAAAGCTGTCGGACGCCATCGGCCCATTGCTGACCGTGGGGCTGGCCGCTGTAGTGGGGTTCTTTGCGTTGGCGATATTTCTGCCCATGTGGGACATGACGAAAATGGTTAAATAGCGATGAAAGATATACGGTACAATATCAGCCTATACATCATCATTCCGGTGATATTCGCCGGAATTGCACTGCTGGTGACCCTGCTGACCTACAACGTAACCGGATACTACGTCCGAAAGGGGCTTGAGCCAGAGCTGCCCATGCTGGCATGGGGAGCGATTTTGGTGGTGATGACCTATATCGTGGGATTGGTTATCACACGGATGCTTCTGACACCGCTGCAGCAATTCGTTGAAAAAACAGAGGAACTCGGCGTGCTAAAGCCGGTCCCGGGAGATCAGAAGCTGGAGAAGAAGGATGAAGTGGGGCGGTTTACCCAGCTTTTCGAACAGGTAACCGAGTTGCTGAGCCAGGTCGACGCCAAAGAGATGTTTCCGGATATCATCGGGCAGAGCAAGACGATGCGGGGCGTGTTCAACCAGATCGTCAAGGTGGCCCCAACAGACGCTACGGTATTGGTGCTGGGGGAAACCGGTACGGGTAAGGAGTTGATCACCAAAAGCATATATGGACACAGCCAGAGAAAAAGCAAGCCCTTTGTTGCGATCAATTGTGCGGCTATCCCGGAAGGCTTGCTGGAAAGCGAACTATTCGGCCACGAGAAAGGCGCCTTTACCGGGGCGGATTCCAAAAAGCTCGGAAAGTTCGAGGTTGCCAACGGCGGTACGGTATTTCTCGATGAGATCGGCGATATGCCCCTTGAAACCCAGTCCAAGATTCTTCGGGTGATCGAAGAGGCCCAGGTGGAGCGGGTCGGCGGTATCAAACCGATCAAGGTGGATGTCCGGCTCATTGCCGCGACCCATCAGAACCTGGCCCAGATGGTGGAATCCGGGCAGTTTCGTCAAGATCTGTACTATCGGCTCAACGTCTTTTCGATTCACCTGCCACCCCTTCGCGATCGGAGGGAGGATATCCCGATGCTGGTCCGGCGGTTTTTAAAAGGTCTAAACAAGTCGGTCGAAATTTCGCCCAAAAGCCTCCAACTTCTCACTGCATACCAGTGGCCCGGGAATGTTCGTGAATTGAAGAACACCATCGAAGCCGCTTCGGTATTAACGGAAGAATTGATCGAACCCGTTCATCTTCCTTCGAACGTGACCAGTGAATGGCGTTCAATGGGTCTGGCGGAAACCGGCCAGAAGGAAGAGGAGGCCAAGGGACTGGATGTGCGACTCAAAGAGTTGGAAAAGGGCATCATCATCGAGGCTTTGACCCGAACCGGCGGTGTGCAGGTGCAGGCGGCAAAATATCTGGGTATCAAGGAACGAAGCCTCTGGCACCGCATCAAGAAATACGAGATAGATGTCGCATCCTTCAAACGGGCAGGTTGATGCCGCTATACCTTATCTTATTGCATCAAAATCCCCAGGAATTCCATATGGTGTATAATTTTAAGCCACAACCATATCGTATACCCTTTATATAGTGTTGGATAAGTGATTTGGTACCGTCGATAACTATTTGCAATTTTTCGATGATTTTAGCAGAGTTAAGCCGAATTACAACAAAATATGGAGGGTTCTCTTCACATATTGTAGGTTTTTTTGACCCGAGGTCCCTCGACTCAATCGGCGTTAAAAATGTCAAAATTGTTATTAGACCCGGCTTATAAAAAAATTCACGATCTTGATACTACATAACTATTTGAAAATATATAATAAAAAACGATTTCAGCACCGGTTTTTTTCCCTAAATTTGAGCTAAGTGTCGATTTTGGCACTTTATGTGCATAGGTTGCTTTCAAACTTAATCAGTAAACTGCCTGCGGATGAAATTTTGAGGATTCCTAAAAGGGCGCAATTCAACCAGGGAGAGTGGCTATGAAGCGGAAAGGGATGTTAAAAAACGAAGAAGGTTTTACGCTGATCGAAATCATTGCAGTTATCATTATTATGGGTATTTTAGCCGCGGTGGCCGTTCCTAAGTTTTTTTCCATGCAGGAAGATGCCAAGGTTGCCGCTCTGAACGGAGCGTTGTCCGAGGCGGCAGCACGGTTTAACCATGCTTATGCACGGTTCATCCTGGATGAGAAACGGTCCCCCACCGCCATGACCGATTTGGCAGCAGCGGCATACCTCGGTACCAATGCCGACAGCGCCTCCGGCGAGGATATCGGTGACTTCATCGTCCGGTGGACAAAATCGGGGTCCGACGGCCTTGTGATATCCGTTTTGACCATGGACACCATTACCGATGCCACTCTGGCGGCAATGCCCGGCTCACAAAAAACAAAGACGATTACCGGGGTGAACTGGAATTAGTCGCGTTGACAGCCATTTGAAAGTATCGCTCGAACTGCTGAATACGGTTTCAGTACTATCTTAAAGAGCTGCCGATTATGCGCGTTCGTTAAAATTCCAGTCTCACATCATCGACCCAAACCGAAAGGCGGCCTTTTGAATGTATCAAAGGCCGCCTTTATCGTTTTACACTTCTTCTGCTCAAACACATATGCGGATGGTCGGCACTGTGGAAAAAGTGGACAAAAAAAGAAAAACGGAATCAGGATTCACACTGATCGAAATTATCAGTGTCTTTTTCCTCCTTTCGATCCTCTTGGTCACCGTCATCGGTGGCTTTAAGGACAGCAAAGCCGAGTTGAGGACCGGTACACAGGAGCTAAGAAGCCATCTGCGATACGCCCAGGCGCGGGCCATGAGCACTTCGACCAACTGGTATGTCCAGTTTTCCAGTGATGATCCGCCGGTCAGTTACTCCCTTTACAAGTCGGGAGACGGTATTCAATCCTTTCCCAGTACAACGAGCACGGTGATCTCCATTGTGGATGGGCTGACGGTTGATGACGGCACGACCAGTTCAGGCATGGTGGTGACATTTGATTATCTCGGACGGCCCTATACGGATACGGCCGGTTCCACCGTCTATTCGCTGAACGATGGGGTCCGAACCATTGCCACCTCGTCCATCGAAACCGTCGAGATCAAACCGGAAACGGGGTTTATTCCATAGCTGTTGGCTGGATACTGGCATCTGGTCGCTGGTTTCTGGATACTGGATGCTTGATACTGGTGACTTGATGCTTGATACTGGATGGTGTTCACCGGATACTTGTTAATGGAACCTAAAGGCAGTTGATCGATAAATGCTGCCGGCAGATATATAATGTGCTCTCTATTTTTTGATTGTTGTTTGGATGGGTTTTTTCAGCAGTTTACCAGCCACCAGTATATAGTAGCCAGAATCTGATATCCTGTTTGATAGGTAAAGTTAATTACCTGGTGATCAATACATGAACGGCAGATTCCAAAAAACGAGCAGCGGCTTCACGCTCATCGAGGTGATCATCACCGTCACGCTCTTTGGGCTGGTGGCTGCCATGGTTGCACCTTTCATGGGTACCATGATGACCCGGAGCAGCGAACCGGTGGTGTCCGTACAAGAGGGGCTTACCATTGGCAAGGTTATGTCCGATCTTTTGGCCGACTACAAAGAGGATGTCGACAACGATGCTTTGGATCTCGATACCTTCAAGACCACCTGGGATGGGCATACAGAAAGCGGCGTTACCGTGGATGTGACCTTTATCGAGTACCAGAGGGTATCTTGGGTTTACACCGATTCGGACAGTGATGGCGTGTATGACCCGGTGGACCAGGAGGATACGGTCACCGATCTGCTCTTGGTGACTATTTCTAAAAGCCCCCAGCAGCTCAGCGTTGTACTCGGAGATGATCAATAGATGCAGCACACGCGATTTCATAATCAGAAGGGTTTCACCCTTATAGAGATCATCATGGTCGCCATCCTCATGGGGATCATCGCCCTGTTTGCCGGCCTTTTTATCGTGACTAGCATCGATAGCTATACCTCGTCCCTTGAAAATTCGGAACTGGTGCATCGTGCCGGGTTGGCCATGGCGCGTATCACCATCGAACTGGACCGGGAGATGGATTCCATCGTAAGTCATAGCACTGGCGGCAGCACCAATGATGCCATCGAATACATCTACCAGACCAGTCCCGACCCGGTGCGTTACCGCCATCTCGCCCTCGTGGGGAGCGGTTCACGCAAGAAGATCGTTCTTCTGGAAAGCGCCACCACTCCCACCACACCCGGCACTTCAGACGACGAAGTTCTGGTGGAAGATGTGAGTGACCTGGTTCTGGAATTAAAAAAGTATAAGGATGACGGTTCCGGGGACTTTGAGGACTGGGACTATACAAATGTAAACCATACCATGGCCAACCTAGCCAAGATCGTGATCACCCTGACCCTGTTCATCAATGGGATCGATGCCGATACGACCACCTTCACCACCACCCTGTCTCCCCTGGATTTGGATGATGTGTTGACCTGGAGGATGATCAAACCGGCGGGTGCTAAAGTGTCATATCCCGCATAGATGTCTAAACTGCAGAATGTCCAACAGGGAATTTCGATTGAAAAAGGGTGGAATCGCTACGCTCTATTTTTTCAGAAATTGCCAGTGTGCCTTCCTTCGACATTCTGCATTCCTTGTTCGAAATTCGATATTCCAGCCCTGAAGGTTTAGGGCTTCGTGTCGTTATACAGATCCTCCATTTCCGTCTGTGTTTTCGCCGACTTCCAAATGTAGACTTCGTCGATGTCACCTTGGAAATGTAGGTTGGAACTGCCGCTCTGGTTTCTGCCGCCGATTATCATTCCGTAATCCGGAAGATCGCTGGAACCCCCGGAGTTGAAAGTGTCTTGGGTTTCAGAGCCATTCAGATAAAGCCGCATTGTATATGTGGGACTGCCATCGAAGACGATGCCGTAGTGCGTCCATACATCTGCTGTGGCTGAAGGCCTAAGGGAATTATCCATCAAGTCGCCGCCATACCCCCAGGACCATTCGCCGTTCCAGATGTAAAAGTAGAAACGTTCCCTCGGAGTATCTACAAATGACCCCATCGCACTCTGATTTGCAGATGTTGTGTCGGTTTTAGCCCAGAATGCAATGGAAAACGGGGCTTCAGCGTCCGCGGTGCCCCCGTTGATGTCATCCACCGGATTCAAACCGATAGAGATGTAATCGTTTCCATCAAATTCATAAGCCGCATCGGTACGGCCGCATCGGTCCGTCGTCAGATCGGCGCCCCACGGCGAACCGTTCCATGTAGAACCGGCCCCGCTTTTGTCCTGTGCATTGCCGTTGAAGGGATAATACGCCTCCGCATCGCAGCCGAACACACAGGGAGGATCGCTGGGCACGTTGAAGATGGCATCGACATCGCAGTAGTCCAGTGTCGTACTCAAAACCGCCAGCTCGTCAAGGGTGCCGTCATATTCGTACACGGCGGTGCCGTCCTGCCGCGTCATTGCCCCGATGCCGATTTCGACCCCCGGCAGGTCTGCGGTTCCGCTGAAGGCCTTGTCATATTCCTTGACTCCGTTGATGTAGATCTGGACTTTCAGATTTACGTAATCGAAGACGTAGGTGACGTGCTGCCATGCCCCTTCATCGACGACCGGAAGGTCGGAATCATCCGTTTCCGAAATATTTCCGATCGCCCATGCCCAGCGCGGCGAGCTGTCGCCGATATTGGCCGAGTCTTTGACGATTCCCACGCCAAACAGCCTGCTCGTGCTGGTGTTCTGGCTTCCAACCACCACCTGAATGTCGGGATCAACGGCCACTGTATCCGGCCTCTCCCAGAATGTAATGGTAAAGGAATTGTTGTCCCCAACTTCATACTCCGGGTTGAAGTCGGTGCTGTAATAGTCACCGGTACTTCCCGTGAATTGAATTGCGGATCCGACCATACCGGTTACTTGACTGGGCGACCCGCTACCCTCCCAGGTCGCATCGTGGGTGCCGTAATCATCCTTTCCCGGGGTTCCGGCGTCGTCGAAACTAAAGAAAGATTTGAGCCCCGGTGTCGATGTGGTGCTGGGTATGGCGATCTGGTAGGTGTTTTCCAGTTTACCCAGAGGTGCGCTTTCAGTTCCCACAGAACCGGTGATGGCTACGTCCACGAATTTGCTCACTTCCACGTATGTGGAAGTGGTGGAGTCGATAGTAGTGAAACCGCTCTGCCTAGGGCCTTTCTGGATATTCACCAACTGATCCCCGTTCCGGTATTCATATTGGTACAAAACCTTTGTGGCCACAGGCAGGTTGTTCTTGATTTCCGATTTTTCAATGATAAACATTCCATTTTTAGACGGAAACACCGCCCCGAGCCCGGTGTCCAGGGTCAGTGTGCCACCACTTGATACCGAAGAGCCAATAGAGCTGTTCACCACCGGATACACAGATGTATAAACGGAGGCCGTTGCCGTACTGTTTAAAAAGAAAAAATATGTACCATCACCGGTTGGACCGATAACTGCGGTATAGTTATATATATTCGAATTTCCCTCCAGCCTCAAATACATCGCTTCGCCTGAGGTGGGAACAGTGAACCCACTGTCTCCGATAAACTTGGCCCTCATTAGAGTCCCACTGCTGATCGCAACGGAAACCCTATAGAAAAATGAGGTCACATCGATCTGATACCGGTTGTTTTCTCCTTTAACGAGGTTGAATTTGTTGCCATGGAGAGTGTCGAGCAGGGTGTTTTTATTAATTTCGGTGCTTTCGTTCTGATACTCGGACAGGAAAAATTGCCGGCCGGATTCGGCCGTCAGGACGACCTGACGGCTTGAATTTATGTCTAACTGACTGGAGGTGGAGGTTGAATAAAGAGACAGCATGGCGGCTCCCACGGCAGATATCATGGTCATGGTTACGATGATCCACACGAGAGCCAAGCCATCTCTGTTTTTCGCTATATTTTTCGACATCCTGCCCATCCCGATCAATAGGCGGCCATATTTGTGTGGTTCATTGTGTATGGTCATGAATATTATTACCTTAATAGCTCTATTAAAACAAGCAGGGTTGAGGTTTTAAGGAATATCCCTTTTATTGGAAAAGGTCATTTTTAGATAAAGTGGTATTTTTTTTCCTATAATTAAAGAAAATATGAAATAAATTACACATTTATCTTGCCTTTTGGAAAACAACTGTGTTAGACGCAACTAATTGATTTATTATACTATTTTTAAATTTCATTTTTTTTTCTTTTTTGGTCTGATTATTGCTTCTGTATTATGCTCAAATTGCTATTATTGATTTCCATATTGCGAGGACTCTGTGATGAGGAAAAAAAATTACATTGTTTTATTGATTACTCTAATGATGTTCGTCTTTTCTTCAAATTCAATGGCCACAATTGTAGATCTCGATGATATTGGTGGTTTAGGATTTTTTGAAGATGAAGTTACGGGATACATTTGGATGGACATCGATAATTATTTAGGTGTCTCCTACGATACAATAGAAATGGCTATAGAAAATACAGGTTTTCATATCGCAACTGAAGCTGAATTGATGGAGATGCATCTTCACGCTCTAGCTACAGGTGATTTTGAAGATATGAAGACGATAATGGGATATAGTTTGTTTGCGGGTTCTGATCCAATAATCTGGGGTGTCTATGATGATAACGATCCTGATATTAATGTAGGATGGTCATCACGATTAGATATCGAAGCTACTTGGAATTACTTTCCTGATGGAGGGCCTAGTGATGACGATGGCGTGTGGCAAAGCAAGGGAGGATGGATTGTAAACACCAATGTTGTACCCGAACCAACCACTATGCTCCTTTTGGGTGTTGGGTTGATCGGTCTGGCAGGAACCCGCCGGAAAATAACAATATAACAGGCACTTCTAAGATAATTAGAAAAAGGCGGAACCATCCGGGTCCGCCTTTCTTGGGTCCAGCCACGTACTTTTCTATTCATCCTCTAAAATGACCGCTCCCCCCTCATCCCTCTTCACCTCCGTTATCCCCGGACATTGATCTTCTAGAGCTTTAAGGGAGGAAGCCTGGCTTTTCACCAGCTCCGAGAGCCGGCGGTTTTCATCCACCAGTTTTTTCTGCTCCAGAGCCTGACGGATGGAAACCTTCAGGTCCACGATGTTGCAGGGCTTGGTGAAAAAGCGGTAGATCTCCCCTTCGTTGATGGCGCGGATGGCAGACTCAAGGGTGGCCTGGCCGGTCAGGATCATCCGGACGGTGTCGGGGTATCGCTTGCGGACCACGGCCAAAAGCTGGGATCCTGACATGCCGGGCATCTTTTCATCGGAGATGATCACATCCACCTGATGGGCAGACAGCAGGTTCAGGGCCTCCTCCGCCGAGCCGGCCGTGTGGACCTTGAACCCGTCCTTTGTAAAGGCTTCGGCCAGCATATCCCGAATGGCCGGTACGTCGTCCACGAGGAGAATAGATTGTGTCATAACTTGGTTCCTTTTCAGTTCCCGGCCTATCTCGATTTATCGGATTTCTATATAATATTAGCGGATTGCAAATCCACAACCCCCGTCACCAGGGTTCAAGGGGTCTGGGATCCAAGGGTCCAAGGGAAAAATGTATAGATCCTAAAAATCACCATGCGTCAGGATAATGACATGATGAGGCTATCCCATGCGCCTATGAGACTTATTTAATATCATCCTTGCAGGCAGGGCCCTTTGCTTTTCCTTGGCCCCTCGACCCCTTGAGTCCTTGAACCCTTTCCAAACTTACTGAATCGTATCACAATCGCTGATGTCTTGTCTAACTTACCCGGATTGTTGATATTCCTAAATCTTAAACACATCCCTTTCCTTAGGAGCCACGCAACTGGTTTTAGATCCTTCCCTTTCGAATATTTCCTGTGCCATGACCAGCTTTCTGTCGATATCCGCATCCACCTGATCGGGGTCGTGGTGGAAGAGATACAAGGTATTCACCCCGGCCCGGTGAGCCAGCAGGGCAACCTGGTCGATGGAGGAGTGTCCCCAACCGACTTTGGTTTCATAATCCTCCTCGAAATAGGTGCAGTCGGTGATCAGGGCATCGGCCCCTCGCAGAAATTCGGCCAGCTGGTCCACGTAATATGGGTTGTGAAACTGGTTGGAGGGCGGATAAAGCTCGTTATCCGTGATATAGCAGATGGACCGGTTCTTATAGGTGATGCGATATCCCAGGCAGTATCCCGGATGGTTCAACAACATGGTTCGGACCTTTATGCCTTCGATTTCGTACTTTCCCTCTTTGAGATCCCGGAACGAAACCCGCGCACTGAATTCCTTGATATTGACCGGAAAATAAACGCCGTCCATCTGCCCGGATATGAGGCTTTCCATGGTGTCATCCCCGTGGGCGGGACCGCAGATCTCAAATTCGTTGCCCTGCATATACAGCGGGATGAAAAAGGGAAGTCCGTTGATATGGTCCCAATGGGGATGTGAGATGAATATTTTGGCGCCAATCATGGACCTTCCGGTGGAAAGCAGGTGGTTGGACAGGGGTTTGATGCCGGACCCAGCGTCGAAGATGAAGAATTGGCCTCTTGGGAATTCGAGGCTGACACAGGATGTGTTTCCTCCGTATCGGACGGTGCGTTTACCCGGAACCGGCAGGGTTCCGCGAACGCCCCAGAATGAAATCTCTATCTTGTCCTCTATGATTTTAAGAATCTTTTCACGGATTGTACGGCCATCCACCGGTTTGATAAAGTATCCGTCCGCTCCGAACTCCAGGGCTCGTTTCTGGTCGAATTCATAGGATTTTCCAGAGATGACGATAAACTTGGTGGCGGACAGGGCAGGTTCTTTTTTCAACCTTGCCATCAGTTCGAGGCCGTCCATCTCGGGCATCATCATATCCAGGATGACACAATCCGGCTTTTTCTTTGGGATCTCTTCAAGGGCGGAGATGCTGGATGTATTGTGGAAGACGGTGAAGCTGTCGCTTTTGAGATATCTTACCATCAGCTTGATGGCGATGCGGTCATCGTCGACAACATAAAAATCAAGGTGTTCTTTCACGCTATTCTCCCTGTAGTTTTTCGATCATCTCTTCTTCAAGCGGTTCCATGAATTTGACATGGACGGAGCAATCGCTATGTGGGTGGAGCTTGACACCGATGACCCGCCCTCTTTTTTTCAATCCCTTTGATGATCCCGCAGTGGGCAATGAGAACGTAAGATGCAGCACCCGTCCCAGCAGCAATCTGGCGGTTTCCGTTTTGGTGGTTTTTATGAAAAAGGACAACCCACCGATGGAGATATCCGCCAGGTTTCCTTTGAAGGGCTTGCCCACGGGCGCGCCCTTGCCGCCGAGTACCTGGATGGAAACGATGCCCGTCAGCTCGATGCGCCGGTAGGATCTCCGATCCATGCCCTTTTGCTTTAATAGGTCGGATGTCTGCGTCAAACCGATGCAAAAATCCTTGATTTTAGCGGCCAACGACGGGGCATCCGTTTCCCATCGATCCAATTCCTTGCGGTCCAGTATATTCAGTTTCGCCGTGGTAAGGGTGCTTAAGGTCGTGGTGCAAACGGAGTATTCAAAAAAGGTCTCGGCTCCGCCGATATCTCCCGGTTCCAGATTGGCCAGCAGAAGATCGCGATCCCCCTGACGGCACGTCAGTTTCAATTCTCCCTGTGTGATAAAAATCAAGGTGGTATTGAGATCCCCCTGCTTGAAGATCGCATGATCCGCATCGACGGACACTTCCCGTAATGCATAATAGAGGGTGTTGATCTCTTCGGGGGTGAGCTGTTGGCTGAGGTGAGACCACACATCTAGAAAATCGGAATCGATGGACCCGCTTTCTTCCGCCTCGATAAGCTCTCCGGTGCGGACGATTTCCGTCAGTGCCATGGGGTCGATTTCCATCATCTTTTCCCGGAGTGTCTTGGCCTCCGTAAACCGCTTTTCTGTTGCCAGGCGGGCGATGGCTTTCGCCAGATATTGAACCGATCCGATGATGTCCCCGTTTTGGGCCATTCGGTCCGCTTCGTCGATATACCCAGACAGGTCCGCTTCAGGTGTTTTTCCGGCCGCAGCTTCGACGGCGGAAATCGCCGATATCTCGGGAGGGGCGTCGGCTGCCGGCGGTGTGCCGCCTTTTTGCTTTTCCCGGTATCTTTTCAGCTTCAATGCGGCGTTTTCGGCAAGTGGATGGATCTCCTGATCTATGACGGCCAGGACCTTCGCAGCCGCTTCGCCAATATCGGGTTCTTCATCCGCCAATCCTTCACAGAGCCTTTCGACAATCTGTTCGGCGGTTTGGGATTTTCCCTTTGTATAGAGTTTTTCGATGGTATCGGGGAGAGATTGCATGACCTGATCGTCCATGAAACAATATCTCTGCCCTTTCATGATGCTGGCCAGGCCGGTTTTGAGGCGGGTTGCCAGTTGTTTTCGCTGGGCCTCTTCCAGGCCGTATCGCTCATCGATACCCGTTGCCAGGGTCTCGGCCCGATCCGAGGACATGAGAAGCCGGTATGCCTGCTGTATCGATTCGGGATTTGCGGTTCCGGCTTTGCCGCCGCTGGCAGTGGCTTTTTCCTGCAGGAATCGAAATTTTGCGGCCAGCCGAGTGAACTTTTCATCATCAACCTGCTGTAGCACCTGTGCCAAAAGATCGTTTTCAAGGACTTTTTCAAGATTATCGCTCAGCATCGTTCCCAGCAGGTCGCTGTTCATCTGAGATACCGCTTCCGCAGTCTCCGCCGATAGCGGTACAGCGCTTTCTCCGCCGGAGATGTCATCCATCTTTTGGATCATTTGTCCGAAAGTGTCCGACAGCCTTTTCCTGGACATTTCCGTTTTTTGTTTAGAGATCTGCTGCAGGCCGGCCGAAAAAATTTCGGCCATCTGTTGGGGATCGGAGGCTATCTTCTGTGCTGTTTCCTTATCCATCCCCATTTCAGATTGGGCGTTTGTCAAGAACGCCATGACCCGGTCTTGCAGGTCGTTTGTTGGTTTTGTTTTTGGAGGGAGTGTATCTTCTCCGGCCATGGCCACATAGATTTTTTTATCCAGCTGGATGTGGGGCAGGCGATTTCCGATCTTCTTCTGGATCCCGCCCTCTTTCTCGATATCCTCGGGTTTTCCACTGATCTCCTTGAGGAACTCGGTGAGTTCGGCTTCCGCGACTCCCTTTCGGATGGTGATCGATTTGATCCCGAGGTTGAGCATCAAATTCAAAAATGAACCGATCTGGGGCTTTTTGCGATCCTTTTCCTCGATGGGCTGATCTTCGATGAGAAGATCTTTTTCCGATTCCGCGTAGACAACTGTATCCTGGGTGTCGAAGATCTCTAAAAAACAGGGATAGATCTTATCCACCGATTTTGCCACGATGGCGCTGGTGGCAGGGTAGAGCCGGATGTTGGTCAGGGCAGCAATCATTGCAATCACCGCCTCAACGGCTTTTTCCTGTATCTCCCTTTTTGTCATCTTGTTCCTCTTACCACAATCTCAGGCCGTGTGTTTCCGGGAGCCCCGAATCGATAATCTTATCTGCGACCGCCGCAATATCGTAGGGAATAAACCGGATTCGGAGTGTCCGACGGCGGGTATCAAAGATGGCGTATTTCGCCCGGTTGTCGCCATCTCTCGGCTGACCGACACTGCCGATATTCAAGATGTACTTGGACGTATCTTTCAAATGGGTGTCGCCTTCTTGCAGCGGTACCCGTCGGATGCGATGCCCGTCCCACTCGATGGCCTCCAGACAATGGGTATGACCGGTAAAGCAGACCGGTTCTGTCATCTGTGTAAAAATCCGCTGCATTTTTTTTTCAGTCACCTGGAACTGATAGGTCAGAGGACATTCCAGCGGAAAGCCGTGAACGAAACGACAGTTGTGACGCGTCAGAAATGGCTCAAGCTGGACCGAAAACTGAATTTCATCTTCGGTCAAAAGCGCCCTTGTCTTCTCCAGTGATATTCTGGCCGCTTTGTTGAAACGCTCCAAGTGGGTACTATCTTGCAGCGCCAGCTCATGATTGCCGATGACCGATGGAATCTTTTGATCCCGGATCCGACGGACGACTTTGCCCGATTCGGGGCCGTAGCCGATGTTATCTCCAAGGCTGATCACCTCGTCCACGCCCTGACCCTCCATATCGGAGAGAACACGGGTGAAGGCATCCATGTTTCCATGAATATCAGATATTACGGCTATTTTCATGGGCATTCAAATCAACAGCGATTGTGAGATCACCGCAGCAGTGCGGCTACCTCGATATGACTAGCCCTTTGCTGAGAACTGGATTGGGTCCAATTTTTCCGATTATTGGATCTTTGGGATCAAAAGTCAATATCCGGCTTTATATTCATCGGTTATCTCACCCCTTGCATATCCCGTGTCCTTTGTTGCAAAGCAGGCCGGACCAATGGAAAATTATAAAAAAACATCGCAAATTCAAATACATTATGGTATGTTACGCTATTCGCAACACTTATTGGGACACCGGAGCGTTCATCCCTCAAGAGGAGGCTTTGACATGATACCGGACTTGAACAGCAGCAAAATTCTTCTCGTGGACGACAATAAAGCCAATATCGACATTCTTGTGCATGCCCTTCGCAACGACTACAAACTCAGCGTTGCCCTGTCCGGCCAGAAAGCATTGGAGTATGCAAGGGACAATCCCCTTGACCTGATCCTGCTGGATGTCATGATGCCTGAAATGGATGGCTTCGAGGTTTGCAGAACGCTCAAAAGCGCCTCGGTAACGGAGAACATACCCATTATTTTCATCACGGCCCTTGACGATCCCAAAGACAAAACCAAGGGATTTGAGATGGGTGCGGTGGATTACATCACCAAACCCTTTGACGTAACCGAAGTAAAAGCCCGGGTCAAAACCCATCTGTCCCTGAGGATCGCCCAGGAAAAATTGAAGATTCAGAATATCATTCTTGAGGTCAAGGTTACCGAGCGTACCCGGGAGCTGCAAAAGACACAAAAAGATTTGCTGGTCCGGTTGGGGGTAACAGCCGAATGGAGGGGCAAGGAAACAGAGAAGCATCTTCTCAGAATGTCCGATATGGCGGCCCTTTTGGGGAAGGCCGCCGGCCTAAAGGATGTGGACTGTGAAATGCTCTCCCAGGCGATTACGGTGCATGATCTAGGCAAAGCCATCGTACCGGATACAATACTTTTCAAACCCAAGAAACTGTCCAGGAAAGAGTTTGATGTTGTCAAAACCCACGCGGCCGCCGGGGCGAAACTGCTGAGTGGAAGCCGTTCCAAATTGCTTCAGATGGCGGAACGCGTTGCCTTGACCCACCATGAGAAATGGGATGGGTCCGGTTATCCCAAAGGGTTAAAAGGAGAGGCGATCCCCATTCACGGTCGGATTTGTGCGATTTGCGATGTATTCGATGCATTGGTATCGGATTTACCGTATAAAAAGGCTTGGCCCCTTGAAAAAGCCCTGATAGAGATCGGCGCATGTACCGGCAGTCATTTTGATCCGGAACTGGTTCGACATTTTCTCGAATTGAAACCGCAACTGGTAAAGCTGGTTTCAGGCAGGTAATGGGCCAGTTTCAAAACGTTTCAGTTTGTTCAAGGTCAAGGAGGGCGAAGATTTTAACCACAGGAATACATGGTGTATTTCGAGGATTAAAATTTGAGCCGGACGCAGAGATTGGGCAAAATGGGATGTTTTGAAATTGGCCCAAAGGATTATTCGATACAGACCCTCCGAATCTCATTGATATCCGTTATCCCCAGAAACACATTCCGGATCCCATCCTGCTTGATGGTGGTCATGCCCTCCTCTGCGGACTGTTTGAACAGTTCTTCTGAGGTCGCTTCCCGTTTGATGAGTCCCTTGATGGTTTTCGTTCCCTCCATCATCTCATGGATGCCGAGTCGCCCCTTGTATCCCGTATCCGAACAGGCCTCGCACCCCACCGTCTTGTAAATCGTAAGTTCCGGTGTCAGTTCGATACCGGTGGCCTTGAAGGCTTCCGGCTCATAATCTTTCACGATTTCATCAAACTCTTCCTGAGAGGGATTATATTCTTCGCGGCAGCTCTTGCACAACCGCCTGGCAAGCCGCTGCGCCAATACACCGAGAAAAGCGTCTGAGAAATTCAGTGCGTTGAGCCCCATGTCCAGAAGACGGGTTACCGTTTCAGGGGCACTGTTGGTGTGCAGGGTTGAAAACACAAGATGGCCGGTAAGGGACGCCTCCACTCCGATAGATGCGGTTTCGTGATCCCGCATTTCCCCGATCATGATCACGTCCGGATCGGCTCTTAGAAATGCCCGCATCACCCTGGCAAAATCGAGTCCAATCTTGGGTTGGCACTCCACCTGCCGCAATCCCGGCTGTGTGATTTCAACCGGATCTTCCGCCGTCCATATCTTAATTCCAGGTTTGTTGATATATCCCAGGGAGGCGTGCAGGGTCGTGGTTTTGCCGGAACCGGTCGGCCCCACGACCAGAACCAGTCCATAAGGCTGATTGATGATTTTTTTCATGATGCCGAGATTCCGCTCGTTCATCCCCATATCATCCAGTGACATGGCCCCGGACTCGGCGAGTATTCGTAAAACGGCATCTTCAAATCCACCGGCCGTTGGCAGGGTCGCCAGGCGCAGTTCAAAGGGTTTGAGCCCTTTTCGTTTGAACTTGATTTTGCCGTCCTGGGGAAGACGTCTTTCCGCGATATCCAGATTGCTCATAATTTTGAGCCGGGACATGATGCCCCTTGTCAGTGAATTGGGAAATTGGGTAATCTCCTGGCAAACACCGTCGATACGATAGCGGATGCCGGTGTTTTTCGAGATGGGGGACGGTTCGATATGAATGTCGGAAGCGTCTTTGCGATAGGCGGTAATGAGGATTTGGTCCACCATTTTCACGACCTGGCCCGAGGCCTCGTCGTGCTCATCGCCGACTTCTTCCTCGTCCTCCTCTTCTTCAAAATCGATATCCATCATGTCGAACTGGCCGTCGTCTTCCTCCGCCATTTCCGTCGCAGCTTCATTCTTGCCTTCGAAAAAAAGGTTGATCGTGTCGACGATATCCTCTCTGATCCCGACAAAATAGTTGATCTTCGGGACGTTGAACAGCCCCGGTATCGGGTCGGTCTTGGTCAGATCCCGGGGATCATCGATAAAGATGTCCACGACCCGTTCCGAAATATCCCAGCTCAGGGGTACCCAGCTGTTTTGAATCAGGAAGGTTTTTTTCAAGCGGGTCAGCAGTTCATAAGGGATCTCCCTGCTTTCGTCGAACTCCGAAAAAGGACATTTATAAAAAAGGGAAAGAGATTTTCCGATATCCTCCTTTTTGATCCTGAGTTGTTCCGTCAAGATGAATTCAACGCTTTTTTTCATTTTTTTGGAACGCCCCAGGGCGTTTTGAAGCTGTGAGGTGTTGACGATATCCTTTTCCAAGAGATATCCGTATTTTGAGTCATAGATTCTGGCGCCCTGCAGCTGTTTGATTTTTTCCTTTATGCCATGGTAATCAGGATCCAGCTTTGCGACCGTTTGGTAAATCTCATAGGCCAGATCCGGATATTCCCGATTTTCCATTTCGAGCCCGAATAGAAAATTGACAGTGGTTTTGTCTCCACCCTCTATCTTTTTTTCTTTTATGATTTTTTCGATCTGGTCGATGACCCGTGCAGGAGAATGGATCTGAAACAGACATTCAGCCAGTTTTGGCACGATGTCGGTAATGGGAAAATCGAAATCTAAAAGCTTCCTGTATTCGTCTGCGGCCTCTTTGAAAAGACCCAGTTCCATGAATGCGGAGGCCCCGTCCAGAATTTCCGGGACGTTGTCTTCCCCCTCCCAGCTTTCTTGAATTAAAGAGATATCCTCGGAAGTGAGCTGCGGATCTTCCTGGGCAAGACCCTCGATCTCGGTTCTGATGCCGGCAACCGCATGATCAATCTGCTGTCGCTTTTGCGAGGGGATGTCGGGGAATTGCTCGATAATGCCTTCATAAAGCGCCAGGGCCTCGTCGAATAGACCCTGGGAGTTGTAGATCTCTGCCTCTTTTATCCTTGCGTCGATAGGGCTGTTCTGCGTCATGGCATGACCATTTTATCTTTTTCGGAAAAAACGGGACAACCCCTTGGGTTTGTCTGCTTTTTCCGATAGGGCCGGAATCAGTACGTTGCAGTTGATCCGAATCATTGCAACCTGTGTATAACCGCTCATGACAACCAGGATGAGGTTTTGATTTGCCCGCCTGATGTAAATCCGCCGGTTCTCGTATACGAATTCTGCTTCCTGAATGTCGGCAAACCGTTTTATCAAAGCCGGGCCTTCGATTTTCTGCAGTCCATCGGTTGAGCTGGTTTTGAATGAACTGTAAAGCACCTTTCCAGCTTTATCGAGCAGCATCACGCCTTCAACACCGTCGATATCGAGAACCTCTTTGAACGCTTTTTTCATATTTGCCTCAATAGATCGATGATTCTGTCCCTCGAAGCAGATAGATCCACAGATATGGCGGTCATTTTTCTCCCCGGAACGATAATGGTATCCTTTTGTTCTCCCTTGCTAAGGAAGCACACCTTCAATGTCCCTGCATCGATTAGCTTTCCCACCTCCACGGCGACTTCCATCATGGGGCGGTGGGTTTCGTCCCGTCTCACATCCAGGATTCCCGTCTCATCTTTCAGCAACTGTCCAATGTCGGCGTCGGCCGATCGGGTTTTGGGAGGCGGGGATGCATCTCCAAAAAGGTCCAGATCTTCCACTTCTTCAGCTGCGTCTTCTGGTTTTACAAGTTCTTCGGTTTCTAGAAGGTCCGCCTCTTCATCGAATCCTTCGGAACCGGAGGATTCATCCTTCAAACGCATGGCATCCAGGAGAATTGCCTGAAGATCCTCGTCTATCTTTTTTTGTTCAATGGCGCATTCATCCTGAATTGCCATGGCGACTTCATCCCAGGAAAAGATTTCGTATGCTGCCTGTTTCCCGTCCACCCCGGGCAGCCTGGCATCCATCAGCTCGCCTTCTCTGAAGAAAAGCACTCCTTTCTTGCCGGATACTTTGTTGAACACCCTGATGGTGGAGGTTTTCTGTTCCATCTCAATCAATTGGATAAACATCTCAAGAGGAACCGTCTGGAGCACTCCCCCCTCCGATTCCTTTTTCAAGATTTGAGTAATCTTTTTGGCCAGTTCTTCCACCACAAACGGTTTTTCGATGTAACCCGCGCCCCCCCTTTCCAGTACCGCTTTTTTCAACTTCGGAGTGCTGTAAGCAGTGACCACGATCACATGGACATCGGGATAGTGGGCCGACATGTGAGCCAATAGAGACAACCCGTCCATCCGGGGCATCTGCATATCCGTTACCACCAGCGACACTGCATGCTGCTTCAATTTTTCTACGGCATCCAGACCGTCTTTTGCCACGATCACCGAGAAGGCTTCCTTGTACTTGTCAAATTTTTTCTGGACCAGACGCAGCCATATCTTGTCATCATCGACGATCAGTATGGTTCTTATCATGGGTTTTCCTGTGATTCCGGACCCGGTCTTCGACCCGGTTCGTTTTCTGCTTTTTGTATCACCGTCTTTTCCGCAACCGTTCAATAGAAAGCCGCAAACTGTCCTGCATTCTCAAGACCGCTTCGGCAAGATCCCCGATTTCATCCTTTCGGTTGATATTCATCTCAACATCCAGTTCACCTACACTGATTTTATCGGCAGCCTGGGTCAGCTCCTTGATGGGCCGTGTCATCGCCCTGCCCGCAACAAAAGCAATGGCCATCACCACGAAAATAGTGATCAACAGGTAGATATAGGCAAAAAATTGTGCCTGTTTCAGAATCTGCAACACCTCTTTTTCCTGGGCCTGGACACCCAGAATCCAACCCAGATCGGTTCCGCGTGAATGCCCCAGAAACGGAACTCCCTTGTCGTTGGCGAAGGATACAATCTCCTTATTTCCGCTTTTAAAAGCCGCAACCAATGGATGCCCGCTCAAGTTCTGCCCCGCACGATATTGACCCGTCATCTGGTGGAAAATCACCCGGCCGGCACGGTCGGTGAGAAACGCCCGGCCCATCTGCCCCTGCTTTAAACGGCTGAGCTGTTGGGTTATTTTGTCGAAAGCCATGGCACAGGCCAGAACACCGCTGATCGATTCATCCTCATGGATGGGCACAGCAAGCACAAGCGTTCCTTTTTTCTTTTTATCGGTTACGACCTGCCATGTTGTCTCTTTCCCCTCCATGATCTCTTTGAAATAAGGTTGGTCTGCATGGTCTATAAGCGGCTTTTCATCGCTTCGTGCAATCTCCTGCCCGTTCCTGTCAATGGTAAACACCTGATCGGTCCAGGGATAGCCCTGCTGGATCGTTTCGAGCACCGGAACCTGCTGCACGCTCATCATGGATCTGATGGACGGCAGACCGGCGCCTACTTTCAAGGCTCTGAAATTTTTATCCAGCCATTCATTCAAGTGATTTACGAGACGTTCGGAACTTTGGATCAGCAGTTTTTCCGAATCCTTTCCAATTCGCCCACTGGTCTGCTGAAAGGTGACACCCCAAAATATGAAAAGGGGAACCAGGGTCACCATCAGCATCAGGGAGATGATCTTTTCCGTGAGACCGAACCGGTTTTTGGCTCCGGCTTGAAACGGTTTTGAAGGTTTGCTCGGGGACGACTTTTCGGGGGTTGGCGGGGGCGGTGCAGGTGCGGGTGTTGGCTCAGGATCCAAAGGTGGCTCAGGGGTATCAGTCACGGGTGGCGGGGGGGGGACATCCGGCGGCGGAGTTGTTTTCAGGGGTGCCGGTTTTGATATGGTGATCCGATGCTGGCAAACTTTACAGTTGAATCCTGCTGTTTTCCCTTTAATTTTGCCGGCATCGATACGGTATTTTTTCCCGCACTCCTCACATATGACAACCATACAATCACTCCTTGAATGTCGAATCCAGCAGAGCTGGATCAGACCCTTAGATGTCGAAATCGATAGGCTTCTTTCAATCGACACGCAAAAGTGGGTTTGATTTTGTCTAAGGGTCTAATATCCTTTCGACCGGATCATATCGATCATGACTTTTTGAAATAGGATTTTATTCTCCGGCCTCGGCACTTGTCGAGCCAGCCTTTCTACAAGTTCGGCAGCTCGTTTTGTCGGAACCCCATTTTGCGGATCGGTAATCGACTCAACTTCGTCCTCGATCAGTATTTCCGCGATGGGGCCCACAGCTTTTGATAGCTGGGTACGAAGCACGTCAAAAAATTCTCCGTCGATGACCGGTATCGCCTTTTGGATTCGTTTGATCAGTTTCTTTTTATACAGCAGCGTAATGATTTTCTTCAGGATGTCAGACGGCATGCCGAGGCTTTCGCAGATGGTTCCGAGGTCCTTTTTACCGTCCAGCTGCATCAGCACGGTAAGCATTCTGCCGTCCAATGAAAACTGCCCGATCTCACCTTTTACAGCACTTTCGAAGACCATTGAAGAAAATTTAGGATCCATTTTTCATTAACTGCAGTTCTTTTTTTAAGTGACTTAATTCCTCTCTGATGAATTGCTTTAACTCCTCTACTGCCAAAGCAAGGGTTTCAGGGAGAATTTCCGGTGTAATTTCCTCGTGAGTTTCCGAAGCCCCTTTCTCTGGAGCTGCCTTTGCTTCTTCGGAAGGCGTTGTAGGTGCTGCGTCCTCGGGAGCTTTTTCAGGTTTTATCTCCCGCGATTCCGGTAGTGGTTCAAGGACGGCTGGCTCAGGAGGTTCGACATCGATTTTTTGCTCCGTCTTCGGCACCACTTTTTCAATTTTTTCGATGGGGGAGGGGGCGGGCGCAGGTTTGATCTGAATGTCAGTGGGCTTTTCTCTTACGGTTTTACCGGATTCGATGATCTGATGTTTCAGATCCTTGAACTGCTTGATCTTGCCGGATAGAATTCTTCTTTTATCCGCCTCCGTAATTTTCGGTGTTGCCAGTATTCTAACGAGCCCGTCATGTACCGAATGGAGCAGCCTCAGAGAATCAGGATGTGCTTTTACTTTTTTAACACGAATATACTTTCCGGCGGTTCCATGCAATTGAAGCAGGGAATAGATGACCTTGTCATTTTTGTAGGATTTTTTTAGACGATTGATCTCTGCAAGAAAAGTATCCATTGTCTCATCCGTGATTTCCCACTCGATGGATAAAACAATAGCATCCAGATTGGTGAACGGGGATTCAGCCGGCAGAATGTGTAAGTTGTTGTCCCCGGTGGAATCATTTTGGCTGTTGCCGGTTGCCTGTTCGTTCATGCTGTTGTTATCCTCTAAGAGATGGTTTCGTCATCCGCGCAATGTAGACTTTGCTTGTGTATTCAACGGAAATTCCTTGAGGCCTTGGAAAGACCGTATGTTTTATTTTAGATCAGTCTTTTCTGAACAGAGAGAACGGTCAGGTTGATCGCTTTTTTCATGGTTTCCACAATATTGTGTCCAGTGATGGCGCTGGCGTCAAAGGCGGGCACCTTCAGATGCCTGTTAAGATCGTGTTCCAGGGTTTTAACGGGTAAAAGTGGGATGCCGTCTTTTTCGAGATCCCGCTTGTTGTACTGCAAAACCAATGGAATTTTGAAAATATCTTTCTTGAAGGTCGCGAGATTTTCCTGAAGGTTTCTTAGGGAAACGCGATTCATCTTCTGCCTTAACACCATAGAGTCGGCCACGAACACCACACCGTCTACACCTCTAAGCACCAGGCGTCTTGTTGCATTATATTTTACCTGCCCCGGGACCGTATAGAACTGGGTTTTCAAGGTGTATCCCTTGATCACACCCACATCCATGGGCAGAAAGTCAAAAAACAGGGTTCGGTCACCGTAGGTTTTGACGGTGGTCAACTTGGTTTTGATGCGTTTTTGAAATTTATTGTAAATATATTCGAGGTTACTCGTCTTCCCACCTCTTCCGGGCCCATAGTAAACAATCTTTACCTGAACCTCTTTTTTCCGGGGATTTATGAGAGCCAATCGATCACCTCTTTTGCACTCAACGTGTTTTTGCACCCGTCTATAAAAGGCATGGGGGCTTTGGACACATCGAAAATTTAAATTATTGCTTGAATCTTTCGAATCCCCTCTGCCACCTTCAATCTCAGGAACCCAAGGGAAACCTCTTTTCCGAATATGGTGAGCAGTAAGAGATCGTCGCTGATTCTGCTGAAATGAATACTCTCTTTTTCGCCTTTGTGGAACAGTAGGGAAAAGTCAGTCTCGCCGATGATTTTCGCCATTTCATTTACCGCTCCAAAATTTCCGGCAGCAAGGGCGGCAAGGGAATAGACATCATGTTGTGTTTTCCCGTCATCCAGATTCACCAGGATATTACCCGCCAGATCTATCAACAGAACGCACGTTACACCCAGACCGATCAGTTCTTCATTGAGAATCAGTTCAATTTTTTCGAATTGCGTTTCGTCAAATTCAACGGTGTAGTCCATTTTAAAAAGAGCCCTTTCAGACTTGTATCAGCGGCGGTTGGTGACAGGATCCAGGCTATTTTCGGGATCCGGCCGCTTTATACAAACCTCACGATCTTGATCGCTGATCCGGTGGTCAGAGTGTCGGCCTCCCCTTATCGTTATGCCTAAAATTTCGGTAAATAGATGATTATAAAAACTATTTATGCCATATTTATCTCTTTTTATCAATACCATTCCTTCAAATCCGGGCGGATATTATTCAGGCCGATGGTTTGCATGTGGATTTTAAAGCATATGCCGGACACCGATTAACCCCAAGGTGACATAAATGAGTTTTCTCTACCAATATAGCATTGCTCTAACCTGCTGCTGCTATTGAACAGATACTGGGTACTCGATGCTGGATACCGGAAAAGAACCCTCAAACGGTGGCATCAAAAATATCCAGCATCCAGAAACCAGGATCGGCTCATGTCGGCAAATGATTTTCTGGTAATCACTACGCACAAAAGGCTGGGATTTATACCGCTATAGAAATCGCCACTAATAGCGAGCGAACTTGACATACTCCCAGATGAGCCGGGCACCAAAAAAAATATAGACAATGGCACCGATGGACAGAAAGGGTCCGAATGGGATGCGAAGTTTGGTGTCCAGCAATCGGCTGGATGCCATGAGCAGGATGCCGGCCGCCGTACCTGCGGCAGAACCCACAAAGATGGTAAAAAAAACACCTTCCCAGCCTAAGAGAGCTCCGATCATGGCGAGCAGTTTAATATCGCCGCCTCCCATTCCCTCCTTTCGCGTCATCAAATAGTATCCCCA
>Ga0066187_1000157_pt1 | contig 28080 bp, 2 predicted proteins | sample WorMetexBAHAMAS1_FD_58706 | JGI IMG/M metagenome (GOLD analysis project Ga0066187, IMG submission 58706) | Marine gutless worms symbiont microbial communities from Max Planck institute for Marine Microbiology, Germany - Inanidrilus exumae... | ecosystem: Host-associated > Annelida > Digestive...
GCCTTTCCGACGGGTACGAGGTCAACACCAACGGAAGCGATCCCAACGTGGCGGAAGGCCGTGTAGCATACTATCCGTTCAATGGCACTGCCGATGACGCGAGTGGAAACGGGAACAACGGGAGTGAATTTGGAGCAATGGGGTACATCCAGGGGGTAAACGGCCAAGCGGTAAGCTTCGACGGTACCACAGGCTACCTCGAGCTTTATGAAAACACAAATCTCGATGGATTCGCAGCGCTTACCATATCTTTGTGGATAAAACCTGCAAATCAGCTCGACTCCCAGACCGGTCGTCAGGAAATATTGTTCAAAGGCACCACCGGAAGTGGAGACAGCTATGCCCTGAATTACGATGACTGGGACGGGCAGTTAGCCTTCCCGCTGCACAGCCAGTCCGCATACCATAACGAGGGAATCATCACCCACATGGCCCAGTTCGATGCGGAAGAGTGGTTCCACGTTGCCATCACATACGACGGTGTTTCCGAGGTTTCCATGTATGTCGACGGCATCCAGGTCGGAAACGACTTCCGGGGGCTCATGGACGGCACCATCTCGGATCGGTCGGAGCCTCTGACCGTAGGTAGGCGGCCGGACGGCAATTACTATTTCAATGGAGCTGTTGACGAACTCCAGATATACGACAGGATGCTCTCGATTGGCGAGATTCAGGAGATTTCCTCCTCCATAAACCCCGTCACGGTGCTCTCCACCTTCCCTTCCCGAACCATCACTATCGACGGGCAGCCGGATGACTGGAATGGCATTCAGGCTTACTATACTGATCCCCAAGGGGATTCTACCTGCGAAACGGGAACCGATATTGCGGCGATCTATCTGGCAAAAGACTTCGATTACGTCTACTGGCGGATGGACACCCATAGCGGGACTTATTCATCGGGTACCGTCGATGTCGAAAAATTTCCCAAAATGTTTTTTTATCAGCAGCCAGGAAACCCTTGGCCCAACGGCGTTGGTGCACACGTCGTACTGAATGAGAACTACAGCTCCGTATCGATCCGAACGGACGGTACGAACTGGATTTATCAACCGTCACACTCGGTAGTGGGTACAGGCGCCAACGGCCAGATCGCGGAGGGCCGTGTTCCCCTCTCACTTGTTGATCCGTTTTCCATTGATAACCTTCTTGCCATCTATATGGAATTCCCAGGAACTGTTTGCGATGATGCTAGCTACACTTACACCCTTAACAATGCTCCTTACATTCCAGTCTTGCCCTCTCCGGAAAATACCGCCGCAGATTCTCCGGTCAACTCCACTCTGTCCTGGACGAGCGGTGATCCTGACGCCGTGGATACGGTCAGATATGATGTATACCTGGGGACCGACAGTGGTCAGTTGTCAGTGGTCAGTAATGATCAGTTAGACCTTATTTATCAACCATCAACGCTCAGCTACGGTGTCACATACTACTGGCAGATCGTGGTAAAAGACAATAATGGGGCCACCACACAAGGTCCGGTATGGTCTTTCACTACCTGTTCGGACTGCGATGCTGACGGGCTGCCGGACAGTTGGGAGATCGCACTGTTCGGGAATGTCACCTCCAGTGACGGTACCGGGGATACCGACGGGGATGGGTTAAACGATCTTGAGGAATACAACGCTGGAACCGATCCCAAAGACCCGGATTCCGACAATGATGGCCTCTCTGACCGTTATGAGATCAATGTAAATAACAGCGATCCCTCTGTGGCCGAGGGCCTGGTCGCCTATTACCCTTTCAACGGCAATGTCAACGATGAAAGCGGCAATGGCAACAACGGCACGATCAGCGGTGCCACGCCAACCATCGACCGACATGGGAACCAAAGCAGTGCCTACCAGTTTGACGGGATCAATGACCATATCCGAATAGAAGACCACAGCAGCCTGGACCTTACGGGAACACTCACCCTGTCCGCCTGGATCAAGACCAACTCTGCGGGTACGGTGATTCGCAAGGAAGGCGACGGAGAAACAGCGGCCACCGATGAAAATTACAGGATTCATGTCAAAGACACCGGGAGGGTGGTCGCAGGCTTTGAAGACGGTTCCGGCACCGACGTCAACGTACTCTCCGGAGGTACCATCGTAAAGGGTGCATGGCAGCATGTGGCCTGGACCTATGACGGTGTTTATATCCGAATATACATCAACGGCATCCTGGACCGCAGTGTTCCAGAGACCGCCCTTCCCAATACCCAGGATGAACCGCTCTATATCGGCGTGAGGAACCGGGGCGGTACCACCACGGACTGGTTCAGCGGCAGGATCGATGATGTGCGGATCTATAACCGGGCGCTGTCTGGAAACGAGATCAACGAGCTGGCTCGCGGGGAGTATGCTTCCGTTTTCGAGGACAGTCTGGCGATCACTCCGGATACCTATCTTCTGTTTCTCCAAGGTGAGGGCTTTAGCAATCAAACCGACGGCAACCAGAACTCATCCCCGAATGGTGACGGCTCCCACCACTACTTCCTCCAAAATTCTGCTCCTGATACTCATCTGGCTCTTCAAATGGCACCCCAAAACCTTTTCTTTGACCCGAATGTGGATTTCGAGGTGGAGCTGCCCTTTTCCAACTTTACTTATACGCTGGAAGGAGGCGCTCCGCATGACAAGGCCTCTATCCAGCATCAGATTGATTGGGGCAACAATCAAACGGTGAGAATCCAGTACGACGGAGAGGAATTTTTTTCCTGGTACAATCTGGGTGCCGGCAATCAGTGGCGGGCCGAACGGTATCCAGCGTCTACTAATTCCGGCGTAATGGTCTGCAAAAAGCAGGGTAACATCCTGACGCTCTACGTGGAGGGCGTCAATGAGGACACGCCCTGGATCTATCAGGTTTCCGATTTCGGCGACCAGATCCGGGTGACCACGTCCATCGGAGTTTCAGCCACAACTTCGACCACGTCCGTTGCAGTGGACTATTCCGTGCTGGAGTACAAGATCATGACTTACCCTCCCCCAGTCAACACCATTTTCCATGATAATTTCGATGACAATGATATCGGCGACTGGACAGTTGGCGACCTGTATCAGACCGAACAGTACAGCACCCCCTTTACGGATAGCGGTGCCTATATCGGCGGTGAGGGGTCCAACCAGGGCGGACACTACCAGGAGCTGGACGCCACCGCGGCCTTCCCCGTGTTCACCGTGGAATTCGACGCCAGAAGCCGGAATATTGTGGGAACGAGTGGTTCCCATTTGGGGATACATGTCGATGACACCTATCATACCAATCTCGACAGAAGCGGGCAGTCCGCCAATGGCTACATTTTCGGAATCTCCGCCGCACAGGGAGTCGCCAGTGTCAGCCGGCAGGAAAACGGCACCAACACACCTCTGGCAAGAACCCTTTCCTATCCGAATGACAGCGGTTTCCATCGCGTTCGGTTCGATCACTTGTCAGACGGAACATGGCGTATATTTGTCGACGGCGTCGCGCAGCAGCTTGAATACAACAACGCCGATACTACCTTCAGCAGTTTCCGGTTTGTCTCCATGGGTGTGGATCCCAATGGGGGGACCGGGATCAACGCCATCGACAATGTGCGCTTTTACGCGGATGCGGATGGCTCTTTTGTCAGCTATATCCCTGCGGCCAATATCGCCATTGATGGGGATTCCGCCGATTGGGCCGGCATCGCCCCGGTCATATCGGATCCCCAAGGAGATTCCCTTGGCAGCAGTTTCGATGACATCCTGGACGTGTACCTGGCGAAAAATAACGACTACCTGTTTGTCAGATACGATTTCGGGGCCAGCCCCCCTGATCCCAATAATTGGTATCAGCTAAATCTAATCTACACAGAGGGAAGCTTTTGGCATGGGTCGTTTTACAGCGGCGGATTTGGGATCCTGCACGATGTCAGTTTTTATTATGATTCTGGGCAGGGCCAGTGGGCAATCACCTTAAGGCAGGATACAGACCTCGTAGGCGGTATCGACCAGACGATCTACCAGAGCGTCGATGATCTCGTCCTTTCCGGCAACACCTTCGAGGGCAAAATTCCTCTTTATCAGCTATCTGTGCCATTTACCGAAGATGACCCGTTTATGGTCCATGCGAACACCTATGACACCAATTTAACAGTGGAGGAGGATGACTCCCAAAAAATATTGCTCAATACCCCTTATGCTGAATCGGATACCACCAATCCCACACCACCGATCGGGCTACAGGCAACGCCATCTCCGTCCGTCTGGTCAAACGACAATACAATAACGGTTTCATGGACAGCCGGCATCGACGCGGGCACCGGTGTTGCAGGATATTCATTTCTGTGGGATACCAGTCCCGACACGGTTCCGGACAATGCGGCAGACACGTCGAACACCACCACTACCAGCGCCGCGCTTCAGGACGGAAAAACACATTACTTCCATGTCCGAACCGTGGACAATGCCGGGAATGCCAGCACAACCGAGCACATCGGGCCTTTTTATATCGACACCACGCAGCCTCAGAACGGTTCTGTTTCAATCAACGGCGGTGCTGAAGGTACCGGTGTTATCGACGTTACCCTGACACTTTCGGCAACCGATGTCGGTTCCGATTTGGGACAGATGCGTTTTTCCAATGACAATACCAATTGGTCCGCACCTGTACCCTATGCCACCTCGGCTGACTGGCAGCTTGCTAGCGGCCAGGGACTCAAAACCGTTTATGTCCAATTCTCGGACGCTGTGGACAATTGGACCAGCGCCTCGGTATCCGACCAGATTAACCTGACAACCAGCCCGCCGGATGTCACCGGATTAACCGTAGAGGCCGGAAATGGAGAAGTGACCTTGAGTTGGGACCAAATCACCAGCCCAACTGGGATTACTTATAAAATCTATCGCAGCGAGCTGGAAAACGGGATTTATTATCAGGTCAATACGCAGGATATTGACAACTTCTATGCTTACTTGGGTAGGGTTTCATATGCGGATACCAATGTCGCAAATGGTAAGACCTACTATTACAGGGTGAAATCCTTTCTAAACGAGACTCCCAGCGATAATTATTCGAATCTTGGTGTTTCCACCCCGGTTTCGGCCCACAATTTTACGGTTACCATCGACGAACGGGCACTGATCACCGAGGTCGGGGGGAAAAGCTATTATGACCTGCGTCTGCTTCCCACGGATCGCTTCCAGGGCACTATCACCCTTTCGTGCTCCTCCCTACCCCAGGGACTCAGCTATGATTTCATATTGAACGGGGAAAGCAAGGGATCTTATCTTGCGGGAATCGTTCCACCGGCCATTGTCAGATTGGAAATTACGGCGGGAAGTACGACTCCACCGGAAGAGCACACTTTCAAAGTCGTCGCCCAGAATTTCTGGCCAGGGGGGAGTTCGAATCCTCTAGAGCAGGATCTGATGCTGGCTGTTGCACCCCTGAATGGAAGCGGTGTTTTTGTTACCGTCGAAAAAACGGAAGTGCTCATGAGTGAGGCCGTCACGATATCCGGTCGTATCTACCCTCCCCTGCCGGATAAAAGCGTAATTCTCAGGATGACTTTCGAAGACAGCAGTTCACAGGAAAAAACCCTGACAACAATAGAGGGCGGCAAATTCGAGGAAACGGATTGGATATCAACCCTGGGAATCGGCTTCTACAACATCGAAGCATCCTGGACCGATCCAAACAGCAACTTAATAACAAGCGACTCGAAAAGCTTCTGGGTCGACAAGGGGCGGGCCATCCTCACCTGTTTGAGAAATACAGATGAGACACCAAGTGCAGGCAGTGATTTTACGATTCACGGCGGCACGGAGCCCGAAATCCCCTACGCCGAAATTAAGATTAGGGTATTCGATCCGGATGGCGGGTGGCAGGATTACACGAGCTATGCCGGTCAGACCGGTACCTACAGCAAGATTTACAGCTTTTTCGATCGGAGCGGCATCTGGAAAGTCAAAGCGTACTGGGAGGGAAATGCCCAATATATCGGTTGCGAGAGCGATCTCCTGGTCATACCGGTTGAGGTCGATTATGGACGAGCCATTATTGTCGGCGGCGGCGTGGCCGAGCAGACCAATACTTACTGGGATGTCACCAAAAAGCTGACGACACAGACCTATCGGGATTTCAAGACCAAGGGTTTCAATGACGGAATGATCTATTTTATGATCAACTCGCAGACAATCGATATCAACTACGATGACATTCCCGACCCGGTCGTGGACGACGACATACCATCAACAGATGATTTTATCAGTGCCGTGTCCACCTATTTTTCAAGCGAGCTTGCCGCAAACACGCCCCTTTTCATCTATATGCAGGGGCATGGCACCAGCGACGGAAAATTCCAAATCCTCGGATCCGACCAAAGGCTGGGCGCAGGGGAAATTGCCAATGCCTTGGATCAGATTCAGACGGCTACGGGCTGCAAGATCATCCTCATTCTCGAATCGTGCTATTCCGGCAATTTCATCCCGTCCCTGAGCGGTGCTAATCGCGTGATTCTCACCAGTGCCGGTAATGAAAAGTATTATACGGATGCATCCGCACGCATCTCTTTTTCACGATATCTGATGACCCGGCTGCGCGGAGGGGATAACGTGAAAAAGGCGTTTGATTGGGCACGGAAGGAGCTGATGAGCAAAGGCTACCCGTCCCCGCTTCTCGATGACAACGGGGATCAGGTGGTAGATACCAGCGACGGCCTCCTGGCAGCGAACACCTACTTAAATGGCCTGCTGACATGGGGTCTGCCACCCGAAATAACAGACATCAGCCTCGCTGCATTTCTAGAGGGCAGTACGTCAACACCTATTTCGGTCACCGTCGTGCAGGGTGATGTATCTGTGGATCGTGTCTGGGCACAGATCATCCCTCCCGATGCGGACATCACTGGTGGCGATACGACTATCACCTATCCTGAAGTCGACCTCGCGTTCAATTCTGGTACAGGAAAGTACGAGGGAACGCTGGCCGGACTGGCGCAGTCGGGGCTGTATACGATACTCGTTCAGGCCGAGGATGTGGATCACGAAGTAGCCGAACCCAGCACAGCGTATATCAGTGTATCAGGCACGGCAATTCCTGGTGACCTAAACAGTGACGGTTTGGTGGATCTGAAGGATGCCGTCATCGCCGTCCAGGCCATGGTGGGGATAGATGTCAGCGGCTTGGTGCCCGCCGGATATGCCACCAGCGGTGTGGATGTGAACGGGGATGGGCAAATAGGTGTTGCGGAGGCGGTGTATATTTTGCAGGAAATCTCCGGGTTAAGGGATTAAAGTTGACAAGCTGGTGAGCAGTTGAGCGATTGAGCTAATGAGCAGTATTGAGCAAAGCGCTAAGCGCATGGAGTGGGGAGTAGTTGAGCGATTGAGCTGGTGAGCTGTTTAGCTGGTAAGCCAGAGAGCTAATAAGCTATTGAGCCATGACCCAGTATCAAGGAACCAGCATCCAGTATTGTAAACATCATGCTTGTAGGGAGGTGTCGAAAGTCAAATCCAGGCCATAATGAAGCATCAAGGCATTGTCCACTTTTGCCATGAGCTCAGCCGGAAGACAGCCCAAACGCTTTATCAGTCGAATTTTATCAACGGCACGCGTCTGGTTGACCATTATTTTGGAATGCTTGTCCAAACCGCCTGTATTTTTTGGGATTTCAACCTCAAAAGAATACACGCGCGCTACATTGGACGTGATTGGGGCAATTGAGATGATTGGCGAGTGCTTGTTGTTGATATTGTTGGATACAACCAAGGCGGGGCGAGTTTTGCGAATTTCCGCGCCCAAGGTTGGATCGAAATTAACAAGGAAGATCTCGCCGCGTTTAATCGAGGCCATCCGTCAGAGTTCCTTCGAGTTCGTGATTGACTCGCCGTATCTCATCAGCGGCCTCTCGATACTCGGCGGCAAGCTTCTCCGCCCGCTTCCGTTTGAGTGAATGGACAATGGCTTCACGGATAAAGCGGCTGCGTTGCCGGGGAGCCACCTCCTGGGAAATGGCATCGTGAACAGTTTTTGGCAGAACAATGTTGATACGTACCGATTTCATGGCACATCCTTATTATGCATAATAATTGTATACTAATAGTACACATAGCTTGTGTCAATAAATAATGGATAAAAATCCGCTCAATTAAAAGGGAATCAAAGTGCATAAAAAGATCGCAATTAGTTTGGCTATCTTGTTGGCGTTTGCGTTGATGAGTTCTCCCGCACAAGCGGAGATTCAATGGGAGACCCTCAACAGCATGTCCCATTCCCGGCTTTACCCGGATGCCTGCGCCTTGAATGGCAAGATTTATGTAATGGGAGGCAACGACAATGGATACGATCCGGCATATGCGACGGGTGAGGTCTATGACCCGGCATCCGGCACATGGGATCCAATAGCTGCGATGAATCATGGACGTCAATCGCTGTCAACTGTCGCCTTACAGAACAAAATATATGCTTTCGGTGGAAGCACCGGTGCTTGCTGTGCACCAAACAACAGCTATGATTCAGTTGAGGCGTACGATCCGTCTTCGAATACCTGGACCATGAAAAGCCCAATGCCGACGTCACGGGCTCATTTTGCCGCAGTAGCAGTCAATGATCAAATCTATGTAATCGGCGGCCAGAGGCAATCCTATCCGGATGCACCCACCGAGAATTTAAACAAAGTTGAAATTTATTCTCCTTTAAACGATGGGGAAGTGCCGAACTCTCCCTGGGCAGCAGGAGTCGACCTGCCTGAAGACAGGGTTCTTCACTGTGCCGCGGCTTTGGATGGTAAAATCTACGTGATCGGGGGCGGCAACAGCGCAGGGATAACTACCGGAGTGTTGGTTTTTGACACGAACAATCCCGGCTTGGGCTGGCAAACCGGTCCTTCCCTTAACACGGCACGACTGGGGGCAAAATGCACGGTCGTGGATGGAAAAATATATGTATTGGGGGGAACCCCGGATTCGAGCGTCTATGTCAACACCATCGAAGTGTTGGATCCCTCGACGGGATCGTGGGTGTATGAGGAGACGTCCCTACCCAGTGTGTTGGGACGATACGGCATCGCATCAATAAACGATACTATCTACATCATGGGGGGAGAGCCGTCGGTTGGTGGCACTGCCGTCTCGACGGTTCAAAGCGGTCGGGTGCTTCGCAGTTGGGAGAAAGGCATGGTTGCCTACTACCCCTTCAACGGCAATGCCAACGACGAGAGTGGGAATGGAAATGATGGAGGGGGTACTAATGTCGTACTGACGTTGGACAGGTTCGGGAGTGCGGAGAGTGCTTACCATTTTGATGGAAATGCATACATCGATGTTCCAGACAGCGCTTCACTTGATGCATATAGCAGTGTGTCTGTTTTCGCCTGGATAAATACGGATGAAGCCCAGGGAGCGATCGTATCGAAACGGACCACCATTGAAAGCGATGGAGACCGGACCGGATGGCACCTGCTGATGACGGACTCGGGTTTTTCGGGGGAGCTTATAAATCTGTTCGGCATCGTGGATGATCCGGGCGAATCGCTCAAAACATATTCCGGAATGCCCGTCAATAACGGGACATGGCGATGGGTAGGTTTTACCTGGCATGAAGATGGTGGCGTGACGAATGCCAGGATGTACATCGATGGCAAACTGGTTTCCACAGATGAATTTACGAATGCTCAGATGGAGGCAAATGATATACCCATGACAATCGGATGGCACAGCCATCATCTCTATCCCGACGGCCGCTTTGTGGGAGAAATAGACGATATCAGAGTATACAACCGAGCCTTATCAGAGACTGAGGTTCAGGAGTTGTATTCACAGGAATCCGGATTTTTTGAGGAAATCCAGACCATATCCACTATCGGGGCGAGGGATTGGGAGAGCTTCACCATAAATGGAGAAACCTATCTCGCCGTCACCAACCGGTATGACGGCACCACCATGTCCCTGGATTCAAAAATTTACAAATGGGACGGCAGTGCTTTTTCAGAATTCCAATCGATCCCAACCCATGGGGCTTTTGACTGGGAGCATTTTACTATCGGCCAGGATCATTACCTGGTCGTTGCCAACCGGGCTGTTCACAACGTTTCTCATCTGATCGACTCCGTCATCTATAAATGGAACGGGTCAGGATTTGTGGAATTTCAAACGGTCCCCACCCAGGGAGCTCAGGATTGGCAAGCATTCAATATCGATGGGGATACGTACCTGGTCGTCGCTAATAACTACGACAACAGTTCCCACAATATCGATTCAAAGATCTATAAATGGAACGGAAGCTCCTTTGTCGAATTCCAGAGTATTCCCACACAGGGTGCGGCAGACTGGGAGAGCTTTGATATCGGTAGTGACTCTTACCTTGTAGTGGCTAATCACCGGAGCAGCCCATCTGACTTCACAACCGACTCAAAATTCTACAGGTGGAACGGCACACAATTTAACGAGATCCAATCAATTGCCACTGTGGGAGCTGAAGATTGGGAGAGCTTTATCATCGACGGTGAAAACTATCTGGCCCTAGCAAACTACTCGGATGGAGGCAACCACAACATCAGTTCCAAAATCTATAAATGGAATGGATCTTCCTTTATCGAAGTGCAAAGTATACCGACAAGCGGGGCTACCGGATGGCAAGCGTTTACCATTTCCGGAGAGCAGTATTTGGCGCTGGCCAGTCACTACGATTCCACCACTCGCCAGTTGGATTCTCCTATTTACAAGTGGAATGGGAATGCATTTGCGAAAATCCAGGATATTCCGACCCAGGGCGCCCTGTCATGGGAAAGCTTTTTAATAAACGGACATCCTTACCTGGTGGTGGCAAACGGCCATGACGATACGAGCTACACTGTAGACTCAAAAATCTACCGCTGGAACGGAGTAATTCAAGAAACAGATTCTGACTCCGACACCCTGCCGGACTGGTGGGAGGAACAGTACTTCGGAGAGCTGTCTCACGACGGCGCTGCTGACTCAGACAGCGACGGATTGACCGACTTGGAAGAATATCAAAACGATACAAACCCGCATTTTAGCGATACAGACATGGACGGCTTTTCAGACGGGTACGAAGTCAACACCAACGGTAGCGACCCGTCAACGGCTGAAGGCCTGGTTGCCTACTATCCCTTCAACGGAAATGCCAATGATGAAAGCGGGAATGGAAATAACGGAAGTGTTGTTGGAGCTGCATCTGCGGTTGATCGTTTCGGCAGTAGTGAAAGAGCGTATTCCTTCCAGGGAACCGATTATATCAGCTTGCCCAGCGCTTCAACTGTATTGGGGGACAACCCGTCGGCCTGGTCATATCATCTCTGGTTCAAGGTAACGGATCTATATCGGGACTACCCTTGTATTTTTTCAGATTACTACAGCGAATCCGGTGACGTAACCTATGGTATCAGGATCGAAGCCACCGATACAAACAAGGTCCAAGTTGGGATCCGAATATCGAATACAACATATGAGTTTTTATCCACGGCAACTATAGACGAAACGAAATGGGTCAATGCAGCGGTCGTAATCGATAAGGCACAAGCGATTCTAAAACTGTATATCAACGGTCAATACGATGGAGAAATAGCCATTGATGGTTCGGCAGATTACATTGAGGATGTACCGATCTCCATTGGTCGAATATATTACCAAGGGGCAACTGATTATGGATTCCGGGGAGCAATCGATGACCTCCGTATCTACAACCGTGCCCTTTCAGAAGCGGAAGTTCAAGAACTTTATTTACAGGAATCTGGCCATTTTGAGGAGTTTCAGGCGATAGCGACCAAGGGTGCCAGTGGTTGGGAGCACTTTATCATAAATGGAGAGACATATATAGCTGTCGCAAACTATGCGGATGGTTCAACTCATAATATCAATTCGGAAATATATAAATGGGACGATGCCAAAAGCCAATTCGAGTTATTCCAATCCATACAAACAAACGGGGCGTCGGACTGGGAAAGCTTTGTTATCAATGGCGGCACCTACCTGGCAGTGGCAAATTACTATGATGGATCCGAATTTGAAATAAACTCCAAAATATATAAGTGGAATAACTCAACATCATCTTTTGAGGAAGTTCAGAGCATACTAACCAACGGTGCCGTGGGATTGGAAAGTTTTACCATTGGAACGGATACTTATATCGCCGTTGCGAATAAAATCGGGCCAGATGCAATCATTTACAAATGGAATGATGCCAATTCACATTTTGACGAATTTCAAACCTTACCGATCACTGAAACCCGGGATTGGGAAAGCTTTTCAATAAATGGTGATCATTTTCTTGCACTCGCAATAAATCGTGAGGACCAAAATCTCGACACCAATTCAAACATTTATAAATGGAACGACGTCAATCAGCAGTTTGAATTCCATCAAGCTATCTCGACCAATGGCGCATTTGATTGGGAAAGCTTCATAATCGGTCAAGATAACTATCTGGCAATCGCCAACTACGCCAATAACACCGGGGCAAAGAATATAGAATCTAAGATCTATAAATGGAATGGAGCGTCTTTTATTGAAATTCAGGCCATCGCATCAAGCGGCGCCTATAAATGGGACAGTTTTAATATAAATGGAGAAAGCTATCTTGCCTTGGCAAACAATAACGACGGGGCAAATTATGAAATAGCGTCAAAAATATTCAAATGGAACGGTAGCAGCTTTACTGAGATTCAAGCGATTACTACTAATGGAGCTAGCTATGGAGTAAGTTTCAGCACTAACAATGAAATGTATTTTGCTATAGCCAATATAGGAGATGGTATTGTCTACAACATTGATTCAAAAATCTACCGCTGGAACGGAGCGATTCAAGAAACAGATGCTGACTCCGACACCCTGCCGGACTGGTGGGAGCAGCAGTACTTCGGAGACCTGACCCACGACGGCTCGGCAGACACGGACAGCGACGGCCTGACCGATCTGGCAGAATACCAGAATGGCATCAATCCGAATTTAAAGGATTCGGATAAGGATGGATTGACCGATGGATTTGAAGTCAATACCAACAGCACAGACCCAACCACAGCCGATGGCCTGGTGGCCTACTACCCCTTCAATGGCAATGCCAATGACGAAAGCGGGAATGGCAATCATGGTACAGAAAATAATGGAGTCACTTATGTTGAAGGTGCAATTGCCCAGGCTTTAAGCCTGGATGGAATCGACGATTATGTCGAGCTTTTAGAAAATACGAATCTTGATGGATTTAACGCCTTTTCTTTTTCACTTTGGATAAGACCCGCTGCAGATTTAGACGCGCAAGCCGGAAGACAGGATATTATTTATAAAGGAATGAACCCAGGTCAAAACCAAAGCTATACCCTAACCTACGATGACGCTGGGAGCAGTGCATTAAAAACATATATAATAAGCCAAGCTAATTATAACGATAAAGGCATAAGCGAATATGAATCTGTTTTTGTATCAGGGAATTGGGTACACATCCTATTCACATATGACGGAGTGTCTCAATACAGTATGTACGTAAATGGTGCGTCCGTCGGGACTGACACTGGTACAGGAATAAACGGTGCCATTAATGACACGACAGAACCGATGAGAATTGGAAGTAGAACAGACAACACTAACTTTTTTTATGGCGAAATTGACGATCTCCGCATCTACGAACGTGCGCTTTCTGCATCTGAAATCCAGGAACTCTACAGTAACGGCAATCCTGACCTGGATAATGACGGAATGGTGGATGCATGGGAAATCGCCAACGGCCTGAATCCATCGATAGACGACTCCGGCGACGATGCCGATAACGATAAATTCACTAACGGCCGGGAATTCCAGGACCAGACCGATCCGCAGAATCCGAGTGATCACTTAGTCTTTCCGCCTGTGACCGGCCGGATACCCGACACAGGTCAGACCACTTCCTATACGGATATATTCGGGGAAGATTCCGATTACCTGATCAATCCACCGCAGTACGTGAAAATGGACGCGCAGGGTAATTATCTCGCGGATGCAGCAGCATCCTGGACCATGGTGTATGATGTGATCACGGGATTGATCTGGGAAGTCAAGACCGACGATGGATCAATTCATGACAAAAATAATAAATATACTTGGTATGATAGCAATTCAGGTATAAATGGGGAGGAAACCGGAACATCCGGAGATGGAACGGATACCGAAGATTTTATAAATTTTCTAAACACCACTCAATACGGAGGTTTTTCCGACTGGCGCTTGCCGACCATTGGTGAATTGTCTTCAATAGTCAACAATATTGCCTTATCTGGACCTAAGATTACCGCAACTTGGTTTCCCAACACTCCTTCTTCAAATTCCTATTATTGGTCATCAACTACCTGGGCCCCGAACATTTTTGCCTTTAGTTGGTCAGTGAATTTTAGCTACGGCGTCTTCTCAGTCAGACCTATGTCAGATAGCCACTATGTACGCGCTGTTCGTGATGGAGAGGCTGGATCGTATGGTAGTTTGGTGGGTAACAATGATGAGACATTTACCGACACTTCTACTGGTCTGTTGTGGGAACAGAAGACCGCTGACGGAGGAATGAATGATAAGGAAAACAGATATACTTGGGAAATGGCACTTTCATTCATAAACGATCTAAATGATACCAATTATTTGGGATACAATGATTGGCGACTCCCGAGCTATAACGAATTGCAAACCTTAGCAGACCATTTACATAACAATCCTGCCATCAGCACCTTATTAGAATCAAACACAGTGCCGGACAACTATTGGTCCTCTACTACCGTCGCATACAATTCAGATCAGGCACGTATCGTAGATTTCAATGATGGTACCGCCACGGATAGCACAAAATCTAATTGGAATTGGGTGCGCGCCGTCCGAGGCGGCCAAAATCTCATCCCCGGCAACCTGTACATCACCTCCCCCCTCCAGGCTTCCAAATGGTACATCGGCACTACCATGCCCATCACCTGGGAAACCCAGGGCATAACGGAAAACGTCAACATTGCGATTTCACGGGACGGCGGTAAAACATATGAGGTTATCGTTTCAAACACACCCAATATTGGTAGTCACAATTGGACGGTTTCCGGAGACCTGTCTGTCAACTGCATGCTCAAAATCGAACCGGTAACCGATACAGCCAAAGGCACGGCTCAGGGATTGTTTACCATCGGTGTCGGCAGATTCGTAGAAGTGCAATCCATTGCCACGAACTCGGCCATGGACTGGGAGAGCTTTACCATCGCCGGTGAAACATATCTGGTTTTGGCCAATTACAGCGACGGCAACCGGAACACCGATTCCAAGGTGTATAAATGGGATGTAATCACGAATGCATTCACAGAACTCCATGGATTCCCCACAAGCGGTGCATCGGATATCGAAGGATTCGAGATCAACGGCGAAGCCTATTTCGTCGTCGCCAATTACAACAGCGGGGATACCCATTATCTGGATTCAAAGGTGTACAAGTGGGATGGTAACGCATTTTCACAAATCCAGGCAATTCCCACTGTAGGCGCCCAGGATTGGGAAAGCTTCCAAATCGATGGGAAGACCTATCTCGCCGTAGCCAACTACCAGGGGTATCCGCCTGCCGGACAATACAATCTGGACTCGAAGATCTACGAATGGAACGGAACAACATTCAGCGAGATCCAGACCATCCCCACTGCGGGAGGCATCGACTGGAAGGGTTTCACCATCGATGGAGAGACATACCTGGCAGTGGCGCATTACCACAACGGCTCCACGCATCTCCTGGATTCAATCATTTATAAGTGGAACGGAACCAGTTTCGTCGAATTCCAGACATTTGCCACAAAAGGTGCTTACCACTGGGAGCATTTCGTCATCGACGGCAACGATTATCTTGCCGTCTCCAACGCCTATGACGAAATTGGCTACAGCGTGAATTCCGTTGTCTATAAATGGAACGGAACCAATTTCGAGCACTATCAAACCATACCTACCGAGGGCGCTTACGAGATTGAAAGCTTTACCATCGGCAGCGACGCCTACCTGGCCATCGGGAACTTCCGGGACGACATCACCCACAATATAGATTCCAAAATATACAGATGGAATTCTTCCAGTGAATTGTTTGAAGAAATTCAGTCCATCCCGACATTCGGTGCAAGTGCCTGGGAGAGTTTCAAAATTGGCAATGACACCTACCTGGCAGTGGCGAATTCAAGGGATGGAAACGACATCACCACCGACTCCAGAATCTATAAATGGAGTATCCAAACCGATACCAACCAGAGCCCGAATTCCCCATCATCATCCTTCCCGGCAGATGGCGAGACCGCTGCGGAATTGAACCCCACCCTTTCCTGGATCGGTGGAGATCCCGATGCCGGCGACGCGGTTACATACGATGTGTATTTGGGGACTGTCAGTGGTCAATTGTCAGTGGTCAGTAGCGATCAGGCGGCGACAAGCTATCAGCCATCAGCTCTCAGCTATGGTGTTACCTACTACTGGCAGGTCCAAGCGAAAGACGACAGTGGGGCGATTACAGCAGGTCCCGAATGGAGCTTCACCATCTGCTCTGACTGCGACAGTGATAATATGTTGGACACATGGGAAACTGACAATTTCGGTGATACAGCCTCCAGTAGCGGAACCGATGACAGAGATGGAGACGGACTGACAGACCTGGAAGAATACAATAATGGCACCGATCCGGGCAATTCTGATTCCGACAACGATGGCCTTTCCGACGGTTTTGAAGTAACGAACGGATCTGATCCGACAGTAGCAGAAGGTCTGGTTGCCTACTATCCGTTTAATGGCAACGCCAGTGATGAAAGTGGCAACAGCAATGATTTGACTGTTAATGGGGCGATCCTAACTGAAGATAGATATGGCAACGCCAACAGCGCCTATCAGTTTGACGGTACAGATGATCTTTTGAGCATACCGGATGCGAATCAGACCGGATTGGATCTTACAAATGATTTTACGATCAGCTTCTGGGCCAAGCTGGACGAATACAAGGGTCAAGCCGTATCAAAGTATGACTGGTTTACTTCCCAGAGAAGCTATACGATAGAGTTTGGTTTGGATGGACGGATAAACGTGACCGTGTCAGACGATGGCACTGATGCTTCTGGCCATTATATTTCTCATTATACTGCAACTGACACCGTTCCATTGAATAAATGGATACATATAGATGTTACATTCAATTTCTCTGAGCAGACAAGCACTCTCTATCTAAATGGGTCTGCGGTCGCCTACAACTCGATTAACGGAAGCCTTTCCCTTGCTTCCCTGTTCGACAACTCGGTCCCATTTGCGATCGGTGCCAACTATCGGGATGGCGCTGCAAATGAGTTTTTTGACGGTTCGATAGATGACGTCCGCATTTACAACCGCGCCCTTTCAGAATCGGAAATCCAGGCGCTCTATTCCCAGGAATCAGGACACTTCGAAGAGTTCCAGACGATTCCCACGAACTGGGCAATTAATTGGGAAAGCTTTAGCATAGAAGGTGAAACATATATCGCGGTATCCAATGTCGGCGCATCCTCTAAAATCTATAAATGGGACGGCACCTCTTTCGTAGAATTCCAGACCATAAATATTGCCGGGGGAATGGATTGGACCTACTTCAACATTGGGGAAACTTCCTACCTTGCTTTGGTCAACGATTCCAGCCCGGCTAAAATATTCCGACTGGATTCCGGCGGGTTTGTGGAGATTCAGGATATCCCGACTGCCCCGGCAAAAGATGCCGAAAGCTTCACCATTGACGGGAATCTTTATCTTTCCATTTCCACTGAATCGGGAGTCACCATCTACAAATGGGATTCAGGTGCATTTACTTCCTTTGACCAGTTAACGACCGGGCTTGCCTACGATTCCGCCCATTTCGAGATTTCAGGGGAGGCCTACCTTGCGGTTGCCAACTTCAATGAATCCTCCAAAATTTATAAATGGAACGGCGCTTCGTTTGCAGAAATTCAGCAAATCCCCATCACCTCGGGTGAAGATTGGGAGTATTTCACCATAGCCGGAGAAACTTATCTCGCCCTTGCTGCAAGGGACAACAATGAAAACAAGATATTCAAATGGAATGGGACGGCATTTATTGAAATCCAGACGATTCCCACGAATCACACCTACAATTGGAAAAGTTTCCAGATAAATGGTGAAACCTATCTTGCCCTGGCAAATGCCTATAACGACACGAACAATACTTACATCAACTCCCCCATTTTTAAATGGAACGGCACTCAGTTTGTAAGTGTCCAGTTGATTCCCACCGTCCACGCATATGACTGGGAGAGTTTCGTCATCGATGGGGTTCCCTATCTGGCAGTGGCAAACGGATACAACGGTACGGACGGTCTCTGCGATTCCAAAATTTACAGATGGACGGGAGTCGTGCACCAGGCAGATACCGATGCCGATAATATCGTGGATTGGTGGGAAGAGCAGTATTTCGGAGATCTCACCCATGACGGCACGGCGGACACGGACGGTGACGGCCTCACAGACTTCGAGGAATTTCAGAACAGCACCCACCCGAATCTGAAGGATTCGGACAAGGATGGCTTGTCCGACGGTTTTGAGGTCAATACTAACAGCAGTGATCCGAAAACGGCTAACGGAATGATAGTCTATTACCCCTTCAATGGCAATTCTGATGACGAAAGTGGTAATGGAAATCATGGAGTTGCTTATGGGGATATTACCTTCACTGATGGTGTTAATGGGCTGTCTGCTGGCTTTGATGGTTTGAACGACTACATTGAAGTTTGGTCTACGTTAGAAAATATCAATAATAATATCAATACAAATGAAGGTTCTATTAGCGTATGGTTCAAGAAACATGACGACAATGCAGGATACGTCTATTGCGGTCCGCCGCTTACACCCACAGCTGGAAGATTTTATTTAAATTTCCATTCACAATCATCTTCCCTTAATGACCAACTTCATTTCGGTATGGATAATTCCAGTTTTTATTCTGTCAATAATTTTAATATCGGAACTTGGGAGCACCTTACTGCTGTTTGGGAATCTAATGGTTCTTTTAAAATCTATATAAATGGAGAACTTGATAGGGAAGTAATATTCAATAACCCGGGTTTTGAATTTATTACTCCTGGGTTATTTACGCTTGGTAGAGAGGGTAGTCATGACGAGTATTATTTCGATGGGGCTATGGATGATTTCCGTTTATACGATAGAGCACTTTCCGAATCTGAAATAAAACAATTGGCTGCCCCCCCGCCAACCGATCTGGAGACCGGCCTTGTCGCCCACTATCCCTTTGACGGCACTGCCGAAGATGCGAGCGGAAACGGATACGACGGTGCAGTGACGGGAGTTACACTGACCACAGACCGATTCGGCAATCCAGACAGTGCCTATCTGTTCGATGGAGACGATTCCATCGCTATTACCAACGAAAATCCCCTGGCCGACATCGGAAGCGGTGAATTCGCGGTCAGTCTGTGGACGAAAGTGATCACTTTCGACCCCGACACCGGCTACATTATCTTTTTCGGGAATGATCGGGTCGGCACCACCGAAAATGAAGAGGTGGTGGCCATTGCGGCAAACGGTGAGAATGCTGGGTTGGAAAGACCGAATCAGTTCGGCTATTTCGTAAAGGACCAAAATGGTGCGGCCATCAATGATGTTGTTGCCTCGCCGACGGAAGCTGGCCAGTGGCATCACATCGTGGCCACCGTGTCCGGAGGCAGTCTTAAACTCTACGTCGATGGCGTCGAAACCGCCACGACTACTTCTAACTCTTACAACTTCACATCTGAGTATTGGAACTATTTAACGATTGGAGCCGCGAAGTACGATGGCTCTATCCGATATCCATATGACGGAATTATTGATGACATCCGAATCTATGACCGTGCACTTTCTGATTACGATGTCCAGAGGCTGCATGAGCTAGAGGGCGGACACTTCACCGAGTTTCAATCCATTCCCACCAGTGGCGCCAGAACTTGGGAAAGCTTTGTGATCAACGGCACGACCTACCTGGCAGTGACCAACCTTATGGATGGCTCTACGACCAATATCAATTCAAGGATCTACAGTTGGGACGGTAGTCAGTTTGTTCAAATTCAAAACCTGTTGACCAATCATGGAAACGATTTTGAAAGCTTCAAAATCGATAGCGAGCAATACCTAGTTGTTTCAAATCATGAGGGTGTCTCAGGCAATTCTAACATCGATTCTTATATCTACAAATGGAATGGCGTACAATTCAACAGTTTCCAAACCATTGCAACAAATGGGGCTTTTGATTGGGAAAGCTTCGTTATAAATGGGCAGCCATATCTGGCAGTGGCAAATTATAGGAGTGGAACCAATCTCAATATCGATTCCGTCATCTATAAATGGAACGGAACGGCTTTTGAGGAAGTCCAGAGCATACCGACGAAGGGAGCTAGTGACTGGGAGAGTTTTGAGATAAATGGAGAAATCTACCTTGCAGTGGCCCATTACAAGGAAGACTATTTTTCTCAAGCATATCCCATCGACTCCGTTATATACAAATGGAATGGAACAAGCTTTCAAAGCGTGCAGGGAATAACTACCGAGGGCGCTGTCGACTGGGAAAGCTTTAAAATAGACGGAGATACCTACTTAGTCGTGGCGAACCAGTACAATCAAGGCGACTACAACATTGATTCGAAGATATATAAATGGAACGGAACTGCATTTACCGAATTCCAATCCATCCCGACCCATGGCGCATTTGACTGGAAGAGTTTTAGAGTCGATGGGATCACTTACCTCGTGGTTGCAAATAAGTACAACGGCGATGGATCCTCTGGATACAACATAGAATCCAAGTTATTGAAATGGAACGGCAGCGCATTCGTTGAATTTCAGACTATTCAGACGGCTGGCGCCTCCGGTTGGGAGAGTTTCACGATTGATGGCCATTCTTACCTGGCTGTTGCAAACACCAGCGATGGTTCCTCCAGGAATATCGATTCAAAAATATACAAATGGAGCCTTGTTACCGGTGTCAACCAATCTCCAAACACACCCTCTTCTCCCACTCCGACCAGTGGTGAGACCAACGCCGGGTTGAACCCCACCCTCACCTGGACCGGCGGCGACCCGGATTCTGGTGACACGGTCACCTACGACGTGTACTTCGGAACGGATAGTGGTTCGTTGTCCGTTGTCAGTAGCGATCAAACGGCTCTCAGCTCTCCGCTCACTGCTCTCAGTTATGGAACCACATACTATTGGCAAGTTGTCGCCGAAGATAATAACGGAGCCATCTCTACCGGACCGCTATGGTCCTTCACCACTTGCTCTGATTGCGACAGTGACGGGATGGAAGACCCGTGGGAGATCGACAATTTCGGCAATACCACCGCGAGCAATGGTACCGAAGATGCTGACAACGACGGCCTCACGGATCTGGAGGAGCATGATATCGATACCAATCCCAATTTGGCTGATAGTGACGGCGACGCCATGACCGACGATTGGGAAGTATTGAATTCACTGGATCCGAAAACGGACGATGCCGGTAATGACGACGATAATGATAATTTTACCAACGGCAGGGAATTCCAAGACCAGACCGATCCGCAGGATGATATGGATCACATTGTGCTGCCACCGGTAACGGGACGTCTCCCAGACACGGGACAGACCGCCTCTTACACCGAAACCTTCGGAGAAGACTCCGACTACCTGATCAATCCTCCGCAATACATGAAAATGGATGCCCAGGGGAGATATCTGGCCGATTCGGCCACCTCATGGGTCATGGTGTACGATGTAGTCACGGGATTGATTTGGGAGGTGAAAACCGACGATGGATCGATTCGTGATAAAGACAACGTATACACTTGGCAGAATGCACAAGATGTTTTTGTGAATGGACTAATTCAACAGGGCTTTGGTGGACAGAGTGATTGGAGATTACCTACGATCAAAGAGCTGAGCAGCCTTGCCGAACGAGGAAGAGCCTCTCCGAGCATCAACCCGGAATACTTCCCTTTAAAGGCTCCGCAGTATTCATGGTCATCGAAAGAAGCTGTTGCCAATGGCAACGAGGCATGGTTCGTCAGTTTCGATGATGGACATGCTCACCGCAATGTTAAATCGCTAACATGGTATGCACACGCGGTTCGCGGCGCAAAACGGATTGAGGATAGTTATGTCGACAACAACGATGGAACCGTAACTGATAGCTCCACCGGATTAATGTGGCAACAGACGACATCCACTCCACTGGAATGGACTTCGGCCATTGCTTATAGCGAGGGACTAAGTGATGCCGGATTTTCAGACTGGCGATTGCCAACGGTCGTAGAGTTGGCCTCCCTTGTCGACTATACAGTTTCCGATCCCAGCATTGATAATTCTCTTTTTACGGACACGGTATCAGGCCTCTATTGGTCTTCTACTGCAAGCGAAAAAACAGAAACCTTTTCCTGGTACGTAAAGTTTGATCAAGGAGATGTACTAAATTATTACTGGACGGAATCATATTACGTACGCGCTGTAAGAGGCGGCCAGAACAAAATACCCGGTAACCTGTATATAACTTCCCCCCTCCAGGCCTCCAAGTGGTCCGTCGGCACCACCATGCCCATTGTATGGGATACCCAAGACATTGCAGAGAATGTCAACATCTCGATTTCGAGGGATGGCGGTAAAACCTACGAGGTCATCGTTTCCAACACACCCAACGATGGCAGCCACGATTGGACGATTTCCGGAGAGCTATCTGTCAACTGCATGATCAAAGTTGAACCGGTCACCACGATATCCAAGGGCACGATTCAGGGTTTGTTCTCTATCGGGGATGGAAAATTCGTTGAATTGCAAGCCATTGCCACTAGCAGCGCCCTCGACTGGGAAAGCTTCTCCATAAGTGGCGAAACCTATTTAGCTGTCGCCAATAATTACGACGGGTCCTCCAATAGTATCGATTCCAGGATTTATCGGTACAATAGCGATTCATTCGAGGAGATTCAGAGCATACCCACAAATGGCGCAATGGATTGGGAATTTTTCACTATTGATGGCGAAGCCTATCTCGCCGTAGCAAATTACAGCGGAACTAACAGTTCAGTTATTTATAAATGGAACGGTTCACAGTTTTTGGAACATCAAACAATCCTTACCGAGGGAGCATATGATTGGGAGAAGTTTGTCATAGATGGAAACGCATATATTGCGCTTGCCCAATACAACGCGGGCCTTACGATCGATTCCAAAATTTATACTTGGAACTCTACCTCGTCGGTTTTCGAGGAACTGCAATCCATACCAACAAACGGTGCCAGGGATTGTGAAAGCTTTGTCGTAGATGATGAAACCTACATTGCGATTGCCAGCGATGGTGACGGCACAAGCTCGTATATAAATTCCAAGATATATAAATGGAATAGTACCGCAGCAGCTTTTGATCTATTTCAAGAAATTCCGACCAATGGTGCACAAGACTGGGAAAGCTTTGTCATAGATGGCGTTCGCTATCTTGCGGTCGCCAATACGGGGGATGGTAGTATCCAGGAAATCAATTCAATCATCTTTAAATGGAATGGCAATCAGTTTGAAATTTTCCAGACCATTCCAACCATTAGAGCCAACGACCTGGAAAGCTATACCATTGACGGGCAGAGGTATCTGGCTGTTTCGCATGGTCTTCCGAGCAGCAACGATACAAAGATTTACAGATGGAATGGCTCAATTTTCGAAATCGCCCAATTACTTCCCACATTTGCCGTTGCCGATATGAATTTTTTCGATGTCTACGGGACGTCATACCTTGCAATGACAATCGGATATGACGGTTCATCATATAATACCAATTCAAAAATATATAGATGGAGCATCCTGACCGACGCTAACCAGAGTCCAACCAATCCTGATGGTTCCCTTACTGAGTGGACTTACACATCTTCACTTCAGAATTCTAACGAAAGGCTGAGCTTAGCTGTTTATAATGGTTATATCTATGCGGTTGGAGGGAAAAATAGCGGCGGGCCCACCTCCTCTGTGGAGTATGCACAAATATTGGAAGATGGGACGCTTAGTGAATGGTCCTATACCACCTCACTTCAAACTGGCAGGCAGGAACTCGATGTTGCAGTTTATAACGGATATATCTATGCCGTTGGAGGCGCGGACAACAGTAGTCAGGCAAATGTGGTGGAAGTAGCACCAATTAACCCCGATGGAACGCTTGGTGCATGGTCTTACACAACCTCTTTAAACACACCACGAGAAAATTTAGGGGTTACCGTCCATAATGGCTTCTTGTATGTCGCTGGTGGATATAATGGTGGTGGCCCCGTATCTCAAGTAGAAGTAGCATCAATTAATCCTGACGGCACACTCGGTGCATGGTCGTATACATCTTCACTTAACTCCGTAGCAAATTCATTTCGGGTTGAAGCCTACAATGGCTACATTTATTCTGTTGGAGGGCATAGCTCTGAGGGTACTCTGGATACTATAGAATATGCAAAAATCAACACTGACGGTACTCTCGGAGAGTGGTCATTTCTCCCCTACATGGATAGTAGTCATGGCCTCCATGGCTTGGTGGCACATGATGGATACCTTTATATAGGGGGCGGGTATTATGATAATATAAACGATTTTATGGCAAGAGATCTTGTAATTTTTGCTAAGATCAATGCAAACGGTACGATAGGCCCATGGTCTACAACCTCGTCTTTTAACACCGCCCGTAAATTTCATCGCATGGAGGCTTATAATGACCATATCTATTCAGTCGGAGGACGCGATTCTAATGAAAACCCCATCAACTCAGTAGAAGTCGCGCAAATACACCAATCCAATTATATTAGCAACTCTTCTCCTTATATAGCCTCATCTCCATCACCCACTAATACGGCTACCAATATCTCTTACGATATTGATCTATCTTGGACCGGCGGCGACCCGGATGCCGGTGACACGGTTACCTACGATGTATATTTCGGTACGAGCAGCGGCTCGTTGCCAGTGGTCAGTAGTGATCAAGCCGCTGCGAACTATCAGCCATCAGCACTCAGCTACGGTACTACTTACTACTGGCAGATCGTGGCAAAGGACAACAATGGAGCTACCACACAAGGCCCGGTGTGGAGGTTTACGACCCTCGCCGAGCCGGACACCACCACCCCCACGGCCCCGACGAGCCTGCAGGCGACGCCGGCACCTTCGACCTGGACGGCAGACAACACCGTTGAGGTTTCCTGGACGGCCGGCACGGATGCGGGATCCGGCGTTGCCGGATATTCCTATGTCTGGGATATATCCGCGGCAACGGATCCGGACCTTACTGTTGATACCACCCAAACCACGATCACCAGCACCGCGCTTCCGGATGGAACTGAACATTACTTCCACGTCCGGACCGTGGACAACGCCGGAAACGCCTCATCGACAACCCATTTAGGCCCCTTCCAGATCGATGTGTCGGCACCGGGGGTTACTCCGGGAATTTCTGATTCCAGTCACACGGTCAATGTCTGCAGCAGCGACAGTACGATCGACATCACCTGGACGCCGGCCGACGGCGGACCGAGCGGAATCGGGGGTTACTCGGTAGTATGGGACACCCATGCGACCACCTTGCCCGGATCGTCTGTGAATGTCGCCGGCCATACGGCCACAAGCCAGTTGTTGACACCGGGAAGCGCATGGTATGCACATGTCCGGTCAGTGGACGGTGCGGGCAACTGGTCCAACGCCGCCGCTCATATCGGACCCTTCTGCATCACCGATGCCCCCGCATCCCCCCAGAACCTAATCATGGCCCTGGCCGGAAGCCGGGAGGTAACGCTGCGCTGGGACTATGATTCCCAGGTGACAGCGCCTGCCGGCTACAATATCTACCGGAGCGACTCGGAAAACGGCTTCTATGTAAGGATCAATTCGTTCCCGGTGAACGAGATCACTCTGGTAAACGGCCAGCTCTACCAGCAGTATATGGACACCGATCTGATCAACGGAATCACCTACTGGTACAAGGTGACGGTCGAAAACGGCAGCGGCATCGAGAGCGGATTTTCAAATGCCGTCAGTGCCGTTCCGAATCCACGAACCGGTGGTGATTTCCACTTGACCGCCGATGAATCCTACCGGGTGGTGACCGTGGCCAATATCACCGCTTTCGACATCACGGTCTGGGCCGAGGACCGATTTGCGGAGGCGGTCACCCTCTTTGCCACCAGCGACGACCTGCCGTCCGGTGTGATGCTGGATTTTTCACACGATACGGTACAGCCCACCGGCAGTACATCTCTCATGGTGACCGTGCCCTACAACACCGAAACCGGGGAATACACCATCAAGATCAATGCGCTGAGCGACACGCGCAGCCATGAAACGTATTTGACCCTGAAAATCATCAGCACGGCCGAAGCCAGCCTGACGGCACTGCCGGAAAGCAGCACTTTCCGCCTGGGAGAGCCCGTGATCATCAAAGGCCAGCTCTTGCCCTCACAGCCCATAGGGACGCCCCTTACGATCTTTGTTCGACCGGTCGGAGATGTCACATGGCTGCAGCATGCGGCTGAGACCGGCTCCGGCGGCGCATGGACATTCGAGACCCACGCATTCGATACCATCGGGCAATACGAGGTCAAGGTTCGCTGGGAGGGCAATTCAAGCCATGCGGCCATTGAAAGCGAAATTGCCACATTTACTGTTGAAAAGGGAGTTTCGGAGCTCTCGGTCACCACCAGCAACCAAGCCATCGACCCGGGCGTTCACGTCAGCCTGGAGATCAAACTCACGCCGGCGCTCGAAGGGTATCCCTTTACGCTGGAAATCTACAAGCCCGGCATCGAAACACCGGAATCGGTCACCGGATTGACCACCGGGGTTGGCGGCGCTACACCGTTTGTTTACTATCTCCCGGCCGACCAGCCCGGTGTGTGGAAATTCAAAGCGGTATGGGCCGGCAACGACCAGTACATCGGTCATATCAGCCTTCCCCTGATGCTATACCCCGGCGTTGAGGTGGGCGAAGCTCTGATCGTCGCAGGCGGCGGCCTGTCCACCAACAACACCCTGTGGGACACCACGGAATACCTGGCCAACCGCTTTTACACCGTGCTCAAGGGACGGCGGTTCACCGACGCCCAGATCCACTACCTAAACCCCAGCCCCGTGGACTACGACTCCGACCGAGACCAGGTGGTGGATATTTTCGTAGACGACCGCACGCCGGCATCCGCCGATGTGCGAGCCTATATCGAGCGGCTGCACAACGGCATCGACGAACCGGGCACCGACCCCGAGGTCAACGTCAACAAGCCGCTGATCATCTACCTGACCGATCATGGTGGGGACGGCAAGTTCCGCATGAACGCCGGGCCGGGTTACGAGGACAACCTGCTGGCCACCGATCTGGATGCCTGGCTCGATGCCCTGCAAAACGCCACGGGCTGTACGGTGGCCGTCATTGTGGACGCCTGCTATTCCGGATCCTTCATCGATCTGCTTGCCCCCGAAGGCACCCAGGAACGAATCCTGATCAGCAGCTCCGCGGTCACGGAGCCATCGATATATCTCAATAACGGCATGATGTCTTTTACCCAGTATCTCAGCGACTTCATCAAGCAGGGGTACGACCTGAAGATGGCATTCTTCAAGACCGTCAATCAGAAACTCAGCCGAAACAGTTATTTTTCCCACCAATCGCCCCAAATGAACGACGGATCCGGCGGGGCTCTCGCCGGCGATTTCTACGTGGGCGGATCTTTCGTTTACGGTGACGTGCTGCCCGAAATCATCGAGACCACCCCCGAACAGGTCATCGATGCCGGCGTGTTCCATCTGATGGCCCGGGTTTCCGATCTGGAAGGCATGGACTCGGCGTGGGTCACCCTGATGCCGCCTGGATATACCATTCCCACGACGACCCAGGAGTTCGAAACCCCCATCATCGATCTGGAAAGCGTAGCTCTCACCGATCCAGACGGGGACAGCGTGTGGGAAGGAAGTTATGACTTCCGATACAACGGCACCTATACCCTGAGCTTTTTCGCCCGTGACACCGGTGACAACGTGGTGACCCACGAAGTCACCCTCACCGTGGTCAACGGGGAGGATCCGGCCGTGCCCGGAGATCTCAATGGTGACGGGGCCGTCGATCTCAAAGACGCCGTCATCGCTG
>Ga0066187_1000158_pt1 | contig 28009 bp, 25 predicted proteins | sample WorMetexBAHAMAS1_FD_58706 | JGI IMG/M metagenome (GOLD analysis project Ga0066187, IMG submission 58706) | Marine gutless worms symbiont microbial communities from Max Planck institute for Marine Microbiology, Germany - Inanidrilus exumae... | ecosystem: Host-associated > Annelida > Digestive...
AGGCGGAGCTGAGATTCAGCCCGCAGGCATACTCGAGTATGTCGAGGACTTGAAGCGAAGTTCCAACGCCGAGTTTGGGCCAAAAGATTATTTTGAGATAGGTTCTAATAATATTTGCAATATCAGCAAGTCTGATCCATTTTAAACGTTTTCATCAAAATGCTGGATGCGATCATATTGGTACCGTGTGCCAGGGCGTCCATGATATCGCTGTCCACCCATCCCAGATCATGTAGATGATCAACATCTTGTTTTTCAACGGCATCTGGCGTTTTAATCGCCTTAATCACAAATGCCGCCATCGCCCGATCCTTATCATCCAGAGGCGCCTGAAGCGGATCTTTTTCCATCTTTTCGATATCCTCATCTGTCAGACCCTGTATACTTAGCATTTTCCTGTTAAACTCTGTGCAGAAAGCGTAATCGTATTGTTGGGCCACCAGATAACGTATACTGGAGAGCAGCCCAAATCCCAAATTCGGATGCTGGGAAAAATGTTGAATCGATTGCCAATAATTTTCCAATAGCCATGGACTGGCGCTTGCAAGCTGTAAAGGCGCAGGAATTACACCGGCATTTTCCATCATGAAGTCATAAATCTCCTTCGCTTGACCTTCTGCCTTATCAGGTTCAATTGTTTGAATGAGAGCCATTGTTTTTTCCTTTGTTGTATTGGGTTTTATGAAACGAAAATGGATTTTAAATAAGTCTTCCTCTCCTACAAGGACCTTTATTCGGAGCTTGTGGGCTTATCCAGAACCTCTCGGATTTTTATGGAAAGATCTGAAATATTAAAAGGTTTTTGAATAAATCCGTTGCATCCCCGGCGCATAATTTCTGTTGCTTGGCCATTAATCGCATATCCGCTGGAAAGAATAACCGGCATGTGAGACTCTATTTCACGAATCAAATCAAATACAATTCCACCATCCATATCAGGCATTATCAAATCTAAAATGATTAAATCTATCGCCTTCCTTTTGCGCTTAACAATCCCGATCGCCTCGTGTCCTCCGTTACAGATAAGCACACGGTAACCTAACTTTTTAAGCATGGCCTGCGCCACATGAATAATCATTTCCTCATCATCAACCAAAAGAATGGTCTCAGATCCCTTTATCAATGTTTTTTCGTTATCGGTCTCATGATAAACCTGTTTATCGGATACAGGAAGATAAATATCAAATATCGTTCCCTTGCCCAGTTCACTATGGACTGTTATTATGCCATTATGGTTTTTGATGATCCCGTAAGCAGACGCTAAACCTAATCCAGTCCCTCGCGTCTTATCCTTGGTCGTGAAAAAAGGATCAAAAATTCTCTGGCAGACATCTTTATCCATCCCCATCCCTGTATCCGTGATAGATATTTTGGCATAATCGCCTGATTCAATACCATTCGGCGTGCAAAATTTTTCATTCAAGCGAACACGATTCGTCTGTATGTATAGGTCTCCCCCACTGGGCATTGCCTGCCAGGCATTTACATATATGTTCAAAAGAACCTGCTCAAGTTGACCTTTGTCGGCTTCAATAGAAAGTTTTTGTTGTAGGGCATTTATGTGGATTTTTATCTCTTTTCGGGTCCTGCCAAACATTGTTGCGCTGTCTTTTACAAGGTTGTTGATATCGATAGACTTCACTTCGTATTTACCGCCACGAGCGAATCCCAATAATTGTTTGGTTAACGCAACAGCGCTTTTAACATATTCTTCTATCGCACTAATGTGTTCCATATGAGGATTAGACGAATGTAGATCTGTAGAAATCAGGGATGCGCGTCCCTGAATGCCCATTAAGAGATTGTTAAAATCATGAGCAATACCTCCGGCAAGCGTTCCGATAGCCTCAAGTTTTTGGGCTTGTTGAAGTTGCTGTTCCATCCTCAAACGATCTGTGATGTCTTCATAAATCACGAATTGGTTCAAATCTTCCATCGTGACCGGCCTGAAGCTGATTTCCCTTTGGATTCCATCTTTACACGTCACTCTATACACACGTGGACGAGCCTGACCAATCCCAGAATGTTTTTGATCTCGGATCCAGGTCTTTATTGCATTACGACGATATTTCTGATCAGGAAACGCGACCTTGAACCATTCTTTTCCCGTAGGTATGTCATCAATCGTATACCCCATCATTTTCTCAAACTGAGGATTCAAGTAAATATAACGGCCCTCTTTATCAATTAGAGAAATTCCTAAGGGGGATTCTTCAACCAATGTTCTGAATTTTTCCTCGCTTTCAAATAAAGCGGCCTCCACTTGCTTTCGAGCAGTAATTTCATTGAAAAAAACAACCATCTTGTTTGATTCGGTTTGAAACGCCACGACCTCAAAGGCGCCATTAATCTGGCCTTCGTTATAGTTGATTTGTTCGGTGCGCCAGGTTTTTCCCTCCATGGCGGCTTCACGATATCGAGCCGGCACTTCAGTATCAACAAGACCGGGGAATGCCTCCTCTATTGTTTTCCCCATGAACTGCTCATGACTGGCACCCAACATATTATCGGATGCAGGATTGGCGCCTGTGAAAACAAGACGATTGTCTTCTTTGAGTTCATACATATGTATTCCCATTGGGGATTCATTGACAATGTTTTTAAAACGCTCCTGGCTTTCCTTAAGGCCATCTTCTGCCAACTTTCGTTCGGTAATGTCACGCGTCACCCCAAGCATACTTACAGCTTTCTGATCTGGACCCGGAATAATTCTTGCCGTGTTGCTGGTCCAGATAATCGAACCATCCTTACAGGGTTGTTTCACTTCGAAATAAGCGGCTTCAAATCCCTTTTCATCCCCGATTTCTATCAAAGACAGTTTTTCTGCTAACATATTGGTCACGAGTTCAAGCGAATCCGGTAGAATTACCTCCTCTATAGAATGTCCCATTGCTTCTTCACTTGTGTAACCTCTTTGTTGATAAATCGATGGACTGATATACGTGAAATTTAAATCCATATCCATGGTCCATATAACGTCTGCAACGTTGTCCGCAATTATACGATAACGTTCCTCGCTCCTTTTTAATGCCTCTATCGCCTGCTTCTGTCTTGTTATGTCTTGTCCAACAACTGTGGCGCCAACGATATCATCGTCTTTATAAATAAAACGCGTATTAATACTGAGTTCGAATGTAGAACCATCCTTTCTACGAGCGGTATATTCAGCCGTCTCAGGAACGGCTTCACCATTTAGAATTTTTTCTACCCGTTTTAAAAAGTTAACTTGACTTTCTTCGGTTAGCAGTTTCAACGGATTCATCGAAAGGATTTCATCCCTCGCATATCCAGAATATTCACATATCGCATCATTCGCGCTGACGATCTTGCCCGTGCGATAATCCACTTCATAGATTCCAGCAGGGGCGATGTTGAAAATCTGTCGATATCGCTCCTCACTCTCTATGAGTGCCTTTTCTGCTTTTTTTTGCTCCGTGATATCTTGGAATGTGGTAAAAACCTGAAAGGGACTTTTTTCTCCCTCTTTAAATTCTGGGACGGCATTGACATTGATCCACCGATAGGTTTGCGTTTCTGGATTAAAAACCCCCATGACAACGTCATCGACCCTTTTACCTGTCTTGAGGGCAACAATTGCAGGGTGTGTTTCTCCAGAAAATTCTGACCCATCCTCATGAATCGCTCTCCAGCGAGGATCCATTGATGTCCGACCTGTCATTTGATCAAAAGTTAACCCTAAAATCTTTTCAGCAGCTGGATTTGCAGAAATAATCCTACCATCCGCATCTTGGTAAACAATTCCTTGAGCCATTGTATTAAAAAGATTTCGATATCTAATGTCGTCATCTAAATCGGTTTGTGACATAAACGGTTCCTCAACATTTTAACCTGGGGTGAGCGAATTTTTTCTCGATCTGTACTAATCTCTTGCGCATAGAATGTTTGCAATAAACCTCGACAGACCTACGGATACGCCTGTTGTTTTGGCGAACACTCCTGCTTCAAAATCTCAGCCCATCTCTACGTTAGAAAGTGCCTATCCTCAGGCCCCATATTTCATATACACCACACGCGTTTTTAAATAGCTCTCCATGCCGTGCTTGCCGTCATCCCCCCCCACGCCGGATCCTTTCCAACCGGCATGGTACCCCTGATAGGCCTCTCCCTGCTGCCGGTTGATATAGAGTTCTCCGGATTGGATCCCGTTGGCAAAGCGCATGGCCGTTCCGTAATCGGAGGTGTAGAGGGTGGATGTGAGACCGTATCGGCAATCGTTTGCAAGGGTCAATGCCTCTTCTTCGGTATCGAATTTCATGATCGGAAGCACCGGCCCGAAGATCTCCTCCTGCATGATCTCCATCTCCTGCCGGCAGCCGGTGAGCACCGTGGGTAGGTAGAAGTAGCCCTTTTCAAATCCATCGGCGGGATGGCCGCCGCATGCCAGGGCGGCCCCCTCTGCCACGGCCCGTTCGACCATGGCATGGACGCCTTCAAGCGCCTCCCGGCTGACCAAAGGGCCCATCTCCGGGTCCCCCATGCCGTCCCCTAATGTGACCGATTTCATCCCGTCGGTGATGCGGCGGATAAAATCGTCGGCCACCGCATTATCGACATAAACGCGCTCAACACAATTGCAGACCTGGCCGGCATTTGAAATCCGGCCGCCCTGGATACAGGAAACGGCGAGGTCCAGGTCCGCATCCGCCATAACCACGGCAGGGGCTTTGCCGCCCAGTTCCAAAGAGACCCTTGCCATGTTTTCCGAACAGCTTTTCATTACCTGCCGGCCTGCTTCCGTGCTGCCGGTGAGAGTGACCATCCCCACATCCGGATGGGAGGATAATGTGCGCCCAACCGTGCTGCCACGGCCGGTCACCACGTTGATCACTCCCGGCGGAATGCCCGCACGATCCGCCAGTCCGGCAAAGGCCAATGCGGACAATGGGGTTTCAGAACTAGGCTTGAGTACAATGGTGTTGCCCGTGATCAGGGCTGGGGAGAGCTTGCGGATAAGCACGTAGATGGGAAAGTTCCAGGGCAGGATCGCCGACACCACACCGACGGGAACCTTGTAAAGCAGGATATTTTCATCCGATGCATCGCTTTGGATGATCTCCCCTTCGATGCGACGGGCCCAACCGGCATGGTAATCCATAAGATCTGCGCCCCACAACGCTTCGCCGGTGGCCATGGCCAGTTGCTTGCCCTGTTCCTGCGTGACGACGCGTCCGATGACGCCTCCCTCTTTGCGGAGCAGTTCCGCCAGCTTATTGAGGTAGCCGGCCCGTTCGATGGCCGGTCGCCCGGCCCAGTCCGCCTGAGCCTCCTTTGCTGCTAAAACCGCTCGTTCCGCGTCTTCGGCGGATCCGTCCGGAACTTCGGCAAACACCTCTCCGGTAGCAGGATTGACGACCTCGATGTTCCGGCCCGATGTGGATTCCACAAACCTTCCGTTTACATAGATTTTCTCATACGTCATGGGATATACATCCTTATTGGTTCATCACAATTTAACAACCGACTTCGTACCGCGCCAGGGCATCGGGATCCAACCCAATGCCGAGTCCGGGTGTATCGGGAATGTTCAGAAACCCCTCTTTATCGATCATCAGCCGCTGGTCCGGAAGCTGGAGATAATCACGGCGTTCCAGGGTCCATGCCGGCGGATCAAAGGGAAATTCCAGATACGGGCAGCGGCTCACGGCACATGCCAGGTGGAGATTGGCTAAAAGCCCCATGCCGTTGCTCCAGGTGTGGGGGCTGAACCAGCTCCCTTTTGCCTGCACCATTTGCGCAATTTTTTTCACACCGGTGATACCGCCTGTAAGGGCGGCATCGGGCTGGTAAACGTCCAGGGATTCGGCCCGGGTCATCTCCCGAAAATCATGCCACCTTCGATTCATCTCGCCGCCTGCGATGCGGATTCCCGCTTTTTTTCGAAGTCTTGCCATACCATCAAAATCGTGATGGGGCAGCGGCTCTTCCAACCAGAACACATCCATATCCGCAAGGGCTTTTGAAACTTCAAGGGCCCTTTCAAATTCCCACGCAGGATCGATATCCCAGGGCATCCGCCACCCCTGGTTGGCGTCCACCATGATATCAAGGCGGTCACCCATTTTTTTTCGCACGGCCTCAACCACTTTGATATCCTCTGCCGGATCGATGTGGTGAAACCGAATCTTGATGGCCTTGAAGCCCTGTTCAAAAACGGCCCACGCACGATCTGCACGCTCTTCCGGGCTGACGATCTCTCCGGTGGAGGCATAGGCGAGGATCCTGTTGCGTGTCGCGCCCAAGAGTTCTGCTACCGATTTACCTTCAGCCTTGCCCATGAGATCCCACAGTGCCAGGTCCAGGGGCCAGCAGCGGCCGTAGTGAAAGTCGATATTGTCCAGCACCTGCCAGTGCCGTTTCAGGTCAAAGGGATCTTGGCCGAGAAAGAGGTGCTCATGCCCGTCAAACCCCACCATCAAGTCCCCGGAACCGATACCGGTCAAGCCCGCATCCGTGTGGACCTCTACGATGGTCGCGGCAAATTCTCTTCTGGGAACCGGATCCCAGGCAGCCCTAAAGGGAGGGTCCAACGGCAGGTTGAAATGTCGAATCTTTATGGCGGTAATTTTCATTGTCAAAACCTACAATGGACGCTGTATCCGAAGCATCCACATCATATCAGACACGATTTCGTAAATCATCATATGCTGCACGCATCAATTCAGAATTTACAGTCAATATGGCAAATTCCGGCTTGCCGGTTCCAGCTATTGGCTCAACAGCCTATGGAAAAGATTCCGCATCTCCTTTTCAGAGGGGAGATAGCAGTTCTTTTCACAAATGGGTTTGTTCTCTTCGGATCCCACCGCATCCATTAATCGATCCAGATCCTTCACGGAGAGCCCGTCATTTTGTAAGGAGATGTCCATCCCGGTTTGGAGGATCAGATCGTGATATGCCCTCGCTCCCTTCAGGGCCAACTCAATCGCAGTATCTCCCCTGTCCCGGACGCCGAGGGCCCGGGCGATCCGGGCATGGATCTTAGGGGCGGCTTTTGCATTTTCCGGAAACATCGCATTCAGTGCGAGAGCCACCGCCCGGCCGTGATGGACGCCGGCAACGGTGCAAAGGGCATGCCCCATGCCGTGCGCCAGGGCGGTACCCGCCCCGTCGATGGCCATGCCCGCTAGGGTGGATGCCATCAGCAGCCCGCCTCGGACATTCAGGTCGTCGGGGCGCTTTATCGCCTCTTGAAGGTTTAGCCGTACCATTCGAACTGCGTGCAATCCCAATGCATGGATAAAGGGATGGGTGTCCCGGTTGGTGCAGGCTTCGATGGCGTGTACCATGGCGTCCAGCCCGGTGGCGGCGGTGAGATGGGGGGGCAGGGTAAGGGTCAGTAAAGGATCCAAGATCGCCACGTCGGGCAGCATCGCCTCTCCCCATGTCCAGGTCTTGCACCCCCTGCCGTCGGTGAATACCGCTGTCCGCGTGACTTCTGCCCCGGTTCCGGCGGTTGTCGGGAGCATCACAAGTCGCGTTAACCGTTCTGGTAGGGGATGTGCCATGAGTGCGTAACTGCCGGCACCACTGGCATCGGCAGCCACAGAAGCGGCAAGCTTGGCTGTGTCCAGGGCGGAACCGCCGCCAACGCCGATCACCACATCCGGCGAAACCGTTCGTATGAGATCGGCGGCTTCGTCAATGTCGTGTTCTGTGGGATCGCTTCTGACCTTATCAAAACAATTCACTTCATACCCGGCCGCTTCAAGGGAAGAGAACAACTTGAGCACCGCGTCTGTGTTCAAAATCCCCGGGTCCACAATGGCCAGGATTTGTTCACCGCCACCAGCCCAGGGCATGTGCGCTGCGATATCAGATGCGCGCCCGCTTCCGTAGACAATGGGCACGCGGGCACCGTAGACAAAGTTCAAACCTGCCGTCCCGGTTGGATTGTTTGCCATTATTCCCTTTTTTCCATCAGGCCCAGGCGACCCAGCGTTTCCGGGGTGGGGACACCTTCAGGGGACCACCCCATGGCCATGTAGAAATCCTGTACCATGTATCCCAATTCATCGGACTCCCGAGGCGCCTTTTGATCCGAAGCACCGCTTTTCTGCAAAAACATGGCGGGAAGACGGTCATCCTCGCGACCGGCACCGTGCCGAATATTGAAAAGGCGCTCCATTTGGGCGATTCGTTCCGCCTCACGGAAGAGAAAGGCCACGTCCATATCCCGGCCGGTGAGCAGGTTCGCCAACCGCGTTTCATTTTGGATGTCGAAGGTTTTCAGCAGAGATAATGCCGGGACCTTGCAGATTCCGAGGCAGTCGAAGATAATGTTGACCAGCATGGCGTGTTTGATCAGCACGCCCTTGCCCCGGGTCGAGCGGGGATCCACCGCCCGTGCGTCGCCGAGCGCCTGCTCCGCTTTATCGGGGGTCCAGGTGTATTCCAACGAGGGGTATATATAGTTGAAATCTCCCCCCCTCATGGAAACGGCATAAGCAAGTGCCGATCCCATAAGTTGGTCGGGGTGGTAGGCGCAGAGCTCCAATCCCTTCACATGGGGGGCGAAGCGCTCGGCCCCGCGGCCGATGACCCGAGCTGCTTTTTGAACGCCCCGGGCGAGAAGGGCGCCAAACCCTTTTTTTTGGGCGATCTGCTCGATGAGAACATACATGGCCGCTGCGTTTCCCCAGGTCAGATCCAACCCATCGGTGTCTTCACCGGTTAAGATTCCCCGCTCGTAAAGATCCATGGCAAAGGCGATCACACCACCCGTTGAGATGGTATCCAGTCCCAGTCGGGCGCAAAGGTTATCGAGCTGAACCACTGCCTCTGGATCCTCCAAACCGCACTTGGGGCCAAAGGACACCATGGTTTCAAATTCAGGACGGGCACCGGAGGTTCCCTTCTGCGGCCCCTCGTCAAAATGAAGCTCGGCCTTACAAAGGACCGGACAGCGGGGGCATCCCCTTGCCCGTCGTTTGTAGCGGGTCAGGTTTCGGCCGTCCACACGGTCCGCCGCTTCATAACGGCTGGACCTGTAGTTGCGGGTTGCCAGAATCCCCATGTCATCGGCCCACTTGACGTACCCGGACCCGCCGTGGACAGATAGGGTCTTGAACTCCGGGGATTGGCGGATCCGGTTCACATAGTCATTGATGATCTCTTTTTCCCGGGTGGAACGGGGGACGGTACGGCCCGCCGATTTTTTAACCGCCACCGCTTTCAGGCGTTTTGCACCCATGACCGCCCCCATCCCCGTTCGGCCCGCTGCGTGATCCCGGTCCGACATGATACAGGAAAAAGAGACGCCATTTTCTCCGGCCGGTCCGATGGAGAGAATGCTTGCCCTGGCACCATTGAGGTCTTGCAGGATCTTGTCCTCGGTATCAAGGGTGTCCCGGCCCCAGAGGGTCCCGGCCGGAAGGATCTCGATCCGATCTCTATCGATCATGATGATGGCGGGTGCGGCGGCACGCCCCCTGATCACGATGGCCTGTATGCCGGAACGGCGGAGATAAACACCGAATCTCCCGCCCACACTGGAACTGCCCATCAGCCCGGTTTGGGGCGACAGAGCGTTGATCTGGATTCTGGAAGATGCCGGGGCCTTTGTTCCTGTGAGCAGTCCACAGGAGATCACAAGGACATTATCGGGGCCTTTGGGGACCACCCCTTTCCCGATTGTGTCCAGCAGATACGACACATTGAATCCGCGCCCGCCCAGCCGGCACCCGGGTCGATCTTTCGGAAAAGGGGATCGGGTCCACTCACCCGTGGTCAGGTCGATTTCCAGTATGGAATCTAAACCCGTCATGATGTTTCCTTTATCGGTCAGCCGTTATTCTCAGCGGCTTTTCATCATGATGAAATCGACAGGCGGAGTCAAGTTCTAAAAGCTTTGTAATCCGGCGGATGATTGTGATACAGGACTTTTCGTTGCGGGAAGAAAAGACCGCTTCACTGATGGTCTCCTCAATTTCAGGGGAGGTCCGTCAGATAACCATTCATCGGTCATCTACAAATATAGGAACAGGGCCTCAAATGCCGCAAAATCAAGAGCAGATCGACAGATCGAAAATGCTGTTAGGGGACGGCACGGTGGACATGTTGTTCAAGGTCCACCAGGACGCCATGTGGCTTCTGGAGAATTTGGGTGTGGGGTGCGCCCAGCCCGATATCCGGGAATCCTTCAGCCGGTTCGAAGCCGACGGGCTGGCAGTGATCCATGAAGGCAGGATCCATGTGATGTCCGAATTGGTGGAAAAATGCCTCCAAACCGTTCCGGGGGTAAAGCCGTTTTTCGTACCCCTGAACAGTTTTTTCATCGGGGGTACCGCTCCCTATGTGTACGATGATGAAGCCGGCCGGGGCGGTATCATACCCAATGCCGAACATGCTGTCCGGATTGCTCAGATCGCAGAAAAAAGCGAGCCGGTGGCCGGGATGGGGCGCGGCATCAAGATCAAGAACGAAGTGGAGCAGATGTCAATCATGGCGGAGCACTGTAAAAAGCCGCTCTACTTCCCTGTCACCACTGATGCAGGTTTGGAAAGGGCCAAGGAGATCTACCAGGACCGGCCCAACATCATGATCCTCTTTTGTCTCACCCGGCCCCCTCTGGAGGTGAACGAAAACTTTTCAGACGATTTTGTAAAAGTGGTCCGGGCCGGTTTCCCCGTAGTGTTTTCCTCCATGCCCCTGGCCGGGATCAGTGCACCCTACTGTTACAACGGCACCCTGACCATGACCCATGCAGAAGTGCTGTTCGGGATCTGCGCAGCCCAGCTTCTCAAACCGGGTCTTACCTGCATTCATGCCGGTTTTCCCACCATTGCGGATCCAAGGATAGAATACAATCCCCATTACGGTCTGATCAGCCACTTTCTGATCAATATCCTTATGGCCCATCTAAACCTGATGCTGGACCTGCCCACTTTCCAGAGCGGGGGCACCACTCATGAGGAACATCCCACGGAGAAGGCCTACAGGGACGCCAGAATCGGGCGCGCCCTCTGCCTCAAATATGGGGTGCACATGATCCGGCATCCCTTTGCCTTTTTGAGGTATCTCATCGATTTCTCCTTCGAGAAACTGGAGCGGGCGATCCGGCTTGCCGAAACGGTGACCCCCGGTGATGCACCGGAGATCGAAATGCCGGTCTACGATGGCCGGGCTATGGAATCGTTTCAAAATATCGGCCTGGGCATGTACATGGACGATCCTTTGACCACGGCCAACATTGGAAAGGTATTCGTGGAATAACTGCCTGACGGCAATGAACAAAATGGAGGACACGATGCTGCAACCAGCCCAAACCCAACAGCGATCCGTTGACATGCGGATTCTATCCGACGACCAAATCTGGGAGATCACACAGGCGGCTTACGATGTCATTGAGAAGGTGGGGTTCAAATGCCTACACGGGGAGGCTCGAAAGATGTTTGCAGCGGCTGGCGCCGTGGTGAAGGATGACCGGATCCGAATCCCCCGCCATATCGCCCAGGCATGCGTGGCAACGGCACCCAAGGGATGGACCATCTATGATCGCCTGGGGAAACGGTCCATGGAGGTGGAGGGACGCAAGAGCCACTACGGAACATCCACGGCCAGCCCCAACGTCAAGGACCCGGTAACCGGTGAATTCCGCGAAACTCAGCTTGCCGACATCGCGATGGGCGCCAAGGTGGCGGATGCATGCGGGAATATCGATTTTGTCATGCCCATGGGGTCTTCACTGGATGTTCCCAGCAATACGGCGGATGTCCACGAATTCCCCGTCGTCGCCGCCAACACCACAAAACCCATCGTGTTTATCGGGTACACGCCCTTGGGGTGCGAGTACGTCTTCGAGATGGGGGCCATTGTGGCCGGCGGGATGGATGAACTCCAACAGAAACCGTTTCTCATCAGTTATCCGGAAGCCATTGCACCGCTTTTCTATCCCGACGACGTGGTCGACCGGATCTTTGTGTCTGCGGACCGTTTCATGCCCCAATTGCCCGGTTCGACCGTACAGGCCGGTGCCACCGGACCGGTGACCCTGGCCGGTATGGTGGTCCAGATGACGGCGGAAGCCTTGGTCCATATTACCATCGCCCAGCTGCGCAAAACCGGATGTCCGGTGGCCATGAGCGGCAACGTGGGAATCCTGAATATGAATACTGCGCTGATGGCCATGGGCCTGCCGGAAAACAGCCTGGGATTGTGCGCCCAGTCGGAGGTTGCCCAATCCTTCGGCCTGCCAACCTGGGGCCTGGCGGGTGCCACCGATGCCAAGTGCCTTGACGCCCAGGCGGGGCTGGAGGCGGCGTTTCACATTTTGTGCCAGGGGCTGTCTGGCTTGAACCTGATCCACGACGTGGGATACATGGCGGCGGGCATGGCGTGCTCGGTGGAGCAACTGGTCATGGGCAACGAGGTCGTTGGGATGACCAAGCGGTTCATCGAGGGAATCACCGTCAACCGGGAAACCCTGGCACGGGAAGTGATCGAGGCGGTGGGCCCGGGCGGCCACTTCCTGCAGGAGGATCATACCCTCGAGCATTTCAAAAATGAGCTGTGGCAGACCAAGCTGCTCAACCACACCCCCATCGAGCCGTGGAAAGAGGCCGGCCGGCCGACCCTGGAGGATCGTGTTAGAGAAGAGGTGGCACGCATCAGGGAGACCCATACGCCCGTCCCACTGGACAGCAAAGTCGAAGCCGAACTTGAGAGGCTGACAAAAGAGGGAGAAAAAGAGATCCTGAAAAAAATGAGAAGAGCGTAGGATCTAAGTCTGTATTATATGTGCGTCTATTGAGAGTGGCCAGAGATAGCTGTTGATGCCTTGGAATTTAGAACACACAAAAATCAAGTTCCAACCAACAAATAACAAATAAATCACAATTACCAATATTCAACTGCCAGAGTCTTTTAACCGCCATTGTTTGGTTTTTGGATTTTTTTTGGAGTTTGGGAGATGGCATTTGGGATTTCGATTAATCAATGAAGATAAAACAGTATGAATCGCTTTAGGGATTGCCATGACCCTGCCCCCGGGTAGGAATACTTGATTATGGAGTCTTATATGAAAGATAACAATTACGATGCCGTCATCATCGGTGCGGGCATTATCGGAAACTGCATCGCCTACGAATTGTCAAAAAAGGGGTATCGATGCCTGAGCGTGGACAAATTGGGGGGATCGGGATTCGGTTCCACAGCCGGCAGCTGCGCCATCATCCGGCTTTACTACTCCTCTCCGGAAGGAGTGGCCCTGGCCCGTGAAGGGTATTACTACTGGCTGGACTGGCCGCGATACCTTGGCACCTTGGATCCCACCGGTATGGCGTATTACAAAAACACCGGTGCGATGGTGTTCAAGACCGACATCAACAAGGATCTCGTCCGTGTCAAACAGTCCCTCGATGAGCTTGGAGTTGGCTACATGGATGTAAAACCGGAGGAGATCGAGCGATATCTTCCCAACCCGGATTTGAGGTCCTACTATCCCCAGAAAGCCCTGAACGATCCCGAATTCGGTAAACCCACGGGCGGCCAGGTTCGGGGGGCGCTGTACGTGCCGGAGTCGGGCTATGTGAGCGATCCGAAGCAGTCGACCCACAACGTCGAAGTAGCGGCCCGGGCAGCGGGCGCGGATTTTTTATTCAACGGAAAAGTCGTAGAAATTTTGAAAAAAAATGGTCGTGTGGCCGGCGTCCGGTTGGCAGATGGAGCCGAGATCAGTGCGCCTGTTGTGGTGAACGTGGCGGGTCCCCACTCGGGGATCATCAACCGGATGGCGGGCGTCGAAGGGGAGATGAACATCAAGACCCGACCCCTGCGGGTGGAAGTCGCCCATGTCCCCAGCCCGGAAGGCGTCGACTGGGAGAACAGGGGTGTCATCACCTCCGACGGCGATACCGGGGTGTACACCCGGCCCGAGGTGGGCAACCACTGGCTCATCGGCAGCGAGGAACCTGCGTGCGATCCCCTGGAGTGGGTGGATCCGGACGACTACGAGTTGGGGTTCACCGATCAATCCAGGGTGCAGGCCATGCGGGAGGCGATGCGCGTCCCCGATCTTCCCATCCCCAACCGTATGCAGGGCGTGGTGGATCTATACGATGTGACGGATGACTGGTATCCCATCTATGACAAGTCCGCACTTCCCGGATTCTACCTGGCCATCGGGACCAGCGGGAATCAATACAAGAACGCCCCGGCCGTCGGATCCTTCATGGCGGAGCTGATCGGGTATTGCGAAGCGGGGAACGATCATGACATAGAACCGTTTCAATACCCCATGAAGTACCTGAAGCGCACACTGAACATCGGTTTTTTCAGCCGGAATCGCGAGATCAACAAGGATTCCAGTCTTTCGGTAATCGGATAGTAGTCATTGTATGGCTCGATTTTCTCCAAAAACGATTCAAGCCTTTTGCGATATTTTCGACATCCCCCAATGGATCGTGCCGTGGCTCCATCGGTTTTTCGAACCGGAGGAGATCGAACGGGTCCTCGACCTGACAGGTGGGAAGCGAACATCCGGGCGGGATCGGGCCTTCTTTACGCGCTGTTACCGGCGGGGGATCATAGGGACCGACGATCAGGGGAAATGGATCCCCGCCGATTTTCATGACCGGTTTGAAATCTGGGCGCTTTTCGAGGGATGGCAGGATATCCCAGAGGATGTCAGGATTCGGCTGAACCGGTGGGAAATGGACTTCTATCTATCCAAACATCGACCGGCCATCCATGCGGCACTGGCCACCGGCAGACGGGATCCAACCTATGTCTGGCCGGAGTTCGTTCTCCCAAACGAAGCGCTTGCCATCATCGACCGTGTCCCCCGGGTGTATCAATGGCCCTGCAACTGCCGGGCAATGATGAATCGTTGCGCCAAACCCGGTTATGTCTGCCTCAGGTTCGACAACCACCGGGATCTGGGCTGGGAGATATCCAAAGAAAGGGCCGGTGAAATTCTGAAAAGCGCCCATGGGAGCGGGTTGATGCATTCCGCGGAGTTGGCCCTGCTGCCCGACGGGACCATCAAAGGTGCCATTTGTAACTGCTGCTCCGATTGCTGCTTTCCTCAACAACTCGGGAATGAACTTTCCGTGGAAGCGGTCTGGCCTATCAACCGCTATGCAGCGGTATTCAGTGAAGACCGTTGCTCAACCTGTGGTCGGTGTACCAAACGGTGCCCCTATCAGGCGTTTGCTCTCATTCCTGGCGAGAAAAATCGGAATCGATCGACCGACAAATCGATTCATTACGATCCGGCATTATGCAGGGGGTGCGGACTTTGTGCCAGTGCCTGCCCTGAAGGGGCAATCGAGATGCAGTCACTGGCACCATCGCCGCTCTCCATCGTATCGGACCTACTATAGCGGTTGTAAAAAAAACGGGAGAATAATAAATTGAATTTAGACAAAATCTTATTGATCACCAGGTGGGTTGGGGTTGTTTTGCTAGTGCTCAGTTGGGTCCAAATCACACCTCTGATAGTCGGCTGGATCGGCTTTGGAATAGCAGGCCTTGCCTTTATCTTGGAGACCATACTCAAAAAGAACTTAGCCCTTTCTGACACTGATGGAAATCCAGGGAATAAATGAACACTAAGGTAGCTGAATTAGCAAAGTATTATAGAAAAATTACTGAAATGACTGTTTCAAATGGGCTTTATAAAGATGAGACTGGACCAAATGCAAAATTTTTCCCAAGTGATTTCATAGATTTATTTTTTGCATTTGAAGAAATAATAAAAAAAGGGCTAATTGATAGGAACGGATGGTTTGCAGATGCTGGAGCAGGAGATGGGAGAGTGATGAGTTTAGTTGCAGCTTTATATCAAATCCCATCAATAGGTATTGAATTTAGTCAGGAATTAGTGAATATCGCAAGGGAAGGTTTTCGACATTTAAAGCAAAAGTCCATAATAGATAGCACGCCCGCCAATATTGTCAGTGGTGATTTTAATGATGATGACACTTATAAAAAAGCGGGTTTAAGATTTGAACAAATAAAAACGCATTTCAATTATCATTCAAATGAAGACAAAATTGCACAAAAAATTTACAACCAATCAAAAAAGGATACTGTGTTTTTATTAAGGGGCTACCCTTTTAAAAATGAATTTTTTTGCGGTCTAACATTGGAAACAACCATAGATAAGTATTATGGAGGGGGCTATAAACAACCCAAGAATCTATTACCTGTTCTCGTTTATAAACTAATTTAGGTAGTAACCGAAGTTCGATACCAGTTTACTTCATATCAATTTTGATAGTATCAAACCGATTTCGACTATGGGTTATATCAGTTTTAGCCCCGGCTTTTATCGCGACGCCTCAGGCTGGAGGCCCGATTTCAATTCCTGCATTTTTTTTGATCAGGCCGCAGTTATGACGGAAAATACTAACCCGGGAATCCATTGATCACGGAATATTACCATGCTGCTCGGACTGCACACCTACAGCCTCAACCTCCACGGGATCGGACAGGCCTGGGATGCCGGTTTCAAACTGCCCTGGCCGCGTCAAATCACTACCTTTGAGCTGTTCAATAAAATCCTTGATCTGGATCTGGAGGGTGTGCATCTGGATGACGGCGTATTAGAGCATCTCGATGTGTCCTATTTAAAGGAAGTGGGCGCCGCAGCCACGGAAAAGGGACTCTATATAGAATACAATTTTTCCCTGGACCTTGGCGGGAAGGGGATCGGTATTCAGCACGATCTCGAGGAAGCGATCACCATCGCCCATGCCCTGGGTTCGGACATCGTTAAAATGAGCCTGGATCTTAGCCGGCCCCGTCCGGTTGCGGCCAGCCGGTTTCATCCCGATGTGATGAAGCGGATCGGCGAGGTGGCCACGCTGCTCAGAACCGTGGTGCCCATGGCAGGGGATGCGGGTGTACGCATCGCAGTAGAGAATCACTGCGACACCTTTTCCGAAGAGATTCTATGGCTGCTGGATGAAGTGGGGTCTTCCCGGGTCGGCGCGTGCATCGACACGGTCAACGCCTTTCACGTGACCGAGGATCCCATGACTGCCGTCAGAAACCTGGCTCCCCGGGCCTTTACCAACCATTTCCGCGACAACCGTATCGAGTTCAAACGCTACGGATTCAAACTCACCGGCACGGCGGTGGGTGAAGGCGACCTGGACATGAAAGATGCCTATGAGATCATCCGGGCCCAACCCGCCATGGAGCGGATCAATATCGAGACCGATCTCGATATTCCCCTTAATGACCGGGAAACCGCCCTGGAACTGGAGATCGACGCCATAAAGCGAAGCGTCCGTTATTGCCGGAATGTGCTGGGCATCGGGAAGAACAGGCCAGAGCATTAATAGAGTAGATGCGATTGGCTTCGATCTTCTACCCTATAGTAAAAACCAGCTCTGATGGATCATTGTTTCGCCTTGATAATCTCCATGAAGGCATCGATCCGGGTCTCGATCTGGCTCTCGGAAAAACTCCTGGCATCGGTCATGTCCGCCTCGATGAGCAATGACGGAATCCCCCTTTTCTCCTGAACGATTCGCTGAATGTCGTACTGGCCCAAAGAGTAGGGTTTACAGCTTCGGTTGGAGTGCATCACCACACCGTCCACATCGTACCGGTCGATCATTCGGACGACCTCCTCGGCCATGGCATCCACCCCGATGTTGAGATAGATCCGCGAGTAGCCTTCGGCCATGGAGCCCAAAAAATCGTCTTCGTTGAGGTACTTCATGGAACTGCACCATGCGGAGGTATAGGTGTCCGCCACCAGGCATGCCCCGTGTGCGGCGAACTTGTCGGATAGCCATCTTGTGCGGAACCACACCGGCAGGTTGTCCCACAGCAGCCGGATCTTCTCTTCCGGCACCGCGCTGATCCCTGCTGCAATGCGTTCCTTCATCTCTTTTAGCAGCGCTTCGTAATAATCGACCACCGTCTGAGTACCCCTTAGCGTAACAATGAGGGCCAGATGAAAAAAAGCGTCGAATGCACTCATGGGGGCCGGTTTGTGGGCGGTGGTGTCCAATATCGATTGCCACAGGCACTGCCCGGCCAGCGAAAGCCGCCCCACTTCGGCCAGGCGGTCCTGGTCCATTTTCTTACCGCAGTGGGTTTCGAGAAAGGCGATATATTCATCGAGCTGCCGCCGCACATATCGCCGAGCCGCTTCGGAGAATTGTGTGTGACTGATGGGGGTATCCAGGATAAAAAGAGGAACGTTAAAATGCCGGGCCTGGACTTCGTACCATTTCACCACGGTGCCGCAGATATTGTTGCAGCACACCAGCATGTCGGGCTTGGGAAGTCCGCCAATAGGGCCCCCGTTGATGGGAGCACAGGCGATGTCCGCCCGGGCATATGAACAGAGGTCGCTGGCATATCCCATTGCCTCGGCCTTTTCACACAGGTCCACCCCCATTTTTGCCGCACCGATCATGGCGCCGTGGTTTTCCGGGTATACCGGTATCACGTCCATGGCGATAAGGGGTTCCACCGGACCGCCGCTGGTAATCCAGGCGATCTTCTTCCCGGACTGGTCCGCCGTCTTGGCCTCGATGTAGTAGGTCGTCATGATCTCTTTCATCTTCCCGACACATCGAATTTTTCTCTTTTCCCTCTCCGGATCTTTCGGCTTTTGCGGGTCGTTCATTTATTTCCCCTCCTACAACATTTCAACGAATGCCTCGCACCGGGTCCTAAACTGGCCCTCTCCACCGGTCTGTGCTTCCATTTCATACAGCAGACAGGGAACACCCTCCCTGCCCAGCATCTCCTTGAGATAGGGATAATCGAAGCTGTGAGGATCGCAAAACTTAAGGTAAAGAAAGATCACCCCGTCCGCCCCGCTTTTTTTAACCCGTTTGACCAGTTCCTCTCCCCGGCTGCGTATCCCAGAATGCTTGGCCGGGCAGATAAGCCTTCCTGCATATCGATCCGATATGGCCCGCAGCGTGTCCGTCTGCTGTGTAATATCCCCTTCGTAAAATCGGCTCCCGGTGCACAGGTCGTCCGCCACGATGGCGCAGCCCGATTCCTCGATGGCGGCGTAGACGTCCGGCATGCTGCAAAGCCCGCCTGAGAGAAACACCCGTTTTCCGGAAAAACGGGTAGCCGCTCCTTTTTCCTCCAACTCCGTTGCCAGATCCTGGACCGATTGGAAAAACTCCTTCCGGTCCATGACCATGCCCGCCTTGGCCACGGCATGGGTTCCTTTGCCGGAGAGCAGTCCCGGTTGAGATATTCTCATTTCGTTGATGCGCCGAACCGTTTGGCGGATCCGGTTGCATAGGTCCACTGCCGATTGGATGTCGGTATCCGTGATCGGTTTTCCCAACTTTTTCTCAAGATCACGGCGAACTTTTACGAATACGTCGGCCATATAATCCCGGGCGCTTTCTGTATCTAGCTTTACCGGCAGGACCAAATCCGCGTGAAAACCGATATTGACGTTAATACGCCAGATGTCGGACAAACGTTGGATGGAATCACAGGTATGGGGAAACACCACACCGTCCAGAAAATCTAGATCTCCGGTGAGTTGGGACTCCAAGGCGTTTCTCACCAGGCTGCAGCAGTAGGATTGCAGATGGCCGTCCGCCTTCGATACGGTCCGGTCCGATCCAAATATCCGAAAGCCAAGCGATCCGGAGGCCAATATGATCTCTTCGGGGGCATAACTGCAGAAAGACCCCACAACCGGGGCGTTATGGTCTTGTTTCCATTGTCGTGCGTATGCCGCCGGATTTGCCGCCACCTTTTTAATTCTGTCCAAACTCTTCATTTTTGCTCCATTTTTACGCGGCCCCAATTGCCCGTCCCGGTGCTCGGATATCGTCCTGATATCTTGTGGGATGTGAGTCGTATTTGTGTTCCGGTTGTTGTAGAAACTACATCAAAATTAGGATTTTTGTTCGAGATCAAGGCGAGGCCGATGCGAAAACCGCAGGCATACGATTGTATGTCGAGGATTTGAGCGAGGGCTCAACACCGATGTCGGGCAAAAGGACTATTTTGAGATACGTTTCTAACCAACGGTGACCCATATGTCAATTCGAAGATCGATCAATATCAGTATACCGGGAGCCTATATAGGAAGATAATTCCATAGAAAGGTCGAGACCCCTTTTAGGCGATGATAAAAAGCAGAAATATTTGGCAGAAAGTGCGATGGCCACATTCAGATACCATTCAATTCACCCCTGAAATGATGCCAGCCTTCTATTGCCGGGGATTTGATTCGGCCGGTGCTGTCGACTACCTCCAGCTTGCCGGTGTCCGTGATCTCACCCAGGTCAAACAGCGTTTTGCCAAAACGACCTTCATAGGCACGGTTTAAGGCCTCGACCTGTTTGGCAGCCACAGTGACGATGAGAACATAATCCTCGCCTCCGGCAAGGGCGTAATCCACGGTATTGAATCCGAAGCGACTGCAAAAGCGCATAAGCCGAGGGGAAACCGGAACAGCCTCCCGGTTTATCCGTGCACCGACATTGCTGGCCGTCAGTATGTGTCCGAGGTCGGACAAAAGGCCGTCGCTCACATCGATGGCAGCATGGACACCGACTTGACCTGCCAGAAACCGCCCTTCCGAGAGAGATGGGTGCGGCAGGATATGGGCGCTGACTAGGGCACTGTCATCTTCAGTATCGGGAAGAATATGGTTCAGGATCAGGTGAAGCCCGGCCCGGCTCTCCCCCAAGTGGCCGGTTGCAAAGATCCGGTCCCCCGGGAGGGCCGCATCCCGGGTCAGCATCCGCCCTGCCGGCGCCCTCCCCACCACGCTGATATTGATGACAAGATCGGTCCTGGAACCGGTGGTGTCCCCGCCCAGCAGGTTGATCCCATGGCGTCCGGCAAGGTCCCGCATCCCTTTGTAAAGGTCTTCCAAGAATTCCAGATCGCAGTCCGGTGGTACGGCAATGCTGACAAAGGCTTCGTTGGCCACTCCCCCCATGGCGGCGATATCGCTCAGGTTGACGGCCAGGGCCTTATACCCGAGGTTAAATCCGGAAGTGGCGTTTCTTAGAAAGTGAACGCCCTCCACCAGAAGGTCGGTGGTGACCAATACCGGCTCCCCGTCTGGCAGCTTGAACGCCGCGGCATCGTCACCGATGGCCAGCAAGACGCCCTCAGGCCGGACCAGGCACCCTTCCCGGATCCGGTCAATAAATTCGAACTCTCCGATCTCTTTGAGCTTCATCGGTTTTTGTATAAACAAGGAATGATAAGGGGAGCAATAGATTTTTTAAAAAGGCCGAAACCACGGCATCTGAAACCTGAAAGGAAACCCGAAGGCAGTAAACGCTTGGATTGAACCGGGCTAAAGTGATTGAAAACGTGATGATACGCTCCTTTCCAATGTTACGGCTTTCCGCATGGCGTGGTTGATATTATCCGGCTGTTTCAGAGTTTTCGTCACCCGGCGGATCAATTCACGTGGCTTTTTTCCCTCGCCACTACATGCACCCGCACCATCACCTCTCCGTAGCCGAGACATTCCACTCCGGCATCCAGACACCGCACCTGTCGCATAAAATGGAAGTCCTGGGGGTCGTGTCCCTCGCTGAGGCGTTCGTTGATAAGCGCCACCGCAATGGCAAGCTGGGATACGAGGTAGATGCACATCCGCTTGGGACACTGCCGGGTGATGATATTACCGTCGATGTCCATCAGCAGTTTCTGTCTTTTTACATGGCCAGAATTGCAATGGAGCGACCTGACCACCTCCGCCTGGATGGAATAGAGAGAGGACGCTCCCACGAGCCGATTGACATGGCGGGTGCGATGGCCGCCCGCCCGGAAAGATTCCAGTTCTGTTTCGTCGTACCCCACCCTTTCCCCGAACCTCCGGATCAGATTTGGTTTCATTGCCGATGCTCCATTGGAATGGATCCGGTTTTTCTTTTTACTTCGCTCCATTTCTTCCTTTTCACTTTTTGGGCCCCTTTGGGACTATTCTTCCGTGTTAGCCATTACGATCGCTTCCGAGGGACAGGATGATACGCAAAGTCCGCAGCCGTAGCAGCACGCCGGATCATAAACCATATGGCCGCTGATTTCTTCCGACCATAAGCGCGCCCCGAAAACACAGCGTTCGATGCAACCGCCGCAGTGGCTGCAGAGATCGGCATCGGTTTTTGCGATCCAATCGGAACGGGCCGTCAGGTGATCGCGACCATAATCCCGGAGCAGTTGAAGATCATGACAGCAACAGCTGCAGCAACTGCAAAAGGCGTACATTTCGTTTCCCGGCATGACGAAGGTCAGGTGGACAAGACCTCTCTTGTCGGCCTGTCGCAGCACGGTGGCCGCCTCTTCCCGGGTCACCCTGCGGGCCTTTCCCGTGGAAAGGCCTTTCTCGGCAGAGCTGTTGAGTAAAAAGCAGACTTCCACAGGGTTGTCGCAACGATGGTAGTGACTCCGGCAGGCACAATGGGTCAGGGCCACTGTTTCGGCCCTGAACACATAGTCCAGGGCCTGCTTACCGGAAAGCACACACCTTTTTGCATCGATAGATTCTGACACCGGTATCACTTTTGAGGCAAATGGGATCTCTTCGGCTTCCAGCCATTTTTCATATTTTCCCATATACTTTTTAAGAAAAGGATCTTTTATCTCAGTCCTCATGATGACTCCTGTGGTTCTACATAAACTTGCGGCCAAATGGGCCGGCAATTGGCAGTTGGTTAAATACCAAAACACGTATGACCCAAATGGTCACAAACGTCTCATCTCTTGGCATAGGACATCGGCCAGGATTCGGACTGCACGGTCGATAGTGGGTTCGTCCGCCATGGTGTAGTTGAGTCGCATGGTCTCGGCCCCTTCATTACTGTCGGTGTAAAAAAACTTGCCCGGAACGAAGGCCACGTTTTTGCTTATCGCCTTCCAGTACACCTTCTCCATGTCCAGGCCATTGGGACCTTCGGCCCAGAGGAACATGCCTCCTTCGGGTTTGGACCATTTGAACCGGCCCGGAAAATAACGGTCCAGGGCCTTGAGCATGGCCTCCTGCCGGGGACCGTATATATCAAGGATCCGGGGTAAATGACGATCGAGATACCCGCCGTCGAGATACTCCGCAGCCAGTGCCTGGTTCAGGGTGCTGGTGTGCAGATCGACCCCCTGCTTGACGATCACCAGCCATTTTCTAACCGGCTCGGGGGCTACGCAGAACCCGATGCGCAGCCCCGGCGCGAACACTTTAGAGAGCGTGTTGATGTAAAGGACATTTTCCGGCGCCAGGGTTTTGATGGGAGGAATGTCCTCTCCCCGGTAACGCAGCAGGCTATAGGGATCATCCTCAACCAAAAATGAATTGCGATCCTTTAGGATGCGGGCCACTTCGATGCGCCGGTCGTAGGATAGCGTCCTGCCAGAAGGGTTCTGAAATGAGGGGACCAGGTAGATAAATTTCAAAGGCCACCTTTCCAGAGCGGATTCAAGGGCTTCGGGAATCAACCCGTTGTCGTCAGTTTCGAGGCGGATATAATTCGGCTCATATGGATTGAACGCCTGCAGTGCCCCCAGGTAGGTGGGTGCTTCAACGGCGACAAAATCACCCCTGCCGATGAACACTTTGCCCACCGCGTCCAGGATCCCCTGGGAGCCACTGGCCACGAGGATCTCATCTGCAGCCGCAACGATTCCCCGATGCTTTTTCAGATAGCCGGAAAGAGCGTCCCTCAGAGGTGGAAAACCTTCGGTAAGGTCGTATTGGAAAGCAGCGGAACCATAGGTTTCAAATACCTGTTGGGTCAGATCTTTGATAATTTCGATAGGAAAGCTCGAAGGTGCCGGGATCCCACCAGCCAAGGACACCATCCCCGGTTTGGACACGACCTTCAGGATCTCCCGTATGGCACTGGTGCCGATTCCCATCGTCCGCTCAGCAAAAAGGCCATCATATTCCATTTCAATAACTCCGTGTAATGCGACGTTCCATCCATGATCGTTTTAGATGCTAAAAAATTCATTGGTTCCTGAGTTGATCAATATAGTACCGCAGTTGTGTGATGGTCTGCTGCCAGATCTTGGGATCCCGGCTCGCCGCGTAAAGAGGCGCCGCACCGTTTAAAGAGATGACGATGAAATCTGCAATCTCGCGGTGATCCAGCCCCGCTTTGATCAATCCCTTCTCCTCGGCCTCGGTCAACCATCTCTGGAGCAATTTGGAAAACCGGACGAAACCGCTGAGAATGCGGCGATTCATACTGGCCGATTGGCCGGAGAGCTCCACCAACATGTTGAAAAAAAAGCATCCCCCGTCGAACACCTCAGCCCCAAGGTAGTCCCGCATGTCGTTTTCGATGGTTTTTTCAATCCGCAAAAGGGGATCATCGATTTCACGTGTATTTTTCAGGACGATATCCCGCCAGATATCAACAGCCTTTTCATATACCGCGTACCAAATGTCCTCCTTGCTGCGGTAATGGCCGTAGAGTCCCCCTTTGGTGATTCCGGTGGCATCCAGAATATCGCTCACCGACGTATTGAAATACCCTTTGACGGAAAAGAGCTGAAGCGACTTTTCAATAATCTTCTCCCGGGTACGGTTACCTTTTGCGGGCATTGTACCTCCCAAATTTGCCAAATAAAGGTATGAATAAAATATACCGACCGGTCTTTTTATTTTTCAACCACAACCCTCTTTACGTGTCAAGTGTTTTTTTCCCGGATCACCTCTGCCAGTACCCCGGCTATCCGGCCGGTCAGTTTTTTGCATTTCATCATGTTCTCCTGCTCCCCCAGCATTTCAAGAATGGAGCCGCACCGGGTGTGTCCCACTTCTTCAATGAACCGCTCCCGGAATTTCGCCGTCAGCTCGAATGCCTTCTGAGGTTTCTCATCCCTGTCCATCCTTCCGTAAATGTAACCGATGGCAATGACGCCTCCGGTGAATATCCCGCACGCCTCCTCATGGGTGCCCCCCATACCGCCGCCGAATCCGGAAGCCACCATTGGAATCTCAGTTGCCGGAACATCGCCGAATGTATCCGTGATCGCCTTAGAGATGGCCTCAGCGCAGTGAAAACCGCCGGCATGCAATTCAAATGCTTTTTTTTCGATATCTTCCCGCTTCATGATCTCTCCTTTGGTTCAGGTTAGCTAACGGCTTATTGCAGGCAAGATAGCCAAAGGCCTTGATATCGTCAAACGAGATATTTCGATGGTTTCAATCGTTTTTATCGATAATTTAAATCGTTCCCTGGAGCAAAACGGCTAGTCACCTTAAGGTAGCGTCGTGAGAAATGTGTATGTGGTGGGCGTGTTCGGACAAAATCTTACGCCTGTGGAAAGCGATCCGATTGCCCTTGATATGTTAGCGAAATGGGATTAACCTGAACCAACATCCGATGCCCTGGAACTCAAATACCCCTGGCAGCCCCGAAGAATCGGAGGTCTGGAACTAAAGGCAATCAATGATCAACCGTCCCAAAACTCTATCGTTTTCTTGGAAATGGGTTTTTGTCAGCATGGCCATTTTCATCGGTTTGGAGTTGATTCTGGGAGGGCTGGTAGGCCACGTGGCCATGGGCCGTTATATGTCCCACAGCCTTCGATTTCTCCTCCAGGGCGTGCTCAACCTGGCCAGCTATTTCATCGGAGGGATTATTATTGGGGCCATATCTCCTGGGCTGCGGATACAGGAACCGGCGGTGGGCGCCTTTTTGTCCGTGGCACTCATGTTGAGCCTCAGCTTGTTTACCCCCTACAGTTTCATCCGGTTCAGTCTCGTGAAACTCATCATCGGCGGCGGAATTGCCTTCCTCCTGGCCCTTTCCGGCGCCAAAATCGGCGAACGACTCACCGGCAAACACAAACCGTAGAGTATCTCATCAGCTCCGTTTGCTCCGGTTCAGGATGAAATGCTCTCTTTGGATATTCTACGCCGGGGTAGATCCCGGGTCGATAGAGACCAGTTTGAAATCCATCCGAAGCTCAAAATCACTACAAAATGGCCAACATCCTTCCTAGCATATCAAATCTTGAGGCCGGATAGGCCTCTTATATGCTGATCCGTGAGTTTAATATTCACCCTGAATGTCAGCGATAATGCGGTGAGAAAATGGCTGAAATTTTACGAGAACCAGCCTCAAAATCTCAACCGATAAATCGGTGCTGGATACGTGAAAAAAAAGTTTTTCTCACATGGATTCTCACACATATAAAAAAAGGGATTAGCCCTTTTGGACTAACCCCTTGGATTTGTTGGCTCGCGCAGCTCGATAACTGCAAGAACCTGACCGATTCGTTTGTCTGTGATTCCAACCCGCTGAAATCAAAACCTTTATCCAAACCCCAAAAAAAGAAGCATATAAAACCGCCGCATGCTATCTTCCTTGCTCAACGGTTTCAGAAGCTTCTGCGATCCGATTCGGTTAACAACCAGGCCGAACTGGCACGGATCCATGGGATCACCCGCGCCCGGGTAACTCAGATTATGAACCTGTTGAAGCTTTCAGGGAAGATCCGGACCGAGCTTCTTCAGATGCCACCGGATGAGCAGGAATATTTCAGTGAAAGAAAGCTCCGGGAAATTGTCAAGCTGCAGTATGCCTCGCAGCAGCTAGAGGCATTCGAGAAGCTGAAGTCCAAATACAATGGTTGACAAATTAAGGCAAATGGCATTTTAAATAAACTATAGTTTATTATAATAAATTAAAGTTTCGTTAAAAAAACTATAGCTTTAAAATATATACAAGCAATAACTTGCAGGATGGAGAATTTATTATGCGGCCAATAGTATCTGAACAAAATCCATTGCGTTATCCATTGAATGAACTTTTGGGCACCCAGGCCCATGTAAGGTTGCTAAGAGTCATGATAAATGAGGTTGACGGCCCACTTACCGCTTCGGATGCTGCCAAACGTGCCGGACTGACCCTGCCAGGCGCTCAAAAAGCATTAAAGAAACTTTTTAGGTCGGGTTTCATCTCTCGTGTGGGCGGTGGTCGAAAACACCAATATGAGGTTCGTTCTTCCGACCGGTTAATGCAAGTCGTAATAGATTTGTTTCAGGCGGAAAAGGATCGATACGAGCAACTGGTCACCGCGATAAAAAAAGAAATCAAAAACCTTATACCGCCTCCACGCGCTGTATGGATTGGATCGTTCCCTGAGGAATTAGATACACCTCTTACCATAGGGTTGCTGCATGAAACACGCCATCTGACGAATTGCGTTCGCAAATTGCGAACACAACTCAATCAAGTGGAGAGTGTCTTCGATCTTACGATTGAAATCGAAGGTTATACACAAGCGGATATTTCCGATTTGAGCTTTGAGGGCAAAACTCCTTTGTACGGGGTTCTGCCGCTACCGAACAGCCATATCCGAAAACAGGCAATGACACATAGAGAAAAGGATCAGAACCTGCTTAGATTATCTCGGAAAATAGCCGAGGCCATCGAACAAGATGCTTCTATAGTACGACGCGCTTTAGAATATATTGATCGGTTGTCAAAGGAAGACCAAGGAATGGCTAACAAAGATATAAAGGAGTGGCGTGATATTCTTGAGATGTACTCTATCCAACGCCTCTCTCGGTTTCTCGTTTCAACCAGCAAACGGGCCGATCGTTTACGACAGAGTAATCCCTTTTTTGCCATATTAAATCCCAATGAAAGGGCTCAGTTGAGTAACGCCTCGGAGGATTGAAATGACACGTGATCAGCTTGAACATGCAATCCGGGCAGCTTGTGATGTTTCAGAGGACACCGAATTGTGGATATTCGGCTCCCAAGCTATACTGGGTGAATTTCCAGATGCCCACGAAAACCTTCGCGCCTCAATCGAAGTAGATGTCCAGCCGAAGAATCGACCAGAAGCCGTTGATTATGTAGATGGTGCTTTGGGTGAATTATCTCAGTTTCATGAAACACACGGCTTCTATGTTCACGGAATATCCATTGAATCTGCCAAACTTCCAAACTCATATTTAAACGTAAGTCGTCTCCATTTACTAAACGGGATTGGCGCTCGACTCCATGGACAACACGTGCGGCAAAAAGGGATATTTCTGGGAGGCTTTTGTCGATGAGAGAAT
>Ga0066187_1000159_pt1 | contig 27907 bp, 27 predicted proteins | sample WorMetexBAHAMAS1_FD_58706 | JGI IMG/M metagenome (GOLD analysis project Ga0066187, IMG submission 58706) | Marine gutless worms symbiont microbial communities from Max Planck institute for Marine Microbiology, Germany - Inanidrilus exumae... | ecosystem: Host-associated > Annelida > Digestive...
TGTTGCCCATGCCGGCGAAGTCGTCCTTGTTGCTGTAGTTCCCGTCGGTCTGGATCCACAACAAACCGGTGGAATCGAAGCCAAGGCCGTCAGGCGAGTTGAACATGTTGTCCGCCGTGACGTTCTTGGATCCGCCATACGCGTCCTTGTGCACGGTCGGGTTGCCGGCCAGCACGAACAGGTCCCATTCGAACCCGTCCGCCGTGTGGTCGCCGCCATCAGGCCGCCAGCGCACGATCTGGCCATAGTTGTTCTTGTCGCGTGGGTTCGGGCCGTTGGCCGACGTATCGTCGCCGCCTGCGTTCGGCTTGACGCCGCGGTTTTTGTTGTTGGTCAGGCAGCAATAGATCTCCGGCTTGTTGGGGTTGGCCGAAACCCATTCGGGCCGGTCCATGGTGGTCGCGCCGACAGCCGAGGCGGCCTGGCGGGTCATGATGGACACTTCCGCCTGGGAAGCCATACCGGTCGTTTCCGGTGAAAGCTCCAGCCACTGGCCGCGCATCTGGTCGTCGAACTTGGCGACATACAGACGCCCATTTTCCAGCAGGTCAGCGTTGTCGCCGCCCTGGGAGTAGGTGCCGTCGCTGACGAAGCGGTAGAGGAACTCGCCCCGCTCGTCGTCGCCCATATAGGCGACCACCTTGCCGTTGTTAGCGATTACCACCTCGGCGTTCTCGTGCTTGAAGCGACCCATGGCGGTCCGCTTCTTCGGCGTGGATTGCGGATCCATCGGATCGATCTCGACGATGTAGCCGGCCCGGTTGGATTCGTTCGGATGTTTTGAGATGTCGAACCGATCGTCCGCCGTGGCCCAGGCATAACCCCAATCCTTGTGGTTGATGCCATAGCGTTTCATGCTGTCGGTCCGTTCGAAATTCTCGTCGCTGGATGAGAAGTAACCGTTGAAGTTCTCTTCACAGGCGAGATAGGTGCCCCACGGTGTCCGCCCGTTGCCGCAGTTGTTCCAGGTGCCGAGCGACCGGACGCCTTCGGGGTCGGCCTCGGTCTTCATCAGATCGTGGCCGCGGGCCGGGCCGGTGATGTCAATTGGCGTGTCCGCGGTGATGCGGCGGTTGAAAGGCGAGTCGATAACGACCCCCCATTTGCCGTCGGTCTGGGCGATCTCCATGACCGAAACGCCATGGGCCGCCTTGCCCTTGCGCACGTCGTCCGCGTTCTCCGGCAGTTTTGTTTCCCGGTTGCCGTAGATGATGCTGCGATTGGTGTATTCGTTGTTGACGGCCAGGATGTAGCGGCCCTGGTTGTAGAACAGCGCCATACCATCGGTGTTGTCACCGAAGGATGTTTCCTGGCTTGCGCCGGTTCCCCGGGTCGCCTGATCGAATTCAGGGGCGTTCGACCATAGCGGATCGCCCCACTTGACGACGATGTGCCAGCTGTAACCATTCGGCACCGTGATGTCGTCGTTGCTGTTGGCGGGAACACTCTCAAACCCAAGCCGGCCTGCCGCGTAGGCGCGGATTGGCGTCAGTGCGGTTGACCCCATCACAAACGCAGCGGTGCCCACGGCGATGCCGCCGCCGAGAAAACTGCGCCGGTTCAGCGCGCGGTCGACGATTGCGTCGAATTCGGTCGCTGCCGGCGGCGGATTGACGAGTTCGTCGTATTCGTCGAACGATAGATCGGCAGGTACTTCGGTAGGAATGTCGTCTTTCATCTTTCGTGCCTCCCAGAGGGTTACAATATCGCTGGCGGGTGTAACGCCGGACACCCGATTGCCACGGGCATAGTTGTTTTTTGTAACAGCATCATGACGGCGCCCTGCGACACATGGACTGAGCAAGCGGGATCAAAACGCGTCCATATGAGATAGTAAGCCGCAGGACTGTCCGTTTGGAAGTCCGCATGTTGCATATTTGTGACAGAACGCGACTTGATGCCTGTTAATCCGGCGCGGACTTTGGAAACGGACCGCAATTGATCGGCCATCTGCTCGGCACAGTCTGACAATGGTCACCAATCGACAACTCATCGTAGACCTCAGGCAGCACGCTTTGTTGTTTGTTCCGTTCAACAGATGACAAGATTGCAGGACAGATGACGCTCAGGGTTCTTTTTATCGGCGGTACCGGACAGATCTCTTTCGACTGCGTGCACGAGTCCGTGCGCGCCGGATACGCCACCTTCGTCTTCAACCGCGGCAATTCCAACGACGGCCTGCCGCCGCAAACACATTTCCTGACCGGCGATATCGAAAACGAGGGCGCCTATGGCGCGCTCGGCGACGAACGGTTCGACGTCGTCTGCCAGTTCCGCGCCTTCACGCCGCAGGACATCGAACGCGATCTCGCCGTCTTCGGCGGCCAATGCGGGCAGTATGTGTTCATCTCGTCCGCCTCGGCCTATCAGAAACCCCAGCGCCGTTACCTGATCACCGAGGACGTGCCGCTGGAAAACCCTTACTGGGAGTACAGCCGCCTGAAGGCTGCTGCCGAGGACGTGCTGAAGGCCCAGTCGTCGCTTCGCTACACCATCGTCAGACCCAGCCATACGGTCCGGACCGCCATGGTGACCGCGCTTAGCGAGCGTCAGTTGGCGGCCTTCCGCATGCTGGAAGGACGCCCAATCATCGTGCCCGGCGACGGTAACGGCCTATGGACCGTGACACGAAGTCAGGATTTTGCGGTCCCGTTCGCGCGGCTATTCGGCAACGACCGCGCCTATGGCGAGGCGTACCATCTGACCCGCGATACGGCGTTTCTCTGGAACGAGATCTATCGGGCGACCGGGCGGGCCTTGGGCGTTGAGCCCGACCTGGTGCACGTGCCCAGCGATACGCTGATCAAGTACCGGCCCGACTGGCGCGGACCTTTGTTCGGCGACAAGATGGCGTCGGTCGTTTTCGACAATTCTAAGATCCGATCCGTCGTCGGCGATTTCGGCTGCGCCCGCGAACTTGACGTGGTGCTGGCTGGACCCCTGCGGTTCTTCGAAAACCATCGGGCGGCAATGGAAAAAACCCGCGACCGGGAGCTCGACGCGGTGTTCGACCGGATCGCCGCCGATCAGCGCGCGCTTGGATCACTGTGACCCGGTTGCCAAGGGCAAACGCTTGGTTGTGTTCGGCTCGAATACTAGACCTTGTTGGACATAACCTGGCTTACGGCATAGACTTTTTCAGCGTTGTGGTTCTTGGGGGGAAGCAATCATGGGTTGGCCTATCCAGAACGATTTGGCGCGGCTAGCCGGGGGGAGCTGCAATTTCGGAGTATGGGTCTATCTCGCCATCGTCGCATTGGTCTTGGGCGGCTGCGGCGGCGTGCTGCCTAGCAAGGCGGAGACCCAGGGCGGTGAGCTAATCGACCGGCAAGGCATCGACATCGAGCTGTCGCCTGCTAGCACCCAGCAGATTATTCTCAAAGACACGAACTCGACCGAACGCTTCTGCTACGCGCCGGGGCCCGATTTTTCCGTCACGGCAAGCGAGGGCGTTTCGATCTCTCTCGGTGGGACCACCGGACCGGGTGAAGGGCTGGGCGGCGAGGCCCAGCGCGGCTCGCTCGGTCTCGGCGGTCGCAATCCCGAGGTCCTCATCGCCAGGGAGTTGCTGTTCCGTGCCTGCGAGCTCTCCATGAACCTGAACACCGACGAAGAGACGACCATCAAGATCTATCACCGGGTTCTCGAATCAATCGAGCGGATTGCCCAGTATCAGGCCGGCCAGGGCACGGCGTCGGTGGCGGCCAGCCCCGGCGAAACAGGACTGTTCGGTCGGACGACGGGATCATCGCGCGGCAACGGATCGGACAGCGGCTCCGGCGCCGATGATGATTCAAACGGCGACGGGTCGGGCGGCGACGATGATTCAGGCGGTGACGGGTCGGGCAGTGACGGATCAGATGGTGATGGCTCAAACGGCAATGGTTCAAACGGCGGTGGCGCGAGCCAGGTGAACTAGGCGAATTCGGCGGCACTCGCTGAGCGCAGCGGGTGGCGCTCCATCCATTCATTACCGGAGGATTACCGCGAATTAACTTGAGGCTCCCGGGGGTGCGTGGCCACATGCCATGCATGGATCGATGGCCGATCCAGTCCGGCCCCAATCCATCCGCACACATGGCGCAGCCGCTCCGACTTGCCTGCGTTGGCTGGAGCCAACTTCGGAGGAGGGACATGTTTCAAAGGAAAACGCTATTTGGCCACGCTTGGCCGTGTCTGTTTGCCGCAGCGGCAATCGCTCTGGCCACACAATCGGCTTCGGCCCAGGATGGGTTGCCCACCGAGGTCAAGGATTTCCTTAAACAGGACTTCATGCAAGCAGATCTCGACGGCGACGGCGTCATCAACAAGGCCGAAATCGTGGCGACGCTTCAACGGGATTTCCGGGACATGGACGTCAACAACGACGGCGTTGTGACGCTGGCGGATCATCCGCCCGACATCCCCATCAACCGGCTCGACCGGGCCGAGCTGGAATATGACGCCAACGGCGACGAGGTCGTGACCATGGACGAGTACGTCGCCGCCATGTCGCCGATGGTCGGAGAGATGGACACGGACAAGAACGGTCTGGTGTCGCTCGATGAGATGCACGGCCACCATGAGAAGCTCTGGAACGCCAACACACAGACCCCGGCCCAGTGAGCGGTTAAGGAACGGAGAACAACGTCATGAAGACACGTTCAATCACTTTCCTGGCTGTCGCGCTTTTGGCGGTGGGAGCGTTCCTGTGGCCTAGCGGTTCACCGAAGGCAATGGAACTCGTGAACCACACCTACCATTGGTACATGAAAAAGGACGGACACGACCGCCGCCTCACCAGCAACGGGTACGCCACCAGGGTCAACGTATCGTTCCATTGCGGCTGGGGCTGCTGGAATCACTGGTACGGTATCAAGCCAGGTCACCACAAGAGCCGACCCGGCAAGGGCGGTCATTTTGGCGCCTCACCACACTGGGACTCGGATATCCTTGGTCGCGTCAGCTACATAGTTCCCAAACAAATCAAGCTTGTGTATCTGCTCAAGACGGCATGCGTCGGCCATGTCGGCAAGCACAAGGAAAGGGGAATTGCATCCCGGTTCGTCCTAGAAGGTGGCGTGGCAACTGCCGGTCCGAGGCTCTCTTGTTGAAATAACGGCGAGTTTTCGTCGCGCCGATTTCGGTTGAGGAAGAGCCAAGCGAGGTGTGCGCTCGATCACTGGGGCGCAGACCGAAGCTCGACACTTGACGATGGCTCAATCCAATCGTTGGGAGGAGTTACGACAAATGAAATCGCACTCAAAACTCAAGCTGTTCGCCCTGGCGCTTGTCTTGGTAGCACTCACGCTACCGACCGTCGCGCCCCGGGCCAGCGAACTCGTGAACCACACCTATCATTGGTACAGGCTGTTCGGCACCGGAGACCATCACATCATCACCAGAGACGGTCACAGCACAAAAATCACTGTGACTTTTCATTGCGGTTTTCTTTGCCACAATTACTGGACCATCCATCCGCATCACACCAAGAGCCGGCCTGGCAAGGCCGGTTGGTTTTCCGCAACGCCCCATTGGGGAGATGGCATTCTCAGATACGTGGATGGACTGCCCGGCGTCGAGGGGATAAAGGCTGCGTTTATCGTCACGCAGTCTTGTACGGGCAGCGTCGGCAAGCACAAGGAAGAAGGCATCGCGTCCCAGGTCTACGTGACGGGTATACGGAGCGGCGGCGTAAAACTCTATTGCTGAGTTTGTGCCAGGCGCCCGCGCTCCGCTTCCGGGGCGCGGGCCGCCGTTCAGAGGTCAATCGGATACAAGGTCGGCCGGGAAAGAGGGCAACATGATCAATGCTTCGCCGAAATCGTTGATTTTTCTGTCATTACTTGCCGCAGCGTTTTTGCTGCCCACGACCGCGCCGCAGGCCGTGGAACTCGTTAACCACACCTATCACTGGTACAAGAACGACAGCAATAAACACGATCGAATCAAAAGCAATGGCAGGACCGTGGATGTCAATGTCCTCTTCACGTGCGGAGCGCTGTGCTCCAACAGTTGGATCATTCGACCCAAACAGGTCAAAAGCATACTTTTCGCGACCGGGCATATCTATGCCCGCGACTGGCACTGGGGGAAGGAGGTTATCCGCCCCGCGGAACAGTATCTGGAACACGATTGCATCAGGCGCGGCAGGGCAAACTGCAAGGACGTCGCTGTCCATTTAAGGCAAGATAGAAGCTGCAGCAAAACGGTCGGACTCAAGAGGGAGGGCATCGCGTCCCAGCTCGTGCCGATGGGAAAACACAAAATATGCAAACCGGTTGATATTCGCGATCCGACGGGCGCGGTGATTTGCCAGTGGCAAACGTTTTATTACCCGAAACTCTACTGCTAGGCATAACGCTCGCGTGGAAGACGGTAAAATCATGAATACCAACGACCTTCATTCTGACTTCCGCCGCCGGGGCTACTGCGTCGCAGTGGACGCTTTGTCCGCATCCGATCTGGCCGACCTTCAGGCTGTTTGCGACGAACTGCTTGAGGAGGAGCCGGACGACAATGGCGGCGGCCGATACCACGACATCGGGCGCGGCGAGGCCCGCCGGTTTCTGCGGCACCGGCATTTGGATCATCCCCGGCTGGAACGTTTCCTGCTCGGCGACACCATGACCGAGGTCGCGACCGCGCTACTGGGGCCGACGGCCGTGCTGTTCAACGAGCAGTTCGTCGTCAAGGGAACCGAAACCGAAGCCAGCAGCTTTGCCTGGCACCAGGACGGCGCTTATGTGGGCTTCGACCACGAACCCTATTTGACGGTTTGGGTCGCGCTGGACGACACCACCGAGGAGAATGGCTGCGTTTACGTCTTGCCGCGCAACCTGGACGAGGACAGCAGCCTGGTCGAGCATCGCTGGAATGCGGACGGCAAGGAAAAGGTCGGTTACGACGGCGCCGAACCGGGCGTGCCCATGACGGGGAAGGCGGGCACTGTTGTTGCGTTCTCCAGCACGACGCTGCACCGCTCGGGCCAGAACCGCACCGGTCGGCGCCGGCGCGCCTATATCTGCCAGTATTCGAGGACGCCGATCGTCGATCCGGCGAGCGGAAAGCTCAGGAATTTCGCCACCCCCGTGGGGCGCGCGTCGACTGGCGGCGCTGAAACGGCAACACAGGCGCGTGCGCCGACCTCCTAGCGTCCACTGAAATCCTGACCGGGCGAACTAGAAGGCCGGCAGGCCCGGCACGTTGACCCGCACGCGGTAGACGGACGTCGACGCAGTGACGTAGAGGCTGCGGAAATCCGCATCCCCGAAAACGAAATTGGTCGTGTGCTCCGGCATCAGGATAACGCCGAGGCTGACGGCGTTGGTGTCGAAGACGTGCACGCCGCCCGGACCCACCACGTAGAGATTGCCTTCGCTGTCAACCTTCATGCCGTCGGGCTTCATGCCGGTCGCTGTCTTGGCGCGGCGGCCGTCGGGTTTTTCGCCCTGCGCGTCCAGCGTTTCGGCCCAGACACGCCCGTTGCCGACGCTGCCGTCGGCGGCGACATCGAAGACACGAATATGAAAGCGCGGCGTGTCGTTTACGAACAGCCGGGATTCGTCGATGGAAAAACACAGGCCGTTGGGCTGCCAGAAATCGGCGACCAACAGTCGCAGCGAACCGTCCGCGGGGTCGATCCGGTAGAGGCCGCGATGCGCGAGCTCGGTGTTCCGCAACAGCCCGATGTCCTCGCGGATTCGGCCATAGGTGGGGTCGGTGAAATAGAGGGCGCCATCGCTCTTCACGACGATGTCGTTGGGACTGTTCAGTTCCTTACCGTCATGGTGACTGGCTAGAACGAATTCCGAACCGTCCGCCTCGATCCGGACCACGCGGCTGGAGGCGTGCTCGCAGGTGACGATGCGGCCCTGACGGTCGAAGGCGCTGCCGTTGGCCTTGTTGCTCGGTTGACGAAAGGTGGTCACGCCTGCCGCTTCCGACCAGCGGCGCTGGTGATCGTGGTTCATGTCGCTGAAGACGAGAAAATGCTCTGTCGGGTGCCAGATCGGTCCCTCGGTGAAGCCGAAACCCGTGGCGACCCGCTCCAGCTCGACGCCATCGCCGACGACCCGGCGAAAGGCGTCGTTCCTGATCTCGACGCCGCCGCTCACCGTTCCGCTGCCTTGATCCACAGAGCCGAATAGGGGTTGACCGTCACGGAACCGTCGGCCGGATCAATCGCCTGGCCGGAAATGAGATCCGACGCGCCAGCGGCCGGGATGCGGGACTGCGGCAACCGGATGTCCACCGGCTCGTCCGAGACATTGACGACCGCTATCACCGTCTCGTCACCGTCGCCGCGTGCCAACGCGAACACCCGGTCGTCCAGGAACAGCACCTCCTGCGCCGCGTTGGGATGAAACGCCGGCTGCGCGCGTCGCGCCTGGAGCAGGCGCCGCATTCCCTGGAACACCAGGTTGCGAAGATGTCCTTCCGTCGCCAGTTCGGCCTGGAGCTTATTGCGATCGAGCTTTTCGCGGTTGATGGTCCGGTTGCGCCCGGTCTGCTCAAGGCCGGCGTAGTCGTTGCGCGAGCCGAACAGGCTGTGCACATAAACACCGGGGACACCGACGACCGAGAGCAGGATCGACTGGGCGGCCAGGAACTTCGCCGCCCGGCTTTGGTCCGTATCGTGCGGCAGGCTGATCGCATCCAGGTAGTTGCAATTGAGCTCGTAGGCGGACTGACCACCGTCCGGCCCCGTGCGGTATGACACGCGTCCGCCCTGCGTTTCGACGCGCCGGCACATTTCCGCAACCTCGTCGGGGGTCAGAATGCCCTCGGTCGGCCGAAGCCCAATGCCGTCGTGGGAGGCGAGGAAGTTGAAATAGGTGGTCTGCGGCGTCGTCGGCTCGAGTGCACCGGCCCAGTCGTTCAGATGCCGGGCGTTACCGGTCATGAATGTGTGCAGCACCAGCGGCGGCAGGGGAAACTGATAGACGAGGTGGGCCTCGTTGGTCCCGTCGCCGAAGTAGCTGATGTTTTCCCGATGCGGGACGTTGGTTTCCGTGATGATCAAGGTGCCTGGCGCCACGGCCTCCAGCACCCGGCGCATCAACTGGATGACCAGGTGGGTCTCCTCCAGGTGGCAGCAGCTTGTGCCCAGGCTTTTCCAGAGGAAGCCGATGGCGTCAAGCCGCAGGAAACGTGCGCCGGAAGCGACGTAGGTGAGGAGGATGTCCAGGACTTCCAGCAACAGGGTCGGATTGGCGTAGTTGAGGTCGATCTGGTCGTCGCTGAAAGTGGTCCACACGTGCTCGCGCCCATGCGCCGTGTCGACGGGTGTAAGCAACGGCAGGGTTCTGGGCCGGACGACCGCCGAATAGTCCGCGTCCGGATCGGCAGTAATGAAGAAGTCGCGGTAGCGTGGATCGTCCAGCAGGTAGCCCTGGAACCAGTCGCTACGGCGGGAGATGTGGTTAATCACCGCGTCCATCATGACCTCGAAATCCGCGGACAGGTCTTCAACGTCGCTCCATGTGCCCAGCGACGGGTCGACGGCGCGATAGTCGATCACGGCAAAGCCGTCATCCGAGGAATAGGGATAGTGCGGCAGCAGGTGCACGGCCGATAGAACGTCGCCGGCATGCGCCGCCAGGAATTCTCGCAGGGTCCCGAGCGGTGCTTCGCCGGGCGCCCGGACGCTGTCGCCGTAGGTGATCAGCATCACGTCCGACTGATCCACCCATTGTCGGCGCGGACCGACCGACGCGCGGTACTTTTCCGTCAGCTCGGCGATGGCATCCAGACAGGCGGCAGCCCGCTCGCTCCCATAAAGCCGCTCCAGGATCGTTGCAATGTCCGCCCTGTGCCCCGTTTCTGCCGTGTCGGTCGAGTTTGCGCTCACGCCTGTCACCCCCTGATCTTGCCCCGGCGGGCTCCAGGCCCGAATGGGATTCAGGGCATTGATCCCGGTCACGTCAAGCGCGGCATGCGGGCCCTCCGGCGGATCAGGGCTCAGGCTGATTCTTCGATGGTGAATGCCTTGACGGGAGTCCAGCGTGCGGCACGCCGGGCGCGCCGGTCGGTTTCGGCTTCGCCCTCGTAATCGACCGGCGCGGCCGCCGCCGTTAGAGGCGGGCCGTCGCGCAAACAGTTGGCGTTGACGGTCGCCCGGGAGAGCCCGTTTTCGCTATAGACCGCAGCCACATAGACGCCGCAGTTGCGGCAGAGCAGGAAGTCCGCGGTCCGCAGGCCGAAGCGGTAGCGCTGGAGATCCTGCGGGCGCCGCGCCGCAATGGAAACCGACCCGGCCGGATCGGCGACGGTGCGGGCGCCGTGGCGACGGCAGAACGAGCACTGACAGGCCCGGACCTTGACCGCGTCCGCCGTGGCGGCTGTTTCATAGGCGACGGCAATCGCCCCGCAATGACAGCTGCCCGAAAAGGTGGTCATGGCGTGGTCGCTCCCGGCCGTTGCGGTTGAGCCCGACTGTACGGCAAAGTCGGGGTTGCGCGCCATCGGAGGCGGCGTAATCCACGTCAAGCCCGGCGCCGAACGCCGTTGCTAGGATTTCGTTGGCTGCGGGAGATCACCAATGCGCGCGATGGTCCTGAAGGAACGAGGCTCCGGGCGTGTCGAGCCCGTCGACATGCCCCGTCCGGAACCGGCCCAGGGACAAGTCCTGATAAAGGTCGCGGCCTGTGGCGTCTGCCGGACCGACCTGCATGTTATTGACGCAGATCTGCCGGATCCGAAACGGCTGATCGTGCCGGGCCACGAGATCGTCGGTACGGTGGAAGCGCTTGGACCGGCGGTAGACCAGTTCGCGGTGGGCGACCGGGTCGGCGTGCCTTGGCTCGGCTTTTCCTGCGGCGACTGCTCCTATTGCCGGACCGGTCGCGAGAATCTGTGCCCGAACGCCCGCTATACGGGCTACCAGATCGATGGCGGGTATGCCGACTACACCGTGGCGGATGCGCGATACAGCTTTGCCATCCCCGGCGCTTACACGGACGCGGAGGCGGCGCCGTTGCTGTGCGCGGGCCTGATCGGTCATCGGGCCTATCGCATGGCCGGCGATGCCCATCGCATCGGCATCTACGGCTTTGGCGCCGCCGCCCATATCATGATCCAGGTGGCATTGTGGGAGGGACGCGAGGTCTACGCCTTCACCCGGTTGGGCGACGACGCCGCTCAGACCTTCGCTCTGGAACTGGGCGCCGTCTGGGCCGGACCGTCCGGGTCGGACCCGCCCGAGCCGCTGGACGCCGCCGTGATCTTCGCGCCTGTGGGCGCGCTGGTGCCGGACGCGCTTGCTCGTACCGTGCCCGGCGGCGTCGTGGTCTGTGCCGGCATCCACATGAGCGACATTCCCTCGTTCCCCTATCGGATCCTCTGGGAGGAGCGGACGATCCGCTCGGTGGCCAACCTCACGCGGCGCGACGCGATCGAGTTTCTGGAGATCGCGCCCAGGGTGCCGGTTAAGACGCATGTGCGGCCTTATGCGCTGGCCGATGCCAACCAGGCGCTGTCGGATCTGAGGGAAGGGCGGCTGCAGGGCGCGGCGGTATTGGTGCCCGACCCGAACCTCGCCACAAAAAGGGATAGCGGCTGATGAAAAGCGGAGACCGCGACAAGGTGTTCCGATATGGCGGCCGTTTCGCCGACCAGTGCATCGTGCGGGCCGAAGGCTCTTACATTTACGATCGCGACGGCCGTGCCATTCTCGATTTCACCTCGGGGCAAATGAGCGGCATTCTGGGCCATGGCCATCCCGAAATTGTCGCCGTTGTGCAGGACATGGTCGCCAAGCTTGATCATCTCCACAGCGGGTTCCTGTCCGAGCCGGTGATCGAGTTCGCTGGCGCGCTGTCCGACATGCTGCCCGCCGGTCTAGACCGCGTGCTGCCACTTTCGACCGGCGGTGAATCGAACGACGCGGCGTTGCGCATTGCGAAGACGTATACAGGCGGTTTTGAGGTCGTCGCCTTTGATCGTTCGTGGCACGGCGTTACCGGCGGCGCCGCCGCGGCGACCTATTCCGGCGGACGCCGAGGCCATGGTCCAACCCTTCCGGGGGTGCTCACGTTGCCGACGCCGCATGCCTATCGCTCACCATTCAATCAAGACGGCGACTATGATTGGCGTACGGAGTTTGAGTTCGGTTGGGACATGATCGACCGCCAGAGCACTGGCCAGCTGGCGGCGATTATCGTCGAGCCGATCTTGAGTTCGGGAGGGATCATCGAGCTGCCGGATGGATACCTTGGTGCCTTGAAAGAAAAGGCACGCGAACGCGGTATGTTGTTGATCCTCGATGAGGCGCAGACGGGGATGGGCCGGACCGGCGACAAGTTCGCTTTCGAACGCGAAGGCGTCGTTCCGGACATCCTGACCCTTTCCAAGACCCTCGGCGCGGGGCTGCCTCTGTCAGCAACAACCACCAGTGCCGCGCTCGAACAGGTCTGCTTCGACAAGAGCTTTCTCTTCTATACGACGCACGCTGCCGATCCGCTGCCGGCGGCGGTGGGACGCAAGGTCATCGAGATCGTCAATCGCGACGGACTGGCCGATCGAGCCCGCGAACTGGGCGAATACCTCAAATCCCAACTTGTCAGCCTCCAGCAGCGCCACCCGATAATCGGTGATGTCCGGGGTCGGGGACTGCTTCTGGGCGTGGAGCTTGTGACAGATCGGCAGGTCAGAACACCCGCGTCTGAGATTGGAATGGCGGTCAGCCAGCGCTGTCTCGAACTGGGCGCTTGCCTGAACATCGGCCGTCGTTCGATGGCCAGCGTCTTTCGAATAGCGCCGCCATTGACGACAAACCGCGACGAGATCGACAGGGCGATCGCCATATTCGACCAAGCCCTGAGCGAGCGCGCAGGGCTTTGATCGTGTGCTTGGGGCGCGGCGTGCCGTTCGCGCCGACCACCTCGTAATCGCCTCGCCTTACGATTCGCCCAGCGTGTCCTGAAACCGTACCGGCCGGCCGATCGGTTCGCCCAGCAGTTCGTCCTCGCGCATGACGATGCGGCCCCGGACGATCGTCCCTACGGGCCAGCCGTTGATCTCGCGCCCTTCGAACGGCGACCAGCCGCACTTGGATTGTAGCCAGCCGTTTTCGATCGTCCGCCGGGCCTGAAGGTCCACCAGCGTAAAGTCCGCGTCGAACCCCGCGGCGATCCGTCCTTTGCCGGCGATTCCGAAGATGCGAACGGCGCCCGCCGAGGTCAGGTCCACCAGACGCGCCAGCGACAGCCGGCCCGCGGCCAGGTGATCAAGCAGCAGCGGCAGCAGTGTCTGGACGCCGGGCATGCCCGACGGCGAGGCCGGGTAGGGCTTTGCCTTCTCCTCGATCGTGTGCGGCGCGTGATCAGAACCGACCACGTCGAACACGCCCTGGCGCACGCCCTCCCACAGACCGTCGCGGTGGCGGCCTTCGCGGATCGGCGGGTTCATCTGCGCCTTGCTGCCGAGTTCGGCGTAACACTCCGGCGCGGCTAGCGTCAGATGCTGCGGCGTCACCTCGCAGGAGGCGACGTCCTTGTGTTCCTGCAGGATGGCAATTTCGTCGGCGGTGGTGATGTGCAGGACGTGGATCCGCCGCCCGGCGCGGCGGGCGAGAGCTAATATCCGCCGGGTTGCACGAACCGCCGTTTCCACGTCGCGCCACTCCGGATGCGATGCCACGTCGTTATCCCGCCGGCTGGTCTCGGCCCGTTCACGCATGCGGAACTCGTCCTCGGCGTGCACGGCGGCGCGCCGTTGCCCAGCGCGCAGCACCCGGAGCAACGTGTCATCGTCGGAAACAAGCAGGCTACCGGTAGAGCTTCCCATGAAGATCTTGACGCCGGCACAGCCGGGTAAACGCTCAAGCGTGGGGAGTTCGCCGATGTTTTCTGCCGCCGCGCCTACATAGAAGGCGTGATCGGTCCAGGTGCGGCCTTCCGCCCGCTGCAGCTTTTCCGCCAGGGCGGTGGCAGTCGTCGTCGGTGGGCTCGTGTTGGGCATCTCGAACACGGCGGTCACGCCGCCCATGGCAGCGGCGCGGGTGCCCGACTCCAGATCCTCCTTCTCATCCAGGCCGGGTTCGCGGAAGTGTACCTGGGTGTCGATGACGCCCGGCAGCACCGTCAGCCCGGCCGCCTCGACGGTTTCGCCGGCCGACCAGCCCGTTGCGTTGCCCAGGATCGCGATCCGGCCGTCCCGGACGCCGATATCGACCCGTTCCAGGCCCGACGGGGTGAACACCTCGCCGCCGCGGATGATCAGGTCCAGTGTTTCAACCATCGACATCACCTCAATTGAGAACCCCGGGACTATAGGTTGGCCGGATTGAGCCTGCACGCCGAAAGCGAATTCAAGCGCGTTGACCGGACGGTTGAACCCGGCCACTCTTAGGGCAAAGCAATGAAACGTCCGTGCCGACGCACCGGACTGCCAGGGGAGGGAGATTTCATGCTCAAAGGATTGAATCCGCTGCTCAATGGTGAGCTGCTGCACATCCTGCGTGACATGGGACACGGCGACGAGCTGGTCTTGTGCGACTGCAACTTTCCGGCCGACCAGGTGGCACGTTCCACGGTCACCGGACAGCTGATACGGCTGGACGGCGTCGACATTCCCCAGGCGGCAGACGCGATCCTGTCGGTGTTTCCGCTGGACAGCTTCGTCGAATACCCGCTGTTCCGCATGGAGGTGGTGGGCGATCCGGTTACGGTGACCGACGTCCAGCAGGACTTCAAGGCGATGGTGGACAAACACGCCGACCGCGACTGGCCTCTTGGCTCGATCGAACGTTACGATTTTTATGACCGGGCGCGGGAAGCCTATGCTGTCGTCTCGACAATGGAGCGCCGGCCCTACGGGTGTTTCGTGCTGGTCAAGGGAGTGATCGGCCCCGAAGGCAACGTCGTCTGACGTCCGGGCCCATGTCCGACAAGCCGATTACCATCCTCGGGATCTTCGTCGCCGACGTCGCCTTTCGGTCGGACCGCATGCCGGCGACGGGCGAGACCGTCATAGGCAACGGATTCAAGCTCGGCCCCGGCGGCAAAGGCTCCAACCAGGCGGTGGCGGCGCGCCGCGCCGGCGGTTCGGTCAATTTCATCACCAAACTCGGCCGCGACGAGTTCGGCGCCATGGCCCGCCATACCTACGAGGCGGAAGGGATCTCCCAGTCGCTGATCCTGGAGACCGATGAGCATCCCACCGGCGCTGCCGCGATCCTGATCGACGATCAGTCTGGCGACAATGCCATCATCGTCGTGCCCGGCGCGGCGGGTGCCATCACCGATGCCGATGTGGCCGCGTCCGAGAGCGCGATCGCCGGGTCCGCGCTTTTCATGACGCAGTTAGAGGTGCCGGTATCGATCGCCGCGGCCGCGCTGCGGCTTGCCAAGACGCACGATGTGCCGACGATCCTCAACCCGGCGCCGGCGGCGCCGCTGCCAGACGACATCTATCCGTCCTGCGACTACGTCACGCCGAACGAAAGCGAGGCGGCGGGACTGACCGGGCTCCCGGTGGAAACGCTGGACCAGGCCGCGGCCGCGGCAGACTATTTCCTGGGGCACGGGGTCGGCGCCGCGGTGATCACGATGGGCGAGCAGGGCTGTTTCGTGAAGGCGCCCGGCATAGCCGAGCACGTGCCGGCCTTCGACATGAGCGGCCGCGTGGTGGAGACGACGGGGGCCGGCGATGCCTTCAATGGCGGCTTCGCGGTGTCCCTGGCGGCCGGTGCCGACCTGATCTCGGCCGTCCGCTACGGCAACGCCACCGCAGCCATTTCGGTAACCCGTGCCGGCACGGCACCGTCGATGCCGACCAGGGCCGAGATCGAGGCGCTTCTGGCAACGTGACAGGCCGCATAACTGCTTGAGTTTCGTTGACCTTTCCCGGCGGCGACTTAAGATACCCGATTGCCCGGGCATGGCGCCCAAGGGGCGTAGAACAACAAACGCACGCATGTGCAGACCGGGGAGGGGGCATTGCGGGAACCCGCGAAGTATGTGTTCATCTGGCCGGCCGCTCTGGTCGTCCTGCTGGTGACGCTGTTTCCGCTGGTCTACTCGCTGACGCTCAGCTTCCAGTCCATCCGGCTGGTTCCACCATCACCCGCGCGGTTTGTCGGGTTCGGCAACTATGCCGACGCCTTGTCCCAGGCCCGGTTCTGGGTCACGGTCGGCAACACCGCCACATTGGCCGTCTTTTCCGTGGCCGTGCAATATGTGATCGGATTCGGCGTGGCGCTGGCGTTGCATGCGCGGGTTCCCGGCGAGCAGCTGTTCCGCATCACCTTCCTGATGCCCATGCTGATGGCGCCGGTGGCCGTGGCTCAGATCTGGCGCATGCTTTTCCACTCCACGCTCGGGCCGCTGAACGACTTCTTCAGCGCCATCGGGCTGGTAAACCTGCCGTTCCTGACCAACAGCACGATGGCCATGGCCTCGCTGATCACGGTGGAGATCTGGCAGTGGACGCCGTTCGTTCTGTTGCTGCTGCTGGCCGGACTGCAATCGCTGCCGACCGACGTGTACGAGGCGGCCGAGCTCGAGGATGCCACGCCCTGGCAGCAGTTCTGGGGCATCACCTTTCCGATGCTGCTGCCGATCTCGGCGGCGGTGATCTTCATCCGCCTGGTGGAGAGCTTCAAGATCATCGACACGGTGTTCGTGCTAACCGGCGGCGGTCCCGGGCTCGCGACGGAAACCCTGACGCTCTACGCCTATCAGGAAGGGCTGAAGAAGTTCAATCTGGGATACACTTCCTCGATCAGCTTCCTGTTCCTGATCACCGTGATCATTTTCGGCACCGTTTATTTGGCCCTGTTGCGGCCCAGCATCGAGAAGAGGTCGTGATGGGACGCAACGGCTCGACCAAGTGGATCGTCGTGGCGCTGCTGGGCGTCTGGCTGGTCTTCACGTTCTTCCCGATCTACTGGGTCTACGTCACGGCCTTCAAACCGCCGCCGGCCGTCATGGAAGGGCCGACCTACATACCCTGGGTCGATTTCACCCCGACACTGACGGTTCTGGGGGAGGTCTTCCGCGGCGAGCGCGGCGAGGTGTACGAGCCGCTGATCGCCTCAACGCTGATCGGGCTGGTGGCGACATTCATTTCGGTCGCGCTGGGCGCGATGGCCGCTTATGCGCTGGTTCGGTTCGAGTACCGGGTACGGCTGCTGTCGGGAATCCTGTTCGCCCTGGCCGGTATCGGCGCCTACCTGCTGTTCAAGTGGCTGGGTCTGTCGGACATGCGGGCGTTCGGCCTGGCGTTCGTTGCTGCGCTTGGCGTGGGGATCGGCAGTAATCTGTTGCCCTTGCCGGGACCGGTTTTGCGCAACAAGGACGTGGTCTTCTGGTTCGTTTCCCAACGCATGTTCCCACCGATCGTAAGCGCCTTTGCGCTTTATCTTTTGTACGCCCGGCTGGGACGGGAGGGGCTGAAGACGCTGGACACGTTCTGGGGCATGACGCTCTGTTACGTTGCTTTCAGCATGCCGATCGTGGTCTGGCTGCTGCGGGATTTCTTCCAGGCGCTGCCGGTGGAGGTGGAAGAGGCGGCGCTGGTGGACAACGTCCCCCGCTGGCGGATCTTTCTGGAGATCGTGGTTCCCATGGCACTGCCGGGCATGGTGGCAGTCGCCCTGATAACGTTTGGGTTTATTTGGAACGAGTTCCTGTTCGCCTTGATCCTGACCTCGTCGGATTGGCAGACTTTGCCGATCATGATTTCGGGTCAGGCATCGGTGCGGGGAACCGAGTGGTGGTCGCAATCGGCGATGGCGGCCATCGCGATTACGCCGATGGTCGTCGTCACCTTCATCCTGGCGCGTTTCATGCGCTCGGGTCTGATGTTGGGGGCGATCCGGTGATCGTGCAACAATGACAACGGCTTATCCAAACTATGGGAGGTAAGAATGAGAATTAGAACCTTAGGCACAGTGGGGCTGGCAGCGGCCGGCGTCCTATGGGCGGGGGCGGCGCAGGCGGCGTGCGACCCCGACTATACCGGCGTCGAGATCACGGTCGGGACCATGAACCCGCCCTTCATCGGCGGTCCGGCGGTGGCCCATGCCAAGACCTGGGAAGAAAAGACCTGCGGCAAGGTCAATGTGGTGCATTTCCCGTTCGGCGAGCTCTACACCAAGTTCATCACGCCGATGGTGACCAACGAGCCCGCCTACGACGTGATCCTGCATGCCCCGGCTTGGCACGGCGACTTTGCGCCGTACCTGTCGGAAATGCCGGCGAAGTTCCAGCAGGGCCGCGAATGGGAGGATATCCATCCGACCTATCGCGATCGCCTGATGAAGTGGGAAGGCAAGCAGATCTCCGTCACCATCGACGGCGACGTCCACACTGGCACCTATCGCAAGGACTTGTTCGCCGACCCGAAGAACGCCGCGGACTTCAAGGCCAAGCACGGCTATGACCTGGCGCCGCCCAGGACGTGGACCGACTACTACAACATCTGCGAGTTCTTCACCGGCCGTCAGGAAGGCCTTTACGGCACCGCAGAAGCGTTCGTGCGCGGCGGCCAGCAGTTCTGGTTCTTCTTCAGCCACGCGGCGTCCTACACCAACCATCCAGACCATCCCGGCGCGATGTTCTTCGATCCGGAGACGATGGATGCCCAGGTCAACAATCCTGGCTGGGTGCGGGCGCTCGAAGACTATATCCGCAGCGTCAGCTGTGCGCCTCCGGGTGCGCTGAACTGGAACTCCGGCGACATCCGCACTGCCTTCGCCGGCGGCCAGGTGGCGATGAACTTCGACTGGGGCGACACCGGCACGATCGGCGCCGATCCGGCGCAGAGCAAGGTGGCCGGCAATGTCGGCTTCTTCCTGGTGCCCGGTTCGAAGGAGATTTGGAACCACAAGACCAAGCAGTGGGACACGTTCCCCGACGTCGTGCATTCGCCCTTCATGGCGTATGGCGGCTGGGTGGCCAGCGTTCCGGCGACGACGCAAAACCTGGAAGCGGCCTGGGACTACGTGACCTGGTACACCTCAATCGAGAACTCGGGCAACGACGTGGTGACCGGCGGAACGGGCATCAATCCGTACCGTTTCACCCACTTCCAGAATATCGACAAGTGGACCAAGACGTTCACGGTGCCGGAAGCCGAAAACTATCTGGCAGTCCAGAAGGGGGCGATCGACCACCCGAACGTCGCGCTTGATTTCCGTCTGCCCGGCTACTTCCAGTACACCGAGGTGCTGGAGATCGAGCTTTCCAAGGCGTTGAACAAAGAAGTGACGCCGCAGGAAGCGCTCGACGCCATCGCAGCGGAGTGGAACAAACTCACCGACGAGTTCGGTCGCGACAAGCAGCTCGCGATCTACCGCGCGTCGATGGGTCTGTAAGGCACTGTTACGCGATCCCGGTTCCCCGGCGGCAAAGGTGCCGCCGGGGCGCCGCTTTGTTTTGTAGGATTCTGTTACTTCAGGACGGACAGTCCCCATGGCCCGAGTCCAGCTGGTTGGCGTCAACAAGTCGTTCGGCGACGTGGTCGTCATTCCATCGATCGATCTCGACATCTCGGACAAGGAATTCGTCGTGCTCGTTGGGCCGTCCGGCTGCGGCAAGACCACGACACTGCGCATGGTGGCCGGCCTGGAAGCGGCGTCCGGCGGCACCATCAAGATCGGCGACCGCGACGTCACCGACCTGCGACCAGGCCTCAGAAACTGCGCCATGGTTTTTCAGAACTACGCGCTCTACCCGCATATGTCGGTATCCCAGAACATTTCCTATGGCATGAAGGTGCGCGGCGAGGACAAGGCCGAAATCGGCAGGAAGGTGGCCGAGGCCGCGCGCATCCTGGGCCTCGAAGAATTCCTGGAACGCCGCCCCAAGCACCTGTCCGGCGGGCAGCGCCAGCGTGTCGCGATCGGACGGGCGATCGTCCGCAATCCCGACGTGTTTCTGTTCGACGAGCCGCTGTCGAACCTGGACGCCAAATTGCGCATTGAGATGCGGGCGGAAATCAAAAACCTGCACCAGCGGCTGCGCAACACGGTCGTTTACGTCACCCATGACCAGGTGGAGGCGATGACGCTGGCTGACCGCGTCGTGGTAATGAACGACGGCGTCATCGAACAAATGGCGCAACCGATCGAGCTTTACGAGAACCCTGCCAACACATTCGTCGCCGGTTTCATCGGGGCGCCCAGCATGAACTTTTTGCCGGCGACCGTGACCGGCATCGAGGCCGGCTTGGGCCTGCGACTGTCCAGCGGGGACGAACTGCCGATTCCTCAGGATCGGGAGGGGCGCTACGGCCCATACAAGGACAAGCCGGTGACATTCGGGATTCGGCCGGAACATATGGAAGGGGGCGACCAGGGCCCGGCCACCTTGTCGCTGACGCCGACCGTGATCGAACCTCTCGGCCCGCACACCCTGTTGCTGGGCGAGATCGAAGGTGCGCGCGTGACGCCCCAGGTGGATGCCCACTATCCGGCCGCGCCGGGCCAGGCTTGCAGCATCACCGTTGACATGACGCAGATGCATCTGTTCGACAGCGACACCGGGCGGGCGATCTGACCTGCCGAACCCGAAGGCGCGCTCAACCCTGGGCCATCGCCTTCGAGACTTCCTCGCGCCAGCGCGCCGCATAGTCCTGCAGGCCGTCCAGGAGCAGCGGCTTCACGAGGTGCAGTTCCAGCGCCGCCGGTTCCCGGCGCTGTTCCCAGTTCCACAGCAGTGACGCGCCCAGCACCGTGCCGTCGCGCTCGGCCGATACGCGGACCGTCTGGTCCGGACGCAGCCCGGCCAGGAGACGACAGAAGATCTGGTTTTCGGCAAACGCGCCGTCGATGACGATTTCGTTCGCCGAACCGATATGGCCGATCGACAGATCCGTCATGAGGGCGCAATACAACGACGCCAGCGCCGTCCTGTCGGACGGCGATACCGGCGTCTCGCCGACCACCTTTCCCTTGCCGCCGGTGCCGGGGCAGGGACCGCCGGAATCGGTGAAGCTGGGCAAGGCCATGGTGTCCCAGCCAATCAGGCGAGCGATATCCGGCGCGCTGGTCGTACCCTTGATCGAGCCTTCCAGAATGGTGAACTCGCGCCCGCCCATGAACCGGCTGCAGCAAACGGGATCGCCGAACACGTTCGTATTGGTATTTGTGTCGTAATCCGCAACCAGCCCCGCCGGATCGAACGCCGGATTGAAATTGATGATCCAAGTGCCGGTGGACAGCAACGTGAAGTCCCGCATGCCTGCGGCCAGGTAGCGGAAGTAGTTGGCGTTGCTGTCATGGATACCGGCCAGGACCGGCGTGTCCTTCGGCAAGCCGGTCTTCGCCGCGACCGACGGCAACAATGTTCCGACGGGCTCCCAGGCTCTGGCCATCGGTGCGAATTTGGAACGGATTCCCAACTCGTCCGCCAGGCTCGAATAGTCCCGCTCGGTCGGTGCCCAGATATGCGTTTGTGCCCCCAACGACGTCACTTCCGATCGGGGCACGCCGGTCAATCGCCAGGCCCAGTACTGGGCGTAGGGCATGATCGTCGTGACGCGGTCAAACGCCTTGCGGTCGATCTGACGTTGCCAGAACAGTTGCCGGCCTACGGTCAGTCCGCCGGGGTTGGTAGGGGCCAGGACCTCGTCGAAAGGCGGTGCGACGTCCCGATAGCCGCGCCGGATCTTTTTGGGAGGATCGGCCTCGTAATACATGATGGGAAAGGCAAGCGGGTCGCCCTTTGCATTATCGTCGACCAGCGCCATCGCCGACCCGTGGGTACACGGAACGATGGCCCTGATCTCAGCCGCGCCGGACAGGCTCGCGAGGGTCTCGCAGATCCAGTTCCAGATCGCCTCGGTGTCCGCATGCAGGTAGGGCGGGCCCGATCGGGCACGGTTCTCGCTGCGAACGGAAACAAGCACCTGGCCCCGGCCATCGACCAGGGCAGCTTTCATGTTCGTCGCCCCGATATCGAATACGGCGACCGCCTCGGACATCTGAACTCCATCCCCCCCTTTGAATTCAAGACTATATCGAGGATAAGCGTGCTATTGAACGAGGAACCGGTGATCGCGGTAAAGCGGCGCCGGTGGACACAGGGGGACGGCAAAAAATGGCGCGAAAGAAGCATCTGCACCTTCGGCGGGCATTAATCGAGGCGAGCCTTCGAATGAACGATCTCGGCATCAACCAGGGTACGTCCGGCAACATTTCCGTGCGGATCGAAGGCGGTTTTCTGATCACGCCGTCCGGGGTGCCGTACGACGTCATGAAGCCCGAGCAGATCGTCGAGATGGACATGGACGGCGGCTATTTCGGCGACTGGCTGCCGTCGACGGAATGGCGTTTCCACTACGATATCATGCGCACGAGGCCCGACGCGGGCGCGATCATTCACACCCATTCCAACTTCTGCACCGCGCTCGCCTGCATGCACAAGGAGATCCCATCGTTCCACTACATGATCGGGGTGTCCGGCGGCAAAAGCATCCGGTGCGCGAAATACGCCACTTTCGGGACGCAGGAATTGTCCGACAACATCCTGGTGGCGCTGGAAGACCGCACCGCCTGCCTGATCGGCAATCACGGCATGATCTGTCTTGGCCCGAACATCGACAAGACGCTCGCTCTTGCGGTCGAGGTGGAGACGCTGGCGTTCCAGTACTGGCATGTACTTCAGGTGGGCAAACCCATCCTGCTCGACGGGAAGGAAATGGATCGTGTGCTGGCCCGGTTCGGCACCTACGGGAAACAGTCCGACGAACTCGCCGGCATAGCGGACGCCGACCTGGCGGTGCAGGCACCCGTGCACCGGGATGGCTGATTGTGTCGGGCCCATACCCGTCCTGGAGACCGAACGGCTGATCTTGCGGCCGTTCCGCCGGGATGACGCCGAGGCGGCCCATGCGATCTATGGCGATCCGGAAGTCATGCACTACAGCGTTTCCGGGCCGTTCGGAACGATTGAGACCACCGCGGCCCATCTCGACGATCACATCCGGCGCGAGGCCGAGCATGGCTACGCATTCCGAGCCATCATCGAGCGCAGGTCTGACCGGTTGATCGGCGTCGGCGGGTTGGTTCCCATGCCGCCGCCATGGCAGGCGATCGAGGTCGGGTACCGTATTTGCCGAGACCGCTGGGGCGAGGGTTTTGCCACCGAGGCCACTCTCGTTTGGCTGAATGCGGGTTTTCGTTACTTCGGGCTCGACCAGATCCTGGCCGTCGTCGAAGCCGCGAACGTGGCCTCGGTACGCGTCGTGGAAAAGTGCGGCATGTGCGCGGAGGGGGAGGCCGACTACAAGGGCGTAGCTGTACGGAAATTCGCAGCCTACAAGCGCGATTGGAATTCCACCGTGTTTGGTCGGAGCGCGGAATGACCCAAGGACCGTTGATCCGGGTCGCCGAGCTGGACGAAGCCGAGACGCTCACCGGGCTCTGCATGCGTTCCAAGGCCATGTGGGGCTACGATGCGGTATTTCTGGACCAGTGCCGCGCGCTATTGACGCTGACGCCGGACTATATCCGGCAACACGGGGTTTACGTCGCGGACGAGAAGGGAACCGCGATCGGTCTTTATGCGCTCGTCGACGAAGGGGCGTTCGTCGACGTGGACCTGTTTTTCATCGAACCGAATTGCACCCGTCGCGGCGTCGGCCGGGCCCTGTGGAAACACATGGTGGTCGAAGCGCGCCGCTACGGGCGGGAGCGGCTGCAGATAATCTCCGATCCTTTCGCGGTCCCGTTCTACCGAGCGATGGGGGCCGAGCCGGTCGGCGAGACACCCAACGGGCTGCAGCCGGGGCGCATGCTGCCGGTACTGGAGGTGCGGCTGCCGGCTTCCTAGGCGGCCCGTGTTGCCACCTCCGATCGGCCATGCGATACCGGCGGGCAGGGCTCGCATCGAAATCCGCGAATAATGACGGGCCCCGAGGGCGAACAGGGAGGACGCTGTTCATGATCGTGAGCTGCGGCGAGGCGTTGATCGATTTCGTGCCCATGGAGGGCAAGAACGGCGAGTTCGGCTACAAACCCTGCGAGGGCGGGTCACCGTTCAACGTGGCCATCGGTCTGGGGCGACTTGACGTGCCCACCGGCTTTCTGGGCCGGATCTCGACTGATTTCTTCGGCGATTTGCTGATGCGTCACCTCGACCGAAATGGCGTCGATACGTCGCTGGTCTTGCGCGGATCCGAAAACACGACGCTGGGCTTCGTTAGCCTGCCCAAGGACGGAGGCGAACCACAATACGCCTTCGTCGCGACCGGTTCGGCCGACCGGACAGTATCGCTTGAGGATTTTCCGGATCCGTTGCCGGAAGACGCGACCGTGCTGCAGTTTGGATCGATCTCACTGGTGCAGGAACCGGGCGCCACCGCCTTTGAGGCGCTGATGCGCCGGGAAGCGGGCCGCCGGGTGTTGGTGCTTGATCCGAACGTCCGGCCGGGGCTCATCTCCGACCGGGACGCCTATATCGCACGTTTGGAATCCTGGATCGCCCTGATGGATCTGGTACGGGCCAGCGTTGTGGATATCGAATGGCTCTACCCGGGCGAGTCTCTCGCGTCCGTGGCGGAACGTTGGGCCGCGCTGGGGCCAAACATCGTCGTATTCACGCTCGGCGAAGAGGGCGCGGTGGCCTGGTCGTCCGCTGGTGAAACGCAGGTTCCCGGCGTACGCGTGACCATGGCGGACACGGTCGGGGCCGGCGACAGCTTCTTCTCCGGTTTTCTGGGGGCGCTTCATCGTAGCGGAAACCTGACCCGGGATGGGCTCCCGAGTCTGGCATCGGATGACTTGTCGGCTGCGCTCGCCTTCGGTTGCCGCTGCGCCGGCATAACCTGCAGCCGCGACGGCGCCGATCCGCCGTGGTCGAACGAAGTGGCGTGATCTTGGACCCCGCGGAACCCGCAAAGCCGTCCGAGGATCTCCAGACTATGCTCGGTGCCCTGGCGCGGTTCGGTCTGCTCCGTCCGGGCGAGACCCCGCGTTTCACGGCGTTGACCGGCGGCGTCTCATCGGACATCTGGCGCGTGGATCTTGAATCGGGGCCGGTCTGCATCAAACGCGCCTTGCCGAAACTCAAAGTGGCTGCGGATTGGGAAGCGCCGGTGGAACGCAACGCCTACGAGGTCGCCTGGTACCAGACCGCGGGCGCCATCGTGCCGGAAGCCGCGCCGAGGGTTCTGGGCCATGATCCCGAGGCGGGCCTGTTCGTAATGGAATTCCTCGACCCGACGGCGCACCGTCTCTGGAAGGAGGAGCTCCGAGCGGGACGCGTCGAGCGGTCGGTTGCGCGCGCCGTCGGTGAGCGCATTGGCCGGATTCACGCCGGCACCGCGGGTATTCCTTCTGTGGCCACGAGGTTCAACAGCGACGCCATCTTTCATCCGATCCGGCTGGAACCCTATCTGTTGGCCACGGCCAAGGTTCATCCCGACCGGGCGGATGTGCTGGAGGCGCTGGTCCAGGAAATCCTCTCCACCAAACGGGCCCTGGTGCATGGCGATGTCAGCCCGAAGAATGTCCTGATCGGGCCGTCAGGCCCGGTCCTGCTGGACGCGGAATGTGCTTGGTACGGCGATCCGGCGTTCGATCTCGCCTTCTGCCTGAATCATTTGCTCTTGAAATGCCTGTGGACGCCGGCCTCTGCGAACGCATTGCTCGACGCTTTCGGGGTTCTTGCCGACAGCTATCTGAACCAGGTGAGTTGGGAGGCTGCCATGACTCTCGAAAAACGAGCGGCGCATCTGTTGCCGGGCCTGTTCCTGGCCCGCGTCGACGGCAAATCGCCGGTAGAGTATCTGACGGACGAGAACGACAAGGAGCGGGTCAGGCGCGTCGCGCGGGCGCTTCTGGCTGATCCGGTGGATACGCTGGCCGGTGTGCGGGCGGCCTGGGCCGAGGAACTTGGACGATGAGCGCAGCGACGATCGAGACAGTTCATGGGCGGCGGGTTTGGGACTCCCGCGGGCGGCCGACTGTCGAAGTGGAAGTGACCCTGGCGAATGGCGCGACCGGGCGCGCCATCGCGCCTGCCGGCGCATCGACCGGCAGCGGAGAGGCGGTGGACCTCCGCGACGGCGACCCGACGTTCGGCGGCAACGATGTTACGAAGGCGGTCTCGGCGGTCAACGTCGACATCGCCGAGGCCCTGGCCGGTCTGGATGCGTCTCGACAGGACGCCGTCGACCAGAGGCTGATCGATCGCGACGGCACGCCGGGCAAGGCGCGTCTGGGCGCCAATGCCATCGTTGCCACATCCATGGCGGCGGCGCACGCCGCGGCGGCCGCGGCCGGCCAGCCCCTATGGCGCCATCTGGGCGGTGACAAGTCGGCGTGCCTGCCGCTACCGGAGATTCAGATCCTGGGCGGCGGCGCCCACGCGGGCCGCCGGGTCGACGTCCAGGACTTCATGGTGATCGCCGTCGGTGCCGCGGACTACGTCCAGGCGCTGGACTGGACGGCGGAGGTCTATCGGGCGGCGGGCGACCTGTTGGCGGCGCAGGGCCGGCTGCAGGGCGTGGCGGACGAAGGCGGCTTTTGGCCCGCCTTCGATCGCAACGAGGAAGGGCTGGAACTGCTGGTGCGGGCGATCGAACGTGCCGGGCTGACCCCCGGCCAGGACGTGGCGATATCTCTCGACGTCGCCGCGTCGGAGTTCGGATCGGACGGCCAGTATCGTCTGGCGTGTGAGGATCGCGACTTTGATAGTGACGGTTTGGCGGCTCTCCTGATCGATTGGATCGATCGCTATCCGATCGTCGCCATCGAGGATCCGCTGGGCGAGGACGACCGGGACGGCCTCATCCAGTTCACGCAAGCCGTCGGGGACCGGGTGGAGATCGTCGGCGACGACTACTTGGTGACGAACGCGGACCGGGTCAGGCGGGCGGCAGCCGAAGGCGCCTGTAACGCCGTTCTTTTGAAGCCCAACCAGGCGGGCACGCTTACGGAGACCAAGGGAGCTTTCCAGGCCGCTCGAGAAAGCGGCTTCGGGGCCATCGTGTCGGCCCGGTCCGGCGAGACCGAGGACGTCACCATCGTGCATCTGGGCGTCGGCTGGGGCGTGCCGCAGCTGAAGGTGGGCTCCTTCGCCCGTTCGGAACGCATGGCCAAGTGGAACGAAGGGCTCCGGATCGGCGAAGCACTGGACGGCCGCCTGCCGCCGAAATCGGCGTTCGTCTGGGGCAGGGCCCTGTCATAGGCTTTTCACGGCCTTCAACTAAACCGGTAGGCCGTTGATCGGAGGCAGAATTGTCGGAAGCACCAGCACTTTTGTTCGACTTGGACGGGACCCTGGTCGACAGCGTATACCAGCATGTGCTGGCGTGGCACGAGGCGCTGTCCAGCGAAGACATCGAGTTGTCCGTCTGGCGGATTCATCGCCGCATCGGCATGAGTGGCGGGATGTTCACCCGCGCCCTGCTGCGGGAGACCGAGCAGTCGCTGGATGAGGAACGCCTGCACCGGCTGCGTTCAACGCATGCGGCGGCCTACAAGCGCCGCATGGGGGAGGTGCGTCCACTGCCCGGTGCTCAGGCGCTGCTGAGGCGGTTGGATGAACTCGGCTGCCGATGGGCGATCGCGACCAGTGGCCGCAGTGAGACGGCCCAGCACTGTTTCGACATGCTCGGCGTGCCCGACGGCGTCCCGATCGTGACGCGCGATCAGGTGGCGCACGCCAAGCCCGACCCGGATCTTTTCCTCGAGGCGGCGCGGCGGCTGGACGTGGACCCACAGAATGCCGTCGTGATCGGCGACAGCGTCTGGGATCTGCTGGCGGCTCGGCGCGGGCGGATGCTCGGCATCGGCTTGCTGTCCGGCGGCTACGGCACGGACGAGTTGGAACGCGCCGGCGCCTACAGGGTCTACAGCGATCCCGCCGACATGCTCGATCATCTCGACGAGATCGGCGTTCGTTAAGGTCGCCCGCATCCTTCGAGACGGCCGCTTCGCGGCCTCCTCAGGATGAGGAGAGAGAAGGAGGCCGTA
>Ga0066187_1000160_pt1 | contig 27710 bp, 24 predicted proteins | sample WorMetexBAHAMAS1_FD_58706 | JGI IMG/M metagenome (GOLD analysis project Ga0066187, IMG submission 58706) | Marine gutless worms symbiont microbial communities from Max Planck institute for Marine Microbiology, Germany - Inanidrilus exumae... | ecosystem: Host-associated > Annelida > Digestive...
GCTGGGCCGGCCCAGCAGCAGGTTGTTGGGGTCGTTGACGGCCGCATCGCCCATGGACTGGACATTGCCTTTGGCGATGAAAAGGTCGTCGTGGCCGTCATTGTCCACATCGCCGAATTCCGCGTGCCAGCCCGTGGAGGGGCGGCCGTCGCCGCCGGTATAGGGCCTGTGCGCCGTCACGCCGGCCGCCAGCGCGGCATCCCGGTAGGCGGGCCGGTCCGCGCCGTTTTCCAGGCGGCGCAGTTTCTGGTCGCCCATGCTGGTCAGCATCACCTCCGGCAGGCCGTCGCCGTCGATGTCACGGCTGGCAATCCCCATGCCCCAGATGCTGAGGCGGCGCCAGCCGTCCTCGGCACCGTAGAGCCGCGGTGTCTTTCCGATGCGCCAGAGCTGTTCTTCTCCGTCGCGGACATAGTAGTGACGGTCGTTGCTGACCCTGAGGTCCGGCCGTCCGCTGCGGCCCCAGTCGCTGAACAGCATGGACAGGGCGCAATGGCCGGGGGCCAGCGCGACGGGTGCGGCGAAGCCGGTTCCCGCCGCGTCGGGCCGGAAGAGACGGTTCTCGTCACAAGCCCCGAATGGGCCGTCCGGATCGTCCCGGTCCACGTAGTTGCCGACCGCGAACGTGGGCCAGGGGGCGCCGTCCAGCCAGGCGGCGCTGAAGGCAGTCGACCAGGCGGCGGCGCCCTCGAAACCCCAGCGGCGGTTCGCGGATTGGAATCGGCACGCGCCAAGGCCGCGGAACAGCATGTTTTGGCCCACCCGCAGCACGGCCAGGTCCAGATGGCCGTCGCTGTCGATGTCCAGGGGATAGGCACCAGTCACGCCCGTCACCGCCAGGGCCGAGCCTTCCGCAGGGCTCAGCACCGGTCCCGAAGCGGGCTTGGACCGGTTCAGGAACAAGGCGGCCGGGTTCTCGCCCCCGGCAACGTACAGTTCAGGCAGCCCGTCCGCGTTGCAGTCGAATACGGCGACACCGCCGCCTACATAATGCTCCCATCCGCCTGCATAAACGTGGTCGATCCCCAGCCCAGGCGCGACGTCCACGAAAACGGGTCCGGAATCCGCCCAGGCCTGGGTCGCGCACAGGGCCAGGGCCAAGACCGGTATGGTTGTACGCGTACGTCTGCGGCGAAAGAACATGCGTCCGTCTGCTCCGTGGCTTCGATACATCCATGTTGCACGGATGCGGCCGGACCGCAATTCACGATGCGAAGCCGAACGGCAGAGGCCGGCGGCCGGTCAACTCTGCTTGCGGTGCCTGAGACATTGGGCTTATGCCACTGGACGGAAGGTTGCCTGCAGGAGGGAGCATGTCGGGCGAAGGCGGACAGAACAGCTATCGTGTAGGCGATGCGGACACCCGCCCGTGGGGGGATTGGCGTGTCATCGACGTGGGCGACAGCTTTGCGGTCAAACGGATCACCGTGAACCCCGGCGAACGGCTCTCGCTGCAATTGCACCACGGACGTCACGAGCATTGGACCGTGGTGGCCGGGCGGGCGCGGGTGCAGTTGGGCGACGACGAGATCGAGCTGTCGGCGAACCAGAGCGTCCACATCCCGGTCGAAACCAAGCACCGCGTTTCGAACCCGGGCACCGAGCCGCTTGTGCTGATCGAGGTCCAGGTCGGAGACGATCTCGACGAGAACGATATCGTGCGGTTCGACGACGAGTATGGCAGGGCCTAGCCACAGTTCCGACCCTGGCGCGCCAAAGCTCCCCGGACCGCATGCCGTCGTGACGCTGGATGTCGGCGGAACGGCGATCAAGAGCGGTGTCGTCAACCCCGACCAGGGCGCCGTGCTGGACCGGCGGACGACGACCTTCAACAGCAACGGACCGGCGGCCGAGGTGCTGGGCGTGCTGGCAAATGCCGTGCGGCTGCACGAAGGGTTGGTCGGCTCTTTGGACAAGACCGGCGTGGGCCTCGCCTTTCCCTCGCCATTCGACTACGAGCGCGGAATCTGCCTGATCGAACCCGGCCCCCAGGGCAAGTTCACCCATCTATACGGGGTCGACGTGCGCCGGGAGCTGAGCGACCGTATCGAGACGCCCGCCGAGGCGATCAGCTTCATCAACGACGCGCAGGCCGCGGTTCTGGGCGAGGCGCGATTCGGGGCCGGCGTCGGCTTCAAACGCCTGATCGGCCTGACGTTGGGGACGGGCCTGGGTTCATGTTTCGTGGCCGACGGCGCGGTGGCGCTCGGCAAACGGGGCGTGCCGAAGGGGGAGGGCATGCTTTACAGCGAGCCCTTCAAGAACGGCATCGCGGACGATGCCTTTTCGATCCGCGGCCTCATCGGCCGTTTCCCGAAGCGGGATGGTCCCCTGGACGTCAAGACCGCCGCGCGCCTTGCCCGCGAACACGACTTCGAACTCGGCAAGGCGTTTCGGGATTTCGGCCGGGACCTTGGGCACTTCCTGAAACCCTATTCGGCCAGGTTCAAAGCCGACGGGGTTGTCGTGATGGGCGGGCTGGCCAACTGCTTCGACCTGTTCGGTGCCGCGATGGAGGCGGAACTCGACAGGTCCTGTCGCCGCGGCGCGCTGCAGGGCTCGGACGCCGCCTTTCTCAGTGTCGCGGGGCTGTTTCACGAGGTGACGCCGCCGGCAGTGCCTGATGTCGGGAGATGGTGACCGCTGGCCGGGCTTTCTGACGGCAGCGCGCTATGCAAACACCAACTGCCGCCCCGCCAGCTAGGGCGGGGCGGGACCTGGCGCACGTGGGGCGCCGGACTTGCTAGAGGTTGCAGATCTCCTTAATCTCGGCGATCTTCGCGTCGATCTTTTCGTTGTACCGGCCCGAAGTCACTTCGTTCCGGCCGTCGAAATAATCATCGGCCGACTCTTTTTCCTGATTATAGCCGTAGATCACATCGACAACGGCTGCAGAGGGGAGGAACGTCCGTGCCCCCGCTGCCATCCTATCGGTGACGCTGGCCCGTTCTTTTTCAAGTGTCGCGATATCTTCCTGGGCCGTTTCGCAGTTGACGGGCTTTGCTTCCGCCTCCTTTGCCTCTTGCGAGGGCGTGGAACAACCGGCCAAGAAGACGAGGCCGAGAATGATTGCCGAGATCCTGTACATGATGTCCCCCACTGGTTTGGTGCGCCGTGTTCAACGGCCCTGGTGCCGACAATACAGATCGGATAGCAGGCAACAAGGGGTGTCACTTGCCATTTAATGCCACGTGGTTATGGCTTGGCGCCCACGCGCGCCTTGACCTCCGCGTGATAGGCGGAAAGTTTGGAACTGATCGATACGGGGTAGGAAGGCGAAGCCGGGGCAATCGCGGAGATATCTTCCGGCAGCAGGGCCTGCTCCTGGATTGCGGCCTCGCGGATTGCGTCCAGGCCTGGGGCCATTCCGTCCAGGCGTTTCCCGCCGCGCATCACCGGTTGCAGCAGGGGCCGGCCGGCGAGCGCCTCGCCGTCGCGCCCGACCGTGTCACCGACGGCGGTGCCGTCTTCCACCCGCCGGAAGACCTGCTTGCGGCCGGGCAGGATCGGTTTGCCGGTCGACAGCTTGAGGCGGCCCTCGCCGGCATAGGCGCAAAGCTTGTAGGCGATGTCCAGGGCCGGGGCGTCTTCCGAAACGCCCATGGCAGTGCCGACGCCGAAGCCGTCGATGGGGGCCTGGGCCGCGACGATCTCGGCAACCTTGTGTTCATCGAGGCCGCCGCTGGCGAAGATGCCCACGTGATCCAGGCCCGCTTCATCGAGGATGGCGCGGCATTCGCGGGACAGCGCGACCAGATCGCCTGAGTCCAAACGGACGGCCCGGACCTTGAAGTCGGGGCCCGTGGCCTTGGCGATATCGACGACCTTTCGCACGCCGGCAAGCGTGTCGTAGGTATCGATCAGCAGAACGGTTTCCGGATAGGACGCCATGAAGGCGCGAAAGGCATCGGTTTCGTGGTCGAAGGACTCGACAAAGCTGTGCGCCATGGTGCCGGCAATGGGGACGCCGAAGAGACGGCCGGCCAGGACGTTCGAAGTCGCATTCACGCCGGCAACGTGGAACGCGCGCGCCGCCTTGATGGCGGCGTCGGCCCCGTGCATGCGGCGCGCCCCGAAATCGATCACGGTCCTGCCGGCCGCCGCCTTCACCACCCGTGCCGCCTTGGAGGCCAGCACCGTCTGAAACGCGATCTGGTTCATCACGAAAGTCTCGACGATCTGGCCTTCGGTGATCGGCGCGACCACTTCCAACAGGGGCTCGTTCTCGAAAACCGGCGTTCCTTCCGGGACCGCATAGACGTCGCCGGTGAAGCGAAACCGCCGCAGGCTATCCAGGAACGCGTCCTTGAACAGGCCCTGTTCCTGGAGATAGGCGATCGCGTCGTCGGTAAAACGCAGCCGCTCCAGGAAATCCAGGACGGTTTCCAGGCCGCAGGCCAGCAGATAGTTACGGGTCTGCGGCAGCCGGCGCACGAACAGGCTGAAGACGGCTTCGTCAGCCATGCCCTGGTCGAAATAGGCCTGCGCCATGGTGAGTTCGTAGAGGTCGGTCAACAGGGCGGCGTTGTCGCCGGTGACCCAGGCATCGGTGTCGCGCATCAATTCACCTCCAGCAGATCGCGCACCTTTTGCGCAACGGCCGCCGGCGCCCGATCCGCGTCCACCTGCGTCCATGCGATGTCTCCGGCGGGCAGGCTTTGCTGCAATCGGACGACCGAAGCATCCGCGTCAGAGGCATCCTCGGTGCGGGCGGTCACTCGCGCCACCATGGCTGTCTCGGGCGCGGTGAGCCAGATGCCGTGGAACGGCGCGCCGGCACGTTCCGCGACGGCCTGGACGGCAGCGCGTTCGTCGGGTTTCAGCCACACCGCATCGACAATCACCGACTGTCCTGCCGCCAGTGCGGCCGCCGACCGGGAAATCAGCGTCCCGTACACCTTCTCGTTCTCGGTGAAGTCCGGCGTATAGGCGTCCTTGGGCAGGCGATCGAATTCCCCGGCACCCCAAAGCTGCTTGCGCAGAAGGTCCGTGCGCAGGTGAACGGCGCCGGGCGGCCGGCCGCGGGTGGGTGCGATGGCGCGGGCCAGTGTCGTCTTGCCCGTGCCCGACAGTCCGCCGATGGCGACGAGGTCCGGCGGTGCCGGTTCCAGGTAGCGCCTGGCGGCCTCGAAACACCGCTTCGCTTCTTGGCGCATGGCTTCGCGGCCGGCGTCGTCCTGCTGGCTCCCTTCGGCGCTGGCGCTGACCTTCGCGCGCACGGCGGCGCGGGTCGACAGGAAAAGCGGCATGGCCGCAAGTCCCTCCAGTTCGTCCTGGCGCTGCAGATAGCGGTTCAGGCACAGGTTGGCGAGGTCGGGCAGGCCCCGCATGTCCAGGTCCATCAAAAGAAACGCCAGATCGTACAGCACGTCGATGAAGGCGATCGCGTCGTTGAACTCGATGGCGTCGAACAGGATCGGCTGGCCGTCGAACAGGACCAGGTTCCTGAGGTGCAGATCGCCATGGCAGTGCCGGACCCGGCCGGCTGCGGCACGGGCCGTCAGAATCGGTTGGACGCGTTCGACCATCGCGGTCGCCTTTTCTTCGAAGTCGGCCACGTCCGTTGCGGGGAAAAGGTCCGGCCGTTCCTTCAGTTCGGCGATGTTTTCTTCCACCACCCAGGCGAGGCCGAGTTCGTCTTCGACAGGCCGGGCCGCCGTGTGAAACGCAGCGATCGCGTCCGTCGCGTCACGCATCAATCCGTGCGTCAGGCGTCCGGAATCGGCCATTCGGTCGAACATGTCCTTTTGGGCAAAGCGTTTCATCGCCAACGCCCATTCCAGCGGGGTGCCGTCGCCGTTCAAGGCCAGGCTTCCGTCGCGTTCCCGCGTGATCGGCACGACGCGGAGATAGAGGTCCGGCGCCGTTCGGCGGTTGACGAGGATTTCCTTCTCGCAGGCGGTATGCCGAAGCGCCAGGGTGGAAAAGTCCATGTAGGGGAACTTGACCGCACGCTTGACTTTGAAGGCAAGGCTGCCGGCAAGGAAGACCATGGCGCCATGGGTGTCGATCTGGTGGACATGATCCACGTCAGGGCCGTAGGTCTCCGGGGACGCCAGGAAGGCGGCAATGCCGCTCTGGTCTGCGACGATATGGTCGCTGGCGGAGTTTGCAGTCGGTTGCATCTACCGGCGCTCGGTGTCCTAATCGGGCGTGATTACAGCCGCTCGACCCGCGCGGCCCTATGATGTGCATCAAGCGTGCCGGAGACATATCATAGACCCAGAAACCGCCGATACCCGCAATGCCAGGCCCGGCTTTCGCCTGGGCGTCGTGATGCTTGCGACCCGGTTTCCGCGTCTCCCGGGCGATATCGGCAATCCCCGGAGTTTCCCGTTTCCGGTGATTCACCGCCGTGTCTCCAGTGCGCGGGTCGCAGCCGTGGTCCGCAATGCGGGCCCGCCGGCCACGGTCGCCGATGCCATCGTCGCCGCGGCGCAGGAACTCGACGCGGAAGGGGTCGGCCTGATCGCCACCAGCTGCGGCTTTCTGGGCGGCCTTCAGTCCCGGCTGCAGGCCGCGTGCAGGGCTCCGGTCCTGGCCTCGTCGCTGGTCTTGCTGCCGTGGCTTCGTTCGCTATACGGCGCAACGGCGCCCATCGGCGTGCTGACCTTCGATTCCAGGGAGTTGTCGCCCCGCCATCTCGGCGCGGTGTCGGAGGGGCCGCTTGTGGTGGAGGGGCTTGAGACGGGGACCGAACTGTTCCCCGTTATTTCCGAAGACCGGCCCGACCTGGATTCGCAACGTGCCGAGACCGACGCCGTTGCGGCGGCAAACCGGCTCATCGCGCGCGCGCCGGGCCTTGCCGCGATTCTGCTGGAATGCACGAACCTGTCGCCCTATCGGCGCCGGTTGATCCAGGCGACCGGTCTTCCGGTCTTCGATATCAACACCGCGATTGCCATGGCGGCCGACGCGCGCGGCGCGATCTCGGTGTCGTTGCGCGGGTAGCGCGGCTTTGTCCGCTGCAATGGCGATGCGGGAATCGACGCGTCCTGCATGATATGACAGACTGCCACCCGCACGCGCCGTGTCTCGGCGGCGCTCCGTGCAGTGGGGATGTATGCTCGGGTTCCTTCTTTCGGATATGACACAATCGTTTGCTGGCGGCTTGACGCCGCTTTCTTCCATGTGTGCGGGCGGGCACTGACAATGGCGTTCTTCGTTGCGCTCGATCGGTGGCTGGTACGGCTCTATCAGTTGTGCGGTTACTTGGCCGCGTTCCTGTTGGTGTGCATGGGCATCTTTATCGTCGCCAGCATCATCACGCGCCTGGTGGGGGCCTACATTCCGGGCCTGACGGAGTATTCGGGGTACGCGATGGCCGGGACCGGGTTCCTTGCGCTGGCCTACACGTTCCAGAACCACGGCCATATCCGTGTCGGGTTGCTGCTGAACGCGTTGCACGGCCGGAACCGGCATCTTGCCCAGCTCTGGTGCCTTTTGGCGGCGAGTTTCTTCTCCGCCTTTCTCGCCTACTACATGGTCAGGATGACCTACGTGTCCTGGCTGTTGGAGGACCGCAGCGAAGGGGCCGATGCGATCCTGCTGTGGATCCCGCAGACCATGCCCGCCTTCGGTGCCGCGGTCCTGGCGGTGTGCGTCGTGCATAACCTGGTCAAGGCACTGATCAGCGGCACGCCGCGCGAGGAGAACGAAGAGGTCAAGCCGGCGGAGATGGCAGGGGACACATGAACGAACTTCTGCTGACCGTCACTTTTATCCTGATCCTGTTCTTCTTTCTGGGAACGGGCGTCTGGGTCGCATTGAGCCTGACCGGCGTTGCCGCCGTCGGCATGATGCTGTTCACCACCAGGCCGGTCGGTGATGCCATGGCCACGACCATCTGGGGGGCCAGCTCCTCCTGGTCGCTGACCGCCCTGCCGTTGTTTATCTGGATGGGCGAGATCCTGTTCCGGACACGCCTGTCCGAGAACCTGTTCCGCGGTCTGACACCGTTCATGAGCCGGCTTCCCGGCGGCCTTTTGCACGTCAATATTGCGGGCTCGGCCATATTTGCGGCGATTTCCGGCTCTTCTGCGGCCACCGTCGCCACCGTCGGCAAGATGTCGATCCCCGAACTGCGCAAGCGCGAGTATCCTGAACGAATGATCGTCGGAACGCTGGCGGGTGCCGGTACGCTGGGCCTGCTGATCCCGCCGTCGATCACGCTGATCATCTACGGCGTCACCGTCAACGAATCCATCGCCAAGCTTTTCATCGCGGGAATCCTGCCCGGCATCATGCTGGCGTTGCTGTTCATGGGTTACACGGTGTTGTGGGCGCTGCTGAAACGCGACGGCGCCGGCAGAGGCGAGCGATCGTACTCCGTGGCCGAACGCCTGAAGGCGATCCTGCAGTTGCTGCCGGTGATCATTCTCATTCTTGCTGTGATGGGCTCGATCTACGCGGGCATCGCCACGGCGACCGAAGCCGCCGTGCTTGGCGTGGTCGGTGCGTTGGTGCTGTCGAGCCTGCAGGGATCGCTGAACAAGAACAGCTTCATCGACTCGCTGCTGGGCGCGACCCGGACGACCTCGATGATCGCCTTCATTCTGGCCGGTTCCGCGTTTCTGTCGCTGGCCATGGGATTCACCGGCCTGCCGCGCGCCCTGGCGGTGTGGATTTCAGATCTTGAGCTGTCGGCCTTTGCGCTGATCGCCGCCCTGACGGTGTTCTACATCATCCTCGGCTGTTTTCTGGACGGGATCTCGGCGGTCGTGCTCACCATGGCTGTTATCGAACCGATGGTGCGCGCCGCCGGCTTCGACATGATCTGGTTCGGGATCTATCTGATGGTCGTGGTCGAAATGGCGCAGATCACGCCGCCGATCGGCTTCAACCTGTTCGTTCTTCAGGGCATGGCCGGTCATGACATGGGCTTCATTGCCCGCGCGGCGCTGCCTTTCTTCATTATCATGATCCTGGCGGTCGGCCTGCTGGTGGCATTCCCGGAAATCGCAACGCTGCTGCCGGAGGCGATGTCGGCCCGCGGCTGAGGCGCGGCGGATGGGCTGCGGCAGCAAAAAGGCTCCTTCGACCGAGATCTGGACCGCGGACCAGGTGCTCGACGCCCTGGCCGCCATGGGCAGCGAGAAAAACCGCACCGGCATGGCGCGGTACGGGATCGAAACATCGCACGCCTACGGCGTCTCGGTTTCCGCTCTGCGCGTCCTTGCCCGCCGGAACGGGCGGGACACTGCCCTGGCCCGGGCCCTCTGGGCAAGCGGCTGTCACGAGGCCCGGATCCTGGCCGTCCTGATCGCCGTTCCTGCGGAGGTCGAGGAAAGCGAGATCGATGCCTGGGCGAACGACCTGGATTCCTGGGATCTGTGCGACCAGTTCTGCAACAACCTGGTCCGCAAGCTCCCCTGCGCCCGTGCAAAGGCCATGGCCTGGACCGGGGCGGACGCCACGTTCGTGAAACGCGCAGGTTTCACGCTGATGGCCTCCCTCGCGGTGCATGACAAGACGCTGGACGACGCGGCGGTCGGGGCATTCCTGGAGATCATCGAACGGGAGGCGTCGGACGATCGAAACTATGTCAAGAAGGCCGCCAGCTGGGCGCTGCGCCAGATCGGAAAAAGATCGGTTCGCCTGAACGGCGCGGCGGTGGAACTGGCGTTGCGGCTGAAGACCGCGGAATCCAAGGCTGCCCGCTGGATTGGCAGCGACGCCTACCGGGAACTCACCAGCGAGAAGGTGCGGGCTCGGGTTGCCGGATCCGATCGTCCCTAGGTTTCGTTCCAGAAGTTCAACTCGATCTTCACGCCGTTGGGGTCGTTCACGAAGATCTGCCTGAGCGGCATGTCGGGAACGTCCCGCTCGAAGAAGTCCAGCGCATGCTGGCGCAGCCGTGCCCGCATGCTTTCGATCCCGCTGGCACGAAAGGCGACGTGATCGATCGGGCCTGTCCGGCTTCCGGCGGGCGGTTCGCCGACCAGGTGCACCACCGCTTGGTCGCCGCAATAGAGCCATGCGCCGGGAAAATCGAACGGCGGCCGCTCCCCGTCCTTCAGGCCGAGGATGTCGGTGTAGAAGGCAATCGTGCCCTCCAGGTCGTCGGTGAAGACATTGACGTGATCCAGCGACTGTGCGGCCATGTGTCCATCCCCGCAGCGGCATGTGTTTTCGACTATTCTCCGCTACTCTACGTCCGCCGGACATGCAGTGAAATCCTTATCGCGCCGGCCGAAAGGCAAACGCATGGAAAGGAGACACGAGATGACGAAGCACAATCGATTTCTGACCTGTATGGCGGCTGTCCTGCTGGTCGCTGGCATGCTGGCGGCGGCGGTTGGAACAGCCCAGGCGGCGGACACCAACGGCATCGTGGTCTATCAGACGGATTTCGGCCTGAAGGACGGTGCCGTTTCGGCCATGAAGGGGGTGGCGGTGTCGGTGGACCCGTCGCTCAGGCTCGAGGACCTGACGCACGAAATCCCGGCCTTCAACATCTGGGAAGGAGCCTACCGGCTGAACACCACGATTTCCTACTGGCCGGCCGGTACGGTCTTCGTGTCCGTAGTCGACCCTGGCGTCGGCACCGACCGTCGCTCGGTTGTCCTGAAAACCGAGACGGGTCATTTCGTTGTCACGCCCGACAACGGAACGCTGACGCTGATCTCCAAATCCTTGGGCATCGCCGGGCTGCGCGAGATCGACGAGGAAACCAACCGTCTGCCGGGTTCGGAAAAGTCCTACACCTTCCACGGACGGGACATCTATTCCTACACGGCTGCGCGCCTGGCTTCGGGCAAGATCACCTTTGAGCAGGTCGGTCCCGCCCTGGATCCCGTGGTCGTCGCGCTTGACTACCAGGAACCCGGATTTGCGGGCGGCAAGCTGGCCGGCACCATCCCGATCCTGGACGTCCAGTTCGGCAACGTCTGGACGAACATCGACCGGGCCACGTTCGACAAGTTGGGCGCCCCGATCGGCACGGACCTGGCCGTCCGGATCTACAACGAGGACGCGCTGGTCTACGAGGGTACGATTCCTTACGTGAACACCTTCGGCGACGTGCCACAGGGCGATCCGCTGATCTACTTCAACAGCGTGGACAAGCTGTCCTTTGCGCTCAACTGGGACAACTTCGCAGGCACCCACAGCATCGAATCTGGCCCGGGCTGGAGAGTCGAGGTCAGCAAGTAGCGGAAACAGCAGGTCGGGCGCCAATCCGCCCGACATCCGACCGGCGATTTCCCTCTTCTTAGCAGGGATTTAAGGCCTGTTGCACAACTGCGACACCTGCCGGGTCATTTGTCGGCGGCAGTTGTTTCTTTTGGTGGTTTGGGCCGACCCGAGGGTATCTACGGGTAGGACATCCGGGGCCAAAGCCCCCGGTAAGAGGCATTGGAGACACTGGGATGAGAAAGCTCCTACTGGCAGGGGCCGCACTTTCACTGGCGACGCTGCCGACGGCAGGCGGTGCGGTAGACTTCACGGTTGGCGCGGGTGTCGGCGTGGCACCGGACTACGAAGGGTCGGACGACTACGAGGCCGTGCCGCTGTGGAATTTGCGCGCGGATGACCTCTACGATCCCAACACGTATGTCCAGGTCTTCGCAACCAAGCTGAACTCGAACTTCCTTCCGCATGAGAACTGGCGGCTTGGGCTCTCCGCCGAATACATCATGAAGCGGAAAGATGTCGATGACGACCGGGTCGACGACATGCGGAACACGGACGACGGCCTCCTGGTCGGCGCGCTGGTGGGATATGATTTCAACATCGCCGAAGAGCGTGTTCTCGGCCTGGAACTCGATCCCCGCTGGGACATCAGCGACGATATCGGCGGACTGGTCACCGCCCGTGCGAACTATCGCGCCCCCTTCGGCGAGAAGTGGCGGTACCGTCTGGGCGTGGAAGGCACGTGGGCGAGTACCGAGTATATGAGCGAGTTCTTCGGTGTCGATGCCGCCGATGCCGCACGGAGCGGGCTCAAACAGGAGGATGCGGACTCCGGCATCAAGGATATCGGTATCTCCGGCGATCTCAGCTACAGCTTCACGGAGAGCTGGAGCGCCACCGGTCTTCTGGCCTACAACCGTCTGCTGGGCGATGCCGAAGACAGCCCCGTCGTCGACGATCGCGGTGACGAAAACCAGCTCTTTGCGGGGGTTCTCGTCAACTTCCGTTGGTAAGTCGCCCTATTCACCGCCAACATTCCATCAGGGCGTCCAGGCCAGGTCTGGACGCCCTTGTCGTTTGTGCACAAGGACCGCGTGGAGGCCGGTGACGATTGTCGCCCGGCAATGCTAGCATCCGGTGCGCTGACTTCCAGAGAAGGAGGGGACCATGGGTTCACGGGACGACCAGATCGACAAGATGGCCGCCACCATGAAGGAATGGGCGGCGGAGATGGACAAGTACGAAGCGCGTCTCCAAAAGGCGACGGACGAGCAGAAGGCGCAGGTCGAGGCCTATCTGGCCGACCTTCGCAAGCGGTATGCCGATGCCGAGGAGCATATGAAGAAAGTCAGGGAAAGCTCGGAGGCCGCCTCGCGCGACATGATGGAAGGTTTCCAGCGCATGGCCGACGACTTCATGGCGGCCTTGACCAAGGCGCGCGACCGTTTCTGATCGCCCGAACAGCACGGCAGGAGACCCGATGAGCGACGTCCAACCCGGTATCCTGGCGCCTGTTCCGGCGTTCGGACGCTATCTGGAATTCTCGATCGTGCCGGACGGGCAGCCCCGTCCCGCGCTCGCCAAATTGGCCGAACTTGCGATCGACGAGCGGCTTGTCGTCGGCCTCGGTCCCGGTCTGGTCGGGGCGGTCAGCGCAGATGTCGCGGCGCTGAGGCCGTTTCCGGCCTGTCGGGGCCGGGATGCAACACGCCGTCGTCCCAGGCCGATCTGTGGTGCTGGTTGCGCGGCGACGCGCGCGGCCCGCTGGTCCATGCAAGCCGGGAAATCGCTGCCGCCGTTGCGCCGGACCTGTCACTGGACTTCCTGATCGACGGTTTCAAGCACGATCGCGGACTGGATCTCACCGGCTACGAGGACGGCACCGAAAACCCGACCGGCGAAGACGCGGTCGCTGCGGCTGTTGTGTCGGGCGCGGGGGGCGGCCTGGACGGCAGCAGCTTCGTCGCCGTGCAGCAATGGGCGCATGACCTGGACCATTTCCAGTCGCTGCCCCAGGGCGAACAAGACAACATCATCGGCCGACGCCTCAGCGACAACGAGGAACTGGACGACGCGCCGGTATCCGCGCATGTCAAACGCACCGCGCAGGAGAGCTTCGAGCCGGAAGCCTTCGTGGTCCGCCGTTCCATGCCCTGGTCGGATTCGAGCGGTGAGGGGCTGATGTTCGTCGCGTTCGGCAAAAACCTGGACGCCTTCGAAGTCCAGATGCGCCGTATGGTCGGCGAAGAGGACGGGATCACCGACGCGCTGTTCCGGTTCTCCCGCCCGCTGACAGGCAGCTACCTGTGGTGTCCGCCGGTGCGCGACGGCCGTTTGGACTTGTCCGCGATCGGCCTTTGACGGCCCACCCGGTCAGTTGGTGTCTCTGGCCTTGATTTCGCTGATGGCGCGCTCGCGCTCCTCCCCTTCCTCGAACGCCAGCCGGTAGGCGATGTAGTACTTGTTGACGTTCGCCACATAGTCGACCGTCTCGCGGCCGATCGCCCGCCGGGCAATCTGCTCCACATTTCCGAACCAGACGTTGGGATCCAGTCCCGCACGCGCCGCGGCCCTGCGCAAACGGTTGATGCGGTTCGGCCCTGCGTTGTAGGCGGCCAGCGTAAAGTCGACCCGCGTGGCCGGCTTGATGCCTGGATCGTTGAAATAGTTCCGGCGGAGGAAATCCAGGTACTTGGCGCCGGCATGGATGTTGTTTTCCACTTCGTGTACGTCGGGGATCTCGATCGGCGGCGCCTCGGCCGTTGCCGGCATCACCTGCATGATGCCGACCGCGCCGACGGGGCTCGTAACGCTGTGATCAAGGCGCGACTCCTGGAACGACACGGCTGCAAGTGCCATCCAGTCGAAGCCATACTGCTCGCCGTATTTCTCGAACAGCACCCGAAGGTCGCGCAGGTTCTCCAGCTGTTCCGGCGTCAGCGGATTGTCGATCCACTTCGTGTCCTGGTAGTAGCGGTTGAACAAGACGTTGCCGATCAGCGAGCCCTTCCGGTATTTTTTTGTGATCACGCTGAGACTCTTGCGCAGCTCGGGATTGTCCTTGCGCACGACCCAGGCGATCCGTCCGCCCGAATGCAGGGCGATGTTCTTGCGGACCCGAATGTCGGGAAGGATTTCGTCCCAGACCTCTGCGATGTGGCCGTCGGCAATGGTGATGTCGACGACCCCTGCATTGACCAGTTCCAGGATGTCCTCCGTCGCCAGGCTCGGTGGGGCTTCGACGATCCGAATGGGGTCCTTGCCGGCCTGCTTGAAAGTTTCGTTGAGCGCGCGGAGATGCTCGGCATAGCTGGTGTCGGCCTTCACGAAGACCTTTCGCCCCGCGAGGTCGTCAAGCGAATCGAGGGCCTCCACGCGTTTGGAGGTGACGATCAGCTCGCTGACATTGGAAATGTAAGGTTCGGTGAAGCCAACGATCTCCTCCCGTTCGGGCGTCATCGTCAGGCCTGCGGCGGCGATGTCGCCGCGCCCTTCGGCGACGCCATTGATCAACTGGTCGAACGGCGTCGGAATAAAGACGAAGATCACCGGCCAGCTGCGCGACCGCACCCGCGTTTTCAGGTAGGCACGGTATTTCTGCATCATTTCGTATTCGAAGCCGCGAGGCTGGCCGTCGATCAGAAAGAAGTTGGTCTTGTTCATTTTGACCAGCACGCGGATCACGCGCCGGCGGATCAGGTCGTCCAGGTCGTCACTGTACGCTTCGGTGAGGGCCGTTCTCTCCATCATGGCCTCGCCGCCGGTCAACGGTGCGGCTGCTGCGTCCTCCAGGTCCTGTCCGTTCTCGATGTCGGCGCCCATGCCGGCCGGCGCAGGCGCCGGAGCAAGCAGGACCGCAAGCGCCAGCCCCGCGGCAAGCCCGGCGCGCGCCAAGTCGATCAGTCTCATTGAAATCCGCCTCTTATGGACTGGGTCATGGCCCAGACTATCCCGATTCACGGTGCCGGCTCCACAGCCGGCGCACGTCGGTCAGGGCATCGGAAGGCGTCCTGTCCGGCTCCAGGGCGCGCACGGCCCGAACACCGATGCCCAGGAACCGTTCGTGCCGGTATTCGCCGCACCGCACGGCAGCCGTGATGGCCGCCCGGATCGCCCGGTCCAGGACAAGGTCGCGTGGGTAGGTTCCCGATCGTAAATGCAAGGCCGGCTACCAGTTCCACATGCTGCCGTCTTCCAGTCTGTTGACCGGCAAGTAGGCGCGCTTGTAGGGGTATTTCGCGGCCAGCGTTTCGTCGATGTCGACGCCATGCCCCGGCGTGTCATCCACGGTGAGATAGCCGGCCTCGAACCGATAGCTGTGCGGGAAGACCGCATCGGTCTCGTCGGTGTGGCGCATGTATTCCTGGATGCCGAAGTTGGGCACCCAAAGGTCGAAATGCACCGCGCAGCCCATGGTCACCGGCGACAGGTCGGTTGCGCCGTGGCACCCGGTTCGGACCTGATAGAGCGCCGCAAGGTTCGCGATCTGACGCAGATGGGTGATGCCGCCGGCATGCAGGACGGTCGCCCGGATGTAGTCGATCAGTTGGTTCTCGATCAGGTCCTTGCAATCCCAGACCGTCGAGAAGATCTCGCCCACGGCCAGCGGCGTCACCGTGTGCTGGCGAATCAGGCGGAAGGCTTCCTGATTTTCCGCCGGCGTCGCGTCTTCGATCCAGAACAGGCGGTGGGGTTCCAGCGCCTTGCCCAGGCGGCCCGCCTCGATCGGAGTCAGCCGATGATGGCAGTCGTGCAGCAGGTGGGGGCCGAAACCGTGGACGTCGCGAAGGCGTTCGAACAGGCGCGGCACGTAGTCCAGGTACTTCTCGCTGGACCAGCTTTCTTCTGTGGGCAGATCGCTGTCGGCGGGCTCATAGAACAGCGTGCCCTTGCCCACTCCGTAGACCTGGCCCAGCCCGGGAATGCCGGTCTGGGCGCGGATCGCCTTGTAGCCCAGCTCAACATACCGCCCGACCGCTTCGACGGTCTCTTCGATATCGCCGCCGTTGGCATGGCCATAGACCATGACACCGTTCCGGCTTTTGCCGCCCAGAAGCTGGTACAGCGGCATGTTGGCGGCTTTCGCCTTGATGTCCCATAACGCCATGTCCACCGCGGCGATCGCGGTCATGGTGATCGGGCCCTTGCGCCAATAGCTGCCGCGATAGAGATACTGCCAGATGTCCTCGATCTGCTGCGGGTCCCGCCCGATCAGGCACGGGACGACATGGTCCTCCAGGTACGAAACGACGGCCAGTTCCCGCCCGTTGATTGTAGCGTCGCCGATGCCGGTCAGGCCTTCGTCGGTTTCGATCTTCAAGGTGACGAAGTTGCGGCCCGGGCAGGTGACAATCACCCTGGCTTGCGTGATTTTCATCGTGGTCCGTCCTTCTGGCTTCCCCCGACCGACAGGGTATTATTGCGCGGATCAAATGACCACACGCGGATCGGCCGCGACGCCGTTCGGGGTGGCAAAAGGAAAACTGGACCGGGATGAGGCATATGGTTGCGGAAACTCTGCTGCATGAAGACCGGCTGTTCCCGAGCGAGCCGGGCGTGCGCGCTATCGCGCGGCGCCTGTACGTGGAAATCAAGGATCTGCCGATCGTCAGCCCGCACGGCCACTGCGATCCGGCCTGGTTTGCGGATGACTTGCCGTTTGACAACCCCGCCACGCTGTTGCTGATCCCGGACCATTACCTGTTCAGGATGCTGTACAGCCAGGGCGTGGCCTTGGAGGACCTTGGCATTCGCCGCATCGATGGCGGTGCCGTCGAAAGCGATCCGCGCAAGATCTGGCGTTGTTTTGCAAAACACTACAAGCTGTTCCGCGGCACGCCGTCGCGCCTGTGGCTGGAGGATGCCCTGTCGCGGGTCTTCGGCATCGAAGACAGGCTGAGCCCCGACACGGCCGACGAGATCTACGACCGGATCGACGATTGCCTGCCACGCCCCGAATTCCGCCCGCGGGCCCTGTTCGACCGTTTCAACATCGATGTTCTGACAACCACGGAGTCGCCGCTCGACCCGCTTGAAAACCATCAAAAGATCCGAGCCAGCAACTGGGGCGGCAACGTGATCACGGCTTTCCGGCCCGATCCCGTCGTCGACCCTGAGTTTGAGGGTTTCGCGCAGAATGTTGCGGAACTGGGCGTCTTGACGGGTGAGGATACGGCCACCTGGGACGGCTATCTGCGTGCTTTGGCGGACCGGCGCCGCTACTTCGCGGAATTCGGTGCGACCTCGACCGATCACGGACACCCCACCGCGCGCGCGGCCGATCTCGACCGGGCGGACTGTGCCGCGTTGTTCGACAAGGCCATGAAGGGCGACACGACACCCGAAGAGGCGGACCTGTTCCGCGGCCAGATGCTGACCGAGATGGCGCGCATGAGCCTCGAGGACGGCCTGGTCATGCAAATCCATCCGGGGTCCGCCCGCAATCACAACCGCGACCTTTTTCAGCGTTTCGGGCGCGACATGGGGGCGGACATCCCGGCCAGGACCGACTACGTGACCGCGTTGAAACCGCTTCTGGACCGGTTCGGCAACGAACGCGCGCTGTCGATCGTTCTGTTCACGCTGGATGAAACGGTCTACAGCCGGGAACTGGCGCCGCTGGCAGGGCATTACCCGACCCTGCGGCTGGGGCCGGCATGGTGGTTCTTCGACAGTCCCGAAGGCATGCTGCGGTACCGCCGTTCCGTTACCGAGACGGCCGGATTCTACAACACGGTCGGCTTCAACGACGATACCCGGGCCTTCCTGTCGATCCCGGCCCGCCACGATGTGGCGCGCCGGATCGACTGCGCCTATCTGGCGGAGCTTGTCGCCGACCATCGCCTGGACGAAGACGAAGCCCGCGATGTCGCGCAGGACCTGACCGCCGGCCTTGTCCGCCGGGCCTACCGGCTGCAATGAACAGGCTTTGCGGGGCGGCGCTCGACGCCTTGCCGCCGGACGTGTTCCGGCCTCGCTATGACAGGTCCGCGACCGGCATCGGCGTCGTTCATCTGGGCATCGGTGCCTTCCATCGCGCGCACCAGGCCGTCTATTTCGATCGCGTTCTCGGCGGGGAAGGCGGGGACTGGGCAATTTGCGGGGTCAGCCTGCGCCGTCGTGACGTCGCCGATGCCATGAACCCACAGGACGGTTTGTACACCGTGCTGTCGCGCAATGCGGCGGCGGACCGGTTCGACGTGATCGGGTCCGTGCGGCAGGTCCTGTTTGCGCCGGAAGACCCGATGCGGGTCGTGGACGCCATGGCGGCGCCGTCGACGCGCATCGTATCCCTGACGGTGACCGAGAAGGGTTATTGCCACGATCCCGCAACAGGCCGGCTGCAACCCGACCATCCCGATATCGCGCACGATCTCGCCCATCCCGAGGCGCCGCGCTCGGCACCGGGATTGCTGGTTGCCGCCCTGGCCCGACGGCGCGCGGCGGGGCAACCGCCGTTCACCGTGCTGTGCTGCGACAACCTGCCGACAAACGGTCGTGTCGCGGGCGGCATCGTTGCGGCCCTGGCCCGGGCAGGGGACCCGGCCCTGGCCGACTGGATCACCGAGGCCGTCCCGTTTCCCTGCACGATGGTCGACCGCATCGTCCCGGCTGCGACCGACCGCGATCGGCATTTGGTGCGCGACGCGCTTGGCCTGGAAGACCGTGCCGCGGTGGTCACCGAGCCTTTCATGCAATGGGTGGTGGAAGACCGGTTCGCCCAAGGCCGTCCCGATCTGGCTGCGGTCGGCGTGGAACTGGTGGAGGACGTGGTCCCCTACGAGACCATGAAGATCCGCCTGCTCAACGGCAGCCACTCGACCCTGGCCTATCTGGGTTTTCTGGCGGGGTACGCCCACATCCGGGATGCGATGCAGGACCAGACGTTCGTCCGGTTGCTGCGAATGCTGATGGATCGCACGGTGACGCCGACGCTGGACATCCCGGCGGGCTATGATATCGCGGCGTACAAGGAGACCTTGCTGGAGCGGTTCGCCAATCCGACCCTGGCCCACACCACCTACCAGATCGCGATGGACGGGTCGCAGAAGCTGCCGCAGCGGTTCCTGGAGACGTTGGCGGTTTGTCTGGAACAGGGAATCGACTTCGGGCCGCTGGCACTCGCCTTGGCGGGTTGGATGCGGTACGTCATCGGCCGAGATGAGGCGGGTGATCCGATCGCTGTCCAGGACCCCATGGCGGACCGGCTGCGTGAAACGGGCGCCGATGCGGGTGATGATCCTGCGGCGCTGGTGCGCGCCTATCTCAACGTCGCCGAGATCTTTCCGCCGGCGATCGCGGCGTCGGAACGGGTTGCAACGGAGGTGGCTGGACACCTGGACAGCCTGTTGCGCATCGGCGCGCGGGAAACCGTGAAGGCATTCGTTGCGGGACAGGACTGATCGCTTGCAGCCACGCCCTTCGAGACGGGCCTTCGGCCCTCCTCAGTGTGAGGTCTGATGTTTGGGGCGAATCAATCCGGGACCCTTCGTACAGAGTATCCACTGATAGGCCTCACCCTGAGGAGCGCCCGCAGGGCGCGTCTCGAAGGGTGTAGCTGCCATCTAATGCACGTCGTCGCCGGCCGTCCAGGCGGCGATCAGTTTCTCCGTGGTGAAGTCCGGCGCACGGGCGGCGTCCAGGATCAGCGCCTCTTTGCGGGCGATCGTGTCGGCCGCCTTCAGGACCTGTTCGGCCATGCCGGGCGGGATCACCGCGGCGCCGTGCTTGTCGGCGTGGATCAGGTCGCCCGGCGCTACCGTCAGGCCGTGCACCGTCACCGGTACGGCAATTTCCTGGACCGAGACCCAGGCATGGCTGGGCCCCACCACGCCGGCCAGCAACTGGAACCCGGGCGCGATGTCGTCCAGGTCGCGGATCGACCCGTTGGTGATCACCCCCTCACAGCCCAGGCCCTTGTGGATTGCCGAATTGACCTCGCCCCAGAACGCCCCGAAGCCCGGCTCCTCATCGGTGTCCTCCAGCACGACAACGCTGGGCCTCGGGCCGTCTTCGATCATCCGGTAATAGGCCAGACGGTGCGCCCGTATTTCCTCGGGCGTGCCCGGCGGTTTTTCCCGAGCGCCAATCCGGGCGGTCCGTGCGAAACCCACGATGGGCGGCAGCGACGGCACGGCGCAGACAAAGGGCCGTGCCGAAAAGCCCGTCGTGCGGAAACGGACGTCCAGCGCCTCCGGCGCGTTGCAGACGGTCGGCGTGTCCAGCCCGCGCAGCGCCGCCAGCGTTGCTTCCGCCGGCGGTGCCTGGTGCTGCGGATCAGGCATCAGAAGATCGGCTCGCCGTTTTCTTCCTGATCCTGGACCTCTTCCTGAAGCTGCGGCGGATCGGGCTCCCATCCGCCGCCCAGGGACCGGTAGAGCGCGACCAGGTTCTGGGAGACGCGCCCGGCGCTTTCCGCCAGGTCGTCCTGCTGTTCCGCCAGCGACCGTTCCATGTCCAGCACGTTCTGGAAGTCCGTCAGGCCGGCGATGTAGAGCTCTTTCACCAGGCGCACCGATTCCTGCGCGGCGATCACCGAACGTTCCAGCGCGTCCCGCCGGATCTTTTCCTGCTCGAAGGCGACCATCGAGTTCTCCACGTCCTCGAGCGCCAGAAGCACCGTGTTCTCGTAGTCGGATAGGAGCTGTTTGGTGATCGCGTCCTGGGCCAGGATGTTGTTTCGCACCCGCCCGCCGTCGAAAATGTTCCAGCGGAAGGCCGGACCGAACGACCAGGCGTGGTTGCCGTTGCTGAAGATGCCGCGGCCCGCCGTCTCGAACGCGAAGCTGCCCGACAGGCTGAAGCGCGGATAAAGGTCGGCCGTGGCCACGCCGATCTGGGCCGTCTGCGACGCCAGTTGCCGCTCGGCGGAGCGGATGTCCGGCCGTTGCCGCAACAGTTCCGACGGCAGGCCGACGGCCACCTGTTCCTTCGGCCGCGGGATCGGAGCGTCGACCTCCAGGATCGGGTGCAGCATGGCAGGCGGCTGTCCCAACAGAACGCCCAGACGGTTGATTGCCTGGACCTTGGACTGCTCCAGACGCGGCAATTCGGCCTCGGTCCGCGACAGGTTCAGCTCGGCCTGGCGCACGTCCAGCTCCGGGGCGATCTCGGCCGCCAACCGGTCCTGGGTCAGCCGGACCGTGCCGGCCTGGGTTGCGATGTTGTTTTTCGAGAACTGGATCCGAGCCTGGAACGACCGCACGTCCATATAGTTCAGGGCCACCTCGGCATAGAGGCTGACCAGAACATCGCGATAGTCTTCGATCGACGACTGCAGGCCGGCATCGGCGGATTCCACCGATCGGCTGATCCGGCCAAAAACGTCGATCTCCCAGGTCGCGTCGACACCGACGTCGTAGAGGTTGTCGACCCGTTTCTGCGGGGCCGCGGTGTTCCTTGTGATGCCCTCACTCTGACGGGTACGTTCGGCCGAACCGGAGCCGTCCACGTCGGGATAGAACTCGCCGGTTGCGAAGCCGCGCGCGGCGCGGGCTTCCTGGATGCGGCCGAACGCGGTCTGAAGTTCCTTGTTGCCGACCGTCGCCTGCTCGATCAGGTCGGTCAGGACGGGGTCGTTGAAGACCGTCCACCAGTTCTTGATATCCGCTTCGCCCTCGACCAGCCCCGCAGAGACTTTCTGATGCCAGGCATCCGGCATGACTGTCTCGGGCGCTTCGTAGTCCGGACCGACCTTCAGGACACTGCATCCCTGCAGGACAAGCAGCGCCGCGACGCTGGTGCCGATCAAGCCGGCGGTTCTGGACCGTCCGCTGCCGCTCCCCATGGCGGACATTTGCGGTCTTTTCCGTTTTCCCCAATGCACTTTCCCGACTCCCGAGCTGCATCCGCGGTACGCCGACTGCCGGCGCGTCGCGTCATGTATCTGTGATTGCCATCCTAGGGAAATCCCGATCCCGGGCACGAACTGAGCGGGCGGAGGCCCCAAACCACCGCCGACTTCTTCCCGGGTGTCCCGAAACGTCTGCGTATAACGCGACGCTGCCAGGCCGGACGATTGCCATATTCATGGGCAAGACCGGGGCTCCCATTGCCAAGGTTACCGCATCCGAGTGTAGCGGCCGCCTGCCTTCCCGCCACCATATCTGGTCAGTGCCGGCGAGAATCCTCGCCCTGTGTGGCAATCATGTCACGCCGGATGGGGCCGCACTTCGCAGGGTTCGTCCTCATCAAAACGGAGCCGTCTTTCGCACGCGCGGCACAGGATAAACGAAATGATGTTTCAATATCGATCCGGCTTTTGGAATGCTGGTTCCATCTTGTCGCCTAACTGTCACAAAAATGTCTTGGAGTATTTGTCGGCGGGACTTACCGTTTCCGCGTGGAGACAGCCCACAGGCACGGGATTTCTCGCCGATAGGTCTCAATCGGCATGCCGAAGAATGCAGAACGTTCCACATTTCGCACAGGTGAGGGCAATGTCATGACAATGTTACGGAAAGTTGCGCTGGCGACAGTCGCAGCCGGAATACTGACGGCTGCGTGGTCACCTATGACTCCCGTCCAGGCGGACGAAGTCACGCTCAAGCTTTGGTCGCGCGCCGACCGGTCGGGGCCGCTGCGTGCGGGCAACATCGTCGCCGCCGCGGATACGTTGAACAAGATGTTTGCCGCCAGCGGCTCGCCGACGCGGGTCACGGTCGAGGTCCACGAGAACAATGCAAAGGGCTTCGACGCCGATGCCCTGGACCTGATGAAGGCTTTTGCGGCCGACAAGGGACCGGACATTTATGTGGCCGCCCACGAGTGGATCGGCGCCTTCGTCGAGGCCGGCTATGCGATGCCGATGGAAGACCATATCGCCGCGAACCCCGAATTCTACGATGACATCATTCCCATCCTGTGGGAGTCGGTGAAATACAAGGGCGCGCGCTACGGCGTTCCGCAGGACTCCGAAGTGCGGATGTTCTTCTACAACAAGGACATGCTGCGCAAGATCGGCAAGTCTGAGGATTTCATCGAAAGCCTGCCGGCCCGCGTCGAAACCGGCGAGATGACGATCTACGAGCTGACCGATCTGGCCAAGGAAGTGATGGACGGTGGTGCTGCCAAGTACGGCATGGTCCATCGGCCCAATGTCGGTCCGGATTTCCAGATGGTGATGGCCAGCTTCGGTTTCGAGCCGTACAACCCTGACACCGGCAAGCTTCAGGCCAGCAGATCTGCCCTGATCGCTTTCCACGAGTGGCTGAAATATGCCGTCGACCAGGGCGTGCTGCCCGAGAACATGACGTCATGGTCATGGGATTCGGTGCATCAGGCCTTCCGCGGGGGCGAGTCTTTCTTGAAGTTCCACGGCATCTGGAATGTCGGCAAACAGATGGAAGCGTTCAAGCTGAGCGGACCGGAGGACTACTTCCGGACCATCGGCTGGGTCCATTCGCCGCCCGAAAAGAAGGGTGGCCGCCCGGCGAATCTGTCCCACCCCATTATCTACGTGGTGTCGGACCAGTCGCAGCATAAGGACCTCGCCGCCTATCTCGTGGCGATCGCGAGCCAGCCCTACTTCAACACCCAGCATGCGGTGACCACCAACCATACGCCGATCAACCACGGTCAGGTCGCGCAACCGCTGTTCATCGAACAGGGATGGGCGCTGCGGGCCGGCGCACCGATGCTGAAATACTCGACCTTCATGCCCAACCATCAGCAGATCGGCCAGTACAACGCGGTCATCTACAAGGGCATCCAGGGTGTCGAGACGGGACGTCTGTCTCCGGAAGAGGGTGCCGACTTCGTGATTGAAGAGCTCCAGGCCGAGCTTGGCGACGAAGTCGTCATTCTCGACTAGCTCACGGCAACGGACGCGGCGCCCCGCTCAAGTGGGGCGCCGCGTCACCGTCCCTTAGTCACTTTCGGGTCAAGCCCATGGCCAGCTTCGCGGCAGCCCAGCGGAACCGGCAGGTCACGAATTTCGTGATCTTCCTCGGCCCGGCAATCGTTCTGTTGTTCTGCTTCTTCATTGCCCCGGTCGTCGTGAATGTCGGGATCGCCTTCACGGACATGGGGCAGACACTCAAGGTCACCGAGTTCACGACCAAGAACTTCGATCGCATGCTGGGCGGCGACACCCGCATGCTCAAATCCCTGGGCCTGACGTTCGTTTACGTGCTGGGCACACTGGCCATCTTCAATGTGACCTTCGGGCTGATCCTGGCGCTGGTCACCACGTCGATCAACGAACGATATGGCGGTTTCTTCCGGGCCGTCTGGCTGTTGCCGCGGATGAGCCCGTCGGTGGTCTACGCCTTGTTGTGGGCATGGGTCATCGATCCCACCGAACGCGGCCTGTTGAACCAGGTGTTCGCGCTGGCGGGCTTGCCGCAGGTCGACATGCTGAACGATTCGCCGGTGCTGTTGATCATCATCGCCAACGGTTTCATCGGCGCCTCGATGGGCATGATCATTTTCACCTCGGCGATCCGGTCGATCCCGCAGCATCTGTTCTATGCGGCGCGGGCCGACGGTGCCGGCGGTTTGGCGATCATGTGGCATGTGACGCTGCCGGCGATCCGCTGGCCGCTCAGCTCTATCACCGTTTACCAAACGCTCTCTCTGTTGGTCAGCTTCGAGTATATCTGGCTGATCACCGACGGCGGCCCGTTCTACGACACCACCGTCTTTGCACTGTACGTCTACAAGCGGGCCTTCGAAAACGGCCAGTATGCCTACGGCGCCGCCCTGGCGCTGGGGCTGGTGATCATTGGCATCGCCGCGGCGATGCTGATGTGGAAGTTCCTGGACATGCGGCGGCTGATGCAGGAACCGCGGATCGAGGTGCAGTGACATGGTCGCGACACCGGTCACCGACACCGCGCCCGCAACCGTCGCCCAGACCGACTGGGACCGGCTTGCCACCCGTGCCAAGTTCCGGCGCAACACCAGCCAGGCGCTCCTGATCGGCTTTCTGCTGATCACGTCACTGCCGGTGCTGTTGCCCTATTTCTGGATGCTGACGATCTCGTTTTCCGCGAGGACGGGCGGCGTCGAATCCGTCGTGTTGTGGAAGGCTTGCGGCGTGTTCGTGCCGGCGGTCTTCGCGTTTGGCCTGATCCGGATGACGATCCGCGGCCGCCGGGCGCAGTTCTGGTCGATCCTGTCCTTGTGCGTGGCAGTCGTGATTCTGCTGGCCATTTCCATCGGCAGCGAGCTGCACACCTTCAATTACCGGTTCTTCTGGATGGCCGACATCGTCAAGGACCTGCCGCTGCGCGGGCAGGCGACGGTCGGCGCGCAGTTCCCGTGGGTCTGGACGGCCTTCTTCAACTCCTTGGCCCTGGCGGGAATCCAGACCGCCATGGTGGTCACGGTGTCCACCTTTGCCGGCTATTACATCTCGCGCTTTTCCTTCCCCGGCCGCGCCGGCTTCCTGCAGAGCCTGCTGGTCCTGCATGCCTTCCCGGCGATGACGCTGATCATTCCGATCTTCCTGCTGATGTACTGGACGGGGCTTCTGGACACGATCACCGGTGTCATCCTGGTGATCTGCACCCTGGAGCTGCCGTTTTCCATCTTCATCATGAAGGGTTTCTTCGATGCGGTGCCCTGGGATATCGAGATGAGCGCCATGACCGACGGGGCCTCCCGCCGGCAGGCGTTCTTCCAGGTGATCCTGCCCCAGGTCAAGGTCGGCATCCTGGCGATCGGCGTGTTCGCCTTCATCAAGGGGTGGGAGGAGTACGTCTTCGTCCGCACCCTGCTGTTCGAGAAATCGAACTGGGTGATGAGCCTCTATCTGTGGTGGGTGGCCGACGATGTCATGGGGGTGGACTACGGCATCGTGGCGGCGGTCGGCGTGTTCTACGTCCTGCCCAGCGTGTTGCTGTACATTTTCTGTCAGAAGTTCCTGGTCCAGATGAGCCTGGGCGGCATCAAGGGGTGAGGTGTCATGGCGCGGATTGAATTGGACGCAATACGCAAGGCCTGGGGCGACGTGGTCGCCGTCGAACACATGGACCTGGTCATCGACGACGGAGAATTCGTCTCGGTTCTCGGGCCGTCCGGCTGTGGCAAGTCGACGACCTTGTTCATGCTGGCCGGCATCTATGCTCCGACGGGCGGCAGCCTCCGGTTCGACAGCATGGTCGTGAACGAAGTCGAGGCCAAAGACCGGAATGTCGGCATCGTCTTCCAGTCCTATGCGCTTTATCCGCACATGACGGTGCAGCAGAACATCATGTTTCCCCTGAAGTTCAAGCAGATGTCGCAATCGGACGCCCGTGAAAGGGCCGAACGGGCGGCGGCGTTGGTCCATGTGGAGGATTTGCTGGATCGCAGGCCCAACCAGATGTCGGGCGGCCAGCAGCAACGCGTCGCGTTGGCCCGAGCACTGGTCAAGGAGCCCGACCTGTTGCTGTTGGACGAGCCGCTGTCGAACCTCGACGCGACCTTGCGTCTCAGCATGCGGACAGAAATCAAGAAACTGCAGCGCCAACTGGGCGTGACGACGGTCTTGGTCACGCATGACCAGATCGAGGCGACGACCATGGCGGACCGGATCGTCTGTATGTCGAAAGGGAAAATCGAGCAGGTGGGATCGCCGCACGATCTTTATTCCGCTCCGGCCAGCCTGTTCGTTGCCAGCTTCATCGGGGCGCCGCCGATCAACCTGTTGGAGGGTACGGCGCGCGATGGCTCGATCGAAATCAACGGCCAGGTCCTCGGGCTGCAGGGATCGGCCGGAGGATCGGTCACGGTGGGGATCAGGCCCGAGGATCTGCATTTCGACGCCGCCGGGATGCCCGGGAAGATCGACCAGATCGAACCCATGGGGCGGGAAACGCTTTACATCATCGACACGCCCATCGGCGCCGTGCGGCTGCTCTCAGCGACCGCGGACCAGCATCACCCCATCGGCGCCGAGGCCAGGGTTTCCTACAAGCCGGAAAGCACGCTGGTCTTCGATCGGGCGACGGAGAGATTGCTGCCCGACGTGCGGATCGGGCCGGCGACGGCCGTGGCTGCGTGACGGGGTTTGCCCGGGCCGGCTCGGCCTGCGTCGAGGCCATTCCGGGTCCCTCGCAGGAATGGCGTCGCGGCGTCAACAGCGGCCCCACCGACACGGCGCGGTTTCAGGAACTCATTGCGACAAACGACGTCTTCTCGGCCGTCGAAGTCCGGGCACCCTCCCGTTTGGGACCAACGTGCGCGGACATGGTCACCGTCGCGTTCTGGAACGCCGAACGGTGCAAATATCCCGTCGAATCGGCGGCGCTGATCGAGGCGCAGCAAGCCGATGTCACGCTTCTGGCCGAAATGGATCACGGTATGGCCCGTTCCGGGAACCGCCACACCACGCGCGAACTGGCGGATGCCACCGGCCAAGGATACTTGTTCGCCGTGGAATTCATCGAGCTGGACCTGGGCGATGCCCGGGAAAAGAAATGGCACGCCGGGCAAGACAACCAATCGGGCCTGCATGGCGGTGGCATGCTGTCACCCCATCCCTTGCACGCGCCATTGGTGGTTCGCCTTGAAATGGACGGCGACTGGTTCGACGGCCGCCATGGGGAAAGGAGGATTGGCGGCCGGATCGCGGTTGCGGCAACGCTGCAAAC